>Ga0075017_100001715_pt1 | contig 13551 bp, 12 predicted proteins | sample AleBraG_ABR_2012_FD_71475 | JGI IMG/M metagenome (GOLD analysis project Ga0075017, IMG submission 71475) | Freshwater sediment microbial communities in response to fracking from Pennsylvania, USA - Alex Branch Run_MetaG_ABR_2012 | ecosystem: Environmental > Aquatic > Freshwater > Creek >... | reverse complement strand
GGCGGTCGTCCCGGCGGCGGTCCCGGCGGCGGTCCCGGTGGTGGCCCCGGCGGTCCCGGCGGGCGGGGTGGGCCCGGAGTCGGTCGCGGGCGTCCCAACCAGCGACGCCCCCGTCGCCGTCGTCGCAACCTCGAGGAACTCGAGCCGACCACCCTCACCGCCTACGCACCGTCCACCGCTCCGGTTCCGGAGAATGAGGTCATCATCGAGCGCGGGTCGACGGCCCGGGACCTCGGTCCGAAGTTGAATCGCTCGGCAGGTGACGTCGTCCGGTTCCTGCTCCTTCAGGGGGAGATGGTCACGGCCACCCAGTCGCTGACCGACGACATGATCGAGCTGTTCGCCGCGGAGCTCGGCGCCGAGGTGCGCCTGGTCGACCCGGGCGAGGAGCGTGAGGCCGAGCTCCTGGCCAAGTTCTTCGATGACGACGACGAGGAGGAGGACGAGACCGAGCTGCGTCCCCGCCCGCCGATCGTGACCGTCATGGGCCACGTCGACCACGGCAAGACACTGCTGCTCGACCGCATCCGGTCGGCCAACGTCGTGGCCGGCGAGGCCGGGGGCATCACCCAGCACATCGGCGCCTACCAGGTCGAATGGCAGGGCCACCCGATCACGTTCATCGACACCCCGGGCCACGAGGCCTTCACGGCCATGCGCGCCCGTGGTGCCGAGGTGACGGACATCGTGGTCCTGGTGGTGGCGGCCGACGACGGTGTCATGCCCCAGACCGTCGAGGCCATCAGCCATGCCAATGCCGCCGACGTACCGATCATCGTGGCCGTGAACAAGATCGACCGTGACGAGGCCGATCCCAACCGGGTGCTCCAGCAGCTGTCGGAGCACGGACTGGTCCCCGAGGCCTGGGGTGGGGACACCATCGCCGTCGAGGTGTCGGCCCTGCAGTCACTCGGCATCGAGGACCTGCTCGAGCAGATCGTCCTGGTGGCCGAGATCGAGGAGCTCCAGGCCTCGCCCGAGGGACGGGCCCGGGGCGTCGTCATCGAGGCCGAGCTCGAGATCGGCCGTGGCCCCGTGGCCTCAGTCATCGTCGAACGAGGCACCTTGCGGGTCGGCGACCCGATCGTGGCCGGGGCGGCGTGGGGCAAGGTCAAGGCCCTGGTCGACGACCACGGTCACCAGATCAAGGAGGCCCCACCGTCGACACCGGTGCAGGTGCTCGGGTTCTCCGAGCCGCCCGAGGCCGGTGACGAGTTCCGGGTCGCCCCCGAGCTGGCCCAGGCCCGGACCATCGGCGAGGCCCGTGCCCACCGCTACCGGGTGGCCGGCCACGTGCCCGCCGCCACGTCGGCACTGGGGGGCGCCAAGCTCGAGGACCTGTTCGAGCAGATCCAGCGGGGCGAAACCGCCACACTGAACCTGATCCTGAAGGCCGATGTGCGCGGCTCGCTCGAGGCGGTCACCGAGAGCCTCCGCAAGCTGGAGCGCGACGACGTGAAGCTCAGCTTCGTCCTCCGGGGCGTCGGTGGGATCACCGAGTCCGACGTCGAGCTGGCCCAGGCCTCGAACGCCACCATCATCGGCTTCAACGTGCGCCCCGACCGGCGCTCGAGGGAGATGGCGGCCAAAGCCGACGTGGAGGTCCGGACCTACGAGATCATCTACAAGCTGCTGGAGGACCTCGAGGCGGCCATGCTCGGCATGCTCTCGCCGGTCTTCGAGGAGATCGTCACGGGTGAGGCCGAGGTCCGCCAGGTCTTCCGGGTCCCCAAGATCGGTGCCATCGCCGGCTGTTACGTCCGAGAGGGCGTCATCACCAGGGGCTCCAAGGTCCGCTTCCTCCGCGAGGGCGTCATCATCTGGAAGGGCGCCATCACCTCGCTGCGTCGCTTCAAGGACGACGCCCGCGAGGTCCAGGCCGGCTTCGAGTGCGGGATCGGGCTCTCGGACTACCAGGACCTGAAGGAAGGCGACATCATCGAGACCTTCGACGAGCGGGAGATCCCCCGCACCTGACCGTGCCCGCCGCCCGGAGTCCCGGGCGGCGCGGACAGGTGGTCGAGGACGGATCGGAGGGCCAGTGGCACGTCGTCAGGACAACCGGGGCGTGGCCCCCTATTCCCGCTCGCTGCGGGTCAACCAGGTCCTCCGTCAGGTGGTGGCCGACGAGCTCGAGCGCCTGGCCGATGCCGACGAGCGGCTCCGCCTGGTCACGGTGACCTCGGTCGAGACCACGGCGGACCTCCGCCAGGCCACCATCTACCTCAGTTCGCTCTCCGACGAGGCGGCGGCGGCCCTCGAGCAGCGCCGGGTCCAGGTGCAGAAGGCGGTGGCCCGCCAGACCACCTTCAAGCGGACACCGCTGCTCTCGTTCGTCCAGGATCCCGCGGTGGTCACGGGCAACCGGATCGAGGACCTCCTGCGCCAGATCCACGAGTCCGACGACGCCGCCGGACGGGTGGAGACCGACGGTCGGGACGACAACTACCGGTGAGCTCCCCGTCGACGGACCAGGTCAACGGCCTGGTGGTGGTGGACAAGGAGGCCGGCTGGACCTCGCACGACGTCGTGGCCCGGTGCCGCCGGATCTTCGGCCAGAAGCGGGTGGGCCACGCCGGAACCCTCGACCCCGACGCCACCGGCGTGCTGCTGGTGGGACTCGGCCGCTCGACCCGGCTGATGCGCTTCCTCACCGCACTGCCCAAGACGTACGAGGCCGAGGTGGTGCTCGGCACGGCGACCTCCACCCTCGACGCATCCGGTGCGGTCACCGGGACGTGGGACATGGAGGGCGTGTCCCTGGCCGCCGTCCGCGCAGCGGCGGCCACCCTGACCGGCGAGATCGAGCAGATCCCCCCGATGGTGTCGGCCGTCAAGGTGGACGGACGGCGACTGCACGCCCTGGCCCGCGAGGGGATCGAGGTGGAGCGGAAGGCCCGACCGGTCACCGTCTACCGCTACGACGTCATGCCGGGCATGACCCCGGGCGTGTTCCGCGTCGAGGTGGTGTGCTCGTCGGGCACCTACGTACGGGTGTTGGCCGCCGACCTGGGAGAGGCACTCGGTGGCGGGGCCCACCTGCGGAACCTGCGCCGGACCCGGATCGGCTCGTTCACCACCGAGGACGCCCGGCTCGTCGACGAGCTGACCCCCGCCGTGGTGCTGACGCCCGCACAGGCCATGCGGGACCTCGACCAGGTGGTGGTGCCGATCGACGCCCAGAAGCTGGTGGCCCGGGGGCTGCCTCTCGACCGGGTGCCCCTGGGGGTGTCCGGCGACGGGCCGTGGGGACTGGTGGACGACGCCCACCATCTCCTGGCCGTCTACGAGGCCACGGAGACCGACCGGATCAAGCCCGCCGTGGTCATCGAGTCCGCCGGCTGAGCCCCCGGGCCGGTGCGCCGGGACGGCCGGGTCCGGACCTGACCGGCGCGGAAGTAACCTCCCCGATGTGGACATCGTGACCGCCCGCGCGCCGATGGCTGCGCCAGCCGCCGGCTCGGCCGTGACCATCGGCGCCTACGACGGTGTCCACCTCGGCCATCGTGCCCTTCTGGCCGAACTGCGGGCCCGGGCCGCAGACAGCGGGCTGGCCACCGTGGTGGTGACGTTCGACCGCCATCCGGCCGCTGTGGTGCGTCCCGACTCGGCTCCGCTGCTGTTGTGCGACCTCGACCAGAAGCTCGAACTACTGGCCTCGGCCGGGGTCGACCGGACCGTGGTGGTCCGCTTCGACGAGGAACGGGCCAACGAGTCGGCCGAGGAGTTCGTCACCCGGGAGCTGGTCGACGGACTCGAGGCACGGTTGGTCGTGGTGGGGGAGGACTTCCACTTCGGCCACGGTCGCAAGGGCAACGTGGCCCTGCTCACCGAGATGGGGGCGGTGGCCGGGTTCGCGGTCGACGGAGTCGGACTGTCCTCGGAGGCCGGTACCCGCCCCGGTGCCCGGGCCGTGTCGTCGACCCGGATCCGCACGTTGGTCGCCCAGGGGGACGTCGAGGGCGCGGCGGCCCTGCTGGGCCGCCCGCACCAGGTCCGCGGTCCCGTAGTGACCGGCGACCGGCGCGGGGGCACCGAGCTCGGGTTCCCCACAGCCAATCTCTACATACCCGCCGACATCTGCCTTCCCGCACCTGGCATCTACGCGGGCTGGTACCAGCGGCCGGACGGCTCGCGGTTCCGGGCGGCGGTGTCGGTGGGACGACGGCCGACCTTCTACGGCGCGGACGGCGAGCTCCTGGTCGAGGCGTTCCTGCTCGATTTCCACGGCGACCTGTACGGCGAGGCGGCCCGCCTGTCCTTCGTCCACCGGCTCCGCGATGAACTGGCCTTCGACTCGGTCGACGCCCTGGTCGAGCAGATGGGCCGGGACGTCGAGCGCACCCGCTCGCTACTCAGGCTCTGAGGGCGCTGTGACCTAGGCGCGGGGCTTGCGGCTGAGGACCTTGAGGACCCAGGCACCGAATCCGGTGGGCGGCCCGTCGTGGTGGTGGTCCGAACCGTGGCCGGACCGGCCGAACGATCCGCCGTCGCTCCCCTCGGCCCGGTTCGGCACCTCGTACTTGGGCACCTTCGGGAGACGTGCCTTCTTCTTGCGTGGCTTGTCGCCGCCGGATCCCATGGCGCCAGTGTTGCAGGTCGTCGCCGACCCGGGTCGACGGGTGGTCCGCCCCGGACCGGAGGGCACAGGGTGGACGACTTCTTCGGCCCGGTCAGGTCCGCTCGTCGGGGTGCCGCCGTCGGGACCGCCAGGCTTCGGTGCGCCAGGCGACCTCGACGGTGGTCGATCCGTCGATGCCGAAGGCCACCAGGAGCTCCCGGGCCAGGTCCAGGATCGACGCCCGGGTGTCGTCGGGAAGGGTGATGACCCAGCTGAACGTGCCCAGGAGGCCGAGGAGTTCGTCTGCGTCGAGGGCGATGTCCCAGGTGAACGTGGCGCGGTCCGGTTGGTCGAAGGGGACGCCATCGGGGATCACGAGGGCGTCGTCGTCACGCCCGATCGACTCCTCCACCAGGCCGGACAGGTCCCGGCCGTGGGAGCTGCCTGCGGCGCCGGCCCGGGCCATCCGCGATCTGGCCTCGGACAGGAACGCCCCGTCGGGGTCCGGGCCCGTCCACAGTGCCCCGAGCGTCCCTCCGGGGACGAGTACACGGGCCACTTCGGCCAGCGTGGAATGGGGGTCCATCCAGTGCCAAGACGTGGAGGCGATGACGGCGTCCGCACTCCCGTCGGCGAGGGGCATGGACTCTCCGCTCCCCGGCAGTGCCCGGGCCCCGGGCACCTCGGTGGCCAGGACGGCGCGCATGCGGTCATCGGGCTCGACGGCCACGACGTCATCGGCCCGCTCGACCAGGAGCCGGGTCAGGGCGCCGGTGCCCGCCCCGAGGTCGACCACCCGGCCGACCCGTCGCGGCAGGTACCACTCGACGGCCGCCTCCGGAGGTCCGGGACGGAAACGCTCGTAGTGTCCGGCCACGCTCCCGAAGCTGCCGGCCAGCGTCGCCCGGTCCGACCCCGGGCCACTCCGGTCCTCGTCAGCCATGTCCGTAGCCTAGTGACGGAGTGGCGGTGCGACCGCCCCGGTGACTCGGTGCACCGGACTCCTTTCGGCCTATGGCGGCGGATGGCGGCGGGTGTGGCTCAGAAGACCGGCGCGTCGCCGAGCAGCTCGGTGCGCAGCTCGCGCTTCAGGATCTTGCCCGCCGGATTGCGGGGGAGGGGCTCGGCCCGGAACCAGTATCGGGCGGGCACATTGAAAGCGGCCAGGCGCTCGCGGACGTGACGGGACAGCTCGTCGGCTGCCACCTCCATACCCGGGCGGAGCACGATGACGGCTCCCACCTCCTCGCCGAGGACCGGGTGGGGAACGCCGATGACCGCACAGTCGGCGACGGCCGGGTGCTCGTGGAGGGCTCCCTCGATCTCGACGCAGTAGACGTTCTCACCGCCGCGGATGATCATGTCCTTGGCCCGGTCCACGATGTGGACGAAGCCCTCCTCGTCGATCCGGGCCACGTCGCCCGTGTGGAGCCAGCCATTGGTGAAGGACGAGGCGGTGGCATCGGGGCGGTTCCAGTAGCCCCGGACCACGTTCGGGCCCTTGATCCACAGCTCACCGGTACGGGCCGGGTCGGGTGCCTGGCCGGCCGGGGGGTCGCTGCCGTCCCATTCCTCGGGCACGACGGCCACGTCACAGACGGGCGACGGCGGACCGACGCTGTCCGGCTTGCGCACATAGTCGTCGCCGGCGTTCATGGTCGTCATGGCCGACGTCTCGGTGAGCCCGTAGCCGTTGCCGGGGGCCCCCGTCGGGAAGTGCTCCTTGATGCGGCGCACCAGGTCGGGCGGGCACGGCGCACCGCCGTAGGAGATGGACTGGACCGAGGACGTGTCGCGCTTGGCGAAGTCCGGTGAATCGATGACCTGCATGACCATGGCCGGAACACCGCCGAACACCGTGATCCGCTCGCGCTCGATCAGCTCGAGAGCCCGCTCGGGATCGAAGTGGTGCATCATCACGAGCTTTCCCCCGGCGGCCGTGTTGGTGACCAGCAGCGCGTGGCACCCGGTGGCGTGGAACAGGGGGACCGACAACAGGTTGGCGTTCTGGACGCCCGGCGAGGCCTCCTTCTGGGCAGGTGTCCGGCGCTGGCTGCCCATGGTGGCGACGAAGAACAGGTTCATCAGGTTGGAGCAGCTGTTGCGGTGGGTGCCGACCGCGCCCTTGGGCCGTCCCGTGGTCCCCGACGTGTAGAAGATGGTGGCGTCGTCGTCCGGCTCCACCGTGACGTCGGGCAGGGCGATGTCGACGTCCGGCGTGCCGACGACCTCGCCGAACGGGATGACGTGGAGGGGTTCGGTGCCGGCCCGTTCGAGGGTGGACCCGACGGCGGGACGGCGCCCACCGGTGTCGGGATCGTGCTCCTCGCACGAGACGATCATGGCCTCGAGGTCCGGGACGTCGGCCAGGTGGTGGGAGATGCGCAGTTGGCGCTCCTCATCCACGAAGGCGACCCTGCTCCCCGAGTCGGACAGTCCGTAGGCGAGTTCGTCGCCGGTCCACCAGGCGTTGAGCGGGACGGCCACGGCACCGACGGTGATCGCGGCCCAGAAGGCCATCGCCCAGTCGGGGAGGTTGCGCATGGCGATGGCGACCCGATCGCCGGGCCGGACCCCGAAGCGGTCGACCAGCTGGTGGCCGAGGGCGGCGACGGTGCGGAAGTTCTGTGCGAAGGTGACCCGTTCGTCCTCGTAGACGAGGAAGTCCTTGTCACCGTGGAGGGCGGAGAGCTCGAAGACGGCACGGAGGCTGGCCGGTGCGGTCGCCCAGGTGCGGGTGGGGATGCCCCGAATCGACACCTCCGTCATCTCGAAGGGTCCCCCGGGCGCGGTCAGGGTGGCGGTGACCTCGGCCCGGGTCGGGACCACGTCATCGGTGGCCGCGTCGGCGGATCCCTCGGTATGGTCGGCCATGGCTGCTCCTCTCGATGACGGGCCGCGGCGGAACCCGTCGGCCGGGTCTACGGGGTGGGGTCGCGGAAGACCGTGGTGCGGTAGTAGGCCAGCTCGGCCAACGACTCCCGGATGTCGTCCAGGGCCCGGTGGCCCCCGGCCTTCTGTGGTGCGGCGGCCAGGGCCTCGGGATACCACCGCCCGGCCAGCTCCTTGATGGTGGACACGTCGACCGAGCGGTAGTGCAGGTACTCCTCGATCTCGGGCAGGTAGGCGGCCAGGAACCGCCGGTCGGTGCCGATGGAGTTGCCGGCCAGGGGCACGGTGCGGGCCTTGGGCACGTGGGCCCGGATGAACTCGAGTGTCAGACGCCCCGCCTCGGCCAGGGACAGTGGTGACGACCGGATCTCGGCCAGCAGGCCGCTCCCGGTGTGCATGTCCCGGACGAAGTCGTCCATGGACGCCAGCTCCGCTTCGGAGGCATGGACCACCAGATCAGGGCCCTCGGCCACGACCACCAGGTCGTCGTCGGTGATCAGCGTGGCGATCTCCACGATGACGTGACGGTCCGCCTCGAGCCCCGTCATCTCCAGATCCATCCACACCAGCACGCGGTCACGCTACCGGAGGGTGGCCGAACCGCCAAGATGACGGACCGTCAGGTATCGGGCCCTTCCCATCCCGCCGGGCGGTGGCGTCGGGGCCCGATCGGTGTCGGCACCTGGCGGCGTCGAGGGCTAGCGTCCACGGGGGATGAGACGATCGATCGGGTGACGGCGGCAGGAGGCGGGACGGAGACGGAACCGGGAACCGGCATGGTGGTGCCCGTGGTGCGCCTCGATCCGGACCTCCCCCTCCCCGGGTATGCCCACACCGGTGACGCCGGAGCCGATCTGGTGGCCCGCATCGAGGTCCTCCTCGAGCCGAACGGGGGACGGGCCATGGTCCCGACCGGGATCGCCCTGGCCCTCCCCGAGGGTTACGCCGGATTCGTCCAGCCCCGGAGCGGGCTGGCCCTTCGCCACGGCGTGACCTGTCTGAACACCCCCGGCCTCATCGACGCCGGTTACCGGGACGAGGTCGCCGTGCTGCTGGTCAACACCGACCCTGAGGTGCCCTACCGGGTGCAGCGGGGCGACCGGATCGCCCAGCTGGTGATCCAGCGGGTGGAGGCGGCGGTCTTCGTGGAGGTGGACTCGTTGGCCGAGTCGGAGCGTGGCCTCGGCGGCTTCGGGTCGACAGGCCGGTGATCCCATGGCGCGCCTGACCGGGCTCGACGGAGCCTTCCTGGCCCTGGAATCGCCCACCACCCATCTCCACGTGATGGGAACGATGGTGTTCGATCCGTCGGGCGTGCCCGGAGGACTCGGCTTCCGGCGGATCCGGTCCCTGGTCGACGAGCGGGTACCCCTGGTGGCGCCGTTCCGGATGCGCATGGTGGGAGTCCCCTTCGGCCTCCAGCACCCGAGGCTGGTGGAGGATCCCGACTTCGATCTCGACTTCCACGTGCGGCGGGCCAGCGTGCCCGGCCCCGGTGGGCCGGAGGAGCTGGCCGAACTGGTCGCCGATCTGGCCGGACGTCCCCTCGACCGGACCCGACCGCTGTGGGAGTTCCACGTGATCGAGGGCCTGGCGGAGGGCCGCATCGGCATCGTGGCCAAGGTGCACCACGCCATCATCGACGGCGTGTCGGGTGCCGAGGTGTTGGCCGCCTTCTTCGACCTCTCACCGGACCCGACGCCCCGTGCCCTGTTCGGTGGCGACCCCACCGGCGCCCGGCCGACCCTCGGCGCGTCGGAGCCGGTCGATGCGGGCTCCGACGGGGAGTCGGCTCCCGGTCCGGGGTGGGCACCCGCCGCGCTCCCCGGTGAGCTCGACCAGCTGCGGAACACCCTGGGCAGTCTTCCCGGCCAGCTCGATGCCCTCGCCCGATCCGTCTCCCGCACCGTCCAGACGGCCCGGGCGGTCAGCGCACGGAGACGGGAGACCGGAGTGCAGCTCGGCCCGTCGCCGTTCCAGGCACCACAGACGTCGATCAACCGGGCCATCTCGCCCCATCGCCGCATCGCCTTTGCCGACCTGGCGCTGACCGACGTGCGCAAGGTGGCCCGGGTGTTCGGGGGCACGGCCAACGACGTCATCCTGACCGTCACGGCCGGAGGGCTCCGCTCCCTGTTCGCCGGCCGCGGGGAGGAGCCGGACACATCGCTGATCGCCCTGGTGCCGGTGTCGGTCCGCACCGAGGCCGAGCAGGGCACGTTGGGCAACCGGGTGTCCGCCATGCTGGTCTCACTGGCCACCGGGATCACCGACCCGGTGGCTCGACTCCGGCACATCCGTGACGGCGTGCGGGTGGCCAAGGACCAGCACCGGGTGGTGGGGCCGGAGATCTACGCTTCGTGGGCCGAAGCCACATTCCCCGCGGTGGCGACGCGGCTGTCGCGGCTGGTGAGCGACCTCCGCCTGTTCGACCACGTGGCGCCGCCGTTCAACGTGATCGTGTCCAACGTGCCGGGGCCAGGGTTTCCCCTCTATCTGGCCGGAGCGCGGTTGGTCTCGATGCATCCGCTCGGTCCGATCGTGGAGGGCGTCGGCCTCAACGTGACCGTCTTCTCCTACCTGGATGCCGTCCACGTGGGGGTCCAGGCATGCTGGGACCTGGTTCCCGACGTCGCGGTCCTGGGTACCGCGATGGAAACGGCGCTGGCCGAGTTGGTCGCCGAGGCCGACCGGATGGACCGGCCGGTGCCGTGGTGGCACGCCGAGCTGCCGGCCTGAACCACGTCAGCCCGCGGAGGTGGCCGGCCCGTCCCGGTCCCGGTCGGTCGCGATCCAGTCGGTCCGGTGCATCTCCCACACCAGCCATCGACCGGACAGGCCGGGTGAGTCGATCGGGTGGTCCACCTCGTCGACCAACCGGTAGCCCAACCTCGGGGGGATCGCCGCGCTCCTCCCATTGCGGATGTCCATCCGGATCTCGACCGTGTCGATGGTGGGGAGGTGGGCGAAGGCCGCGGTGGTGAGGGCTCCGACCCCGGCGGTGGCCAATCCCCGACGGGTGACCTCGGTGCGGATCCAGTAGCCGATCTCCACACAGGACGGAGGTCCCCGGCGGTGGAGCCCGAGGGCACCGAGCACCCGGTCCGACCCCGGCTCGGCCGCGACGAACTGCCATTCCTGGTCGGCGTCGAAGCTGGCCTCCCCTTCGGTGAGCACCTGGGCCATCCCGGACACGGTCGGCGTCTCCTGGGCCCAGGGCATCCAGGGGCGGAGCTCGGGCAGGCTGGACGCCACGGCGTCCGTGAGGTCGGCGGCGTACGTGGGGCGCCACCGTCGGAGCTCGATGGAACCCCCGGGAATGCGGTCGGGGAGAAGCGCCATCCGGGCAGGATGGCACACCGGTCCGGACCCGGTCCGCATCCCGGGATCAACCCGCCAACTGCTAGAGTGATGCCCTTACGCGGACGTGGCTCAGCTGGTAGAGCACAACCTTGCCAAGGTTGGGGTCGCGGGTTCGAATCCCGTCGTCCGCTCCAGGTCGGAGGCCCTTTCGGGGGCCTCTGATGCGCGTCCGGGCCCGTTCCTGACTCTTCGATCACTCGGGCCGGGTCCCCCTTCGGTCGTCCCGGAACCCCCTCGCCGTGGTCCGGCGAGTTGGAAACCGGGCGTCCGGGCGAGGTCCGGGGCGATCCGGCGGGTTCGGACAGGGCCTCGCCGATGGTCCTGTCCCGCTCTGCCGTGGGGTGCCGGAAGGTGGGTGCCGGAAGTGGAGCCCTTAGCCAACACCTCTACGCATCGTTGTGCGCCTGGGCGAGAGCCCACGGTCCCGGCATCCGGGGCGCGGCACGTTGGACAGGCGTGCCCTTTCGGACCGTCCAGCTTGAGGTGCCTTCGACCCCGGTGACCGGGCCTTGGACACGGTGCAAGGTAGATCACCTGTCGGTGGCAACGGGGGTTCGCGTGAACACGCACCCGGGGCAGGGGCACCGCATCTCAGGATTCCGAATTCGGCTCACTCGCTGTCGTCATGGTTCTTCAGCGCATCAATCCGATCGGCCAGATCCTTCAGGCCACCCTCCGTGCGTATATCCAGCCGATCGAGGATGAGCACGGTGTCCTCATACGTGTGCTCCGACCGAAGGTCGCTTGCTTGGCTCTGCACGTTCTGCCCCACCATGATCACGGACAGCAGCACGAGTTGGAGGAACGTCTGAGCGATCCAGGCGATGATGCCTTCGCCACCGGGACGCAGAGCCGGACGGAGGCCCAGTAGGGCGATCCCGGCGAAGAGGTAGGCGCACCACATGGACCCGACCATGTTGGTGAGGAAGACGGCGATCTTGGCGTTGACGCCGTTGACCTTGGCCATTTCCGTCCGCACCCCGCGGATGCCGGCAGCCCTCCCAATCAGGTGGTGTGACTTGACCGGCTTTGGTATCTGACTTCCGGGCATCATGGCCTCCTTCGTTCGAGACCTCCGAGCATGTCACCGCAAAACGTGCGGATAAGGGAACAGTGACCCCCGAACGGAGTGGATCCGTCGTCGAACCGGGGATAGGGGCGGGAGTGTCCTAGCTCGTTGCCAGCTATTCGCCGGCAGGCCGGCCGTCGATTCGTCCCGGTGTCGACAGGCCAGTCACGCAACCGGAAGACTCGCTAACCTCAGTTCGTGATCGACCTGACCGAGGAAGCGCTGGCCACCTATCGCGAGATGGTTGCGGTGCGAGACCGGATCGAGCAGGGCGAACTCCCGTGGTCGGCGCTGGCTGACTACTTCACCGAGAACGCGGTCTATATCGATTCAGCATGGGGGCGGTTCGAGGGAAGGCCAGCCATCGAGCAGTTCATGTCGGACAGCATGGCGGGGCTCGATGACTGGCGCTTTCCCGAAGAGTGGACCATGGCGGACGGGGACCGGGTTGTCAGCATGTGGTGGAACCAACTCCCTTCGAGGCGGCCAGACGGCTCGGCGTACCGGGTGGCTGGCATTTCCATATTGCGCTACGTCGGTAACGGTAGGTTCGACTACGAGTACGACGTGTTCAACATGAAGCAGATCCTGGAAGTCATCGCAGAGAGTGGATGGACGCCCACCGGGCCGATGAACGCCCCGCCCGATCCTCCGAATCGCGACTCGACCCCACCGCCTCGTACTGATAGCGGCTGACACCGTCATGGCCCGCTCCGAAGGGTCGTAGACGAGTCCATCGGTGGGCACGGCAGGGTCCGACGTGACGGGAGGGATCACCGCCTCGCCTGCAACGCTGTCGGAACGTTGCTGCTGTTCGTCGCTCCCACTTGTCGTCGTGCCACTGACCGCGTTTCGGTGGATGAGCCTTCCGGCTCGCCTCACGGGGAGCTGGTCAACGGTCGCTGGATCGAGTCCGTCTCCCGCTCGAGACCCCGGTCCGCAGAGAGCGCCGTCCGGGGCGCACAGCCCTTGTCCGGTGCTCTGCCGAGTGCACTGTGCCCTGCACGGCGGTCGGACTTCACGGAGCACTGAGGGTGAATGCGGTGATAGCCGCCGACCAGGCACCGGCGGCAGGAACACCGCCGACCGTCTGGGTGTAGGCCAAGCCGACCTGAGCGGTCGTGGCGTCCACCGCGAAGGCTGCAAATCCGGTGTTCGGGCTGACCAAATTGCGGGCGGCGAACGGGTCGATCAGCCCGGTCAGCGAGTTCGGGGTCGGTCGGGTCACGAAAGCACCGGCAACCAGGAGCTCCCCGGCTGTCGATGGGCTGGATGCTCCGGAGCTGACTTGGACGCCGCTTCCCGAGGCCGTTGCCGTAGCGCCCGCCGTCCCGTCCCATCCCGTGATCCCGGTGTACTCGGTGACGTTGGCGAACTGGACGTGGGCGATCGCATTGAGGGTCACGGTGATCTTGGTGGAGGAGCCACCGGTGGTAGTGCCGAGTCCGTACCAGACCTCGGTGTCGCCATTGGCTGTGCATCCCGTGCCCACCCCCTTGGACCAGGAAATCGCGTCACCGGACACGCCGGTGACGTGGGAGTCGACCGGAGCACCGCCCGTCGTCGTGCAGGACTGGGCAACCGTGAGGACCAGGGTGTGGCCGGCGATGACTCCACCGGTCAAGGACACTGCGAACGAGGAGCTGTCGCCGACTGGGGCAGTAGA
>Ga0075017_100001714_pt1 | contig 13552 bp, 7 predicted proteins | sample AleBraG_ABR_2012_FD_71475 | JGI IMG/M metagenome (GOLD analysis project Ga0075017, IMG submission 71475) | Freshwater sediment microbial communities in response to fracking from Pennsylvania, USA - Alex Branch Run_MetaG_ABR_2012 | ecosystem: Environmental > Aquatic > Freshwater > Creek >... | reverse complement strand
TTGAGCGATTCGTAAGTCTTTCCGCGAACTGTTGCGTCCGCCTCGCCAATCCAGGCGGTGAGATGATGCACCAACTCCCAGATCGAGTGGGCGTCGGGAAACGGCTTGGCAAGGGCCGTTCCGGCGGAGACTCCTTCCAGTGCTTCCTTCAGTGAAGGCCCATGCCAAGCCTTTCCGTGGTATGCGCGATGGAGTTGATCGGCAATCCGCTCGCTTTCGTTCATTCTTAGAGACTACCGCGTTGTGCTGACCTGGAGGAGCTGTCTCCCTGAAAAGTTAGCAACGTTGCAATCTGAATCAGGCGTTTGGGTAAACAAATATGCGAAGTTGCCAGTCCGCCTGCCTCCGAGCGTCAAGACGCCGCTTCTGCCGGCGCAGCCCGGCTTACCAGCTCGTGATAGAAAGTGCTCAAAAGGTACAAACTGAGGGCTCCAAGGATCGTGATGGATAGGCTCAATGCCGTGTCGCTTTGCGTCCAGACGGCCGCCAGAACGGCGCCGCACAACTGGTACGGAAACGCCCACAGGTGGCAACTGCGCCAGACGCTGGTCAGCGGGGAGCTGGTGACCAGACAGACGACCGCGGAAACCGACAAGGTGTTCACCACCTCGAACACGATGACTGCGATGGCCAATTGGACCAGAAGTTGATTTGCTGCGAGCGCATGCGACACGGCAAATCCCACCCCGACTGCGATTGCAAGATTCGCGCCGTTGAACAGCACCTGAACCGCCATCGGTGGACGCTTCGGTTTCCACAGTGTCTGTAGAACTCCGGAAACAGCGGCCATCACCACCGTCTCCTGCCAGCTCATCGTGCCCGCCGCGAACAGCAACGGAACGAAGTTCGGGGCGATGGAACTCTCCATCCCCGGGAGTTTCACCTTGAATGTAGCCCCCAGCAGCGCCAGGCACAGACACGCCAGGAATCGGGTTGGCGATTGGCAGGTCCACAGTGCGGTGGCAATGGCAACGGTTGCCGCTCCGGCCGCCACTACTGTGAAGGCGTAGAATTTGGCTCGCTTAGGCATGGATCATTCTCCTCTTGGAAAAGCGGGCCTTTTCTCTACTGCTCTCCCAAGAGACTGAGTAACACGCCTTCTGCGGCAAGAGGATCTGTGCCCCAGATGATCCCCGTGCCCCAAATCACGGAACTGGCCGCTGGGGCATTGGTGCCCCAGATGATGCCCGTGCCCCAGATGACACTATTGCCCGACAAAACGTTGGTACCCCAAATCACGCTGGTACCCCAATTCGTTGAACTGCCCCAAATCACGCCGGATCCATTCACCAGGGTGACTGCCCCGGTTGTCGCGTTGTAGGACGCTGAAGGCGAAACGGCGGACAGTGAAGACGATGGGGAAGCCCAAGTCGTGAGAGCCTTGTTCACATCCAAATAGCCCGCGCCGACCGTGAACACATCGTAGTACGTCTTATAGGCGACTCCTGTGATCGCGTCAGTAGCGGTTGTCGTCTCGTATGCCTGAGTGGGACAAGTCGCGCCAGCCGGGCAAACTGCCGCTGGGAAGGTCTTGCTCGCCGTCAGCATCAGCTTCGCCTTGACCTGATCGGGTGTCAGACTGGAATTCTGCTGCAGCAATAGTGCGGCCGCACCGCTCACGGCCGGAGCCGCCATACTCGTACCACTGAGCTGGAAATAATATGGGCGGGCGCCTCCAGTCAGCAGCGAGAGAATCGAGGCCGGCGAGAGAAAAGCTAACGTGCTGTTGGATGCCAAGACCGACAGGATACGATTCCCCGGGGCGACCAAGTCGGGCTTGACGACGAAGTCGATCGCCGTGGGGCCCTTCGAACTGTAGCTAGCCATCTTGTCATCGGAGCGGCTAAGCGTCGCGTTCGTGTTCATGGCGCCCACGGTGATCACATACGGATCGTTGCCCGGACTCGTGATCGTGCCATACCCTGCTGTCGCGCTATAGCGCCCGTTATTGCCAGCCGCCACCACCACAACGATGCCGGCGTTCCACGCTGCTTCCACCGCCTGGCAAAGAGGATCGTTCTTGTAACTCGTGGCCACTGGACGCCCCAGCGACAGGTTGATGACGCGAATATTGTATTTGTGTTTCAACGCAACCGCCTGCTGGATCGCGGCGATCACTACCGAGTCCGAGCTGGCTCCCAGGCTATCCAGCACCCGGAGATTGATCAACGAGACATTGGTCGCGAGGCCCTTCACAACATACGTTGTGGACTGGAGCGAGTTCGATCCGTCCCCGCCGGCGATGCCCGCCACGTGCGTTCCGTGCCCATAGGCATCATTGGTGCTGTTGTCGCCGGGCACGAAACTCTGGCTATAGACAACGCGGCTCTGGTTTTCCTCGCCTGACTGAAGATCGGCATTGGCACTAATGCCGGAGTCGATGATGGCCACTCCAATATTGGAGCCGTCTTGCTCGACGCTTCCGAATGGCGAAGAAAGATTCAGCAGGCTGACCCATCCATAGTCCGGCTGTACAGGTACGGACGAACCCGTGGCTCGGACTTCGCGATCGGGATGAATATACTCAACGGCGGGATCCTCAGCCAGTTCCGCCAACCTATCCGCTGTCATGCGGTAGTGGTGGCTCTTAATCAACTCCAGCGAGTGGACCATCCGGGCGCCCAGGCGCTCCGCATTCGCGCGGTGAAATCCGGTTGGTTCCTGGTTGTACTTCACGATCACATCGACCGTCGCGTTCGGGTCGAGACCGGTCAGCTCAGGCGCCAGTTTACGGGACGCAAGCGGCTGCCCAATCGCTACTGTGGCCATAACGGAAAGAATTAAGAAACAGGCGCTGGGCTTCATGCCCACTGTTTAGGCAAGCGCATGACCAAATGAGGAAACAACGTTATTTTATTGATAACGCGCAACTTCATACCGTGACTTGGGCGGAATAGGATCGGACGCTTTGTCGCACTCCGCGCTGGAAAGGGGACAACTTGTCAGCTTCATAAACCTGCATCCAAAGCGCCAATCGGAATCAGGCATACTGGAACGAATATGCGAAGCTGCCCGGTGTGCTCGTCGCAAATTGCGGATAACAGCAGGATTTGCGCGTCTTGTGGCACTCCCGCGGTTCCCGAGACGAGTTCGGCAGCAACCCTGGCGATGCCCGCTGCCACGTTGGCCGCCCGCTTCACCAGTTCTCAAGTGATGGAGATGGATGAAGGGCGCTGGCCGGCCGGCAGCATCGTCGCGGACCGGTATCGCATTCTTGGACTGCTGGGAAAAGGCGGAATGGGCGAGGTCTATCGCGCCAGCGATCAGCGGCTGGGCCAGACCGTGGCGCTGAAATTTCTGCCCGAGACATTCGCGCAGGATCCGGCTATGCTGGCGCGCTTCTATAACGAAGTGCGCATCGCTCGCCACGTTACGCATCCCAACGTGTGCCGGGTCTTTGACATCGGCGAGGTGAACGGCCAGCCGTTTCTGTCGATGCAGTTCATCGACGGCGAGAATCTGGCCTCGCTGTTGCTGCGCATTGGCAGGCTGCCCGCCGATAAAGCCGTGGAGATCGCCCGCAAGTTATGCGCGGGACTGGCGGCGGCGCATGCGCAGAATGTGTTGCACCGCGATCTGAAACCGGCCAACATCATGCTCGACGCGCGCGGTCAGGTGGTGATCACGGATTTCGGCTTGGCCGGATTGACGGAAGACATTCGCGGGGCGGAGATTCGCAGCGGCACGCCGGCCTACATGTCGCCGGAACAACTGGCGGGCACCGAAGTCACCTTCAAGAGCGATATCTATGCGCTGGGCCTGGTGCTGTACGAGATCTTCACTGGCCACCGCGCTTTTGAAGCGGACACTTTGGCGGAGCTGATTCGCCTGCGCGGCGAGAGCCGGCCGGCGGAGATTTCCAGCGTGGTCCGCGATATCGATCCCAGCGTGGAGAAGGTGATTCTGCGCTGCCTGGACCCCGAGCCGGCCAATCGCCCCGGCTCGGCGCTAGCGGTTGCGGCGGCATTGCCGGGGGGCGATCCGCTGGCTGCCGCATTGGCCGCCGGCGAGACGCCTACACCGGAAATGGTGGCGTCCGCGGGAAGCAAGGAGGCGCTCAAGCCCGCCATCGCTGTTGCCATGCTCCTGGTTATCTTGCTGGCGCTTCCGGGCGTGGTCTGGTTTCGAGGACGTACGGTTCTGCCGAGCCGGATGAATTTGGAAATGCCGCCCGAGGCGTTGCTGGTCCAGGCCCGAAAGACCCTCCGCCAAATCGGGTACGACGCCCCGGCGGTGGACTCCGCCTGGAGCCTCGAATCGAATGAGGACGCGGAGAACTACGAAAGCTACCAGAAACAGCATGTTGGGAAAGCCGACTTCTCTCCCGCGGTTTTGAACCAGATTGCTCCGTTTGTCTTCCATTACCGCCAGAGCCCGAAGCAGATGATTGCCAGGGGGTTTCCCAACCTTGGCTTCGTTTTGCCGAACGACCCACCGGCCGTCCTATCCGGCATGACCGGGATGAATCTCGACATGCAGGGGAAACTTCTCTCGTTTTCGGCCGTGCCTCCCCAACTGAGTTCCAGCCCGTCATCGGGAGTGCCCGGGGACCCGAGCAACCTTTTTTCCGCGGCGGGCTTGGACCTGCACAGCTTGGAACCCACGCCGCCGCTGTGGGCCGCCCCCGTCGCCAGCGACGCGCGGACTGCCTGGACCGGTCCATATCCGGGCATGCCGGGCAACACGTTGCGGGTGGAGGCGGCCTGGTGGAATGGAAAGCCGGTCTGGTTCCAGGTGGCGCCTCCGTGGGCGAAAGCCACACGGATGCCGACGCCCTCCAGTGACATTGCCTCCTATTTTCAAGCCGCCGAATCCTTGATTTTTCTGGTGGGTGCCAGCGTGCTGGCTTGGCGAAACGTGCGTTTGGGCCGGGGAGACCGGCGGGGCGCCTTCCGATTGGCGGCCTTCATGTTCGTAGTGGTGTTCTTCGATGTCTTGCTCCTGGCCCACGGTTTGTTTTCCCCACAAGGAGTGTTCCTACTGGGTGGCGCTGCGGCAAAGGCATTGTGGACCGCTGGCCGCCTCTGGATCGCCTATCTCGCCCTGGAACCTTCAGTCCGGCGCCGTTGGCCGCATATCCTGATTTCCTGGAGCCGCATTGTCGCCGGCAAATGGCGGGACCCGATTGTCGGCCGCGACGTGCTGGCGGGAATGATCGTCGGACTGGGATATGCGGTGATTCTGAGTGCGGCACTGACGATCGCACAATATCGGGGATTCAGCCCGGATAGCCTCAATCTCGGAACACTGCTCGGCGTTCGATTTGGTTTGGATCAGATTCTCGAGCAAATTACCAATGGTGTGACCACGGCGCTGGTCCTGTTCTTTCTGCTTTTCGTCTTTCGCCTGGTGCTACGCAAGGAATGGCTGGCCGCGGTGGTGCTGGTAGCGTGTTTTGCCGGCGTTCAGGGCGGAACCAGCGATTATCCTTCGATCATGGTGCCAGCGATGGCGCTCATCTTTGGAGCGCTGTTCGCCGTTCTGTTGCGGTTCGGCTTGGTGTCGATGATGCTGGCAATTTTCACGGTGGATTTGCTGTTATCGTACGGGTTCACGCTCAACTTCGCGGCCTGGTACGGGACAGGCTCGCTTATCGTGACGGGAGTGCTGGCCGCTTTGGCGCTGTATGCGTTTCGCAAGTCCCTGGGCAGCCAGCGGGCATTGGGGGCTTGGTTAGAACAGTAAAACATGATGGCACGGTCTCGCATCCTCTTGCATTCATTTGTGCTGGCGGTGGCGTTCGCTCCGGCGCGGGCCCCAAACCCGATCGTGAATCCTGGATTCGAGGACGGCAAGCCCGGGGATGTTCCGGCCGGCTGGAGCAGCACCACTCCGGCGTCACCAGCTCGGCTGGTTCAAGGAATCTGTAACTCCGGGAAACAGTGCGCCAACCTGAGTGGCGCCGGCTCGCCAGGTGTTCTGTTGCAATCGTTCGATGCCTCGCCGTACCGCGGCAAGAAGTTCCGCTATCGCGCCGCCGTTCGCACCGGGCCGGGGAGCCGTGCGCAACTCTGGCTCCGCGTGGACCGCTCCAACCGCGGAATGGGCTTCTTCGACAACATGGGCGACCGGCCGATTGCATCAGAGAATTGGAAGGTCTACGAGATTGCCGGCGAGGTTGACCGCGACGCGCAGAGCATCTTTCTCGGCTTGTTGCTGCTTGTGCCGGGGGAAGCCTGGATCGATGATGCGTCGTTTGAGATCACCGGGGAAGCCGATCCGGTAGAGCCAGCCAGACCGCTGACGTCACGAGGCCTCCAGAATCTGCAAGCGCTAGCTCGCGTCTTCGGGTATATCCGCTATTTCCATCCCAGCGATGCAGCGGCGGCAGCGGACTGGACCCGTCTGGCAATGGACGCAACCCGCTCCGTAGAACCGGCGCGATCGCCTGGGGAGTTGGCGGCCAAGCTACAGTCCGTCTTTGCGGCGGTCGCTCCCACAGCACGGATCTTTCCGGCTGGGGCTTCGGCTCCCGCGTTGAAGATTCCTCCCGGCCTGCGGATCGTCTCGTGGCGGCACAACGGAGTCGGCTTGAGCGAGCAGAGCATTTACCACAGCGTCCGCGTTGTCGAACCTGCGCCGGAAGCTTTGGAGATCCTGCGTCGTGACCTTCCCGGTGGAGTCACTCTTCTGATGCCGATGGCGCTTTACCGCGAGGATGCCGGGCCGCCTCAACCGGCGCCCATTCCGGCCAAACCCGGAGGTACCGGCAACGATCGCACCACTCGATTGGCCGCGGTCATCATCGCCTGGAACGTGATGCAACACTTCTATCCGTATTTCGATGTCGTCAAGACGGATTGGGCGGCGGTGCTGCCGGCGACGCTAGTCGCCGCGGCCGAAGACAAGGATGCGGACGCATTTGGGATCACTCTTCGGAGAATGGTTGCGGCCCTGCACGACGGCCACGGCGGGGTTACCGCTGGCATCGCAACCGCCAATCAGCCTATCCTCTGGACCTGGACCCAGGGGCGCATCGTTGCCCTTGCCGTGAACGGCCTGGACGAAATCTCGTCCGGCGACGCTCTTGTCAGCATCGACGGTAAGCCCGCGCTCGAAGCCTTAAGGGAGACAGAGTCGCTCACTTCCGGAGCTACTCCGCAGTTTGTCAGGTATCGAGCGCTAGGGGAATTGCTGGCCCGCGCACCCGGCGCCACCGTGCGCCTTCAGTTGGAATCAGCCACCACCCAGGGTACGCTTCACGCCATAACGTTGCGTTACGACCAGCCGTCTCGCCCGGTGCAGGAACCGCGCCCGAACAAGGTCAGCGAACTGGAACCCGGCATCTTCTACCTCGATCTCAATCGGATTACGGATTCCGACTACGCCGCCGCTCTGCCATCGCTGCTCAAGGCGAAGGGCATCGTTTTCGACCTGCGCGGATATCCCGGCGCCATCGGGGATCCGGCGGAGTTTTTCGGCCATCTGATCGACAAGCCCATCCGCACGGCACAGTTCCTGGTGCCCATCGTCACGCGGCCGGACCACGAGGCCATGAGTTTTCAGGACGGCGGCTGGGTCATCCCGCCACGGGCTCCCTATCTGACCGCGAAGCGCGCGTTCATTACGGACGGGCGGGCCATCAGTTACGCCGAGACGTGTATGGCCATGGTGGAGACTTATAAACTGGCCGAAATCGTAGGAGAGCCGACCGCCGGTACCAACGGCAATGTCAACCTTTTTACGGTTCCAGGTGGCAACACCATTACGTGGACCGGGATGAAAGTACTGAAGCACGATGGCTCACAGCACCACGGTGTTGGAATTCACCCCACCATTCCGGTGTCGCGCACCCGCGCCGGCATCGCCGCCGGACGGGATGAAATGCTCGAGCGCGCGGTTGAAGCCGTCAAGAACTGACCTGCTACCACGCCAGAAACGACAGGGCCACAACACCAGCAGGCTCCCGTACAAAGGCGCGGCTCACGGGTCCTCCCCTGGCTGACCCGCCCGCCAACCGCTATTTGAAAGTATCGCCGGTTTTCGAGAAATGGCGAAGCTATCCTGGAGTTTTCCACGAGAGGGCCGCACGAGAGGAGTGGACCTATGAGCGGAGTAATTGACGCGTGGGCGCAGCCGGTTCTGGGCAGAAGCCGACAGGACCTGCCCGAGGTCGTTCGGCTGCTCGAGAAATCGGGCACCGCGCAGTTTCTCGATCGCAAACTCTCGCCAGCCGAAATCGTAGCCATGATGGATGCGGCCGGAGTTGGAAAACTCATGTTATCCGCCTGTTGCCGGCCCGGCCGCTGGCTGACCACCAACGAAGAGGTTGCCGCACATGTCGATGCGTTTCCCGGACGATTTGTGGGCGTGGCGGCGGTGGACCTGGCGAATCCAGTTGCGGCGGTGCGGGAACTGCGCCGGGCAGTTCGCGACCTCGGGTTCAAAGCGCTGCGCGTAGTCCCCTGGCTGTGGAAGTTGCCGCCCAACGACAAGCTTTACTATCCGCTGTATGTCGAGTGCATCGAACTCGGGATTCCGTTCTGCACACAGGTCGGACATACCGGCCCGCTGATGCCCTCTGAGACGGGACGCCCCGTGCCCTACCTGGACGAAGTCGCGCTTACGTTTCCGGACCTGCGCATCGTGGCTGGGCATATCGGGCACCCGTGGACCGACGAAATGATCGGCGTGGCCTGGAAGCATGACAACGTGTTCATCGATACGTCGGCTTACCTGCCTGCCTACTATCCGCCGCAGTTGCTTCAGTTTCTGCGGACCTATGGAAAAAACAAGGTGATGTTCGGCAGCAACTTCCCGCAATTGCCGCTGGATCGGTGTATGCAACAGGTCGCCGCGATGCAGTTGCCCGCCGAGATTCAGAGCAAGTTTCTATTCGAGAACGCGGAGCGCGTTTTTCGGCTTGCGGATTCGAACCCTTGATGGTGCGAGGAGTACAATCATGAGCGGAGACGCTTTCCATGGGCATTGACTCAAAGAAAGAGGAGCGCCTAGACGCGCGCTCGAAGCGCACGAATTCCTTCCTCGCAGCGGACGCTATCGCCGCCTCCGTGGAGTCTGAGGAGTGGCAACTTGGCGAGATGGAAGCCGGGATTACCGAGCTTGACTCTGGGCAAGCAGTCAGCCACCAAAAGGTATCAAAATGGCTGAAATCATGGGGCAAGCCGGGAAAAAATCTTTGGGACGTTGCGGGCTAGTGTCCGAAATCCTTCGCTCTCAACAATCGCAGCCTCGTCCCAAAGCGTTTTTCATTCGTTCTACATGTCTGGCACGGCCGGCTGGGTGGCCCGTGAGATCTAAACCCTGAACCCTGCGCAACGAGTCGTGAACAAGAGAATCACAACCCCACTCTGGCTGCTGCTGGTGGCGTGGGCCGCCGCATCCGAGCGTCCTGGAAATTTTCGCCCCATCGGCCCGGGCGGTGGAGGCTCAATGTACTATCCAACCATCAGCCCGCGCGATGCCAACACGGTGCTGTTGGCCTGCGACATGACCGGCGGCTACCTCACCCGCGACGGCGGAAGATCGTGGCGCATGTTCAATCTCCGGCAAGGGATCGGAGGATTTGTATTCGATCCGCTGGACGCCCGGGTGATCTACGCTCTTGCCGGCGCCTTGTGGCGTAGCGCCGACTCTGGAGAGACCTGGCAGTTGGTTTATCCCAAGCCCTCAACGGTCAAGGGAATCGAGATGAACTCCGACCACGCCGATGAGAGGATTCTCGCCGATCCCGAACCTTGGGATGCAATCGCCGCGCTGGCGGTGGATCCGGCGGATTCCAAAACTCTCTATTTGTCCGCCGCGAGCAAGTCGCATTTCGCGCTCTACATCTCGCACGACCGCGGCGAGAGTTGGCGCCTGGATATCAACTTGCCCGAAGCGCCTCGCCGGATCTGGGTGGATCCTGGTTCTCCCCAATCGTCCCGAACCTTGTTCTTCGCCGGCAGGCTCGCTTTTACCCTGAAGTCCGGGTCCCAGGTGCGAAGCTTTCCCACTCCGGCCGAGTTCACTGACTCCAGTGGAGGCTTCGAAAATGGCTCCAGAGGCACTTTCTATGGTGTCTCGAAGTCTGGCGTGTTTGTTTCTACCGACGGAGCGGAGACCTGGAAGCGGTGCGAATTGCCAGGCAGCGGCGGCTCCGTCCAAGCCGTGGCGGCCAGCTTGCATCACCCCGGAACGGCGTATGTCTCCTATGTGGATTTGTCGCAGTACTTCCGCAAGTGGTTCGGCGTAGCCAAGACCTCCGATTCCGGCCGCAGTTGGGAATTGGTGTGGAAAGAAGCGGGACGAGCCGCCGCCAACGTTCACGATGGCTGGATCACGGCGCGATTTGGCGCGGGCTGGACCGAAAACCCGACCATGCTCGGCGTGGCCGATCAGGATCCCCGGATTGCCTACGCGACCGATACGGGCCGGACCATGCAGACGATCGACGGAGGCGCGAACTGGACCGGGGTGTATTCCCGACAAAACGCATCGGGCGCGTGGACGTCTACAGGCTTGGACGTCACCACCAATTACGGCATACATTTCGATCCGTTCAATCCCCAGCGCCAGTTCATCACCTACACCGACATCGGACTATTTCGCAGCGAGGACGGGGGTGCTTCGTGGACCAGCTCGACCCAGGGCGTACCGGGGCCGTGGGTGAACACGACGTACTGGGTCGAGTTCGATCCCGCGGTGCGCGGGCGGATGTGGAGCGTGAACAGCGGCACGCACGACCTTCCGCGTCCCAAGATGTGGACCGGGCCAGCCGGCCTGAAAAACTCGGGCGGGGTATGCCGCAGCGAGGACGGTGGGAAGAGCTGGGTTCAGTCGAATGCCGGGATGGAAGAGAGCGCAGCCACGCACATCCTGCTGGACCCGGCGAGTCCCGCGAACGCCCGGGTGCTCTACGTCGCCGCGTTCGGCCGCGGCGTCTACAAGAGCACGGACGGAGGGCAAACCTGGAAACTCAAAAATCGCGGCATCACGCAGGAACAGCCCCTGGCGTGGCGCTTGGCGCGGGCCCCGGGCGGCGAACTTTACCTGATTGTCGTTCGCCGGTCTCGCGATGGGAAAATTGCGGGTCCCGGTGAAGAAGGCGCCCTGTACCGGTCCAGCGACGGAGCGGAAACTTGGGTGCGGGTTACGCTTCCGCAAGGTGTGGATGCGCCGAACGGGCTCGCCATCGATCCGGAGTCCGGGTCCAGGTTGTACCTGGCAACATGGGCGCGTCCGGTGGGAAGCCACGGGGAAGACGGCGGTATCTATGTCTCCAACGATGGCGGCCGCTCGTGGCGGCAAACCCTCCAAAAGGACCAGCACGTGTACGATGTGACCATCGATCCACGCGATCCTCGCGTGTTGTACGCCGCTGGGTTCGAATCCTCGGCATGGCGGTCCGCCGACTGCGGCGAGACGTGGACCCGGATTCCCGGCTACAACTTCAAATGGGGCCACCGCGTGATCCCCGATCCTCAGCACCGGGACAGGATCTACGTGACGACGTTTGGGGGGAGTGTCTGGCACGGCTCGGTGAGCGGCAAAGCCGGGCCCGTGGATATCACCACGCCGGCACTCGATCCTTCCAAGATATTTACCGGCGGAGCGGGGCGATTGCGATGAATGCCGCCTGGCTCACCGGGCGATACGTCGACCGCCCTACCGCGTCTGACAGGGTGGCTTGAACCGGTCGCCGTTTTCCAGCTCTGAGTGATTATCGCCGGCCCGTCCAAGGTCTGGCTAACAAACCAGCACAGGTGAACTACTGGAGTAGTCCTCTCAACCAGACCCGATGCGTTCCGGTGCGGCTGGTCCCCCGGGTAACTTCACTTTCGTTCTGGCAGCGGCCAGAGCTTTTTTTGGGGGTGTCATGTTGAGTTTCCTTTTAAAATCTCTCGCCGGTTAGAAACTCCCCAGAGTGCTTTGAGTGTACGTAACTCTGGTCCCCCAGATGACGGTTGAACCGCTCACCTTGCTGGTTCCCCAAATGACTGTAACCGGCGCAACGCCATTCACGCTCGACCCCCAAAGCACATTGCTTCCCCAAAGCACGTTGGTTCCCCAGATCGCCGAACTCGGTGTCACGTTCTTCCCCCAAATCGCCGACGCAGAGGATGCGCCGGCTCCCGCTGAAAATGCGAGTCCGGAGTTGGCCACAAATGAGAAGGTACCGGTGTTGCTCGTCGAGTTGTACACCGCCGTGGGCGACAGCGCATTGGCGGTCGGCGCAATGCCCCATGTCGAATTCACCGCTCCGCCGATGTCGATATAGCCCGCACCCACCGTGAACGGATCATAGTAGGTCGTGTAGGTAACCGAAGGAGTTACGGTGGTATCCGTGTATGTGGTCGATGCAGGGAAACTCTTGGTCGCCGTCTCCATCAGCCGGGCCTTGACTTGATCTGGCGTCATGCTGCTGTTCTGTTGCAGCAGCAGCGCCGCCGCGCCCGAAACCACTGGAGTTGCCATGCTGGTCCCGCTGATTTGGAAGTACCTGCTCGAAGGCGCAGTCCCATCTTGCGGAAAGTAGTACGAGTACGGCACTTGCAACACCGCGTACTCATTCCACAGCGACGTGCTCGTCTCATCCGGGCTCATCAACGTCACGATGCTGCTGCCCGGGGCAACCAGGTCCGGTTTCACGACGTGGTCGTACAACGTCGGACCCTTGGAACTGTAAGTCGCCATCGCCGAGTTAGCGCGGTTGGTCGAACCCAACGCCTTCATCGCACCCACCGTAATCACATAGGGATCGTTCCCCGGCGCCGTGATCGTTCCATATCCGCTAATTCCATAGGTCTGCGTCCTTCCGAAGTTGCCGGCCGCCACCACCACCACGATTCCCGCCTTCCAGGCTTGCTCCACCGCCTGGCACAACGGATCGGCGGTGTAGGACTCGAATACCCCGCGCCCTAGGCTCAAATTGATCACCTTGATTTTTGGAGAATAGCTGCCCGCGTGCTGCACCGCGTAGCTGATCGCGGCAATCACGTTCGCATCGCTGCCCGCCCCGCTGCTGTCGAGCACCCGCAGATTCAAAATCGACGCTGCCGGGGCGATGCCCTTGAACATCCGGGTGTAGCCGGTACCCGTCGAGTCCACAGCGTCGCCCGCCACAATCCCGGCGACCGCTGTTCCGTGGCCGAATTGATCGGTGGTGACATTCTGTCCCGTGAAATCGATGCTGTTGAGGATACGCCCCTTCAGATCGTCATGTTGGCTGACGCCGCTGTCGATTACCGCCACTCCGATGCCGGAACCTGTGAGCTTGAGGTTCCAAGCCGTGGCCGCATTCGTCACTCCTGCGGTAATGTCGAGCGACGGACGAACCGTCCGGTTCGGCGTCACGTACACAACGTCGGGATCGTTGGCCAGTTCCTGGATCGCTGCCGCCGGAAGGGCATAATGATCGGCATTGATGAGGTCGAGCGATGTTTTGAGCTCTCCGCCTTGATGCTGGATGCGGCTCCGTCTAGAAAGTTTGTGAGCGGCCGTCAAACAACGTTGCGGCCACACACCGCCCGCATTTAGCACCAGCGCTCGTCCGTCGAGATCGGGCTGGACTTTGACGAGTTTGCGTCCGCTTGCTCGTGAATCTCGCATT
>Ga0075017_100001713_pt1 | contig 13554 bp, 13 predicted proteins | sample AleBraG_ABR_2012_FD_71475 | JGI IMG/M metagenome (GOLD analysis project Ga0075017, IMG submission 71475) | Freshwater sediment microbial communities in response to fracking from Pennsylvania, USA - Alex Branch Run_MetaG_ABR_2012 | ecosystem: Environmental > Aquatic > Freshwater > Creek >... | reverse complement strand
CGTATAGTCATGATACTCACACGCACTAACTTTTTCGCGTGCTTTGCGTTTGGCGCCGTTCTCAACGCACAAGCAACCCTCCCAGTCGTCAAGCAGCCGTTTGGTAGAACCGCCAGTGGAACGCCGGTTCAACTCTATACGCTCAAGAATCACAACGGCATGAGTGTGTCGATTACCAACTACGGCGCCACCGTGGTTTCCTTGACGGCGCCGGATCGAGATGGCAAGTTTGCCGATGTCGCGCTTGGTTGCGATAACGTACACGACTACGAGAAGCAGGATGCACATCTCGGCGGTTTGGTAGGCCGCTACGCGAACCGCATTGGGCATGCAAAATTCACGCTCAAGGGTGTCGAGTTCCATACGCCGAAAAACGACGGTGACAATACACTTCACTCCGGGAAAGGTTTTGACCGGCATGTGTGGAGCGCCAAAGTCGCGCCCCAGCCCGAAGGCGCGGCGCTGGAATTGACCTATACAAGCAAGGATGGCGAAGAGGGTTTCCCCGGAAATCTGGCTGTGAAGGTAGTGTACCGGCTCACGGATCGCAACGAACTGAACATCGACTACACCGCGACCACCGATAAGACCACGGTTGTGAACTTGACAAATCACAGTTACTTCAACCTGGCAGGTGAGGGCCAGGGCGACATACTGCAACACCAAGTAACGATCAACGCCGATCGTTTCACGCCGGTGGACGCCGGCTTGATACCGGACGGAACCTTCGTTACTGTCCAGGGTACGCCGCTCGACTTCACCACCGCGACGGCTATTGGAGCGCGAATCGAGGATCACAATGCGCAGTTGGTTCTCGGCCACGGTTATGACCATAATTGGGTTCTGAACAAGCGCGAGGGCGAGTTGAGTCTGGCTGCCCAAGCTTATGAACCGCAAAGCGGCCGGTTGATGGAAGTGTGGACCACCGAGCCCGGGCTGCAGTTCTATACCGGCAACTTTCTGGACGGCTCCATCCACGGTAAGGGCGCCAAGACCTATCCGCGCCGCAGCGGTTTCTGCATGGAGACGCAGCATTTTCCGGATTCGCCGAACAAGCCCAACTTCCCCAGCACAACGCTGAACCCGGGTGCGACTTACCGGACGACGACCAGTTATCGATTCTCCAGCCGGTAATCTGCGGGGGGGTACCTGCCGAAAGGCGGCTTTCCGAGCCGCCGCCGGATTCCATCCCGCCCGACATGCCGAAAACACCGACCCGGACCAGCCATTAATTAAGTTTCCCTCCCGCGATGTTTGCGCTTGACAGTGTACTAGTTAACTAGTACACTGTTGGCAGATGGGAACGGCCATCCGGTTTCGATTAGATCTTCGTAGCGGCGTTCCGGCATACCGCCAGATCATCGATCAGGTGCTGGGCGGCATCGCGGCCGGTTCGTTGCAGGCGGGCGACCAGTTGCCCACCGTGCGCCAACTCGCCGTGGACCTATCGGTAAACCCGAATACCGTGGTTCGCGCCTATCGCGAATTGGAAATTCGCGGAGTGCTGGACACACAGCAAGGCACCGGTACGTTCATATCCGCTCGCAAAGTGAAACAACCCGATGCCGAACGAACGCGGCGGTTCAACCAGATGTTACTGGAATGGGTCGCTCGTGCCGGAGCGGAAGGTTTCACCGTAACCGAAATCGTTGAGCGCTTGATGGAATTGCAAGGCAAGGAGAAAAGCAATGCCTGACCTCTTGAATATCAATCGCAGATTCGCTGCCAAATCGCGGCCAAAGGTGAGCCCCTTGGCCTTCCTTCTGTTTTTCGCGTGCCTGCTTGCAGGCGTTGCGGGAACCGCCGCTTTGAACAACCCGGCGCCGATCATCTTGGGCGGCTTGATTGGCGCCTTCCTCCTGCTTTCGCTGAAGGTCGCCGACCAGTGGGAGAAAGTGGCTGTGCTGCGTCTGGGAAAGTACGCCGGCCTGCGCGGCCCGGGTCTGTTTTGGATCGTGCCCTTTATTGACGAGGTGACCCAATTCGTGGACCAGCGCGTCCGCGTCACCGATGTCAGCGCCGAATCCGCACTCACCCGGGACACGGTTCCGGTGAATGTGGACGCGATCGTGTTCTGGCTGGTGTGGAACGCGGAAAAGTGCCTCCTAGAGGTGTCCGATTTCCAGACCGCCATCGGGCTCAGCGCGCAAACTGCCTTGCGCGAGTCGATTGGCCGTCACGAACTGGCGCAGATGATCACCGAACGCGAGACGCTGGGACGCGAACTGCAGCGGATCCTGGACGAGAAAACCAACCCCTGGGGCATCACTGTCCAATCGGTTGAGATCCGCGACGTTCACATCCCGCAAGCGCTGGAAGACGCCATGTCCCGCCAGGCTCAAGCCGAACGAGAACGCCAGGCCCGCATCATACTGGGGACCGCCGAAGCGGAGATTGCCGGCAAATTCTCTGAGGCTTCTCTTCTCTACCAGAACAACCCGACCGCTTTGCACCTGCGAGCCATGAACATGCTGTATGAGGCGATCAAAGAGAAAGGCTCCATGGTCATTGTGCCCTCATCGGCCGTGGAAACCATGGGACTGGGCGGCATGCTCGGTACCGCAGCCATTTCCCAGCAAGTACAGTGATGTGCGGGCTACCGCTTGCTTAATGTGAGAGCGTTGCCGCTGTTCATAAACTGAGCCTGTGTCACTTGGCACAGGCTTTAGCCTGCACTGTACAGCCGGGTAGCTCTTGGGCACACGGCCGAGTAGCTATTGGCTTCCGGATCGGACTCCACCACGATGCGGAGCTTCATAGTTCCAGCGCGGCGTCAACCGAAGGTTCCTTACAACGGAATATTGCCGTGTTTCTTCTTCGGCATCGTATCCACCTTATTCCGCAGCATCCGCAGCGCACGGATCACTTTCGGCCGCGTCTCATGCGGTTCAATCACGTCGTCAATAAAGCCGCGCTCCGCGGCGATAAACGGATTGGCGAAGCGATCCTTGAACTCTTCCACTTTCTGTTTCCGCGCGGCCTCCTGATCCGGGGCGGCCATCAATTCGCGCCGATACACGATGTTTACCGCGCCATCGGCGCCCATCACCGCGATCTCGGCCGTCGGATACGCCAGATTCACATCGGTCCGCAAATGTTTGGAACCCATCACGCAATAGGCGCCACCGTAGGCTTTGCGAGTGATGATGGTGATCTTCGGCACGGTGGCTTCGGCGTAGGCATACAGCAGCTTGGCGCCGTGCCGGATGATCCCGCCAAACTCCTGATCGGTGCCCGGCAGAAAGCCCGGCACATCCTCGAACGTCAGAATGGGAATATTGAACGCATCGCAAAACCGAACAAAGCGCGCTCCCTTGGTGGAGGAATTGATGTCCAGACAGCCGGCCAGAAACGCCGGCTGATTCGCGACAATACCCACGGTCCGTCCTTCCATCCGGCCATAACCCACCACGATGTTCTTCGCCCAATGTTCGTGAATCTCGAAAAACACACCGTCATCCACCACGCGGTGAATAATGTCTTTGATGTCGTAGGGAATGCTCGATTCGGCCGGAACCATCGAGTCCAGTTCCGCATCGGCGCGATCGGGCGAATCGTCGCTCCGCTTCACCGGCGCATCGTCGAGATTGTTCGAAGGCAGATAGGACATGAGCTCGCGAATCATGCGTAAGCAAGCAGAGTCATCCGGCGCCATAAAATTCGCCACGCCGCTGATGGTGTTGTGCGTCTCCGCCCCGCCGAGCTTTTCTTTGCTGACGTCCTCATGGGTCACGGTTCGAATCACATCCGGCCCCGTCACGAACATGTGACTCGTTTTATCCACCATAAACGTAAAGTCCGTCAGTGCCGGCGAGTACACCGCTCCGCCGGCGCACGGGCCCATGATGGCTGAAATCTGCGGAATCACGCCACTGGCCAAGGTGTTCCGCAAGAAGATATCGGCGTACCCTGCTAACGAAAGCACGCCCTCCTGAATCCGCGCGCCGCCGGAATCGTTGAGCCCGATCACCGGCGCTCCGTTCTTGAGGGCCAGGTCCATGATCTTGCAAATTTTCTGCGCGTTCGCCTCAGACAGCGAACCGCCGAAAACCGTGAAATCCTGCGCAAACACGTAGACGTGGCGCCCGTGAATCTGGCCGTAGCCGGTGATGAAACCGTCGCCGTCGACCACCTGCTCGTCCATTCCGAAGTCGCGCGCGCGATGACGGACCAGTTTGTCCATCTCCTCGAACGTCCCTTCGTCCAGCAGCAGATCGATACGCTCCCTTGCCGCCAGCTTGCCTTCCTGGTGCTGCTTCGCTCTTCGCTCTTCGCCCCCGCCCGCTTCGGCAATCGCATGCCGGCGGCGAACTTCTGCAAATCGATCAGTTGCCATCAACGATCTAGTATCTCGCAGTCAGCTCGAATAGCCTTCGCGAGTGTGAATTTCGGCGTTGGGAAAGCGGCTGCGGGCGTCCGGCGTCAAGGTCACACGGACACGGCGGAACGTGCCGGGCGTGGACGGCGGCTCCGCGTACGTTAGCGTGTATCGCGCCCGAATCCGTTCCACCATCTCGCGGAAAGTCAGTTCGGGCTGGTCTACGCGGATCGCTTCCCCGCCGGTCGCCTCCGCCAGATGATAAACGTCGGCAGGCGTGTAATCCTTGTTCTCGTACCGGCCGGGCTCACTCGGACGAGGCCGGATTGCGCGCCCCACTAACAGGCCATTCAAAACGGTGTCAGCTTTGTTCAACTCGCGAATCACCTGGCCGTCTGTCAGTTGATAGCTCAGGCTGAGATTGTCGGTCAGAATCAGAATTGCACGCCGCCCCTTGGGTCCCGCGTTCTCGCTCATGTATTGCGCGGCAGACACTACCGCCGCATTGATCAGAGTGCCCGCGCCAACGTCGTGGTCCTCCACCGCATGAGCGATCTGTCGCGCGCTTTCGGCAATGTTGTCGCTGAACTCCTGATGCACTTCCGCACGCTTGCTAAAGACCATGATCGCGACGCGATCCATCGGCCGCAGCACTCCCAGAGCTTCACGAGCGGTCTGCGCCATCTGCGCAATATATTTGGTCATGCTGCCGCTGATATCGAGCAGCAGAAGAAGGTTCAGCGGCTCTTTTTCGTGCGCGAAATAGCTGATGGCTTGCGGCTGCCCTTCATCGGTGATGAGGAAATCCTCCTTCTTCAACCCCTGCACCGGCTGCTTGCCGTCCTGCACCTGCACATCGAGCCGCACGTCCGTCACGCCGGCCCGAAAGACCGCGTCTTGCGCGGCTGCGGGAGAACCGAGTAGTACGATGAGAGTCGCAGTGATCAAAAACGTGATTGCCGGCACTGCTGGCCACATCGACCATGGCAAAAGCGCCCTGGTGCGGGCGCTCACGGGTATCGAACCCGATCGGCTGAAAGAAGAAAAAGAGCGCGGCATCTCGATTGAGTTAGGTTTCGCGCACTTGGATCTTTCGCCCAATTTGCGCGTCGGATTTGTGGACGTGCCGGGGCATGAACGGTTTATCAAGAACATGCTCGCCGGAGTTGGCGGCATCGATTTTGTGTTGTTTGTCATCGCAGCGGACGAATCCATCAAACCACAAACGCGCGAGCACTTCGACATTTGCCGGCTGCTGGGCATCTCCAGCGGAATTGTGGTGCTGACCAAAGCGGATTTGGTGGATGAGGACATCTTGGAGTTGGTGCGTCTTGAAGTAGACGAGTTTGTCAAGGGATCGTTTCTGGAAACCGCACCGGTGGTGCCCGTTAGTTCTGTGACGGGGGCTGGCATTCCGGAGTTACGTGCGGAAATTTGCAAGCTGGCGCTGGCGGTGCGGGAAAAAGACAGCACTCAATATTTCCGGTTGCCCATCGATCGCGCGTTCTCCATGCGTGGATTCGGCACCGTGGTCACCGGCACGCTGATTTCCGGCGCCGTGAAGCCGGAGCAAGATTTGGAATTGTTTCCCGGTGGACGGCGGCTGCGCGTGCGCGGCGTTCAGGTGCACGGACAAAGTGTGCCGCGAGCCACCGCGGGACAGCGGGCCGCGTTGAATCTGGCCGGCGTTGAGACCGGAGACCTGCGGCGCGGCATGATGTTGGCCGAATGCGGCCGATTCCAGGAAACGCGCCAGATCGACTGCAGCTTCGAATTGCTGGCCTCCGCCAAGCCTTTAAAGCATCGCGCGCCGGTGCATTTTCATGCCGGCACGGCCGAAGTGGAGGCCGAGGCGCGCCTTCTCGATCGTACCGACGCGATGCAGCCGGGCAGCTCCGGGTATGTCCGGCTACTCTTGCGCGAACCGCTCCTATTGTTGCCCGGCGACCCCTTCATCGTGCGTATGTTCTCGCCCGTGGTCACCATCGGCGGCGGCACGGTCCTGGATATCGCGCCGCCCAGGCGCAGCGGCATCGAGCGGCTGAAGATTCTTGAGGGTTCCGATCTACCCGCACAGGTTTCCCTGCTGGTGCGCGAATCCAAACATGGCCTCAGCCTGCGCGACCTGGTCGCTCGCACCGGCCGGCTGGAGAGCGATGTTCGTAAAGCGGCCAGCAACCTGATCGTCGCCGAGTCCTGGCTTTTCGATCCTGCTTGGGTGAACACGCAAACAGAAAGCATCCAGACCGTTCTGAAGCTGTTTCATCGGCAGAACCCGCTTCTGCCCGGCTTGTCCAAGGAAGACGTGCGCAGCCGCATTCTGCCGAATGCTCCGCCCTTCTTGCTCGATGTTGTGCTGGCCCGCGCCAAGACCGTTGCCGTTTCCGGCGAACTGCTGCATCTGAGCTCTCACAAGGTCGCTTTCAAACGCGATGAAGAAGAGGCAGCACAGCGAATCGAGAAGGCGTTCGAATCCGGCGGGCTGGCGGTGCCCGCTGTCCCCGAAGTTCTCGTCGCTTGCGGCGTGGAAGCCGCCAGGGCCCGCACCATTTTGCAATTGCTGCTGCGCGAGAAAAAGTTGGTGCGCATCAGTGAAGACCTCGTCTTTCATCCTTCGGCGTTGGATTCGCTGCGCGAACTGCTTGCCCAGCGCAAGGGCGTCCGTTTTTCCGTCCCGGAGTTTAAGGATTGGACCGGCATCTCGCGCAAATACGCCATCCCACTTTTGGAGTTCCTCGATCGAGAACACGTCACCAGACGCGAGGGCGATCAGCGGGTGGTGATCGGTGTATGAAACAGAAAATCGACTGGTCCGATTGCCCACTCGTCGAAGCCAAACCGGAGGTTCAAAGCGGTGCTCTTGTGTTGAGCGGCACCCGGGTTTCCGGTTAGCGCGATTGTCTATAACTTCGACGATGGCGTCAGTATCATTGAAATAGCGGAACAACTTGAAATTTCGCCGGACCGTATCGAGGCGATTTCGAGTGACGCAAAGAGCGCGCATCGTGTTTGATAGGAACGTGCCAATTTGTGTGCGACGCTTCCTGCTAAACATGACGTGCGCTACCTTCGTCGAAAGGCGGTGGCATCGGCAACTTGAGAACGGTAAACTTCTCGCTGCGGCAGAGGCAGTGGGATTAACACCTTACCAGACGCGAGGGCGGTCAACGCGTGGTATTGTGACGCTCGCGAGCGGTAGAATCAGATAGGAAGCTAGCTTATGTCTGAGATCTTCATTTCCAGCTCCGGCGGGGCGTCTGCGCTCGCCCGAAAACTAGCCAGGGACTTGGAAAAACTCGGCTTCCAAACCTTCTTGCCAATCCGGGATATTGCGGCCGGCGCCCTGTACCCGCAAATCCTTGCTCGTATCTCCCGGGCCGACGCATTTCTGGTGCTTGTGGAATCGAAGCCCGAGCGTTCCGCGGCGCTGGAGCAGGAGTGGTTTGCCATACTCAACGAGGCCTCAGACTCGACACAGAGCAAGAAGGATTCCGATTGTTCTTGGTAGCGGCGGGCCGCCCAATTTTCTTAAGAATTGGCAAGCGTTGCATGCCCGCGAGTTGAACGACTCCAAGCGGTGGGCCAAACTGGTCCATATGATCGAGCGGGCTCTAAATTCCGGGGACAAACCGAAATTTACTAGTTTTCGTAAGGCTGATCGCGCAGAAAGAGACCGACGGCTGAAAGCCATCGTGGCCGAGGCCAAGCAGCTCAAGTCCTTGGGCTGGTAACATCGTTCGCAGGGACTGGTGAGCTGGTGGGGCCACGGCGATGCACCCCAGCATCGGCTGCAATTTGACCGTGTAGTTCTTCAAGTGTTCGCTGGGGTTCTTCAGGCGGGCGACGCCATTCTCGCGGTCGAGCACCCAGGTGCCGTCGAATTGTCGTTGTACTTGGTGCATTCAATCTAACCTGGATTGAGCGCGGATCCCACGATCTGATCGCCGCTCCTGGCGGAATCCCGATTGAGCCGAACGCGGTTGAGCTTGACGACCCAGGTGTCGCCCGGGAAAGCGCCCTCAATGTAGAATGGCCCCGTCTCGGGATTGCCGCCGCGCGAGCGAGTGACGCCCTTGCTGTCGACGCCGCCGGCGTCCACGGTCCAGGTTTTCACCGTGTCGCCAGGGAAGACGTGCAGCACCGGCGGAATTGCATCCGAGAATACCCGGTGAAATTCCTTGGGCTCGAAAACATGCGTGAGCGCTTCCGTTGGCGTTTTGGGCGGCCGTTTCGCGGACCAGACGACCTGGCGGTTTTCGGTCCAGACGGCGGAACCGTCGAGGAGCTCGCCGTGTTGCGCGCCTTTGAAATCTCCAAAATGTTCGCCGTTGGGCCGGGTGGCGGTCAGCGTCAGTTCATCGCCATGCAAGGTTCCGGTGAGGTTCAAGTCGAAAAGAGTGCCAGTAAGTTTTTCGCCTTCCGCCTTTAAGGTGAGTTGGGCGTAGGTGACATCGCCCAGATATTTTGCGGTGAACTCCCAGCCGCCGGACACGTCACTCGCCGAGAGAGCGCCGGCAGTGGCGAGCAGCAGAGAGCATAGTGGATAGTTCATCGGGAAACTCCTTCTGCAATGATACGCGCCTCGGGCAACGTGCTATTTGTAGGAGTAGCCATGCGCCTCTCTGTCATACTCTGGGTTTGCCTGACTCCGTTCGTGCTATCCGCGCAGACCACAGTGGCGGGGCTACCTCCTGGCGCCGTGACTGCCCCGGCCACCCAAGGCCCGCAAGACTATGTTTGCCCCATGGATGCGGACCAGCGGTCCGATAAACCAGGCACTTGCAAACGCTGCGGCATGAAATTGGTGCTGGGGATTCCCGATCAGGTGGAATATCCGCTGGAATTGGCGACCAAGCCTGCGATCATCCGTCCCGGGCAAAAGGTACAACTGAAGTTTGCGATTCACGATCCCAAGACGAATGCCGTGGTCAAGAAATTTGAGGTGGTGCACGAGCGGCTGTTCCACCTGTTCCTGTTGAGCAGCGATCTTAGTTACTTTTTGCATGAACATCCGGTGCCGCAAGCGGACGGGACCTTTCTCTTCGACGCTGTTTTTCCTAAACCAGGAATGTACCGGGTAGTGGCCGATGTCTATCCGACTGGAGGCACGCCGCAGTTGATTGCGACCACCGTGTTTGCCGAGGGACCGGTCAGCCTGAGCGACGCGGCGCTGCAGCCCGACCTGAGCTTACAGCACGGCTCCAATACGGACGTGGAGTTGGAGATGGTACCACCGCACCCGATCGCGGGAACCAAAACATTGATGTTCTTCCGCTTCAACACGGCCGATGGCATGGAGAAGTGGCTGGGCGCCTGGGCGCATATGCTGGCGGCGAGCGACGACACCATGGACATGGTCCACGAGCATCCGTTTATCGCCGATGGCGGCGCGCAGATGCAGTTCAATTTGATTTTTCCCCGGGCCAAGACATATCGGGTGTGGGTCCAGTTTCAGAGGAAGGGCGTGGTGAACACGGTGGCGTTCAACATTCCCGTGGTCGATCTGGAGCACGCCCCGCAGTAGACTCGGCCGAAGGCCAGGCGCTGGGGGACGGTTTCTTCCACACCGGCTTCAGCCGAACGCCTGTTACATTGCGCAATACTGCATGACTGCTCTGGACTTGTCGAGCAATGCCGGGCTGATCGGCATGGGGTTGCTCACGATTAACTTGTTGCTGGGGATGTTGATTTCGCTGCGCTACAATCCACGCAAGCACTGGCCGCACCGGCGTATCAACATTTTCCGGATACACAACTGGACGGCCTATGTGGCCATCTCTTTCATCCTGGTACACCCGGTGCTGTTGTTGTTTATGAGTCAGCCGCGGTTCCGGGTACTAGACATCCTGTGGCCGCTCCATTCGCCTGGTCAGACGCTATACAACTTGTTGGGAGCGGTTGCCTTGTATACAGCTTTATTCGTGGTGATCACATCGTATTTCCGGTTCAGTCTGGCACATAGGCTATGGAAGAAATTTCACTACGTCGCTTACGCCACGGCTGCGGTGGTGATGGTGCACGGAATCCTGGAGGATCCGAATCTGAAGAACTTGCCGCCCGACCTATTGGACGGAGAAAAACTCCTGGTGGAGACCTGCTGCGTGCTTTTGATTGGAGCAACGGCGTGGCGCGTGCGGTATGCCTTGCGCTCTAAATTGAAAAACTGATCTACGTCGCATTGAGGCTGCGAATGCCGGCCACCGAACCCAGCGTGTTGTAGCCGCCGTCGACTCCTAATGTTTCGCCGGTCAGCGCCGTGCCTTCCGAGGCCAGGAACAGCGTGGCCGCAGCCACTTCCTCCACCGAGGCGATGCGCTGCAAAGGGGATAGCTTGGCGGCAATCTCGCAGGCGGCATCTTCCCAACCTGCGAAACCTGTGCGAACCAGTCCTGGGGCGATGGCGTTGACGCGAATGGCCGGCGCCAAGGCGCGCGCGAGAGATTTGGTCATGGCGATCATGCCGGCTTTGGAGGCGGCATAGGCCATGGAGCTTCCCACGCCCGCCAGGCCGGCAATGGAGGCGATGTTCACTATATTTGCGCCGGCTTGCGCTTTGAGCAGGGGCAGTGAGGCGCGCACACAATAAAAGGCTCCGCGCAGGTTGGTATTCATGGTGCGGTCCCAGATTTCATCGGTCAGCAGATCCAGACGCTCATGTGGCACGCGGGTGCTCCAACCGGCGTTGTTCACCAGAATGTCCAGACGTCCAAACTCCTTGCCAATGCGATCCAGCATGGCGATCACGTCCGCTTCCTTGGAGACGTCGGCTGCGATGGCGGTTGAGCGGCCTCCGATCGCGCTTGCTACCTTTTCAGCAGCCTCGCGGGAGCGGCTGTAGTTTACGATAACGGTGGCGCCTTCTTGGGCGAACGCTTCGGCGATGGCGCGGCCGATGCCAGTGCCTCCGCCGGTGACGAGTGCAATCCTGTTTTCCAGTCTCATGGTCCGCAGACCATGATAGCGAACGAGACAAAGAAGGTCTAAGATTCGCCGACATCGCGACTAGCGAAGAGCGGGCCGGGGGGACCCGCGCAGACCAGGGGGGCTGCCCTACCCAAACAGTTCGATCAGCAATTGGTTTACCCGATCTGGCTCTTCGTGGTGCACCCAATGTGTAGCGTTGGGAAACGGAAGCAGTTCGGCCCGGTCGCAATGCTGAAGGCTTTCGGCGGCGAGCCCGGGAAGGAGGAAACGGTCTTGCATGCCCCAGAGGATTCGCGTTGGCGCGGACACGCGGCCGAAAACCGGCCGGGCGCGAAAGATGGCTCGATACCAATTGATCATGGCTGTCATAGCTCCCGGTTGCGCCCAAGCCTGACGGTAGAGATCGAGATCGGCGGGAGAAAATGTGCCGGGCTGGCTGCTGCCCAACAGGGCGCGAGTGGCGGCCTGAAAGTTATTAGCGGCGAACAGGCGCTCCGGAAGAGCGGGGATCTGGAAACTCAACATGTACCAACTGCGGAGCATCTGGCGCGGCTGGGTGCGTAGATACTTCAGCATGGCCGAGGGATGGGGCACGTTGAGGATGGCGAGACGCTCGACACGATCCGGGTGCCGGATGGCCACATTCCAAGCAACAGCGGCGCCCCAATCGTGGCCGGCAAGACAAATGCGCGCGGCACCGAGCTGATCGGCGATCGCCAGGACATCGGCGGCGAGTTTATCGATGTGATAGTCCGACACCAGCGGCGGCTTGCTGCTTTGGTTATACCCACGCTGGTCGGGCGCGACTACGCGGAATCCGGCCGCCGCGAGGGCGGGGATTTGTTTGCGCCAGCTATACCAGAACTCCGGAAAGCCGTGCAGCAGAAATACGATTTTACCCGTTTGCGGGCCGGCCGCCATCGCGTTCAAGTGGCCGCAGGGGATGTGGAAGGTGACGGATTCTATACCAACACCGTGAACGCCGATTCGGTCCGGGTGACCGGGCGGTAAAGGGTGTCGCGCTCAGCCGGCTCGCGGCCCGCTTCGCGGATCAGGCGCATGAGATCCTGGCGGCGCAGCGACTGGCTAGTGGTTGCGCCAGCGTCGTGATAGATTTTTTCTTCCACGATGGTGCCGTCCAGATCGTCGGCGCCAAAACGGAGTGCGATCTGTGCGATTTCCGGCGTCATCATCACCCAGTAGGCTTTGATGTGGTCGATGTTGTCGAGCATGAGGCGGGAAACGGCGATCATTTTGAGATCCAGGAAGCCGGTGGTGGTGGAGATGTGATGGAGCGCCGTGTTGTCGGGATGAAACGCCAGCGGAATAAATGTTTGAAAGCCGCCGGTCTCATCCTGCAATTCCCGCAGCCGGATGAGATGATCCACTCGGTCCTCTTCCGTCTCGATATGGCCGTACAGCATGGTGCAATTGGTCTTGAGACCAAGTTGGTGAGCGATTCGGGCTGCGTCAATCCACTGTTTGCCGTCGATTTTGTGATCGCAGATAATCCGGCGGACGCGTTCACTGAAGATTTCGGCGCCGCCGCCGGGAAGCGAGTCCAGGCCGGCGTCTTTCAGCTTGACCAGCGTTTCGCGAATGGAAATCTTGGCGCGCTGCGAGAGATAGCCGATCTCCACCATGGTGAGCGCTTTGAGATGCACTTCCGGAAAGCGCGTTTTCAGGCCCCGCAGCATCTCGCAGTACCAATCGAGCGTGAGCTCCGGGTGCAGCCCACCCACAATATGGAATTCGGTGATGGATTCCGTCCAACCCTCGGATGCCCGATGCCAGATTTCTTCCAGAGACCAGGTGTAAGCCTTGGGATCCCGGACCCGCTTGCCGAAGGCGCACAACTTGCAACTGGCGACGCAAACGTCGGTCGGATTGATATGGCGATTGACGTTGAACCAGGTTACGTTGCCGTTTTTGCGTTCGCGCACGATGTTGGCGAGGTAGCCCAGACCCAGCAGGTCGTGCGTCCGGTAGAGCGCGACGCCGTCTTCAAAGGAGAGGCGCTGCTCTTCGTGGACTTTGGCCGCGATGGAATCCAGGCGGGCGTCTTCAAAGGAGGTCGGCATAAGCACGGGCGCGTTGGAGTCTAAAACAAGAAGAATAGCATGGGGAGCCTGATTGCTCTTGCCCGCCGGCCGTCTGGCAGGCGCAGACGGGTTGGGAGAAACGGGTGACTAGGGGTGCGCGACACAGAAGTGGACGTTACGCCGCCCGGCGCGCCTCCCAGTAGTCCTCAAAGCGTCTGTTGAGGTGAGAGCAGCGCAATGCAATGATCGCGTTGGCGGCCTGGACGGTCC
>Ga0075017_100001712_pt1 | contig 13559 bp, 13 predicted proteins | sample AleBraG_ABR_2012_FD_71475 | JGI IMG/M metagenome (GOLD analysis project Ga0075017, IMG submission 71475) | Freshwater sediment microbial communities in response to fracking from Pennsylvania, USA - Alex Branch Run_MetaG_ABR_2012 | ecosystem: Environmental > Aquatic > Freshwater > Creek >... | reverse complement strand
CGTAGAACAGCAAATCACCTGGCTGGAGGTCCGAGACAGGGACTGGCGTCGTGTCAGCCATCTGAGCGCCTGAGTAATGGGGGAGGGAGACCCCAGCCTGGCCCCAAGCCCATGCAGTCAGGCCTGAACAGTCGAAGGCATGACCAGGGCTCTCGGCGCCCCAGACATACGGGACGCCGATCTGTGACTCTGCTGCAGCGACGGCAGCTCCTGCGGCACCACCAGCGGAGGGCGGCGGCGGGATGTTCGAACTCCCGCCGCTGGAAACCGATGAACCCGATCCGGAGCTTGACGTCGCGGCGGCTGTCTGCTGCGCCTGCGCCTGTGCGATGGCTTGCCTGGCTGCAGCAGCCTGTGCAGCAGCCTGTGCAGCCTGCTGCTGCTTGATGAGCGTGGCGACCTGCCCCTTCACCTGGCTGAGGTTGGCGCTCTGTTGCGACTGCAGCGACTGGGCCTGGCTGAGGGCGGAGGCAGCTGAGTTCGTAGCTGCCTGCGCCGCAGATTCCTGCGTTTGGAGCTGGGCCTGCTGAGCGTTCAGCTTGTCCTGAGAGTTAGTGAGGTTTGCAACGGCGGTCCCGAGCGTTCCTTCGGCGACCTGTCCATACTCGACCTGCGCGGCGAAGTTCTTCTGGTTTGAAGAGAACAACGGATTCGACGATGCCGCCGTGCCGTTCGTGACGTAAGCATTGATTGCGGCGTGTCGAAGTGAAACCTTGTCGGCCGAGACCGACTTCTTCGTCTTGGCGATCTGACTCTGGGTCTGCGCGACCTGCTGCTGGATTTGGGTCAGGTGGTACTGCGCACCGTCGTACTGCTGGTTGAGCGCGGAGATCTGCATGCCCGTCTGCGAGATCTTCGCCTCCAGGGCGGAAGCCTGGGCCTGGGCCGAGGCAAGCTGGTCTCCGGCTGCGGGGCGCGCCAATGGCATGACAGTGCCTGCAAGCACTGTCACGAGGGCCACGGATGGTCCGGCGGTCCACCGGAGAGCTCGAGAGCCTCTCCGGGACCTTGGCGTCGTACGGCTTATGGGGCCTGCGGCGTCAATCACGATCTGAAGAGTCTGTCATGCCTTGACATGAACTGCAAGGACCGGGCAGATCGCAGGGACTCCATTGGTCATACCAGTGGTAGCAAAGTCCACGTCAACTCTATGAAACCCACCATGACAGGCTCCGTACGCACGGTGGCTGCTTGAAGGCTATGTTGCCCTCTATGGGAGAAATGATCGAGTTCAAAGGACGTGCTGACAGACTCACCGCTGGCTACTTGGCGACCCCTGCTGCCGGGGTCGGGCCGTCCGTGGTGGTCATCCAAGAGTGGTGGGGACTCAACGGGCAGATCAAGGGCGTCTGCGATCGGCTGGCCGACGCTGGCTTCACGGCCTTGGCTCCAGACCTCTATGACGGCAGGGTGGTGCCGAACCATGAGCCCGATGAGGCTGCGAAGCAGATGATGGCGCTCCAGCTCGACGAGGCCGCCGCTGACCTGTCCGGAGCAGTCGACGAGCTCCTCGAGCGAAGCTCGACCTCATCGGTCGGCGTCATCGGCTTCTGCATGGGAGGTGGACTCGCGCTCGTGCTCGGGGCCAGGAGGGCGGACGTGGTCAAGGCGGTGATCCCCTGTTACGGGGTGCACCCTTGGCCAGAGGCTCACCCGGACTACGGCGACTACCACGCGGCAACCCAGATCCACACCGCCGGTCAAGATGCATCTTTCACCCCGGAGGCCGCCCGCGATCTCGAGAAGACCTTGAGCGATCTCGGTCGGAGCGTGGAGCTCTATATCTACCCCGACAGCCAGCATGCTTTCTTCAACGAAGACCGCCCTGAGGTCTACGATCCGGCCGCGTCCAGCCGGCTCTGGGAGCGATCCACGGCCTTCCTGAAAGCCCAGCTGGCTTGAGCCGGAGCGCCCGAAGAGCGCTGAGCAGCCCCTGTTACCATCGCTGCCATGTCTGAGCGCTCCCGAAGTCTGCCTCGTCGATCCTGCCTCTCGACCCCTGGGTCCTCTGAGCGGTTCCTCCAGAAAGCTCCAACGGCAACAGCGGACATGTCCTTCCTTGATCTCGAGGACTCCGTGGCTCCCCTCGAGAAGGTTGCTGCCCGGGCAAAGGTCGTCGAGGCAATCCGAGATCTCGACTGGGACGACCGAGTCCTCTGCGTCCGCGTCAATGCCTGGGACACCGAATGGACCTATGGCGACATCATCGAAGTTGTCGGTACTGCTGGTGAGCGCCTCGACGAGATCATGCTTCCGAAGGTTCAATCTGCCGCGGAGGTTGTGGCGATGGACCTGCTGCTGACGCAGGTCGAGAAGAACTGCGGACTCCCGGTGGGGCACATCGGCATCGAGGCGCAGATCGAGACAACCCGGGGCCTGATCAACGTCGAGGAGATCTGCGGAGCGTCGTCTCGCCTTGAGACCATCATCTTCGGACCGGCTGACTTCGCTGCCTCGATGGAGATGCCCGTGCTGACCGGCGGTGTCGCCATCCCCGAGTATCCCGGTGATCACTTCAACTACGTCTTCTCCAAGATCCTCATGGCTGGTCGCGCCAACGGCCTTCAGGTCATCGATGGACCCTTCCTCAAGGTCCGTGAGCTCGATTCCCTTCGAGACTTCGCGCAGCGCACGAGAGTCCTGGGCTATGACGGAAAGTGGGCGCTGACCCCGGACCAGGCCGCCGTGCTCAACGAGGTCTACTCGCCGACACAAGAGCAGTTCGACAAGGCCTGGGACATCCTCGACGCCTATCAGCGGGCCACTGAGAGTGAGCTCAAAGGTGCCGTCATGTTCGGCGACGAGATGATCGACGAGGCCAGTCGGAAGATGGCGATCAAGTTCGTGAGCCGGGGCGAGCGGGCGGGTCTCAGCCGCTCTTCGGCGAGCTGACGGTCACGACAGGCCGCGTCGCTCTCGCATCGGCGGACGGGCAGAGATGCTGAGCTCGGTGACCAGAGGCGTCGTCATGCTCTGCGTCGCCGCCGTCGTCCTGGCTGGCTGCAGCAGCGTCGGATCATCAGACTCTGCGGGTTCGAGGACGGTGACCACGCCCGCATATGGGAATCCTGGCCCCTTCCAGGTCGGGGTGACCACACTTGATCTTGGATCGGCCGGTGCACGCTACGGCGAGCGCCTGGCGACGGTCTTCTACCCCGCGGAGCTGGATAGTGCGCAACTGAGCGGCCGGGCCCGTTTCTCGTACACCCAGGCAGAGACCCTTCCGGCGAGTCTCAAGGCTCTGCTCCCCGCCTCCTACAACTCAACGACCATCGTCAACGCGTACCCCGACGTCTCAGGTTCGTCGAAGGGCCCCTTCCCTGTCGTGCTCTTCAGCCACGGCCTCTCGGCTCAGCGGCTCTTCTACTCCTCGATGCTCGCGGGAATCGCCTCATGGGGCTATGTCGTGATCAGCCCTGACTTTCTTGAGCGCGGACTCGCCGCTTTGGCACAGGGAATCACCTCAACACCGCCACCGAGTTTGGACCAGGCCATCATGGCTCGCGCACTCGAGATGCTCCGTCGCGCCTCATCTCAGCCGTCTTCGGTGCTCTTCGGCACTGTCGACTCACATCGGGTCGCCGCCCTCGGCCATTCCTCAGGAGGGGGCACGGCGCTCAATGCACTGCACAACCCCGATGTCGCCACGGCCGTCGGCTGGTCTCCTGATGGTCTCACGACACCGCCCTCTCACAAGCCGATCATGTTCGTGGTGGCTAGCGGAGATACCGCCAACACCCCCACCCAGGTCCGAGCGCTCTATGACCGCTTCCCAGGGCCGAAGTCCTTCGTGGAGATCTCCGGTGAAGGGCACAACACCTATACCGACATCTGCGGCCCACTGCGCCACGGCGGCGGGATCATTGGACTGGCCGAGAAGCTCAAGCTGATCGACACGACCAGTGCCAGCTGGGCCCTCAATGGCTGCTCCGCCAACGACATCGCTCCCGCCCGATTCTGGCGGGTGGTCCAGTACTACACCGTCTTCCAACTGCGGGCTCGACTCAACCACGGAGCGACCAGCGTGCCGGTCCCCGCCAAGGGCGCCTTCCCAGGCTTCAAAGTCACGTTGACCCAAAGCGCCCAGTGAAATGCGACCGTTGGTGATGCGGATTAAGGGGCCAGTTCGATGAGCCGGCGCGCGATGACCTTGAGGCAGAGGGTCTCATCCGCGCCTTCGAAGATCGAGAGCACCCGTGCATCGACGAAGTACCGGCTGACGGGGAACTCCTCGGCGTAACCCATGCCACCGTGGATCTGCATCGCCTCGCGTGTGACCCACTCTGCCGCCCGGCAGACGTAGGCCTTGGCCATCGACGCCTCAAGCGAACCCTCTCCCTTGGCCATGAGCAGCGCGACCTGGAGCGAGTATTGCCGGCAGGCCTGGATGATCACGGCCATCCGAGCCAGCTTCACTTGCGTCAGCTGGTAGTTGATGATCGCCGATCCGAAGACCTTGCGGTTCTCCGCGTAGTCGTAGGCCGCCTCGTAGGCAGCCTGCATGATCCCCACGGCACGTGCTGCGGTCTGGATGCGACCATTCTCGAAGCCGGCCATCTGGAAGTAGAAGCCCTTCCCCACGCCGTCGTCGCCGCCGACCAGGTTCTCGTCCGGGACGAACCAGTTGTCGAAGCTGATCTCGTAGGAGTGCATTCCCCGATAGCCGATCGTGTCGATCGGCCGACCTTCCATCCGACCATCCGCGTCACTCCGGCCCTCAGCAGCAGCGTCCTGGGTGAACAGGAAGCCGTGTCCGTCAGCAACGGGCTTCTCGACGACGAAGAGCGACAGGCCCTTGTGACGAGCAGAGCGATCAGGATCGGTTCGTGCCAAGAGCATCAGCGCGTTAGCCCGGGCGCCGAAGGTGCACCAGGTCTTGGTCCCGTTGATGAGCCATCCGCTCTCGGTCTTGGTCCCCATGGTGGTGATCCCGGCGACGTCTGAGCCGAAGTCAGGCTCGGTCACAGCGACGGCGGCCATGATCTCTGCTGTCGCCAGCTTCGGGAGCCACCGCTGCTTCTGCTCTTCGGTGCCGCCCTTGACCACGGCCCGGGTCAAGATCTCGGGTCGGGTGATGAGCGCGCCCCCTGCGCCGAGCGAGCCCCAGGTGAGTTCCTCGGTTGCTACGACCATGCCGATGTAGTCAGCCTCGCCGCCGCTGGCGAAGCCGCCGTACTCCTCAGGGACACTGAGACCCATTCCGCCGATCTCGGCCAGCGCTTGGATGAGATCCTCGGGGATGTCGGCATTGCTTCGGTGGATGTGCTCAGCCCGGGGCCTGACCTGCTCTTCGGCGAAGCGATGAAAGGTCTCTGCGACCAACTCGAAGTCCTCGTCGAGGTGCCGAGGCCCCTGCTCGCCGGCGAGCGAAGCCAAGAAGTCAGGGTGGCAGTAGGCGGCGACGAAATCAGCGACCGGGGCCATCCAGTCGCTGGCGACCCCGAAGAGGTCCTCGCGCCCGACAACTCGTTGAGCGAGATCGCGAGCGGCATCGGCAATGAAGGCGCACGCGATGCGAGCCTCGAGGTCTCCCTTTGCTCCGTAGTCGAGGGTGGCGCGCGCGGTGGCGATGCCAGAGGCGGCGTGGGCCAGGTCATAGGCGACGACCTGGTTGGGATCGACGCCGCCGTTTGCCTTGACCGTCAAGATGGCGCTGTCGACGACATCCTGGGCCAGCGACACGGCAGCGGCCGCGGCGGTCAGATCGGGGGAGATGTGCTCAGGCATGGCCGCCAACTTAGTCGTCGGCACTGGGCCAACATCCCTAGGAGGCCAGGTCAGGAAGGGCGTCGGGCCAGCACGGTGACCAGAGGTGGCAGCACGATCGATGCCTCGTTGGGATCGACCTCGCTGAGCTCGAACAGGTAGTCACGCACCGGACCTGGCCCTGAGCCTGCCGGCGCTTCCGCCCAGGCGTCCTCGAGCTCGAGCCCGCAGCGACGCACCATCGAGGGAAGCATGGCCCCAATATCAGGGTGGCGGGCACCGGGCATCGAGAGCGCCTCGCCGTCAATGCGACCGGCGGAGGTGATCGGCTCTTGGATGACCACCCAGCCGCCAGCCCGCACCTGCGCTGCCATGGCCTTCACCGCAACCTCCGGGTCGAGGACGTGGAGAAGGAGAAAGCGACAGAAGGCGAGATCGACGGCCTCGGGGAGGATGAGATCCTCCACCGCCTGGGTGAGCGCGATGACCTGGGCATAGACGGCCGCAGCTTCGGCGACAGCGTCACGAGCCGCGGGGTCGACGTCGACCGCATAGACGCGCCCAGTTCGGCCCACGGTGAGACCAAGCTCGATGGCCACATCACCGGTGCCGGCGCCGACGTCGACACATCTCCAGCCCTCACCCACGCCGAGGCGCTCGAGGGCCGTGGCAAGCGGACGGCGATACACGTCATCCCTGAGCGGTCGCAGTTGATCCTGGGAATCTCCGGCCACGGCCCAAGCCTCGCACACAGCTCAGGGCGAGCCTGAGCCGCCGTCTGCCTGAGTCGCCGCCCGCTAGTCTCCGCCGTGTGAAAGTAACCATGCTCTTGGCAGATTCAGCGCAGGTCGCTGACGGAAAGCTCTACATCCTCGGCGGAGGATGGTCGCTCACGGGCCCCGATCCGGCACCATCGGCCGTGGCCTTCAAGATCGAGGTCGACTGGCACGAAACGAATGCCGAACACCACTGGGAGCTCTTCTTGGAGGATGCTGACGGCGCTCCCGTGATGATCCCGACGCCCGAGGGCAACCAGCCCGTGGAGATTCGTGGCGATCTCCAGGTTGGTCAGCCAGAGGGGATGCTCGAAGGCACGCCGGTCGACGTGCCCTTTGCCATCAACCTCGGGCCGCTGCCCCTCGTGCCGGGAACTCGCTACACCTGGCGCCTGGTGATCAACGGTGAGCATCTCCCCGGAGGTGCGATCTCATTCTCGACACGGCTTCCACCCGACGAGCTGATCTAGGCCGTCGACGCAGTTGGCGGAGGCCCCCAAGAGCCGCGACGATGGAGCTATGACGACCTACGACCGGCCCTTTGGCCGCTACCTAGAAGACTTCCTCCCCGGCGATGTCTACAAGCACTGGCCGGGGAAGACGATCACCGAGTACGACGATCATCTCTTTTGCATGATCACAATGAACCACCACCCGCTGCATACGAACGCTTGGTTCGCCGAGCACGAGTCAGTTCAGAAGCGCAACGTGGTGGTGGGGAACCTCGTCTACTCCCTGGTCCTCGGCATGAGCGTCCCGGACGTCTCCGGTGCGGCAATCGCCAATCTTGAGGTCGAGACGCTGCAGCACAAGAACCCGACCTTCCACGGCGACACGATCTACGCCGAGACCAGGGTTCTCGATGTCGCAGCGTCGAAGTCCAAGCCCGATCGCGGAATCGTGACGGTCGAGACCAAGGGCTTCAATCAGGATGGCTTGGAGGTCTGCTACTTCCGGCGCCGCGTGATGGTCTGGAAGCGCGATGCCGCGCCGCCTCGCAACCGACCCTACGGCGACGACGTCTGGGCCTAGAGCGGCGTCGGCCTGGCGCCGGCGCCTTCGCGACGAGCTCAGGGTCGTTCGCGAGCTGCCGTGGCGGGAGACCCGCGACCCCTGGTCAGTTCTCGTCTCTGAGGTCATGCTCCAGCAGACCCAGGTCGCGCGAGTGATCCCCGCGTATTCGGCGTTCCTGGCCTCGTATCCAAGTCCGGCGAGCTGCGCCGTTGCCACGCGAGCATCTGTCATCCGATCGTGGGAGGGTCTCGGCTATCACCGACGAGCTGTGTCCCTCCATGAGTCCGCGAAACGCATCGTCAACGACCACGAAGGACGCGTCCCCACTTCGCTCGACGAGCTGTTGGCACTGCCAGGGGTTGGCCCCTACACGGCTCGCGCAGTGATGGCGTTTGCCTTCGAAGCTGACGTAGCCGTGGTTGACACCAATGTGGCCCGAGTCCTCGCGCGGGCGGTGAGAGGCGAGGCACTGACTGCAACTGCCGCGCAGCAAGTTGCCGACGAGATGCTCACCGCCGGCAGGGCTTGGACGCACAACCAGGCGATGATCGATCTCGGTGCGATCTGGTGCCGGACGACGCCGGAATGTCCAGGCTGCCCGCTCCGTTCCAGCTGCCGCTGGGCTCGCTCAGGATTCAAGGCTCCAGATCCAGCCCGCTCCAGCGCCGGGACGGCGCGGGCACAGCCTTCCTTCACTGGCTCGAACCGTGAAGCCCGAGGTGTGATGCTCGCTGCTGCACGACGCGGCGCGATCACGCCGACAGTCCTCGAGTCGCTTGCAGATGTCCTGGGTCACGACCGTCGGGATCGCGCCATCGAGGGACTCCTCGCCGATGGCTTGCTGCGCCGCCGAGGGGCGAGCCTGGTGCTCGCCTGATCTAACGGGCGAGGAAGTCGAGAACTTCCACGTTGACCTCGGCTGGACGTTCGAGCTGGAGGAAGTGTCCAGCACCCTCGATGACACGCATCGCTGAGCCCTCGGGAAGGGATGCAAGCGGATCGCCGATCGAATCAATGCCGAAACATCCATCGTCGGCACCATGGAGGTAGAGAGTGGGAATCGGCGTCGGCAGGCCGAGAGCGTCTTGCGCGGCGCCCAGCGCCGGGTCGTGCAGCTCGGGGTTGAACATGGCGCGGTAGTAGCCCAGAGCAGCGGCAAGGCGCTCGGGCTCGCCGAGGGCCTGGCGCACGTTGGCCAGATCCTCAGATGCCTCGTAGCCGGGAGACCAATCGGACCAGAGTCGGGCGATGAACTCGAGATCGTCCATTGGAACCACGATGTCGGCGAGCGCCGTCTGAAAGAAGAACATGTACCAACTTCGTCGTAGCTGGTCGAACTTCAGGAAGGCTTCGGCCACCGATGAGGTCGGCGGGACGGCCATCGTGACCATCTTCGACCAGGATCGAGGGGAGTACGCGGCTGCGCCATAGGCGGCGATCGCGCCCCAATCGTGGCCGATGAGCACGGCGCGGTCATCGCCGCCGAGCGCCGTGGTGATGGCCACCGCATCGAGCGAGAGCGCAGCGGTCTGGTAGCGGCCGTCTTCGGGCAGGTCACTTGGGAAGTAGCCGCGCATAGCGGGGGCCACCGCCCGATATCCCTGCTCGGCCAAGGGTCCCATCAAGTGCCGCCACGTGTGAGGCGAATCGGGGAAGCCGTGAAGCAGGAGGGCCAAGGGGCCATCCTCGGGGCCCTCGACCAGGCCTCGAAATGTCATTCCATTGGCGTCCACGACGAGCTCAGGCATGGCGCCAAGGTAGCAACCGGGGTCCTTCGATAACGTGTCGATGTGCTTGTCACCTTCTATGGCACCCGCGGCTCGTGTCCCTGTGCGGGAGATGGCTATGACCTCTTCGGGGGCAACACGTCCTGCGTCCTGCTCGACATCGGCGATGACAACCCTCTGATCATCGATGCAGGAACGGGGCTCAGGGAGCTCGGCGTCGCCCTCCGACCTCGACTCAGGGCGGAGGGGCGAGCGATCCAGGCGAGGATGCTGCTGACCCATTTGCACTACGACCACCTCCTTGGCCTCCCCTTCTTCTGTCCTTTGGAAGACGAGGGAGCGGTGCTTGAGGTCTACGGACCCAAGCAAGATGACGCCACATTGAGCGAGGTGATCAACACCGCCGTGACCCCTCCCTTCTTCCCGGTGAAGATGAAGGAGTTCCGTGGCGAGGTTCGCCTCATCGAAGTCGGAGAGGAGGACTTCGCACTCGGCGACGCCAAGATCGTCGCCCGGCGGATCCCCCACACTGGACCCACCCTCGGCTTCCGCGTGGAGGCAGCCGGTGCGACGCTGACCTACATCTCGGACCATCAGGCACCGCTTGACATGAAGACCGTCGAGCCAAAGGTCCTCGAGCTCTGCCGCGACGCCGATGTGTTGATCCACGACGCGCAGTATGACGAAGAGGAATTTGCGGCCAAGCCGGATTGGGGCCACTCGACCATCGCATATGCGGTGCACGTGGCGGCCACCGCCGGGGTGAAGACCTTGGTGCTCTTCCACCATGACCCCTCTCACGACGACGACCGCCTCGCCGAGCTCGAGCTCGAAGCGCTCGAGGCTCCCGGTGCCACCTCGATCGAGCGCATCATCTCGGCGCGAGAAGGAATGACGCTCGACCTCGGCAGCTCGACACGGTGAGCGAACATCCATCGAGCTTCGACCAGGCCCGGTTTCGCGAGGCTCTCGGGCACTTCGCTACGGGCGTGACGATTGTGACGGCCATGGAGGACGATGGCCCGGTGGGCTTCACCTGCCAGTCCTTCAGTGCGCTCTCTCTGGACCCTCCGCTCGTTGTCTTGGCCCCAGCCAAGAGCTCCACCAGCTGGCCGAGGATCGCTGAGGCTGGTGCATTCTGTGTGAACATCCTCGAATCTCGGCAGGAGGCGCTCTGCCGTTCATTTGCCGCCTCGGGTAGCGACAAGTTCGCCGGAGTCGGCTGGACGCCAGCTGTGACTGGTGCGCCCATCCTCGATGGCTCGCTCGCCTACGTCGACTGCGAGCTGGCAGACATCCATGACGCCGGGGACCATGAGCTCGTGACGGGGAGAGTCGTTGACCTCGGCATCGGTGAAGGAAGCCCGCTGCTCTACTACCGCAGCGGTTTCGGAAGCTTCTCGATCTAGTCGAAGCATCGCTCGGTGACCCTCGAGACGCAGGGGCGATACGGTCAGCGCCATGGGACCTACTTCGCACCCCAGCGCGATCGTCGATGTCGAGCTCATCGAGCCTGTCGTCCACGGCGACGACCGAGGACGCTTCGTCGAGACCTATCGGCGCCAGTGGCTGCCGAAGGGTCGGGAGATGATCCAGGCCAACCGCTCCGAGAAGCAGGCAGGTTCCCTGGTCGGCCTCCACTATCACCTCCACCAGGCGGATTACTGGTACGTGCTCCGTGGCCGCGCTCGGGTGGTTCTGGCCGACCTTCGCCTGGACTCGCCAACCGAGGCTGCCACCATGGTCATCGATCTCGACGGTGACGAAGAGCGTGGCCTCTTCATCCCACCGGGGGTGGCTCACGGCTTCGCTGCCCTGAGCGACGTCTTGCTCTGGTATCTCGTCGACGGCTACTACAACCCCGACGACGAGCTCGGCGTGGCCTTCGATGATCCAGCCTTCGGCATCGACTGGGGCATCGAGGATCCCGTGGTCTCTGAGCGCGATCGATCTAACCCGACCGTGGCGGAACTACCCGACGCGCTGCGGCCGCGCCATGGGCTTCGGACCTGAGTGACGGCGGGCCACGTCGTGCCGCAGTTTCGGGTTGAATGGGCGCAATGCGAACCGCCATCGGCCTGATCGTCCTCCTCGGACTGCTCATTGCCATCGCCGCGGTCGTCTTGCGCCGCCGCCGAAGCGATGAGATCCACTCCATCGACAACTACCGCCATGCTCTCGACACCTTGCAAGAGATGCGAACGCATGGCGGCTCGACCAGCATCCGGGTGCTTGGAGAGGATGAGGCGAAGACCTTGCGGCAGCCCACGCCGCACCCTGAGATCCGCTCGGGCACTCCAGAACGACCCGTGCGGATCGGCGCGCCGCCAAACGCTCCTGATGACCTCGTCTTCAGCGAGGAGGTCGCCACTCGTGAGGCAGGTACAGCTGAGAGCGGCCCACGCGACGACAAGCGATCCTCCTGGGCGATGGATCGGATGCAGAGCCGACCAGGTGCCCAGAACCGTCAGCTCGTCGTCGCTGGGATCGCCATCGCCGTGGTTGTGGTCTTGGTCATCGTCGGGACGTTGATCGGGCGCTCGTCGAGCACGCCGTCGGCCTCCTCGACGACGCACCCGTCAAGGTCGTCGGGATCGACGTCGACGACCAAGCCGAAATCGACGACGACCACAACGCCGCCTGCGACAACTCTGCCTAAGACGCTCAGCCCGCAGAACGCCACCGCCACCTCGGCCAGCTACTTCATCCCAGCCGCCAGCTATTCAGTGGTGATCACAGCGAACGCCGGTCCCTGCTGGACCACCGCCTCGACGGGAAGCGCGGGAAAGCAGGTCTTTGCCGGCAGCGTCGCACCAGGGAGCCCTCAGACGATCAAGGGCAGCGCGACGACGATCATCTCGCTCGGCGCTCCGGCAAACGTTGCCGTCGCTGTCAACGGCATTCCCGTGACCTTCCCCTCGGGTTACCAAACACCTCTCGTGCTTACGATCCAAACCGGGAGTGCTCTGGCTCCCCCATCCTCATCCTCAAGCACGACCACGACCACGACGGTGGCGGTCACCACGAGCACGCGGCTGCCCTAAAGGACCTCAAGGACCCCAAGGCGGTCGAGGATGAAGGCCAGCGTGAAGGTCTCGTCCCGCCAAGCGTCGTATCGCCCTGAGGGTCCGCCGTGACCAACGCCCATCTCTGTGCGGAGCAGGACGTCGACGCCGGGGACCCGATCGCGCAGCCGCGCCGCCATCTTGGCCGGTTCCCAGAATCCCACTCGTGTGTCATTGAGCCCACCTGTGAACAACATCGAGGGGTAGTGCCGCTCCGTCCCGTCGTCCTCATGGGACCGCACGTTCTCGTAGGGGGCGTACTCCTTGATCGTTCGATAGGCCGTCGCGTCGTCACTGGGGTTTCCCCACTCGTCGTACTCGCCGACCGTGAGAGGAAGCGATGGGTCGAGCATGGTGTTCAGCGCGTCGACGAAGGGGACCTCGGCCACCAGAGCGCAGAAGCGGTCGGGCCCTCTGTTGGCCACCGCTCCGATGAGCAGGCCTCCCGCTGAGCGACCTTGGCCAGCGAGACGGTCGGACGAGGTGATCTCCTTGTCGATGAGGTGGTCTGCAACGGTGATGAAGTCGGAGAAGCTGTTCCTCTTTTGCTCGAGGTGACCGTCGTCGTACCAGCGGCGCCCGAGCTCTCCGCCGCCTCGGACATGGGCAATGGCGAAGACCACGCCGCGGTCGAGCATCGAGAGCCGGAACGAGGAGAAGGTCGGATCGATTGAGATCTCATAGGCCCCATAGCCATAGAGCAGACAGGGGGCCGGGCCGGTGAGCTCGCGACGGTGCACCAGGGAGATGGGAATCTGGGTGCCGTCTGCGGCGATGGCCCACTGCCGGCTGGTGACGTAGTCGTCTCTGTTGTAGCCACCAGCGACCTGTTCTGACTTCAGCAGACTGATCTGCCGTGTTGAAAGGTCGACCTCTGCGACCCGACGCGGCGTGATCATCGAGGTCTGACCAATCCGGAGCGTTCCCGTAGCCGGATCGGGGTTGTGGCCGAGCCAGGTGCACTGCGGTCGCTCATCGGCCACGATCTCCCAGCTCTTAGCCAACGGGTCGGCACTCAGCGAGCCATCTGCGCCCAGCTCGAGCACTCGGAGCCGCGTCTCGGCATCGGCGCGCTCGGAGAGGATGAGAACGCGCTCAAAGGCGTCGAGGTCGTCGAGGCGAACGCCCGGCCGATGAGCGATCGCTGGCTCGAATCGGGGGGTCGTCCCGGGCAGGTCCTGCGCGATATCGAGGCGAAAGTCAATGGCGCCGTCGGCATTGGTGAGCATCAACCAGCTGGCCTCGCCTCCTGGGCTGAGGTGGTGCTCGAT
>Ga0075017_100001711_pt1 | contig 13561 bp, 7 predicted proteins | sample AleBraG_ABR_2012_FD_71475 | JGI IMG/M metagenome (GOLD analysis project Ga0075017, IMG submission 71475) | Freshwater sediment microbial communities in response to fracking from Pennsylvania, USA - Alex Branch Run_MetaG_ABR_2012 | ecosystem: Environmental > Aquatic > Freshwater > Creek >... | reverse complement strand
CCCCCCGGTATCCGTACCGAGAGTGAATTGGACGTCGCGAACCTCTCGAGAATCAAGCATCTTGGCGGCTTTGGCCACGGCATCTCTCAGTTGGCTTTGATTAACGAACCCCCTGGAAATTGTCGGCATGATCTCCATTATCGCGCTTTTGCGATGGACGTGGCCTGCGCCGCGTTTTGCTACGCCGAGGCCGACGTGATGGCAAAGTGGGGGTGACTTCCCGGAAGCTCACACAGAACTGGTCTTTCTTGAGTTGAAGAACGTGACAGATGACGGGATACGGCGCTACTAGTTGTCACCGCTCGCCTGGCAAGTACCGCACGCCATCGCGGGCAATGCGACGATCCAAACGGCGCCAACCTGTCGCACGGCGCCGGACTTCTAGTATCATGATTTGAACCGAAACAGAAGGAGATATATGACCCGTCAGTTCCGCCCGTTCGCGCTCGGAGTGGTTGCCTGCTTCGCCACCTTATCGATCCCGTTGACGTCCTGGGCTCAGGGGATCCGGCCCGCCACCACCGCCAGCGCCAGAGTGTCGGAGTTGCGGGGGCGCGATCTTGCGCCTGCGACGGCCGAATCGGTGGGCATGTCCACGGAGCGACTGCGCCGCCTGGACGCCGCGATGAAGCGTTTGGCCGACGACAAGCAGGTGGCCGGCCTGGTCACACTGGTCGAACGCCACGGTAAAGTGGTGCACTTCAGCGCCGCCGGCGTGCTCGACGTTCGCAAGCCGGACCCGATGCAAAAAGACTCCATCTTCCGTATCTATTCGATGACCAAGCCGGTCACTGGCGTGGCCATGATGATGTTGTACGAGGAAGGAAAGTGGCAACTCAACGATCCGGTGTCGCGTTACATCCCGGACTTCGGGCGATTGAAAGTCTACACGGGAAAGAACGAGGACGGCACGCCGAAGCTGGAAGACGCGAAGCGCTCCATGACCATGCGCGAGTTGATGACGCACACAGGCGGACTCGGCTACGTGCTGAGCGCGGCCAATCCGGTGGACAAGATGATCATCGATGGAAATGTGCTGAACGCAGGGGCTCCGCTGCAAAGCATGATCGACGGTTTGGTGAAGATCCCGCTGCTGGCGCAGCCCGGCACGCGCTGGTCCTACAGCATCGCCGTCGACGTTCAGGGGTACCTGGTGGAGAAGTTCTCGGGCCAATCGTTCGGCGATTTCGCGCGCACGCGAATCTTTGAGCCGCTCGGGATGAAGGACACCGCGTTCTACGTGCCGAAGGGAAAGATGGCGCGCTTTGCGCAGGTCCACACCGGCTCCGGATCGAGTCTGGCGGTGGACACCAACCGGCCGGACCCAACGGTGGTTCCGCTGGGGCCGTCGGGCGGCGGCGGGCTGTATTCCACGGCCATGGATTACGCGCGCTTCTGCCAGATGCTGCTGCAGGGTGGACAGCTCAACGGTGTCCGTTTGCTCGCGCCACGCACGGTGGAAATGATGCGCACCAATCATGTCAATCCCGATCCACTGAAGACGATGCCGCCCGGCACGGGCTGGGGCATGGACTTCCAGATCGTGACGGATGCCGCAGCCGCGGGGGATTCGGTCTCGAACGGGACGTTCAGTTGGTTTGGCATCGCGGGTACTTGGTTCTGGATCGATCCGGTCAAGGATCTGGCGTTTGTGGGGATGGTGCAGCACCAGAGTCTCGGGACCACGCGGCCGATCCATGCGATGTCGAGGAGCCTGGTGTATCAGGCGATAGTGGACTAGGGTGATAGGTATGGCAGGGATGCACGGACCGATACTTAGATTTCGGGGTGGCCGAGACGAGCACGCCCGTTCGCTAAGCCCTGCGAAATGAGCCAAGGGGACACTGCTGCGATAGCGTTGAGAGAAGGAGTTCGGACTCGAGCCCGCAGTGTCCCCGTCCCCTGAATGCATGGTGAGATGGCTGGCACTGGCGGTGGGTACGATGAGTTTGCACTCGCAGACGCTGGATGAAGCGACGGCGGAGCGGTTTGCCAAGCTGGCGCTGGGGTGCGTGCATCGGGAGTATCCGAACAAGATCGCGCATGTTTTGAACTCGGATCGGGATGTGCTGGCTCCGCGGTTATTGACTCCGGCGTTTTATGGGTGCTTTGACTGGCACTCGTCGGTGCATGGGCACTGGTTGTTGGCCCGGCTGGCGCGGCGTTTTCCGGAGTCTCCGTTGGCCGAGCGGGCGCGGGGTGCGCTGGCAAAGAGTCTGACGCAGGAGAATCTGGCGGCGGAAGCTTTGTATGTCGCCGGTGAGGGGCGATCGAGCTTTGAGCGGCCTTATGGACTGGCTTGGCTGCTGCAATTGGCCGCGGAACTGCGCGAGTGGGACGATCCGCAAGCGAAAGATTGGTCGGCCAATATGAAGCCCGTAGAAGACGCGGCTGTCGCGCGGCTGAAAGACTGGTTGGGGAAGCTATCGCATCCGGTGCGGTCGGGCGAACATAGCAACACGGCGTTTGCCCTGGGGTTGATGCTGGACTCAACGAGCGTTCCTCTGTTCGCCGAGAAGGCACGGGCATTTTATTTTGGCGATCGGGCCTGTCCGATTTCCTACGAGCCTTCCGGGGAGGATTTTCTTTCGCCTTGCCTGGCGGAGGCGGACGTGATGCGGCGGGTGCTGTCCCAGGCGGAGTTCGCCAAGTGGCTCAGCGGCTTTTTGCCGGAGATTCCTCGAGACGGGTCGGCTTGGATGAAGCCAGAGGTGGTGACCGACCCGACGGACGGCAAGCTGGCGCATCTGGATGGACTGAATTTGAGCCGGGCGTGGATGCTGCGAGGAATTGCCGGAGCGCTGCCAGCGGGCGATGCTCGAATCCGATCTTTGCAGGTGACCGCCCAGCAACATGCCGAAGACGGGCTGCGGTCCGTGACCGGCGAACACTATGAAGGCGGACACTGGCTGGGCAGCTTTGCGGTCTACTTGTTGACTAGCGTGAGAAGATAAAGGCAAGTGGCGGTAAAGGTCCAAGCACCAAAAAAGGCGGGCAACGTTCGCTTCGCGTTACACCGGATCGGCAAAACAGTGATTGCGATCACAGTTCTGTCGATCGGCGCATTCTTTGCCATTTTCACTTTCTACTACGTGAAATACTCCCGGCTAATGGAGGAAAAAATCAACGCCGGGCCTTTCCAGAACACCTCCATGCTGTTGGCGGCGCCGCAAACTCTGACCGTGGGCGACAAGTTGACGCCGCAGGAGGTAGCCAACGATTTGCGCAGGGCCGGCTACAACGAGTCACGCTCGAACCGCGTCGGCTACTACACGATGAAGCCGGACGAGATCGACGTCTATCCGGGCCCGGACAGCTATTTCCGGCGCGACGAAGGTGTGATCAAGTTCGACAAAGGGGCGGTGCAGAAGATCATCTCGCTGGCCGACAATACCGACCGGACGGAGTACACGATCGAGCCCCAATTGATCTCCAACCTGTTTGACAAGAACCGCGAGAAGCGCAGGTTGGTTCGTTTTGAAGATCTGCCGCCGGTGCTGGTGCATGCGGTTTTGTCGGCGGAAGACAAGCGTTTTTTTCAACATTCCGGATTTGATCCGATCCGCATTCTGCGATCGGCATACATCGACGTCAAGGAGCGGCGCTACGCGCAAGGCGCATCCACGTTGACGCAGCAGACGGCCCGGCTGTTCTGGCTGGACAACGACAAAACCTGGCGCCGGAAGATTCCGGAATTGCTGATCACGTTGAACCTGGAACAGAAGCTCTCAAAAGAACGGATCTTCGAGTTTTATTCCAACCAGGTTCCACTGGGACATCGCGGGAGCTTCGGGATTCGGGGATTTGGAGAAGCGGCGCAGGTGTATTTTGGCAAGGACGTCAGCCGGTTGACGTTGCCCGAGGCGGCGACGATAGCGGGGCTGATTCAGCAGCCGAGTTTTACCAATCCTTATCGCTGGCCGGAGCGTTCGCGGCTGCGGCGGAATGTCGTGCTGAAACTGATGCACGAGAACCAGTACATCAGCGACCGCGATTATGAAGACGCCGTGGCGGCGCCTTTGGTGCTGGCGAGGCACGGCACGGACTCCAGCGATGCGCCGTATTTTGTCGACCTGGTGAACGATGTGTTGTTGGACAAGTTTCAGGATTACGACTTCCAGAACAACAATTACCGCATCTACACGACGCTGGATATCGACCTTCAGCGCGATGCGGCGGAAGCGGTTCGCATAGGGATGGAAGAGGTAGACAAAGCGATTGCCAGCCGTAAGAAGAAAGACCCGCACTATCCAGATCCACAGTGCGCGCTGGTGGCGCTGGACCCGTTGACCGGCGAAGTGAAGGCGCTGATTGGCGGCCGGAATTACGGCACCAGCCAGTTGAACCGTGCGCTGGCCAAGCGGCAGCCGGGTTCTTCGTTCAAGCCATTCGTTTACGCGGCGGCATTGAATTCGGCACTGAACGGATCGGCGAAGGTGCTGACGCCGGCTTCGGTTTTCACCGACGAAGCAACCACGTTCTGGTTCGGAGGCAAGCCCTATCAGCCCAGCAATTTCGAGCACAGATTTTACGGCGCCGTATCGATGCGGCAGGCGCTGGCGCACTCGCTGAATGTGACGACGGTGAAAATCGCCGAGCAGACCGGTTATGGCGCGGTGGTGGATCTGGCGCGGCGGGCGGGCATGAACCTGGAGATTCACGCGACTCCGGCGGTGGCGCTCGGGGCCTATGAAGTGACCCCTCTGGAGATCGCCGGCGCTTACACGATCTACGCGAACAAGGGATTGTTTTCCAAGCCGTATTTCATTTCCCGCATCGGCAATACGCATGGCTCGGAGCTCTACTCGACGAAGGCGGAGCATAAGCAAGTGCTGGACGCGCGGATTGCTTTTCTGATGGACAACCTATTGGAAGAAGTGGTGCGCAGCGGCACCGGCGCGGGGATCTGGAGCCGGGGCATCAATTTTCCGGTGGCCGGGAAGACGGGTACGTCGGATCATGACGGCTGGTTTGCCGGGTTTAGTTCGCGGCTGATCTGCATCGTGTGGGTGGGTTTCGACGATAATCGCGAACTGAACCTGGAAGGGGCGCGATCCGCGCTGCCGGTGTGGGCCGAGTTTATGAAGCGGGCGCATGAGCATAGGCAATACCGCAACGTGACGGAGTTTTCGCCGCCGGCCGGAGTGACCAGCGTGCAGATCGATCCGGAGTCAGGATTGCTGGCGACGTCCTCGTGCCCGCAGGTGAGAACCGAGTTTTTTGTGGAAGGGTCGCAACCGGGGGAATCGTGCAATTTACATGGCGGGGGCGCCATGCATATCGCGGGATGGGACTCACCGAGCCAGCCGGGCGACCGGCCGGCGCCGGTGCGCAGCGCATCCCGGGCCAAGGCCACTGCCGAGGCGCCGGCCTCCGCCGAGGAACCGGCGGCAGCAGTGGACACGCCGGCGGCCACCAAGACCGACAAGCCAAAAAAGAAGGGCATCTTCGGCAAGCTTCGGGATATTTTGCGGTAAAGTTAGTCATTCCGTAGCGTGTCGGAGAGGGTTTCAACGGTGACGTCTGTCCCCGCTCCGCCGGAGATTCCAGCAGCCTGTGGGAGAGCCCTCCGCTGGCCACGCCAACGCTGGTCAGAAACCCGCGGCGAGGAAAATTCAGCTTCGCGGCATTGTCGTCAGGCAAATGATGGCTTTGTTGCATGTTTTCCGCAACTAGAGTCCCGGCGTGCGGCCCGCCGCTTGTTCAAGCTCCGCGAACGCCAGCCGATAAGCCAGTTGCACCTGCAACTGCTGTGACCGCGCCTTGTAGCTGGCGGCCGATGCCTGCCGCCGCACGGAGGCCAGCACCACCCCCTGCGCCATCTGATTTTCTGCCACTCGTTCGGCCTCCGCACGCAGTTCCACCACTTCAGCCACAACCTTCAACATGTGCTTGGTGCGTTCCATCTTGTTGTAGGCGCCGTCGATCTCCACGCTCACTGCTTCTTTTAGCCGCTCCACGTTTTCTTGCGCCTCCGCCAGCTTCGCCTCCCGTTCCCGGATGGTCGCGCGCCGCTTCCCGAAATCGAAGACATCATAGGTGAGCGTCAGCCCGAAAGTGCCGAAGTTATGGACCAGGAATGGTACGCCGTTCTGATAGCTATGCTTAGCAAATGCCGAAACGTCCGGAATGAAAGCCGACTTGGCGGCGGTGACGCCAGCTTTCGCCTGCTCCACCGCTTCCATCGCGGCCAACACTTTTGGATTACCGGCGATCGCCGTCTTGATATATTCTTCCCGTGCTGGAGAATCGAGACGAGCGGTCTCCGGCGGTTTGAGCTCCAGTGTCGCCGATAGCGGAGTTCCCATCAGCTCATTCAGCTCTGTGGCTAGATCCGAGAGGTGAAGGGTAGCGGCGAGGATGGATTGTTCACTTTCAAGCACGCCAGTCCGGCCCTCGAGCGCGGAAATCTTGAGCGCGCTTCCGTTGCGAATGTCTTCTTCACTCTCGCGCAAACGGGTAACCGCGTATGCGCAGTCCTGCTCCGCGGCTTGCAGTTCAAGGCCGGCGACTAAGATGCCGTAGTAGAGCTGGTGGACTTTCAAGGCCACTTCGTTTTCGGCGCTCTTCAGTTCGTCCTGCGAGGCGGCGATCTCGGACGATGCAATCCGGCTCGCTTGCCGTATGCGAATCAAAGGAGTGAGCGGCTGAGCCAGAGTGGTGCCGCTGAGCACATAGGTCTGGTTTCCTTGATCGATCAGGATCGGGTGCGTGGGCACCAGACCAGCGTTCGGAATCACTCCGAAGGCTCCAGCGGGGATTTGGATATTTTCAACCGAAGTGGAGTGCAGAAAACCGGACTGGTTTTTGAGTTCGGGAAAATAGCTCGATCGAGCGCCAGCTTTCTTGGCGTCGTTTTCCAGCACTCTGAGCCTCGCGATCTTGAGTGCATGGTTTTGGCTGAGCGCGAGTTGAACAGCCTCTGGGAGAGTGAGTTTGAGTGGCTCTGCACTCCAAACGTTAGGAGCCCAGGTCAACAAGACTGAGCATGCTGTCACAGAAATGTTGCGTATCATTTTGTTGGTTTCCCCGCTGAGCGAAGGTCTATGGTGCTCCTGCGTAGAAACACGAGCAGAAGCAGGTATACCGCGATGTACCAAGCGATCAGCAGGAAGGCGTCCGCGGAAGCCAAAGTGTAAGCCTGCGCGCGCACTTGGAGACTCAGGAGTCCGGCCGATCGCGCCTGCGCCTCTTCCAGTCCCGCCGAACCCTGCGTCACAGCGGCGGCCAGACCCCCGAGTCTCTCCGTGGTGAGCCAGCCACCAACATCCACATGCTGGCCGAGGAGATTCGAGTGCAGCTTTTCCCGCTCCGCAAGAAAGCGCGCGAAGAAGACGGCTCCGATCTCGCCGCCGAGCAATCTCGCCGTGTGCATGCAGCCGGAAAAAGTGGCGGCATTGGTTACGTTGGAGATGGCGCCCATCTCCAGCGCGAGAAGCAGCAGGCTGACCACCAGCCCGACCAAGGCCAGCGCGATGCCTACGGACAACGTGAGTTCGGTGGCGAGAAAGCTTGGGCCTGCCCAGGACGAATCTACTCGTGCCGCCATGGAACAGGCGATGGCGACGATCGCAAATCCGGCGGCCGAGACGATGCGGGGTTGAATGAAAACCGTCGCAATCGCCGCCAGCCAAACCATGACAAACAAGGGCGCAGCCACCCACGCGAGCGACTGGCCCGTTTGGATGGCCCGGTATTGCTGAACATTGGCCAGGAATCCCGGGATCGCCGCAAGAGGGGCGAGCAGCGCGAACCGGAAAAGCACGATACCCAACCCCAGAATCGCTATATTTCGCGCGTTCAGAAACGGGAGGTTCAGGAGTGGATTTGGCTGAAGGTAGCGGCGCGCAATCGAGGCAAGAACCAATCCTCCGCCCGCGGCAAAGAGTCCGATGACGGCTCCGGAATTCCACCAGTTCAAACGCTCGCCTTGGTCCAACGCGCCGTAGATCAGACTCAGCCCGAGGCTCATGTAAAGAAACCCTCGCCAGTTGAGTGCCGGCGGCGCGGACTTCTGGGGCGGTACGCCGAAATAAAGGCAGGTCATCAGGATGGGCGTCAGAACCGCCGCGGTCCAGAAGATCCACCGCCATGAGAAATGGTCCATGAGGAGGCCTTGAATCAGCGCTGCGATGTTGCTGGTAACGACGACATCCAGAACGTACGCCGCGACTCCGAAGATGAGCAGTTTCGGCGGTAGACTGCGCGCGACGAACGTCAGCGTAAGCGAATAGAAGGACCCCGAAGACAATCCGGAAATTGCTTGCAGCACCAGCATCGTGGATAGCGATGGCGAGAAGGGGAGGGCGAGCGACGTCAGCGTAAAGACAACTCCGGAAAGCAACAGCACCCGCCGGACGCCATATGCGGTCCCAAGAAAGACAGAAAAGACGCCAATGAACATGATTCCCATGTTGAGCGTGGTCGGGATCCAGGACGCCTGGTCGACGCCCAGACCGAGCGCGCCGCGCAGATCCGCCAATCCAACGCTCACGAGGCGCCCGTTGAGCGTCGCAGTCATCGCTCCAAGAAAGACTCCGAGAATTCCGATGTATGGGTGCGTCGTGATCTGAGGCGCGGCCGTTCCCGAGCCTCTCGCATCCTCAATCGAGACCGGCGGCGTCACTGGAGCCGCAGTCAACGGCCATCCCCGGAGCCAGAGCGAACGGTCGCAACTACCGAGAGTCCGGGGCGCAAGCGGTCTTGCGTCTTCGGGAATTGATCCAAGACGATCTTGACCGGGACGCGCTGTGCTACTTTCGTGAAATTGCCGGTCGCGTTATCGGGGGGCAGCAAAGCGAATTGAGAGCCGCTGGCAGGCGCGATCTGCGCAACCTTGCCCTTGAACACCACACCCGGGAAGGCGTCGATGCGAATTTCCGCGAGATCGCCGGCGTGAATATGGCGTAATTGCGTTTCTCTATAGTTGGCCTGCACCCATACGTCCTGTTGAACCAGCGAAAGTACTTGGGTGCCGGGGCTAACCAGTTGGCCTGGCCGCACTTTGCGCTCGCCGACGATCCCGTCCTCCGGCGCAACGATCCGCGTATAGTCCAGGTTGGTTTTCGCCAGCGACAAGGCCGCTCGCTTGGCACTCACGTCGGCGTGAAGCAGTAGTTCCTGGGAATCCAGCACCATGCGTTGGCGTTTCTGCGCTTCCGCTTCATCGCCGCTGCTTTCTACCCGAACCTTGGCACGCTTTAGATCGGCTTGGCGGCTGGCGAGCAGTGCGCCGGCGGATGCGATATCGGATTCACGGCTCGCAAGCTGGGCCCGGAGACGCTGTTCGTCCGCGGTCGCTTGTTCCAACCGCTGCCTGGTGCCGGACTCGGCCGCAACCAACGCTTCCTGGCGCTTGCGTTCCAGCGCGGTGCGTTGAACGTCCGCTTCCGTCCCCGCAATTCCGCTCTTCGCGTTTGCCATGGCCGAATTCGCCGCCGCGATACCGGCTTCGGCGGCGGAAATTTCCGTCTCTGTGGCTCTTATGCCGGTTTCAGCCTGCCTCACTTTGGCATCCTGCAAGTCCTTCTGGCGCTGGTTATTGACCAGTCCGCTTTCGCTGGCTGCGAGCGCAGCCTCTGCCTGCTCAACTTGAGCCCGGAAATCCTCATCACGCAGTCTTACCAGCAGGTCGCCTGCTTTGACCGTCTGATAGTCGGCAACCGGGACGGAGGCTACCAGTCCGGCCACTTTGGTACTGAGAGGTGTCACATCGGCTCGAAGGAAAGCGTCGTCTGTCGTTTGCTCTGCCCGGTCGCTCGCCCATGTGGTCCAGTTGCGGGACAGTACGAAAATGAGTCCGGCCGCGACCAACAGGATCGCAAGCGGGACTGAGTAACGCTTCAGCCAGTTGAGCAAGCCTCCGGTTTTGGGCTTAGAAACGCTTTCGGTCTTGGGTGGGGGTGCTGTGGAGTCAGCCATATACGTTTGCCTCCAGGGCCTTCATGAAACTTTACCTCCTTCCAGATACCGGTGGACGCCAAGTCTCCGGAACATGAAGTTGGGAAGAGCGGCGTAGGTTCACCATAAAGCGTCAAAACGCTGAGGAAAACAGGGTAACACTTGACGGGACCGAGTGGGAAGCGGATGCCGCGAAAGATGGGGGGCAGCGGCGGAACACATCGTTTGGCAACAAACAGCGGAGGGGGTATAACGAAAGGCCTGTTCGGCAAGGTTCGGGATATTTTCCGGAAAATGCGGCAGCCGGATGAGGCGTCCGGCGCGGTCCAAGGAGCCCGCCCCACGAAGCAATATCAGACGGCGACTTGCTGGGTGAGGATTGCATGCTCCTTCTTTGGTTCTTTGGTGTCAGAGACCTCTGCCTCCGATTGCGAAAGCGGGGTAATGCTCCAAGCCAGGCTCTCTGCCTTGCGGTCAGCCAATCGGAGGCAGAGGGGTCTGACATCGTTTAGACGATTAGGCCGATTGGACGCCTCCAAAAGAAAAGGCCCGGAGACCGGCACTCCTCCATGCCGATCTCCGAGCCGTGCTGAACAATCCCGTCCGACTCAACGATCGGGATCACACAGAGACCAACCGGCACTGTTACATGGCCGTGACCGAAACACTGGCAGTGGAGCTAGCCGTTCCATTGCTCACCTTCAACTGAATCACGTAGACTCCTGGGGCGTCAGCGATGAAAGTTGGCATGACTGTGGTCTCAAACTTCATTTCCGAAGCTTTGGTGCCTGGCGGACGAGACGTAAATCTCCAGTCGTAGGTCAACCTGCAAATGCCGCACGAGTTTACCGAGCCGCTGCCGTCTAAGGTAACGATGCTGCCTACTTTGACGGTTTGATTCTGGCCGGGATTGGCAATCGGCGGTGGAGCGACGCTCTGAAAGGCCCAGCTCAACTGAGTCGGATCGAAGCCAGGCAGGGCGATCACCGTGAAGGTATTGTTGCTCGTGCCGTTGCCACCGGCAGGAACCGGGGAAAACATCAATGTGCCCTGGCCCGGCGCCACACGGAAGATGAACGGGTTCACATTGGCGATGGAAGCGGTTATGGAAGCCAGCGCCGGTCCGGGATTGTTGACGTCCGCGCGGTAGGTGAGAAAGACTTGATTTCCCGCACCCGGCATGACTTTCAGCAACTGATAGTTCGAGATGGACAGGCCGCTGCCGCACGCGTCGCAACGAAGCGGGCCAAAGGTAGTGCGGCCATTGCTGAACACGTCCAGGATCATTTCCAGACCAGCCGTTAGTGAGGGATTGATCGAGCCGCTGCCGAACGGAGGAACCACCTTGCCATCGATCAAGGAGTCCGCAGAATGGATTGCATCCACCACGGACTGGGGCGCGGCCGCTCCGTTCAGTGCATTCAACTTGGCGGCGATCAACTCCTGGCTGAGAGAGATCAGCCCGTTGCCGCCCACCGGCTGCATGAGAATGGCTTCCAGTTGGGTGACAGAATAGGAGACCGTGCCCAACGACAGCATCCCGCCGAAATTGGCAAGCAGAACCGGAATCCCTCCGCCAGCGTGACCCAAGTACGAGTTGATTGGCTCGACACAGCCCAGAGGCACGTTATTGACGAAGGACGCCCCTTCCTGGGACGCGGGAATTCCGCTGTCGAAGGGATGCGCCACGAACCCGCCGCTGGTATTGAGCAACTCCAGCGTGTCCATCGTACCGCCCTGTTCATTAGTTACCAGGACCTGCCCTCCCAGGCCCGCGAAAGCCGACTGGGGATAGGCCCGGATTTCGCCAAATGCCGGATCGTAGACCATTTCAAAAAACGCCAGGCCGGATCCTTGGAAGCTGGCCGGATTGGCTGGCACCATCCGCGCTGCCTCGATATCCGTATAGGTCGCTGCCACCGAAACCACCGACATTGGCTGGGGCGGGCTCACGGCAAAGAGAGTATTGTTGTCTTCGGCTGCAACCAGAAAATAACCCGCGTATGGGCCTGAAGTGACCACCTCGCCGGTTTCAATGTGAACCCTCGAGGAAGGCGACAGGATCGTCGCGATCAAAGTGACGACGCCGCTCGGATCGACCGTATAGACGGTTCCACGGTCTCCGCCATCCACGACCATCTTGAAGCCAAAGGTGCCGTATGTATCAAACGTGATGGCCACATGCCCGGGGGCCGCGTCCGGCAAGGTAGCGAACAATCTGCTGTTCGACCCGTCGGGCGTAATCTCGATGATCCGAGGCCCCTGCGACACATAGACGTAATTCGGAAGGAATCCTCCCCTTCCTGGAGAAATTGCAATTTTTTCCTCATTGCAACCTACCTGGGCCGGGTCAAAAGGTAGTTGATAGAACAGAGATGGCGCCCCTCCAATGGCAATGGAAACCACTTGGCGCGGAGTAAACATATCCGAAGCGCACCACGGTCTGGTGGCGAGGATCTGCGTGGGAGACGCCGATAACCCGATGGCATCCTTCACCTGAGGCCAGATGACAGGGTTCGGATTAGCTCCGTAAGTCGTTCCAATGGCTGCGATGGATAAAACAAGGGCCACTCGAGCGGTGGCCGATTGAGCGCAAATATCATGAATTCGCATAGTACGACCTCCTCTGAGGTACTAGCAGGGATAGGGCCAAAGGGCCAAGATGATGTATTGAAAACGGTTAGCTCATTTTGCTGGGTGCGGAGTCGGCGCTCTATCGCCCGATGTGGGTGAAATTTGCGCCGCTTCGCTCGAAAGTGCCGTGACGAAATTGACTTTTTGATTCGAAAATGCCTGTTATTTAGGCTTCTTGCTTGGATAGCGGTTGCCATTGCAGGGGTTATTTCCGCAGATAACGTGTTGGGAGCGGGCGAACCCAGACCTCGCAGGTCGCTTCGATTGTTAGCGACTTTTGCCTGATCTGACAAGTACACCGAACCCGCCGCAGCACGCGCGTTGCGGTATTTGGCGCATTGTTAGCGAATCGGAGGCAGAGGAGTCAGACCCCGATTAGACCGCGACGTCTTGGGTGAGGTACTCCAGGACCTCGGCTTCGAACATGGGACGCGAGAAGTGATAACCCTGGCCATACTCGCAGCCGAATTGCTGCAGCCAGCGGGCTTCTTCGGCCGTCTCGATGCCTTCCGCCACCACTTTCATGTGCAGTGCGTGGGCCAGTTGGATCACCGCGCGAACAATCTCCTTGTTCCCATGCGACTGGTCCAGGTGATGCAGAAAGGAACGGTCGAGCTTGAGCGTGTCAAACGGGAATTGGTTGAGATAGCTGAGCGAGGAGTAACCGGTGCCGAAATCGTCGATGCTGAGACGCACGGAATTTGCCTGCAGCTTCTTGAGCGAAACCAGAACTCCTTCGACGTCCTTCATCACGGCGGTTTCGGTGATCTCCAGCCCGAGCCAGGACGGATCGAGACCGGTGAGTTGGAGCGCTTCCATCACTTTTTCGTCGAAGTTGCCGGTGGCGAACTGCACTCCCGAGACATTGACGTGCAGATAGGGAAGCCGGCGCCCTTGCAAGGCGGCGTGGAAGCGCAGCATCTGACGGCAGGATTCCTCGAGCACCCACTGGCCAAGCTCGAAAATGACGCCCGTCTCCTCGGCAACGCGGATTACCTGGTCGGTGGCATAGGGCCCGCCGGCGCCG
>Ga0075017_100001709_pt1 | contig 13572 bp, 16 predicted proteins | sample AleBraG_ABR_2012_FD_71475 | JGI IMG/M metagenome (GOLD analysis project Ga0075017, IMG submission 71475) | Freshwater sediment microbial communities in response to fracking from Pennsylvania, USA - Alex Branch Run_MetaG_ABR_2012 | ecosystem: Environmental > Aquatic > Freshwater > Creek >... | reverse complement strand
TTTTTAGCTGTTAGGTGTGCGTCACCGAAGCCGTCAGTATTCTATAAAACGATCTAACACTCACGGCATTCTATAAAACTATCTAACACTCACGGCACGATACTTTGATCTAAGTCAATACGATCCGACGTAATGCTTCTACGATAGTGATCGCAGCTAACATTGATCTCGATCAAAATTAGGATCGGAATGATTGCAAAAATCCACGTTGTCCCTGTTTGAGCATTTGGTAAGGTCACGGCCTTTCTAACCTAACTGGCGAGCTCAGATAGCACGAAGTCCTCGGCCACCACCGCCAATCTGAGAAGACGGTCTAAAGACTGATCGAGTGAAGCGTATTCCTCAAGGCGCGCCCAAAACGCGCTTCAGTGGGAATGATCTGGGTCCCAAACCTAACGTGCTGCTTTTTGATTTGGCGCAATGCGCATCAATAATGCTCGTATTGACTATTAGTGGGTCCGCAGACGCAGTCCGAGGAGGCAACGATGACATACGTCGTCGAGGTCTTGCGCCAAGAGCATCGAAACATTGAGAAATTGCTGCACGTACTTGAGCAGGAACTTAGCGTGTTTGATCGCGGCGACCGCCCAAACTACGAGGTGATCGTGGGCGTCTTCGACTACTTCAAAGACTATCCGGATTCGTGCCACCATCCGAAGGAGGACATGATCTTCGACAAGCTGAAGTCGCGTGATCCTGCAGCAGCCGCAAAAATGGGCGATCTTCGGATCGAGCATGAGGAAGAAGCAAGCCGGCTTCGACGCGCCGCGCAGGCCGTCGAGCGAGTGCTAGGCGATCAAGATCTTCTTCGTGAGACCGTGGACGAAATCATTCGTGATTTTATTGAGCACGAGCGGCAACATATGAAGATGGAGGAGCAAATCTTCTTTCCGACCGCGCTTGACACACTGCAGCCCAGGGACTGGGCAGATATCGCTCTGAAATTGGCTGATCGCCGCGACCCACTCAACGGACCGGATCTTGAACAGAAATTCGGCATGTTGCGGCGGAAGATCCTGGAGATGGAAACCGAAGCGCAGGCGGAGCGGCTCACTTAGTCGATCGCGGACCGATTGTTCCGTATCATCTCACATCTAGCACCGCCGCCACCACAGCATCTAACGCAGGGGCATTGGAGTGAACCCGATCCGCCGCGTTTCTACCGGATTAAAGAGCTTAAGCAAGCGCCGCGGCACGCTTCTGCCCGGAAGACACGCGCTGCATTAAATCGGCGAGACGCGATAGTTGATCTGCCGTTCTTAACGACTCGAAACTCGGTCAGAACGCTGACGGCGAATAAATCCAAATCTGGAAGGGAAAGTAACTGCCCAACGGACGGAGCGTTGGCGAATGCCGAGAATGGGTCACTTCAAAGCAAGGCTATGCATGGACATTTTGCGCTAAATGAAGTCTCCTCGACTCGAAAACTCACCTGCGCATGGACCGCGCGGTGGCAGCTCTCCTTTTGGAGAAAGTCATGGCGAAAGAGAAGACGACAGGCGAAGAGTTACGCGATCCCTTCGGATTCAGCGAGGGTGCACGAGTAGCTTTGGAGCAGACCCATCAGGCAATGGATACCTATTTCGATTTCCTCAAGAAGTCTATCTCGACATTTCCCTCAGGCGGAACTGAGATTGGTGACAGGTGGAAGGAAGAAAGCCTGTTGAACCTTACTGCCTTCCAAGAACTCGTTAAGAGATTGAGCATGGCAGGGAGTTTCGAGGAGGCGCTGCAGATTCAGACGGCATTCATGCACTCGCAACTGAATCGGTTGGGCAAGCAGACTACAAGCTTCGGGGCAGCATATACGAAACCGGCTGACAATGCGGATAAAAAGCGCTCCACGAAATCGTCTGATTAGACGGCGTCTGGAAATCGTTTATGCCTCGCTTCTATCAACCCGATCTTGGTAGTGAACCCGATAGCCCGTTCGCACGCGACGGTAACAACAAACTTGTTCGGTGCGGTTATTGGTTGGACATGAATGATCGGTCACTTGTTATGGTGATGACGCAGGGAATCGGGGCGCATCTGACCAACGATGAAAAGCGGGCGCATCTAACCGACCTAAGACGCGCACACCTCATTGATCAGGTCTGTATTCAAGAGATTTTGCCACCTGAAGGAAGGTAAGAAATGCCGCCTAAGGTAGCAGTGGCATTTCTGCAACTGACACCTCAAATGTCGGGGCCTCCTGATGGAATAACCAGCGTGAAATTGGTGCCGATCGGAGCGTTCAGGCGCGTCACCTCACCGCCCAGTTGCTTCGAAAGCGCGTTGATCATGCGCGTACCGAGGCGCTTGCTCGTCTCAGGGTCGAAACCAGCGGGAAGCCCGACGCCTTCGTCGCGGACCGATATCAAGATTGATTGTTGGTCTGTTTGAAGCACTATCCGGACTTGGATCGGGCCACCGGAACCATCAGGATAAGCATACTTCCCTGCATTGCAGACAAGTTCATTGACAATGAGCCCGACGAGAATGGAACGGTCTGCCGCAAATTGAATTGCTTCTGGTGCATCGAACTGAATTTCGCATGGCGCCACTGTCGCTTCCAGATCACCAATGATTTCGCGCAGGTACTCAGTCAAATTGATGTTCTCATAATCGGCATTGTAAGCGAGACGCTCATAGGCTCGGCCGACGGCATTCACCCGACTCGCGGCTTCATTGAGGTGCTCACTTAGGGCTCGGTCGCCGGCTGCGTTGGCTTGTAGCTGAAGCATCGCCGAGACCACCTGCAAGCTGTTCTTTACGCGGTGGTTGACCTCTTTGAGCAGGACTTGATGACGATCGAGCGCCACCTGGAGTTTGCGTTGATAATCCTGTTGCTCAATCGCCATCCCGAGGATGTTTGCTGCGCCTTGCAAAAAGGCGATGTCGTGCTCGCCAAATTCGCCTTCGGATTTGCTGTCGACTTCCAATACGCCGAACGGCGAGCCGTCGCCTTGGAGAATGACGTTCATGGCGCGGCGAATGCCGTATTGAATTAGCAAGTCGGGTGTACTGAAGCGCCGCTCATTTTCGAGATGGTTTGAAATTACGGGCTTGCCGGTGCGCAAAGCATACCCAGCGGGAGATTCCAAATCGGCCCCCACACTTGCTACACCAACAACACCCTCATCCCAGCCAACGCCGGCGCGAACCAGGAGGCGGTTCTCGGCTGGTATGTATTCCATCACTTTGCAGTATTCCGCAGCCAATCCTTCGGCGGTCACCCGCGCGGTGTGATCGAGCATACTAGTGAAGCTCGTGCGCTGCAGCGCAAGAACCCCCAACTCAGCGAGGAGCTCTTGCTGGCGAATTCGTTGACGAAGTGCTGCGGCGGTCAGCTCGTTGGACCCGTCATCGCTTGGCGTTGGTTCGACGATCGGGTGCTTTTGGCCGCGTGGTGGGCTCATGTTCAACCTTTTGCTCGCCGATACCCGCATTGCGTGCCGGCTGCCCCCAAAATATGGGAGCGGTTCTAGAATGAAACTACACCGTAGCACAAAGGCGGATCGCTCATTTAGCGATCAGTAACGGGACTATTCATTACGCGGCCGATGCCTGACCAAGCGCGCAAGCAAGTGCCCCCAGCGCGCCCCGCCTTGTCCTTTAGAAATGCCCTTTCGGCCGTTTGCAACGCGCGGCGAATTAAAACAGGAAGGATCGGTTTATCAATGAAATCGGTCGGATCGCAGCGGCTTAAGCGGTCCGGCGCCTCACCACCCAAGTTTGCGCTCAGAAAAATGAGCGCAAGGCGTGTTTTCGCGCGCAGCATCGATCCCACTTGTTCCTCCCGCGAGCCGTATATCCATGATCGTCACATTAGGGGCGTGCAGTGCAGCATTTTCGATTGCTTCGGATACACTCGCGGCCACCGCGCGGACGTGGTGACCAAAGCTGACGACCATTGCTTCCAAATAGATTGCGGACGGCGGGGGCAATCCCCAGCGCTAGACCAGTGATGACGATGTCCCTTTGACTATGTGCCGGCGAGTAGTGCCACGGAAACCTCGCCGGCGGGCCGGAAGTACCGCAAGAACAACAGCCCTAATGCCGGACGGGTCGAAAACCGTCTGGCGGGACCGAACAGGGTTGCGCCGCCTGTCGAGTGGAACCATGGTGCGGCCGGGAACAATATAGGTTTGTCGCCTGTTGCCGCCAGGTGGAGCGTAGATTGTGACAGTTGTTCTCACCGTCGAAGACGAATTTCTCGTCAGCGAGTTTTTGGGCCACATACTCACAAGCGCGGGCTACGAGGTTATTGCGGCGGCGAACGCGGATGATGCGATTGCGATCCTCGAGGAGCGCAATGACGTTCGGATAGTGATTACTGATATCAATATGCCGGGCTCAATGGACGGTCTGAAGCTGGCGATGGCGGTGCGAGGACGGTGGCCTCCGATCAAGATCGTTATCGCAACGGGAATGCGGATTCCCAAAGGGGAGATGCCACAGCACAGCTTCCTTCTACAAAAACCTCATACGCCGGCAACGGTGCTGGCGGCCGTGCGCCATTTCGGCTTGTAGTTGGGACAATCTCCGCCTTAGTAGGGTAAACCTTGCGCGAAAATACAAGTTTCTAGCGTGAATTTTCAGATGGAAAGCGACTTTCGGACCGACATCGAAGCGATTGAGGCTATTGCGGCGATAGTGGCGAAATGTACGCCAACGAGGCACTCCCGTGGGCTCGGCTCGAATGCCCGATCTCAAATCCGTATGCACCCGATCCTGCTTTCCTCAGGGAATTGAGCCAAAGAGCGCGACTGTCTACATGAGCTGGCTTCGACCGTAGTCGCCCTGTCCAAGTGAAAGGATCGAAATGCCGCCGGAGGCGGAGACGTGCCTCTCGAAGCCACCTGGCTTCGCAAGTAGAGGCGGTGGGGAGATCTTAGGCGCGTTTCTTGACGACGCTAAATTGCTGCGGCGCATGAGTCCGGTGCTGGCCCGGAGCGTCACTTAGTGCGATGCAACGATATGCCCGAAGTTGAGGTCAAAACACAGAGTATTGGCAAAGCTCTTGGACGATCTCGAAAAGCCATTTCGCGTAGAGCAGTCTAGTCCCGGGTATTAACCGTCTGGTGGAGCCCCCCACCTTGGTTCTGTCCACTTCAGGGGATGCACTGAGCCATTATGGTCAACGTGGATGCGTCAAGTCCGAATTCGTTGGACAAAGTACGCTCAAATGTCACGAGCCGTCGTTCTTGGGATCCGTGGGCGAGCGGCCGTTGCTCTTCCAAATTTTTATACTTCGTCGTGTCACGGATGAGCTTCTCATCCGCGCCGATCGGGCCCTCGACAAAGGGGCCAGGAGGGGCAGGGAGAAGTGGCCGAGCCATTGCATCGCTCTTCGGTTTTCAAGCTTCCCGACGAGCGTGCATCGATGAAATTCTCATCGATGCCATTGACGGCTTCTCGGCCCGCGGCCTGTTCGGATGGCGCCTCGCGTGCAAACGGTTTAAGTTATCAATAGCGGGTGTGAAAAAATCATGCGGCAACGATGTTCAATCCGACACTGATCGTAATCGAAGCATTTATTGGCGAACTTCGGAGGATGTACGAGCGATCGTACGGGATATTAGAGCCAAACTATCCCGGGATCCTCAACTTTGTTGCCCAGCTTGCTCTAGAAAATATCGCGACTAGCGACGCGGCCTATCACGACGTTAATCACACCATCATGGTCACGCTTGTGGGGCAGGAAATTCTGCGCGGTCGGCACATCAGCGTCGGCGGTGTGACACCGCACGACTGGCTGCATTTCATCATCTCTTTACTGGGTCACGACATCGGGTACGTGCGTGGGATCTGTCGAGGCGATGGGGATGGCTCCTACGTTATCAACCTGGCCGGCGATAAGGTGACCCTTCCGGAGGGAGCCACGGACGCATCTATGGCGCCTTATCATGTGGCCCGTTCTAAACTGTTCGTACGCGAACGTGCAGCCAAGGCGAGGCTCATCCATTTGGACACTGCGCAGATTGAGGCCAATATTGAGCATACCCGCTTCCCGGTTCCTGAGGACGAGCAGCACGAGTCAACTGACGATTTTCCGGGACTAGTGCGCGCGGCCGATCTGATCGGGCAGCTTGCGGACATCAACTATCTGCGCAGGCAGACGGCTTTATTTGACGAGTTTCGCGAGACGGGAATGAGCGATAGACTGGGATACAGTAGCGTTGCAGATCTTCGAGCAAACTATCCCGATTTCTTCTGGAAGACAGTGCGACCTTATATTGGCGACGCTCTACGCTACCTGCGAGTCACGCAAGAAGGCCAACAGTGGATTGCCAATCTCTACGCAAATGTGTTTTCGGTAGAGCATAGAAATCAGCTTCTTAGATGACGTCGCCTCTTCAGACGCCTGAGCGATCAATGCGGCTTCTCGGCAGATCAGGTTGATCAACTGCTCTTCACCCAGATCAGCAAGTCCTCGATCAAAAGGACTGTTTTGTTTGGTTGGAACGAGCGCAGTGCAGCTGCGATGCAGGCGCGGTTCCTTTGGAGGCGTTGCCTCCCGATCGGTTCGATAGCGGATGGCTTCGGCTCATGGAAACGTTGATCAAAGCTATGAACACGCTGCCCACTGGAAATCGATGATTTCGCTGATCGATAAGTGCGTACCGCCAGCACGACGGGACACCGTGCGCGCGCTGGCCGGCGAGATCGACCAGGCGATCGGCGGTTTTGTGCGCGGACAGAGCGCACTTAGCCTCGTGCTTGCCTTGTTCTATGCGGTCACACTCTCCATGATCGGACTTAAGCACGGCGTTCTAATTGGCTTCGCCGCGGGCCTATTGAGCTTCATACCCTACGTTGGCTCGCTCACGGGCCTAGTCGTTTCGACCTGCGTCGCGACAGCGCAATTCTGGCCGGATTGGAAATCAATCCTACTGGTACCAGCAGTGTTCTTCGTCGGGCAATCTCTGGCGGACTATGTGCTGGCTCCGTACCTGGTCGCCCGACGAGTGCACCTCAATCCAGTGTGGGTGATATTCGCCCTGTTCGCCTTTGGTTATATTTTCGGTTTCGTCGGCCTGCTGATTGCCGTCCCTGCTGCCGCCGCTATAGGAGTCGTCACGCGGTTTGCATTGCAACAATACTATGCAAGCCCATTCTACGCTCAGGCATCATTCAACTCGAAGCCGGAGCACTACGACTGAGGGCCACGTATGGTCGTGGAAAGCCTATTGGGCTCCAGAATGTCGGCAAGGGTCTTGTCCGTGTGAAACCGCGTTGGTGCGTGATTGCGACAGCCTAAACGCTTCTCAGAAATCACTCTCTTTGCGCGTCGCAAACTGGTCACTAATCAAATTAAGTTCTCAGCAGAGAATTTTTATAACCGCATTTGCCGGATTGCTCACTTGGAATCTCGACCGCCCACAGATGCAATTTTACGACACAATCTGCCAGACCTGCTAGTTTGCTATTCTTCTTTCGTCGGTAGAACGGTGCGCGGGATCCGCAACCTCTGCCGATCTGCGACTTTCATATCCGGTCACGACCACGATAGCCGCGCAGCGCGACCGTCCGTTGCGTCGATAAGTATGAGGGTTTGCGCAATCGAAATATATGGCGTCGCCGCGGCGCAGCGTGTGGTCCTCACCGGCCACGTTGATCACCAGCTCGCCTTGGAGAACAAAGACGAGTTCGGCCCCTGAATGGACGTGTGGATCTGAAGGCTGATCTTCGGATTCCACCTCCACATAGTAACCATTCAGCTTCCGATCGCTGACTGGGTAATCAAGGGACTCGAAAAAGTAAGCTGGTGACGCGCGCCCGGGCCTTTCCGGAAGTCGGATACGGTCCGCTTTCCGGACGACAGCAACGAGTGGGCGCTCAGCATCGGGTCGGAAGAAATGCTCGAGTCCCACACCGAACACCAAAGCAATGCGCAGCAAAGTGGGAAGGGTCGGAAAGATCTGCCCGCGCTCGATCTTTGACAGCAGCGCCGGCGACAAGCCCGTGTGCTCGCCGAGCTGCGTGAGGCCAAGCTTTCGGCTCAGCCGCATCTTACGGATCTTCGGCCCGATCGCGTAGCTCGCGAGCGCGGTCGTCAATGTGTCGGACAGCATTAATCGCTCCAGATTTTAATCACGGTCAAACTTGCTGGTCTGTCTTTTATCTTGGTGAAAATTATTTTTCACATCACGAAATCTTGAGTTGGATGATATCGATATTTCATATCATTCAATCGGCATCGATGGAGTTGTGTCTATCGAACGTACCGGGGCCGATCACGCCGGCCTCGGTCCATTCGCCACTGCGTGGTTGGAGTGAACAATGAAAAGCAAAGTTGCAGGCATTGCGTCCGCTGCCGCAGTCGTCGTTGCCATTTTGGGTGTAGCGCTTGGCAGCACGTTTGCGCGCGCGGGCAAGCAGGATGTTGTCGACACCGCTGTTGCTGCCGGCCAGTTCAAGACCCTCGCAGCAGCGTTGAACGCCGCTGGTTTGGTCAAGACGCTTAAGGGCTCTGGCCCGTTTACCGTCTTCGCGCCTACCGACGAAGCTTTCGCAAAGCTACCGGCGGGGACGGTCGATGATCTGTTGAAGCCGGAGAACAAGGCGAAACTTACCGCTATTCTCACATATCACGTCGTGCCGGGTGCCGTGACCTCTCAACAAGTAACGAAACTGAGCGAAGCAAAGACGGTGAACGGCTCGATGCTGAAGATCAGCGTGCGAGATGGTCAGGTGATGATCAACGACGCTGATGTCGTGAAGCCCGACATCGAGGCATCCAACGGCGTTATTCACGTCATTGATAACGTCCTTCTGCCGCCCGCTAAGTGATCGGCTTGAGTCCGTGTCCATTGCCGGCCCGCACCAACTTCGACCAAGCGGGCCGGCTCATTTTCTAAGAAGGAACGTATTAGCAATGAGCGTTGTCACCCTTACGCAAAGCGTCAATACAGCCGAGGTGGGGCCTCCATCTCGTCTTGAGGCTGAGGCCGCCGTGCGGACACTCCTTCGCTGGGCTGGCGACGATCCAAACTGGGATGGGCTCATCGACACCCCAGCTCGGCTAGTGCGGGCGTTCGAAGAATATTTTGCTGGATATGCAGTGGAGCCGACGAGGGTGCTTTCCACGACGTTCGAGGAGACGAATGGATACGACGAAATGATCGTATTGCGTGGCATCCCGTTCGAGAGCCATTGCGAGCACCACCTTGCGCCTATCATCGGCCGTGCTTGGGTTGGCTACGTGCCGAATGGGCGGGTCATTGGGATTTCAAAACTTGCACGGGTGGTTGAGGCCTACGCCAAACGGCTGCAGATACAGGAGCGGCTGACAGCGCAGATCGCCCAAGCCATTCACGACGCTTTGCGGCCTCAGGGCGTCGCCGTTGTGCTCAAGGCAACCCATCATTGCTTGTCGAGCCGCGGTGTGCACAAGCACAATACCGAGATGGTGACCAGCCGCATGTTGGGCTGCTTACGCGATAATTGCGTGACGCGGCAAGAGTTTCTAGCGCTGGCCGAATGAAGTCGCGACCGCAATGTGGGAAGCTTTAATTTATTATATCACCTTGGCGTGCGAGGCGCTGATGGGCGTCTTCGGGGCGCGGTTTTATGAAGAGCCACGTTATGAGGTTCTCGCCCGCATCGATCACCGCACCGAAATTCGTCGTTACGCCCCCCGCCTTGCCGTCCAAATTGAATTGCCGCAGGCTGATCGCAGCGGGCGTGACGAAGCTTTTCGCACCCTGTTCGCCTATATCGCCGGTGCGAACAACGCTTCGGGCTCGGCGAACGCTCGGATCGCCATGACCGTACCTGTAGCCTTAGAGCAACCAACGCGAATTCCAATGACGATTCCGGTTCTAACCTCGGAAAGGGGTGGTGTCGTTCGCATGCAATTCTTCTTGCCAGGAAAATACGATTTCAACACGGCGCCGAGGCCACGCGACCAACGGGTGACCCTTGTCCCACTTCAAAGTACCACGGTTGCTATCCTGCGTTTCTCTGGGTCCGGATCTGATTGTTTCGAAAAACAAACTGAGCTGATCGCAAAGCTCGAAGGCTCACAGTGGAAACCCATAGAGCCACCCTATGCTCTATTTTATGACGCACCATTCACGCTGCCGTTCTTTCGCAGAAACGAAGCAGCCGTTACGGTTGCGCGGACTTCTTAGACAGAGTTCATCGAAGCGTTAGTTGAACCTGAAGAGCCAAAGAATAGAAACACGACAAAAAACGCTTTAGCACTTGGGTCTCGTATTGACTTCAGAACAATGCACGCTTCGCCAATATGCCCGATCGGATTTTCGCATTCACTGGTCACCGCGCGAAGTTCGTCGATGCGGTCAGGAAGCGACATACGCATTTACAGCAAAATACTTGGCCGACGCTGGACCGTATTCCTGGCTCATAACTGAAATGCCAACCTCAACAATTCCTGCGCATTGATTCATATCAATGGCGCTTTCGTCATCTCTGGAGTTATCTGTGGCAGGAGCCCGTTTTTTTGTGAGCAGTCTATGCACTATTTTTAGCGATAGGCCATTGCAAAAAGCTGCAATGCGATTTGGGCAGTCTTCGCGGGTAGGCCCAGCGCGCAATGACGTTCTCCGGAAATCGGTAAGGGTAAAATGCAACAGGCGCCAACCAGCTGCGAGTCTAATCCATCGCTCGAAGAGCTCCTCGAGTTTGAACGTCTGCTCTTCGAGCTCTCGGTCCGCTTTGCAAATGTCCCGGCTGAGCGAGTTGTTACCGCAATCGAGAGCGCATTGATGCAGCTCGTCAGGTTTCTCGGCTTTGACCGCAGCGCGTTCTGGGAGTTCATTGATCAGGAACAGCAGCACTTTTTATGTTCAGTAGCGATGGAGGGAGTGGAGCCGCCTCCGCTCGGCCCGATTCCCGCCGACTTAGTTTGGTGTGCCAAGGAGCTTCGTGCGGGACATATTGTCGTTATTCGATCAGACAAAAACATCCCGGCCGAAGCAGCGGCTGCAGCGGAATATAATCGCCGCGCCGGTATTCGCTCTGTTCTGGTCATCCCTCTTCCCGTTGATGGCCGTGTAGTCGCGGCAGTCGGCTTTGGGGCGTTTCGCTCCACACGTGAGTGGCCGCCCGAGTTCATCGCGCGAGTGACAGTCATCGGCGAGGTTATGGCGCAGGCACTCGTGCGCAAGCGCTCCGAGGCCGCTCTTCTGGCGAGTGAAGCACGATGGCGGTCGATATTCGAGACATCAACCCTCGCTATCAGCGTATTTGATCAAGACCTGCGCTACACGGCAGCAAATCCAGCGTTTCAAGCCATTCTCGGCTACACCGACGATGAGCTCCGGCGCCTCACACCACTGGACCTGACCGTCGGGGAGGAGCGGGACACCGCCGACGTCCGGCTTGCTGCGCTCCGCGAAGGAAAGATCGATCACTACGCCGTTGAAAAGCAATACCGGCGTAAGGACGGTAAGGTGATATGGGCGCAAGCCTCTGTGGCACGGACTTCGCAATCCGGGCCTGAAATGTTTATCGGCACCATGATCGATATCACGGAAAGCAAGCACGCGCAGGAGAGGTTGCTCGCCACACAGTCTGAACTTGCACGCGTTTCTCAATTGACAACTATAGGGCAGATGGCGGCCTCGATCGCCCACGAAATCAAACAGCCTATAACGTCGATCGTCATGGGCGCTAGTGCAGGCCTGCGCTGGCTCACAAGGGAGCCTCCCAATCTTAAGGAAGTGCGAGCCTGCTTGGAGCTAATTGCCAACAATGGCGACCGAGCGAATCAAGTGATTGATGGCATTCGCGCCATGTTTCAAAAGGGCGGCCAAGGAAAAGAGCTCTTGGATATCAATAAGATTATCCGGGAGACGTTGGAGCTTGTGCGTGGCGAGGCCCAGAAGAAACGGATGGTCTTAGAGAGCGAGTTGTCCGAGGGTTTGCGACCTGTGTTCGGCAATCGCATCCAGCTGCAGCAAGTGATGCTTAACCTGTTTTCAAACGCGATCGAAGCGATGCATACCGGCGCTCATGGGACCGGTCAGCTGCGCGTGAGCTCCACATCGTTCGCCCCCGAGAGCGTGTTAATTACCGTGGCAGACTCGGGGCCGGGGTTTGCTCCCAAAGATGTCAACCATATCTTCGACCCCTTCTTCACGACAAAATCTCAAGGCATGGGAATGGGTCTGGCGATTTGCCGGTCGCTCGTCGAAGCCCACAATGGGCAACTCTCCGCTCGCCTTGGCGCCGAACAAGGGGCGGTCTTCGAGATTACCTTGCCGGCTGGAGACCTGAGCCAGTTCTTGGATTCCGCCTAAGTGGCGAAGCAAAATTCCTAAGCGCGACGCGATCGCACCCCCTAATAGGAGACCACGATTCCTGCGCGAGTATTGTCCACTGCCGACATATATTGGAGTTTTAAGCGCCCGCTGATATCGCCGTGCCTCGGCGCGTAATCTGCTTTAGCGTCTAGGTCTGCTGCTGAATTGGTCGCACCGGGCGTTCCCGGGATTGGGATGAAGGCCGCGGCACAGCTCATCAACGAATTTGGCAATCTTGAAACGTTGCTCAAGCGGGCAGGCGAGATCAACCAGGTGAGGCGCTGACAGTCGCTGATCGGCAACGCCGAAGGGACACGCATTTCCAAGCGGCTTGTGACGCTCGTGGACCGAGTTCCGCTCGACGTCAAAGTCGCCGACCTTGCCGTGCGCGACCCCGATTACAAGCGGCTGATAGTTTCCGTTGGAGCTTAACTCACTCGTGCATCGGGTAGCGGAAGCCACCGGCGTTGATCCGGCCGCCATCGAACCGAGCGAGACGCCCAAGGCCAAGCTCTGCCCTTTCGCGGGCGTGGATCAGCAGGCTAGTGGTGACGACCGGGTGCATCGCGTGCGGCAGCCGGTTATGTCGGCCATAGAGGACCGCGCGCTTCGTGGGCATGGGGCACGTACGTTGGCACCGGCGAAAAAGCTATTTGTTTTCAAACATCGTCAAAGCGGATTTTCGCAGGGTTTTTTTGTACAGTCCCGCAGCATTGCGTTTGGCAGTGGCGTCGACCGAAACTGAGGTCGCGGGAAAGGCTTCTGACCGGTCGCGCAGGGCGCGGCATCGGTCCGCTCCGGCCTCAAATCGCATCCCAACAAAAAACATCCGCCGACCGATCCAGCGGATAGAACGATGCTCTGAGCGCCGGCATGCCGTGCTCGGCGATCGAGCGGCAGGTCCAGCCCTCGGAGCGATGCAGAAACCGCTTGAAATCGGGGTGGATGTAGCGTGAGTGTAGTTCCACCCCGGAAGCCCTAGCCTCCAGCCCCCCAGTCCCCCAGCTGGGGTTTTCTTTTTGGGGCCCTCAGCTGGTCACCTCTCTCGTCTTTTAAAAGCGCAGGCGCGATGTCGGCGAGTGGCCCGAGACGGACCTCCCGCAATGTCCGCTTTATGTCCGTTGTTGAGAGATGAGCCGAAGTGACTCGGACGTCCTCGGAAGTCTGAGTCTGAACCCCGAGCGGACATTAGAGATGTCTTCGGCCCTGCGCCTCGCGCTTCTGGGTAGCTTCGGACATATCGATCTCCTGAGCTGACCGGTTAACCCACTTCGGGCGAAGCCTCGTTCCCGCCGAGCGCGGCAGGAACGAGGTC
>Ga0075017_100001707_pt1 | contig 13579 bp, 14 predicted proteins | sample AleBraG_ABR_2012_FD_71475 | JGI IMG/M metagenome (GOLD analysis project Ga0075017, IMG submission 71475) | Freshwater sediment microbial communities in response to fracking from Pennsylvania, USA - Alex Branch Run_MetaG_ABR_2012 | ecosystem: Environmental > Aquatic > Freshwater > Creek >... | reverse complement strand
GCGTCGGCGGGGCGGACGACGTCGAGCCCCGGGATCGCGCGCAGCGCCCAGAGGTGCTCGACCGGCTGGTGGGTGGGGCCGTCCTCGCCGAGGCCGATGGAGTCGTGCGTCCAGACGAACGTCACGCCGGTCTGCATGATGGCCGCGACCCGCACGGCTCCGCGCATGTAGTCGCTGAAGACCAGGAACGTGCCGCCGAACGGTCGCAGCAGCGTCGACAGCGACATCCCGTTGAGCGCGGCGCCCATGGCGTGCTCACGGATGCCGAAGTGCAGGATCCGGCCGTACGGCGACTGGCTCCGGCCGAACGGCGACGTCGCCGACACCACCGTGCCCGAGGGCAGGAACGAGGGTGCGCCCTCGATCGTGGTGTTGTTGCTCTCCGCGAGGTCGGCGCTGCCGCCGACGAACTCGGGGAGCGCCGCCGCGATGGCCTGGATGACCTCGCCGCTGGCCTTGCGGGTGGCCACGGCGGTGCCTGCCGGGAACTCGGGGAGGACGAGGTCCGCGGGCAGGGTGCCGGCCACGAGCCGGTCGAGCAGGGCGGCGCGGTCCGGGTCGGCGGCCCGCCAGGCGGCGTAGATGCCGTCCCACTGGGCCCGTGCGGCCGCTCCGCGGGTCACGACCTGGCGGGCGTGCGCGAGCACGTCGTCGGCCACGACGAAGGACTGCGCCGGGTCGAACCCGAGCAGCTCCTTCGTCGCCGCGACCTCGTCGACCCCGAGGGCCGAACCGTGGGCCTTGAACGTGTTGCGCAGGTGGGGTGCCGGCCAGCCGATGACCGACGCGAGACGGATGAACGACGGCCGCTCGGTCTCCGCGCGCGCCGCGTCGAGGGCGGCTGCGAGCGCCAGGACGTCGACACTGCCGTCGGGCCGGACGTCGACGCTCTGCACGTGCCAGCCGTAGGCGGCGTAGCGCGCCCGGACGTCCTCGCTGAACGCGACAGCGGTGTCGTCCTCGATGGAGATCTTGTTGTCGTCCCACACCACTGTGAGGTTGCCGAGGCGCTGCGTGCCGGCCAGCGACGACGCCTCCGAGGTGATGCCCTCCTCGAGGTCGCCGTCGGACACGATCACCCAGACGTGGTGGTCGAACGGGCTGGTGCCCGGCGCCGCATCGGGGTCGAGCAGGCCGCGTTCGTAGCGCTGGCCCATCGCCATGCCCACGGCGGTCGACAGGCCCTGGCCCAGGGGTCCCGTCGTGGTCTCGACACCGCGGGTGTGGTGGCGCTCGGGGTGGCCCGGGGTCAGCGATCCCCAGGTGCGGAACGACTCGAGGTCGGACAGCTCGAGCCCGTAGCCGGACAGGAAGAGCTGGATGTAGAGCGTGAGCGAGGAGTGCCCGCACGACAGCACGAACCGGTCGCGCCCGAGCCAGTCCGGGTCGGACGGGTCGTGGGTCAGGAACCGCTGGAAGAGCAGGTAGGCCGCGGGGGCGAGGCTCATCGCCGTGCCCGGGTGGCCGTTGCCGACCTTCTGGACCGCATCGGCCGCCAGCACGCGTGCCGTGTCCACCGCGCGGGCGTCCAGCGCGGTCCAGGTGGCGGGGTCGAACGGGGCCGGGGTGGTGGGTGAGGTCGTCACGGTCGGCGAGCCTACCGGCGACCCTGCGCGAGGGGGCGAGGCCGGTAGACTCGGCGCGGACCCGGGTCGGCCAGGTCCTCGACCCCGTGGAGCGTGCGTGTGACCGCCGTCGACCCCCGGCCCTCCGTGGCCGGCGACGAGGGCACCACGGACTCCCGCGAGGGGCTCGCCCCGGCGGACTCGACCCGCACCCGTCCCGTCGCGCTGGCCTACCTCGCGCTGACCAAGCCGCGGATCATCGAGCTGCTGCTCGTCACGACCGTGCCCACGATGATCCTCGCCGCCGACGGTGTGCCGTCGCTGCGCCTCGTGCTGGTCACCCTCGTGGGCGGCTTCCTGGCCGCCGGCGGGGCCAACGCGCTCAACATGTACATCGATCGCGACATCGACGGTCTGATGGCACGCACCGGTCACCGTCCGATCGTCACCGGCGAGGTGAGCCCGCGCGGCGCCCTGCTCTTCGGCCTGGCGCTCGCCGGCTCGTCGGTGGTCTGGTTCGCGCTCGCGACGAACCGGCTCGCCGCGCTGCTCACCGCGCTCGCGATCCTCATGTACGTCGTGGGCTACACGCTGCTGCTGAAGCGACGCACGCCGCAGAACATCGTGTGGGGCGGCGCCGCCGGGTGCATGCAGATCCTCATCGGCTGGGCGGCGGTCACCGGGTCGCTGTCGTGGGCGCCGATGGTGCTCTTCGGCGTCGTGTTCTTCTGGACCCCGCCGCACTACTGGCCGTTGTCGCTGCGCTTCAAGGACGACTACGCCGCCGCCGGCGTCCCGATGCTGCCCGTCGTGGCCCCGCTGTCGACCGTGGCGCGCGAGATCATCGGCTACTCCTGGGCGATGGTGCTGACCTCGCTGGCGCTGATCCCCGCGGCGCACATGACGCCGTTCTACGCCGTCGCCGCCCTGCTCCTCGGCGGGGCCTTCCTCTGGCAGGCGCACGCCCTGCTGCGCCGGGTGCGTCGCGGCGACCGGGACGTGAAGGCGATGCGCCTGTTCCACGGCTCGATCAGCTACCTCGCGCTGTTCTTCCTCGCGGTCGCGATCGACGCGTTCCTGCCCTGGTAGGACGAGCGGCCTTCAGGACGCTAGGCGGTGACGACCCCCCGCGTCCGCGTCGCGAGCAGCAGGCGCACCGTGGCCCACCAGATGAGGGTCGCCAGCAGCACGTGCACCGCCACGAGCGCCCACGGCTCCGCGGTGAAGAACTGCAGGTAGCCCACGAGTCCCTGGGCGAGGAACGCGACGAGCAGGTGCGTGCCGGCGCGGGTGGGTCGCTCCGGCGCGCCCGTGGCCCGCAGCGCCACGAGGAGACCGGCGAGCAGCCCGATGCAGAGCACGACGATGTCGGCGTGCAGCCACGCCACCGTCTGCGGGTCGAGGCCGAGCCGCTGCGTACGCTCGTCGCCGGCGTGAGGCCCGCTCGCGGTCACGAGCATGCCCACCACGACGACGACGGCCATGAGCGCCGTCAGCGCGAGCACGCCGGTGCGGATCTCCGGTCGTACGACCACGACGAGCGGCTCGTCGCCGGGCTCGCCGGCGCGCTTCACGAGGACCGTGACCAGGCCGACCAGACCCAGCGACAGCAGCAGGTGCGAGCCGACCGCGATCGGGTTCAGCCCGGTCAGCACGGTGATGCCGCCGAGCGGGATCTGCGCGACCGTGCCGAGCAGCGGCACCGCCGCCAGCCAGGTCAGGACCGGCCGGGCGGGGAGGCCCGACTCGCGCCGTCGCCGGGCGTCCCAGAGCGCGGCCGCGAGCGCCGCGACCGCGAGGGCCATCAGGACGACGGTGAGCAGCCGGTTCCCGAACTCGACGTCCTTGTGCCAGGCCTCGGCCTGGCCCGCCACCGGTGTGATCGAGGTGCCCGTGCAGCGCGGCCAGGTGGGGCAGCCCAGGCCCGAGCTGGTGAGGCGCACCACCGCACCGGTGACCACGATCCCCATCTGCGCGACGAGGTTCGCCGCGTAGATCCGGCGTACGACGGGCGCGGCGACGCCGCCGGCCGCGAGGGTCGAGCCGGCCGTCCGGGCCGGGAGCTGCGTGGTCACCCGCTCAGGGTAGGCCGGGCCGGGTCGCCCGGCCCGGTCAGTGCACCCGGCGCGACGTGCGTCACAGGATCAGGTCGCCAGCGTGCCGCGCACCAGGCTGTGGTGGGAGTGCGACGGGTCACCGTTGGGTGCCTGCAGGGAGACGTCGACCACCGGGTAGTCGGTCATCGCGATCCCCTGCGGCATCGCGAAGCTGCCGCGCGCGCTGCCGTCGAGCGCGCCCAGGGCCACCAGCTTCTTACCGTCCTTGTCGAGCAGCCATACCTCGTAGTACCCGCTCACCGGCGCCAGTCCCGTGACGTCGACCTGCACGCGCGGGCCGGAGCTCGTCGAGACGACCTGGACGTTGCCGCTGGCGGTGGAACCGGGCAGCGGGGCCAGCGAGGCGGACGCGACGACGGCCGGTGCCGGAACGGTCGCGCGCTGACCCGCCGTGGCGGCGTACACGGCCCCGCCACCGACCAGGAGCCCGATGCACGCAGCCGCAGCCGTCGTGACCCACGACACCCGTCGACGGGTCGCGATCGGCACCACCTCGGCGGAGGCCGCGCCGTCGACCTCGGCCCGGACCGCCTCCCACACCTGCGCCGGGGGTGCCACGAGTCGCTCGGCGCCGGTGGTCGCGCGGACCTGCCGGGTCACGGCCGCGAGCTCCTCGACCTCGGCGCTGCAGCGGGCGCACGACGCGAGGTGCCGCTGGGTCGCGGCCAGCTCGTCCGGGGTCCCCGGGTTCTCGCCGAGGGCCAGCAGGCCGATCAGCTCGGGGTCGAGGTGCTGCTCGTCACGTGGTGACACCGTCGACCTCCAACCGGGTGCGCAGCCGGTCGAGCGACCGGCGGATGTGGCTCTTGACGGTACCCAGCGGCAGGCTCAGCAGGCTCGCGATCTGGGCGTGGGTGAGGTCGTGGAAGAACGCGAGCTCCATGATGCGCTGCTGCGGGTGGCCCAGGCGGGCCAGCTCATCCGCCAGCAGGATGCGGTCGGCCGACGCCACCTCGTGGCCGTCGGAGGACGGATCGGGCGGCGTGATCGCGGCCACCGCCTCGACCGCGCGGCGCTCGCGCGAGCGCGACTCCCACCGATCGGCGATCCGACGTCGGGTGATCGTGACCAGCCATCCGGGCAGGCTGCCCGCAGCCGGGTCGAACGAGGACTGCCCCCGCCAGGCGGCGACGAACACCTGCTGGGTGATGTCGGCCGCGTCCTCGGTGCTGCCGGTGGAGCGCAGCGCCATGGTGTGGACGAGCGCGGACCAGCGCCGGTACGCCTCGGGCAGCGCCTGCGGGTCACCGGCGGCGAACCGCTCGCCGAGCTCCACCACCTCGGGGTCGGTCGAGGACCGCGGTGACGGCACGACGTGCAACCTCCGCTCGGCAGCGAGGGCCGGTGGCGTAGCGGCGGGGGGCACGGATCCGTCCTCACTGGTCGGTGTCATGCCCACGAGCGTGACGCGGGCCGGCAGATCCCGCACGTCGGGACCCGACACCTCTTCGCCCGGGACGGCACGCGCGGATGCAGCAGGCGGCGACGGATGCGGTCAGGACCAGCGGAAGGTGCGGGCCGTCGCGGCCGCGCCGGCGGCAGCCCACACCAGCAGCACGGCCACGCTCGCCGGCGGGAGGCTCCGACCGTCGAGCAGCACGTCGCGCAGGCCCTGGCCCAGCGCGGCCGACGGCAGCAGGGACACGGCCGGCTCCAGCCAGGAGGGCAGGCGGCCGGCCGGGATCACGACGCCGCCGAGCGCGATGAGCAGCAGGTAGAGCCCGTTGGCGACCGCGAGGGTCGCCTCCGCGCGCAGCGTCCCGGCGAGCAGCAGGCCCAGGGAGGAGAAGGCCGCCGTGCCGAGCAGGAGCAGGATCAGCGCGGAGGCCCACGACCCGACCGGGTGCCAGCCCAGGCCGAGCGCGACCGCGACCACGAGTAGCACCTGCACCAGCTCGACCGCGAGGACGCCGAGCGTCTTCGCGACCAGCAGCCCGCTGCGGCCGAGCGGCGTCGCGCCGAGCAGCTTGAGCACGCCGTAGCGGCGCTCGAAGCCGGTGGCGATCGCCTGCCCGGTGAACGCGGTCGAGATCACGGCCAGCGCCAGGATCCCCGGCGTGACGGCGTCGATGGCCGGGGCGTGACCGACGACGTCGGCCGGCAGGTGCGACAGCGCCACGAGCAGCAGCAGCGGGATCACCAGCGTGAGCAGCAGCTGCTCGCCGTTGCGCAGGGTCATCGTGATCTCGGCGCGCGTCTGCGCGGCCAGGATCCGGGCGCGCGGGGCGGCACCGGGACGGGCCGACAGCCCGCCGACGGCGGTGGAGGGGCTCATGGCCGCAGCTCGCGACCGGTGAGCTCGAGGAACACGTCCTCGAGGCTGCGGCGACCGCTCGACAGGTCGCGGGGCAGGATGCCCTGCGCGGCGCACCAGTCGGCCACGGCCGACAGCGTCGAGGGTCCCACGTCGCCCTCCACCCGGTAGCGGCCGGCCTCGGACTCGACGACGAGGCTGCCCGGCGCCAGCGCGGCGGACAGCGCGGTGAGGTCGAGCCCGCCCGGTGCCGCGAAGGTCAGCGCCTCGGCCCGGCCGGTGAGGTCGGCGGGTGCGCCCTGGACCACCACCCGGCCGTGGTCGACGATCACGACATGGTCGGCGAGGCGCTCGGCCTCGTCCATGAGGTGGGTCGTCAGCACGACGGTGACACCGTCGCGACGCAGCTGCTCGACGAGGTCCCAGGCCGCCAGCCGGGTCTGCGGGTCCATCCCCGCGCTCGGCTCGTCGAGGAACACCAGGTCGGGTCGCCCCACCACGGCGCACGCCAGCGCCAGCCGCTGCTTCTCCCCGCCGGACATCCGCCGGTACGTCGCGCGCACCGAGTCCAGGCCCAGGCGCGCGGCGAGGTCGCCGACGTCGAGCGGCTCGGCGTAGAACGAGGCCAGGTGCCGCAGCATCGGGAGGGCCCGGGAGCTGGCGTAGATGCCGCCGTCCTGCAGCATGACGCCGACCCGCGAGCGAAGCGCCGCACCGTCGCGCCCGGGGTCCAGACCCCAGACCCGGACCGACCCCGAGTCGGGGCGCAGGTAGCCCTCGCAGATCTCGACCGTGGTGGTCTTGCCCGCCCCGTTGGGCCCGAGCAACGCCGTGATGGCCCCCGACGGGACCGTGAACGACAGCCCGTCCAGCGCCCGGGTGCCGCCGTAGGAGTGGCGCAGGTCCTCGAGCACGACAGCGTCGGACGAGGTCACCCGGCGAGTCTAGGCACCCCCACGGGCGCGGCCACGGCGCGGTGCCGCAGCCCCGGTCCGGACCCCCGTTCGCGCGTTCCGGGCAATTAGGCAACAATGACGTTGTGAAATCGACCGGACGGCTCTCGGGCGCTCCTGCCCGTGTCGCGCGGGCGCTGCTCGAGGGCGGCCCGCAGACCGCTGCCGCGCTCGCCGAGCGCCTCGGGCTGTCCACCACGGCCGTGCGCCGGCACCTCGACGCCCTCGTCGAGTCCGGCCACGTCGAGTCGGGGGAGCGGGCGCCGTACGGCCCCCAGGCAGGCCGCGTCGTCTCCCGCGGCCGTGGCCGCCCGGCGCGGGTCTACAGCGTGACGGCGGCCGGCCGCGAGTCCTTCGAGTCCGCCTACGACGACCTCGCCGTCGGAGCCCTGCGCTACCTCGACCAGACCGGGGGAGCGGCCGCGGTGGAGGCCTTCGCCGCCCACCGCGTCGCGGAGCTCGAGCGCCGTTACGCCGAGGCCGTGACCCGGATCCCCGCCGAGCAGCGCCCCGAGGCGCTCGTCGCGGCCCTGTCCGCCGACGGCTTCGCCGCCGCCGTGGTCGACGGCGCCACCGACCACACCGTGCAGATCTGCCAGCACCACTGTCCGGTCGCCCACGTGGCGATCGAGTTCCCCGCCCTGTGCGACGCCGAGGCGGAGGCGTTCGGCCGCCTGCTCGGCACGCACGTCACCCGCCTCGCCACCCTCGCGCACGGCGACGGCGTCTGCACCACGCTCGTGTCCCGCCCCGGCCCCACCACGCCCGCTCCGCACCGCATCGCCACGGAGGTCCTGTCATGACGACCGAGATCCACGACGAGCTCGAGGGGCTGGGCCGCTACGACTTCGGCTGGGCCGACAAGGACGTCGCCGGCGCCAACGCGCGTCGCGGCATCAACGAGGACGTCGTCCGCGACATCAGCGCGAAGAAGAACGAGCCCGCGTGGATGCTCGAGATGCGGCTCAAGGCGCTGCGGCTGTTCATGAAGAAGCCCATGCCCGCGTGGGGCTCCGACCTCGGCGGCATCGACTTCGACAACATCAAGTACTTCGTGCGGTCCACGGAGAAGCAGGCCGCGACCTGGGACGACCTTCCCGACGACATCAAGAACACCTACGACCGCCTCGGCATCCCCGAGGCGGAGAAGCAGCGCCTGGTGTCCGGCGTCGCCGCCCAGTACGAGTCCGAGGTCGTCTACCACAAGATCCGCGAGGACCTCGAGGAGCAGGGCGTCATCTTCCTCGACACCGACACCGCACTGCGCGAGCACGAGGACGTGTTCAAGGAGTACTTCGGCACCATCATCCCCAGCGGCGACAACAAGTTCTCGGCGCTCAACACCGCGGTGTGGTCCGGCGGCTCGTTCATCTACGTCCCCAAGGGCGTCCACGTCGACATCCCGCTGCAGGCCTACTTCCGGATCAACACCGAGAACATGGGCCAGTTCGAGCGCACGCTGATCATCGTCGACGAGGACGCCTACGTGCACTACGTCGAGGGCTGCACGGCACCGATCTACTCGAGCGACTCGCTGCACTCGGCCGTCGTCGAGATCATCGTGAAGAAGGGCGCCCGCTGCCGCTACACGACGATCCAGAACTGGTCGAACAACGTCTACAACCTCGTGACCAAGCGTGCGGTCGCCCAGGCCGGCGCGACGATGGAGTGGGTCGACGGCAACATCGGCTCGAAGGTCACGATGAAGTACCCGGCCGTCTGGATGGTCGGCGAGCACGCGAAGGGCGAGACCCTGTCGATCGCCTTCGCGGGCGAGGGCCAGCACCAGGACGCCGGGGCGAAGATGGTGCACGCCGCGCCCAACACGTCGTCGTCGATCGTCTCGAAGTCCGTCGCGCGCGGTGGCGGTCGCACCTCCTACCGCGGCCTGATCCAGATCAACGAGGACGCCCACGGCTCCAAGAGCACGGTGAAGTGCGACGCGCTGCTCGTCGACGACATCAGCCGCTCCGACACCTACCCCTACGTCGACGTGCGCACCGACGACGCGTCCATGGGGCACGAGGCGACCGTCTCGAAGATCAGCGCCGACCAGCTCTTCTACCTGATGTCGCGCGGGATGACCGAGGACGAGGCCATGGCCATGATCGTCCGCGGCTTCGTCGAGCCCATCGCGCGCGAGCTGCCGATGGAGTACGCCCTCGAGCTCAACCGGCTCATCGAGCTGCAGATGGAAGGAGCGGTGGGCTGAGTGTCCGCCTCCCCCGAGACCCGCGAGCGTGAGGTGTCCCTCCACGCTCCGGCGACGGACCACGCCCCGCGCGTGCTGTCCCGCGACCCCGCCGACTTCCCCGTCCCGAACGGTCGCGAGGAGGAGTGGCGGTTCACCCCGCTGCGCCGTTTCGCCCGCCTGCTCGCGGGCGCAGCGTCGAGCGAGCACCTCGCCTGGACGTCGCAGACGCCGGTGGGTGTCGTCGTCGACGAGCTCGCCGGCGACGATCCCGCGCTGCTGGGTCTCCCGCTGCCCGTCGACCGGCTCTCGGCGCTCGCGGTCGCGAACGCCGACGGTGCCGTCCGCGTGACCATCCCGGAGTCCGCCGCCCCCGAGCCGGTCGTGCTGCGCCTGCGCGGCGACTCCGCCGACGCGCTGGCGTGGGGGCATGTCGTCATCGACGTGCGGCCCTTCGCCTCGGCGACCGTCGTCCTCGAGCACACCGGGTCGGCCACCTACGGCGAGCACCTCTCGGTGGTCGTCGGCGACGGCGCCACGCTGCGCCTGGTCCACCTGCAGACCTGGGACGCCGACGCCGTGCATGCCGCGCACGTGTCCGTGCGCGTGGGTCGCGACGCCACCTTCCGCTCGTTCCAGGCCAGCCTCGGCGGGTCCGCCGTGCGGGTCCTGGAGACCGTCGAGTACGCCGCTCCCGGCGGCGATGCCGAGCTGCTGGGCATCTTCTTCTCCCAGGCCGGCCAGCACCTCGAGCACCGCATGCTCGTCGACCACGCGGTGCCGCACTGCCGCAGCAACGTGCTCTACAAGGGTGCGCTCTCCGGTGACCCGTCAGCGGGAGACGCCGGCATCGCGCGCAGCGTCTGGATCGGCGACGTGCTCATCCGGTCGGCAGCAGTCGGCACCGAGACCTACGAGCTCAACCGCAACCTGCTGCTCTCGTCGGCGACCCGCGCGGACTCCGTGCCGAACCTCGAGATCGAGACCGGCGAGATCGTCGGCGCCGGGCACGCGAGCGCGACGGGACGCTTCGACGACGAGCAGCTGTTCTACCTGCAGTCGCGCGGCATCCCGGCCGACGTCGCCACGCGTCTGGTCGTGCGCGGCTTCTTCGCCGACGTCATCTCACGCGTCGGGCTGCCCGCCTGGGAGGCCCTGCTGCAGGACCGCATCGACTCCGAGCTCGGGTTCGAGGCGAGCGAGCGCGACGAGGAGGGCGCCGAGTGAGCGCCGTCGAGGTCGCCAAGCTCGTCGACCTCCCCTCCACCGGCGCCCTCGGCGTCGTGGTCGACGGCGTCCCGGTGGCCGTCGTGCGTGACGGCGACGGCGGGCTGCACGCCGTCCGTGACATCTGCTCGCACGCCGACGTCGCGCTCTCCGAGGGCGAGGTCGACGGCTGCACCCTCGAGTGCTGGCTGCACGGCTCGCGCTTCGACCTCCGCACCGGCCTGCCCTCGGGCCCGCCGGCCACCACCTCTGTCCCCGTCTACGCCGTGTCCGTCGAGGGTGAGGGCGACGACGCCGTCATCCTCGTCGACATCACGGTCAACGCCGCCGCACGCTGAAGGAGCACCCGTTCATGGCAACCCTCGAGATCCGCGACCTGCACGTCACCGTCGAGTCCGACGGCGGCCCCCGCGAGATCCTGCGCGGCGTCGACCTCACCGTCCGGGCCGGGGAGACCCACGCGATCATGGGCCCCAACGGGTCGGGCAAGTCGACCCTCGCGTACTCGATCGCCGGCCACCCGAAGTACACGATCACCCAGGGCACCGTCACCCTCGACGACGAGGACGTCCTCGCCATGACCGTCGACGAGCGCGCCCGGGCCGGGATCTTCCTGGCGATGCAGTACCCCGTCGAGGTGCCCGGCGTGTCGGTGTCGAACTTCCTGCGCACCTCGGTCACCGCGGTCCGCGGCGAGGCGCCGAAGCTGCGCACCTGGGTCAAGGAGATGAAGACCGCGATGGACGCTCTGTCCATCGACCCGAAGTTCGCCGAGCGCAGCGTCAACGAGGGGTTCTCCGGCGGCGAGAAGAAGCGCCACGAGATCCTGCAGATGGAGCTCCTCCAGCCGAAGATCGCCGTCCTCGACGAGACCGACTCGGGTCTCGACGTCGATGCCCTCAAGATCGTCTCCGAAGGGGTCAACCGCGTCGCGTCCTCGGGCACCGTGGGCACCCTGCTCATCACGCACTACACGCGGATCCTGCGCTACATCAGGCCGGACTTCGTCCACGTCTTCGTCGACGGGCGCATCGTCGCCGAGGGCGGCCCGGAGCTCGCCGACGCGCTCGAGGCCGACGGCTACGACGTCTACGTGAAGGCGGCCGCATCCGCATGACCGCCGTGCACGCCCCGCTGTCCGGCCTCCTCGACGTCGAGGCGGTGCGGGCCGACTTCCCGATCCTGTCGCGCACCGTGCGCGGCGGGAACCGGCTGGTCTACCTCGACTCCGGGGCGACGTCGCAGAAGCCCGTGCAGGTCCTCGATGCCGAGCGGGACTTCTACACCCGCCACAACGCCGCCGTCCACCGCGGCGCCCACCTCCTCGCGGAGGAGGCGACCGACGCCTACGAGGCGGCGCGTGCCACGATCGCCCGGCTCGTCGGCGCGCAGACCCGCGAGCTGGTGTTCACCAAGAACGCGACCGAGGCGCTCAACCTCGTGTCCTACTCCTTCAGCAACGCCACCGCGAAGTCGCAGCACGGACGCTCGCTCCCGCAGGGTGCCGAGCGGTTCGTCCTGGCGCCCGGCGACGAGATCGTGGTCACCGAGATGGAGCACCACGCCAATCTCGTGCCGTGGCAGGAGGTCTGCGACAAGACCGGGGCGGTGCTGCGCTGGATCGGGGTCGACGACGACGGACGCCTCGACCTCGACCACCCCGTCCACGGGCTCGATGCGGTCCTGGGCGAGCGCACCCGCGTCGTGGCGCTGACCCACCAGAGCAACGTGCTGGGCACCGTGACCCCCGTGCGACGCGTCGCCGACGCCGCGCACGCGCTCGGCGCCCTCGTGGTCCTCGACGCCTGCCAGTCCGTCCCGCACATGCCGATCGACCTCGCCGAGCTCGGGGCCGACTACCTCGCGTTCAGCGGTCACAAGATGCTCGGGCCGTCGGGCATCGGTGTGCTGTGGGGCCGCTACGACCTGCTCGTGGCGATGCCGCCGTTCCTCACCGGCGGCTCGATGATCGAGGTCGTGCGGATGGAGGGGTCCACGTTCGCCGCCCCGCCGCAGCGTTTCGAGGCGGGCGTGCCCATGGCCGCACAGGCCGTCGGGCTCGGCGCCGCCGTCGACTACCTCGAGGCGCTCCGCTCCGCCGACGGGTCGCTCTCGGGGATGGCCGCGGTCGCCGCGCACGAGCACGGACTCACCGCCTACGCGCTCGAGGCCCTGGCCGAGGTGCCGGGTGTCCGCGTGGTCGGGCCCGCCGACACCGCATCCCGCGGCTCGGCGGTGTCCTTCGTCGTCGACGGGATCCACGCCCACGACGTCGGGCAGGTCCTCGACGACCGCGGCGTCGAGGTCCGGGTCGGGCACCACTGCGCCTGGCCGCTGCACCGCAGGTTCGGCGTCGCGGCCACCACCCGCGCCTCGTTCTACGTCTACAACGACACCCGCGACGTCGACGACCTCGTCGCCGCCGTGCGGCACGCGCAGAGCTTCTTCGGGGTGGCGAGGTGAACCTCGAGTCGCTCTACCAGGAGATCATCCTCGATCACTACAAGCACCCGCGGGGACGTGGCCTTCGCGAGCCGTTCGCGGTCGAGGTGCACCACGTGAACCCGACCTGCGGCGACGAGCTCACCGTCCGGGTCAGCCTCGTCGGCGACGTCGTCACCGACGTCTCCTACGACGGCCAGGGCTGCTCGATCTCGCAGGCATCGGTGAGCGTGCTCTACGAGCAGCTCGTCGGCGCGACCGTCACCGACGGCCTCGCCACCACCGACGCGTTCCTCGCCCTCATGCAGGGCCGTGGGCAGGTCGAGCCGGACGAGGACGTCCTCGGCGACGCCGTGGCGTTCGCCGGGGTGGCGAAGTACCCGGCGCGGGTGAAGTGCGCGCTGCTGGGGTGGATGGCCTGGAAGGACGCGGTCGCGCAGGCCGTGGCGAGCGAGACACCGGAGGTAGCACCGTGACCGAGACCAGCGCACCCCTCGCCGGCGGGGGAGACATCACCCCGGACGACGACGTCATCGAGGCGCTCAAGGACGTCGTGGACCCCGAGCTCGGGATCAATGTCGTCGACCTCGGTCTCGTCTACGGCGTCGCCGTCGACGACTCCAACATCGCCACGATCGACCTCACGCTGACGTCGGCGGCATGTCCGCTCACCGACGTCATCGAGGACCAGACCCGAGCAGCGCTCGACGGCGTCGTCAGCGACTACCGGATCAACTGGGTCTGGATGCCGCCGTGGGGCCCGGACAAGATCACCGACGACGGCCGCGAGATGCTGCGCGCGCTGGGCTTCAACCTGTAGCGCGGGGCAC
>Ga0075017_100001706_pt1 | contig 13580 bp, 12 predicted proteins | sample AleBraG_ABR_2012_FD_71475 | JGI IMG/M metagenome (GOLD analysis project Ga0075017, IMG submission 71475) | Freshwater sediment microbial communities in response to fracking from Pennsylvania, USA - Alex Branch Run_MetaG_ABR_2012 | ecosystem: Environmental > Aquatic > Freshwater > Creek >... | reverse complement strand
GCATAAAAATCCGGACTGTAGTGCGGGCGCAGACCCGGCGGACCTTCACAGGATCCGCCATGAGCCAAGGCGGCCGCATGGAAATCATCCACGGCCTGCCACGAGCTGGCGCTGAATGCCACCATGCTGCCGTTGCCCGCCGTCGCGGGCTGCTGATTGAACGGCTTACCGACCCACAGCGCGAGCTCGCGTGCGCCATCGGCTTCGTACAGTCCCCATCCCGCCGCGACACGATCCCACTCCGGGTCGCCCGTCACGCAGCGCGCCATCCCAAGCGCGCCCAACGTCACATCGTAGAATCGGCTGGCCCGCTCGAGATTGCTGGTACCAAGGTAGACATAGGAAAGCATGCTGTGCTCCACGACAAAGCCAACTCCTGGTCGGATTACCCCTCGAGCATCACCCTGTCGCCGCAGCCTGCGCGCCGCCTAGGGCGCTTCCCAATGGCCGGAGGCGGCCGAGCGATACAGCGCATCGATGACACGCATGTTGGCAATGGCATCCTCGATGGGAAACTCCTGCGCCACCTCGCCGCGAAAGGCGGCCACCGCCAGCTCGCACTGCAGCAGGTATTGATCTACCGGCGCGATGTGCTCGACGAGCGAGGAGCTGCCATCCAGGCTCTTGCCGGAATCAATCACGATGCGGCAGCTGTAGTCCTTCAGAGGGGTAAACGGTATACCGACCTCGATGCGCCCCTCCGAGCCCAGGATCACCACGCGCTGGTAGGCGGCGAGCTGCAGCGCGCTGCTGAACACGAGCTGGCGCCCGCCCGGAAACGCCAGCAGCCCGCTGGTCAGCCGATCCACACCCAGCGCCGGGTCGCGATCGATGAGCGCCAGCACGCGCTCCGGTTCCGCTCCGTACACGTAGCGCGCGGTCACGATGGGGTAGCACCCGACGTCGTAGAGCGCCCCGCCGCCGAGCTCGACGCGGTTACGGACATTGCCGGGATCGAGCACCGTGAACAGAAATGCCGACTGCATCGCCCCGACCCTGCCAATGCGCCCCTGTCCCACCAGCTCGCGGATCCGCTGCCACTGCGGGTGCCAGCGCACCATGAAAGCCTCGATGACACATTTGCCGCTGCGCTCGCGCGCCGCGACAATCGCCTGGGCTTGCGCGGCATTCAGGGCGATGGGCTTTTCGCACAGCACGTGCTTGCCCGCATCCAGCGCCTTGACCGTCCACTCGACATGCAGATGATTGGGCAGCGGATTATAGATCGCCTCGACCTGCGGATCGTCGAGCAGCGCCTGGTAACTGCCGTAACTGCGACCGATCCCGAAGCTGGCCGCGACTCGGGCCGCCTTGGCCGCATCGCGCGAGGCGATCGCCGCGACTACACCGCGCCGCCCGGCCGCGATGGCCGGAATGACGCGCTTGATGCCAATGTTCGCGGTGCTGAGTATTCCCCACTTGAGCCTGGTCATAGGGCGCTGCGCCTCATGCGGCCATGTTACTCAGTGGCTCTGGCGCACCGCAAGCGCGCCCCCGCCCCGGCGCCGCGCCAGGACGAACAGCAACGTCGCGAGCAGCAGGGCCGCCGCCAGACTCACCGCCGCGTCCGCGAAGTAACCGCCGGCGACGCCGCGCCGCGCATACCCCCAGCTGTCCACGACCAGCATGTAGGTATTGGAGATGTTGAACGCCGAGAACATCAGGCAATAGGTGGTCGCGGCGAGCGGGTTATGCCGGCCGATCGTGTCGAAGGCGATGGCCGTGGCAGCGGTGATGGCCACCGATTGAAACAGGTTCTCCCCGATCAGTGCCAGCGCAAAGCTCGCCGGTACGTGCGGCAGCACGATCAGCAACAGGGTGAACAGCGCACCCGCGACGCCGATCGCCAGGAACAGGAACCGCAGCGGCAGCAGCCGGTCGATCAGCGGAAAGATGCCACAGCCGGCAATGCCGCCGATCGCCACGCCCGCGCCGCCGACCAGACCGACGAAGTGCGAGGAGGCATGAAAATCCCCGCCCAAGCCGCCCAGCAGGTTGGTCAGCGAAAACGTGGCCGGCGGTGCGATGAACAGCATGATCGCAATCAGGACGCCGGGCTGCTTGAGAATGCTCAAGACCTCGCCGAAGAACTTCGGAAAGCTCTCGCGCGCGAGCCGCCGGTCCGGCCCCGGCGCCGCCATCCAGGGAAAGACCGCGATCGGCAGCAGTACGACGCCTCCCAAGGCCAGCGCAGCCGTGCTCGGCGGCAGGCGCTGGACCAGCTCTCCCGCAGTCATCGCCATGAAGCCCCCGCCACTGATATTGCCGATCGTGACCCAGACGCTCAGCTGGTTTTCCTCCTCGGTCGTGATGATGCTCGAGAGCCAGCCGCCGAGCGCGCTTTGATAGAGATTGCCGAAGAAGAACCCGCTAACCAGCAGGACTTCGACGAGCGGCGGGTCATCGAGATTGAGCAGCGCAATGACCAGCAGGACGGCGGCGGCAACCGCTGTGAACACCGAGTACCAGCGCCGGCTGAAGCGCACGTCGAGCACCGGACTGAATAGGAAGGCCCAGAACCCAGGCGAAATCATCGCCGCAGTCATCGCGCCGATCGTCGCCTCGGCGACGTGCCGGGCGCTCAGCAGCTGCGGTACCGTGATGACCAGGATGCCGCCATACATGCCAAATACGGAATTCGTCAGGCCCATGAGCCACAGCGGGGCGCCCTGGCGCCGGGCGCGAGCTGGTCGAGAGGAGCGAGTGCTCGCAACCACGGATGCGGCCAGCCTGCGGCTAGCCGGCCAGCGAGCCGCGCGCGCGATTCACTGCCATGCCAGACCCACTGCCATGCCTGATCCCATTCGCCCCTCCCCGTACCGGCGCGCCCGCAGCCGCGCTGACTCTACCACGTGGTCAGGGCAAACCTGCAGCGTGCCGGCCCTGACACAAGAGTGCCACTCCGGCAGTATGCCTGCGCAGGGCGTGCGCGCTATTTGGCGCGCTTCTTCTCGGCGGCGGCGACCAGTTCGTGCACCTTGACCATCGCTCTGGCAACGTCACTTCTGGCGCATTCAGCCACGTCGGGCGTCAGATCGAGCAGCGGACGCTGCTCGCCGATATCCTTACACGCAGCGTTGGCTGCCTCCTGCACGCGTTTCCTCAGCTCCGTAGCTCCAGTGCTGGAGGCCAAATCCAGCCCCCCGTAGCCCACTTCATAGCTGATCGAGATTTCCTTTATGGTCGGGCCGCCCTGGGGATGACTCACCAGTTTCTCCGACGCCACCGTTCGCGCCCCGATGACCGTTACCTCCTCCAGATCCTTGCTCACAGCCACTGTCCCCAGCAACCCTGACACGGCTGCGACCGACAATCCCAGAAAAATTCTGCTCATGGCCGCCACCCCTTCATCTCCTTACACCAGCCGCACTCTGCGCCTCTCCTGCGCCAGTTCAATGTGGGGTTGCGCGCAGCCGCACGTGGAAAATACCTAGCGACGCTCGGCGGCGCCCAGCCGTGGCTCACTCCTCCTTGGAACTCGTCCGGACCGGCTCACGGCTGCCCGTCGCCGGCCGCCCGGTGGCCCGCGAACGCACCGTGGCCTCGGCGAGATACTCGTCGTGAGCACCGGCGTGCGCCCGCCGCTCCACGACCGAGGTCTCGACATGGGGATCGTGGGCCCCCGCGCGCCGCGCCGCCGCGAGTGCCAGCTCACTCGACACGCGTTTCGCGTCCGCGATCGCCGGGTGTGCCTCGTCGTAGTCGCGATTGCCCGCCGGATCGTGCACGCGAAAGACCTTGAACGTGGGCTGGTTGACCAGCACTTCGCTGGTCTCGGAAACGACGCCGGCGACGGCGCCGATGGCATTGCACACGGCCGCGTGCTCGGGCACCACCAGGTGCGCGTTGAGCCGGCGTGCCACTTCAGGGTAATACGCCGCTACCGGTGCTCCAATGGCGACAATCGGTGTGGCAAGGTTAATGTGCGCGTCGATCAGCCGCGAAAACGGGCGCCCGGCGACGACATCCTCGAGGAGTCGGCCCAGCGGGCCCCAGCGCCCGGTTATCGGAACGATACCCGGATCATGCGCCAGTGCACACTCGAGCACGGTGCGCGCTGCCGCGCGGACCACGTGTTGGTAGGTGCGCTCGCAGATCCCCTCGGGCGTGTCCCCTGCCCCGCGGGCATTGGCATTGCGCTCCTCGGTGGCCAGAATCGTGGCCCCGAGGCGCGCCGCCTCGACGCTCCAGCCCTGCTGACGCCCGAGCACGTGCAGCGCATCACTGGGCGTAAAGCCGGCGAGTGTCGCGAGCCCGCGATCAACCAGCCGCCGCACGGCCTCGACGCCCTGGACGCTGCGCGCGACCTCCTCGAGCGGGCGGGGCACGCTCGCGAGCGTATCCCAGACCCGCTGCTCGAGCCGGTCCAGATGCACGCGCGGGTCACGACCGGGATTGCGTAGCGCAAATCGCCCGGCGCAGGGCGGCGGGTATGGGCTGCCCGCCATCCGCTGCAGCGCGGCGAGGACCTCGGGATGCCGCTGGGCGAGCAGGCTCAGGGGCATGGCCTTACGCGGCCCTACGGCAAGACGGCGCTCGCGGTCAAAGTACACCTCGCTATCGCCGCCGAGACCACAGGTGTGCACGTCTATCGCCTCGACCATCGTCCGCCAGCCGCCGATCTCCGCCCCCTCCGCGCGAATCACGGACCGGCCGCCGCAGACCATGGCCACGTCGGTGGTAGTGCCACCCATATCGGCGACGGCGAAGTCCTCGAGGCCGCTGAGGAAGCCCGCGCCGACGACGCTGGCTGCAGGGCCCGACAGCACCGTCTCGACCGGGCATTCGAGCGCGACTTGCGCCCGCATGAGGGTCCCATCGCCCTTGACGATCATCAGCGGTGCGCCGATCCCCTCCTGCCCGAGTACCCGGCCCAGGGCTTCGAGCAGCTGACCGATCTGCGGCGTCAGACGCGCATTCAATGCCGCGGTCAAGGCACGCTTGGGCGCATCCAGCTGGGAGCTGAGTTCATGGCTGCAGGTGACCGGCTTGGCGCAGGCCGCCCGGATCCGCTCGCGCAGCCGCCGCTCGTGCGCGGGATTGCGCACCGAGAACGTCGCGGCAACCGCGAAGGCCGCAACCTGCTCGCCATATTCACGCACTGCCGCATCGACCGCCGCCTCATCAAGGGCTTCGGACTCATCGCCCGTTGGGCCGTGCCCGCCGCGCACGCGCACCACCACGGCACTGCCTTTGCGCTCGAGACCCGAGAGTTCCACCATGCGCTCATCGAACCCCACGAGCACCATGCAGATCGGGCTAAAGCGGTTCTCGACCACCGCGTTGGTCGCCAGCGTAGTGGACACCGAAACCAGCGCGATGACCTCACGCCTGGCAGGTTCATCGAGTTTGCCGAGCACGGCCCGCAGGGCGGCGCCGAGCCCGATCGATAGGTCCCAATGGGTCGTCAAGGCCTTGGCACTGGCCACGACCTGCCCGTGCTCGTCCAGGGCAACGGCGTCGGTGTAGGTGCCGCCCGTATCCAGGCCGATCCGGATCTCCGGCGGGAGAGTCTGCGTCCCCTCCCGAGCGTGCACAGTCATCGGCATCCCCCGTTACCAGCGAGTCTCGGCACCAGGCCCCGCGGCCCGCGGCCCGCGGCCCGCGTAGGACGCGCCAACGTAGCCGCGTCACCAAGCCATAGTGTACTGGGCGCGCTGCCGGCCGACGCCGCCCGTTATTCGAGCGGCGAAGTCAGCCGCCATCGATGCCGCGGACGCGACCAAGCTCGGTTCCATCTCGGCTGCACCACTGCGCCCGGTGATCGAGGTGATCAGCCCTGATATGGGGATACACTAGCGGGGCGTGCGGGTGTGGCCCCAGCCGCTCACGCGCGTCTTCTTGTTAGCCGCCGCTACACTACGGAATCGTCTTGCTGACCAGGCTGGTCAGAGCGCTTTCCACACCGCCGGATGTGTAGGCGGTCATCTGGAAATACCACGTGCCCGTCGACAGATTGCTGATCGTATAGCTCGTCACGCCGATCGTAGCCACGTTGATGGTGTGGCCCAGGCTGTTAGCAGCCGTACCATAGTAGATGCGATAGCCAGACAGGTTGGTGAGCGCCGAGCCGTTGGTGTTTCTTGTCGGCGGCATCCAGTTCAAGGTTGCAGAGCCATTGGAGATCTGGTTCACGGCGATTGTGAAGGGCGCCAGGGACGCGCTCGCCACGCCGTTGGCCACCGAGATGATGATGTTCGCGTACGTGCCCACGTCGGCCGCGGCCGGCGTGCCGGACAGCTGACCTGAGGCGGAATTGAATGCGGCCCAACTCGGTCGGTTCTGGATACTGAATGTCAGCCGCGCGCCATTGGCGTTGCTTACGGTGGGCGTGAAACTATAGGCCCATTGGCTATTGACCGAGGTGCCCGGCTGGCCCGCGATCGTCAGTGTGGTAGTGGGCGCATTGGTCACGGTGATCGAGAAGGGCCGCAGCGCTGCGCTGGCCAGCCCATCGCTCACGCGAATCACGATTTTTGAGTACGTGCCGCCGTTTGCAGACGTGGGCGTACCGGTCAGCTGCCCGGTGCGAGCATTGAACCTCGCCCAGCCCGGCTTATCGATAATCGAGAATATCAGCGCATGGCCGGCCGGGCCCGAGGCTCTGGGAGTAAATTCATAGCTTTGTCCCGCCACCACTCCGGTCCGGGGGGTGCCGGATATGACTAACGCGACCACCGGCCGCGAAAGTTGGCGCTTGACGAGCTCAGCGGCAGAAGCGGCGACGACGAGAATGACGAGCCCGAAGAGCGCTATCTGACCCAGCCGCCGGCTGACGCTGCGTTTGATCATTCCTGGCCCATCCCCTGCTAAAGACACCCTAAGATCTACGTCCTGAGCGGCTGCACTCCATGCCGGTGCCGCCCCGACATGCGTCGGGATTTCCTCGACGCGCACAGGAGTAAACCGCCGTCTCGAGCGGCTCGCCAGTTGTCTGGAAAATCAGACGTGTGGATTTGGCGACAGGGATTCGGCAGGACTGGACGCTTGTCGGCGCGCTTGGAGCGCGCCCCAAGTCAACACCAAGACATCAGGAAACGCGGCAAGCACAGAGCCTGCGAACGGCAATTTTGCAACCGTTAGCAGGCTAGTGGGCTGCAATGTTCATGTTACGCATTAATAGCGCAACCACCGCCTAACTCTACCGCGGGATGATTCCCGCTACGCCATGGGATCAGTGAGCACGGGGAGCGCACCAAGTCGCGGGGTCACCGCGAGCGAGTCGGTAGCGCCGCTCGCTGCCAATCCGCCAGGCCCAGTTTTCCAGCCTATTCGCCGGGATACCTCTGCCCACAGGGCCGCATAGACCTGGCTCACCATGCTCTTCGGAGCAAACGCCGGAATCGGCGCCAGGCGAACGCTCATCCGTTCGATCTCGCTTGAATACGGGACCTCAACCTCCAAGAGCTCCGGAAACTGCTCGCGCGCGCTGGCCATCACCTCCAGATGCAACGAGCGGCGCCGATCCACCATCGAAAAGAACGGTATCAGCGTCATGTCGGTCCAACCACTGGCATCGATGAACTCCCGCAGCTGCACCAGCATGCGTACGGACAGCGGCGTGGGTATCAACGGGACTATGACGGCGTCAGCCGCACGGAGCACGTTTTCCGATAGCAGCGATATCCCAGGTGGGCAGTCCAGGAACAAGGCCGCATAGCTGTCACGCAGCGATCGACTCATCTTCAGAAGTCGCTCGACCGGATCTTTGCGCTCGCTGAGGTGCACGTCGAACTTGCGATACGAGAAATCTGCCGGAATCACGCCCAGGTTGTGGTAGCGGCTTTGCGCAATCAAGTCGGGCAACTCGCGCTTGCCCGAGATCAGCTTCTTGGCGGAAACATGTTCGCAAGGATCGCACTGCAACGAATAGGTCGCCGCCCCTTGCGGATCGAGATCCCATAACACTGTACTGCGTCCGCTGGCCGCGCACAGGTAGGCAAGGTGCACGGCCGTAGTCGTCTTGCCGACACCGCCCTTGATGTTTGTTATTGCCACGATTTTCATATATTCCATGCAGCGCTAGCACCCGTCGCCGCTAGTGAATTGCCGATAGGCGCCGCGGCACGCGACCGACGACGCTGACGCCGCGCTGACAAACACTCGACCGTCGCTATTATACCCGAGCTGGACGACACTGACCCGCCGCGCTCCGTCACGCATGATTGCATGCACGAGGCCGGCCCCGGGCCATCGAGACGACGTTGCATCGGCATCAGGATTGGCGCCAGCCGGCTGTGCGCACACGGATCATCCAGAATACCAGCAGGCCCAAGGGTAGAAACTGCGGCAAGAAGAAGCTTAGTGGAACGTGATAGGGACCTGGTAGCAAGCGCGCGAATCCGTTGGTGAAACCCGAACCCGCAGCCAGCGTGAGCCCGAGACACATGCGCCACAGGTGTCGCGAAATGCGCGGCACGCCGGCGCTGCCGCCAGCCACGACGACCCGCGCATCGCCGATCAGGGCGAGAGCCAGTATGGTCGTGAAGGCATAAATTGCGATCAGCACCGGGCCTGCAAAAGGGACGGCGCTCGTGAACAAGGGCGGCAGGCCAACCGCCAATTGAAATGTCAGGATGGCAAATGGCGCGCAAAGGCATAGGGCAACGAGCAGTGCGAACCTCTCGAAGATTCCGGAAGTGCCCTCTCTCCGGCGCACCGTCATCCAGGCAGTTGCCACCAGGTAAAGAGCAAAGACGCCGATAAACACGTTGACGAGCTGCTCGGGGACTGCAAAGCCGAGATAAACCGCAAACGTGGCCATGAGCAGCATCGAGGCAACAAAGACAGTACCGGCCCTGCGGTGTAGGGAGCCGCCCTTGCGGGCCACCACGGCAACAGTCCCGGAGATCAGACCGATCGCCCCTCCGCCGACGTGAATGATGAAGGCGAACACAGTCATTGCATGCAGCATTCGACTGGGATCAGATTGATCGGCCATGCGCCACCTGCCCACGATGTGGCTGGTATTCTATCCCCATGATCGTGGTCTCCCAGGACTTCGAAGCTCCGTTCGCGACCATTTCGATGCCTTGAATAGCCGGGTCAGGCCGACGCGAACCGGACGTCAATCCGGGAGAGCAGCATCTGGCTTGCTTAATGCGCCCGTCGTCCGAGCCCGGCAGCACCGGGCCGACCTCAAAGCGGGGCCGATGACCGCGCTGAATTTGGGGGGGGGCTGGGCCTACGCTCGATCGACTCGCCTTCCGCGCGCCAGGCCGATCGGGTGGGTCACCCCGCTGCACCCTTGTTGCACGGGGAACTCTCTTCACGGTACGGTCTGCAGCGCTTGAGGGCAGAGGCGGTGTCGGCCCCGACCGCCCGTTGGTCTCAGGGGCGCTTGGCGGGGCGCCGTCTAACTGCGGCCGCCCGACTACGCGCTGCGCGCGCGAGCCGAACGGGAGGCCTGACCTGAACCGGGTTGCGAGTGAGCGCGATGCGGATAGCCACGCCGTTGGTCTTGCCCGGGTCAATCAGGTAGTCGGCAGTGACCTGGAAATTGTTGACGAAGGCGTCGCGCAGCAGGCTGAACATGGCCTGTCGGGCCGGGAGGTTGTCGTCGTTTCGAAGTTGGAAGCCGTAGGCGCCGTCGCCCACGGCGTTGAGTATGAACACCGCTTCGACATCCAGCTGATCGTTCGGCGGACCATATCCGGTACCCAGATCATGGGCGCGGAGAAAAACAATCTTTCCGGTCTTTTCGAGCAAGTCGGACATTGGCTGTCTCCTAAGGGTTCGCGACGCGAATGATTTCGCCCGCGCGGGGGCCAATCGTGACGTAATCGAGACGGACCGGCCGCTGATCGATGAAAGCAGATCGAAGCATGTCGAGCATCTCCCTGCGAGTCGGAGCGTTCGAGTCGGCCCGCAGCTTGAAGCCGAATGCGCGCCACGGCTCTTCGGCGAGCTGCACGATTACCTCGCAGTCGAGGAAATTCGGTGCCTTGCCATAGCCGCTACCGAGTTCGTGCGCTCGCAAAAAACTGATGTGGCCTACGGTCTCGATGAGACTGCCAATGGGATTGGGGTTGCCGTAGCCAATGACATCCATCAGCTGCAGATCGACGGCCGAGACGGCATTGACCACGCCTGGGGAACTGAACTGATTGAACGCGTCGTTGGTGCCTCCCTGCCAATCGCGGGAGTCGAGGCCATTCACGCTCGTATCGTTCCACTGCTTGAGCAGGGTGATCCCGTTGTCTATGGAAAAGTAATTCCCCGCGCCACCGCGCAGCCCCTTGGTTCCGGCACCCGTGTAGGCAAAATTGTCGATCAAACTGAACGAATTGGCCGTGCTGCCCATTGTTCCGCCGGAAAGGCCATTTCGGCCCATCACTTCAGCGATCTCATGGGCGGCGACACCCTGAAAATCATACGTTCTCGCGGCGATCGGACCGGAAAACGTGAACGCGTTGCCCACGCCGAAGGTGGTGCCGCCATCATCGGACAGGTCATCAGGGATAAAGCCCAGTGCTTTGGCTTGCGGTCGTGTCAGCCACCAGGTTCCGGCCCCGTTGGTGGGATCGGCGGCGGTCATGGAACCCCCCGGACCGATGGCGATGAGATCATTGAGCGTCGTGGCGTACGCACTGACCCGATCAAACAATTCAGCGTAGGAGATGGACACGAAGTTCGGGTAGCTCGATCCAAATACCGTCGGTTTCGTTACCGCATCCACGGTAATGTTGATGTGAATATCGTCGGCGAAGGCGCTGGTAAACACCTGGGAGGCGGCCACCCAGGCAGCCCTGGCTGCCGTGGCGTTGGCGCCAAAATTAGCATCGAAGTTCGCCGTAAACGTAGGAGTAATGATCAAGACGATCTTCCCCTAACCATCATTCAGACCGCAACACCTCGCCCCGGCGGCGGGGTTGCGCGCTCTTGCGTCTGGACCGCTTGTGCGTACTTCTAACAAAATCATGGGTCGCCACGCAAGTACGCCAATTCGGCCTTGGCCCGTCGCGTCGGTCATCGGGCGTGGGATCTGCTGCGACTCGCAGCTCGCCTCCCGGCCGCGTCCGGGGTCGGAATTGGTTGTGGTCGAGCGACCCCGATGCCAACGGCTTGTTGCCGTCGCACTTCGGACCTCGCCGCCCCCGCCGCATCGGGGCGCTGGCTTGGTCGCGGCCGAACGACCCCGCTACCGACGGCTTTTTTCTGCTGCACTGCGGACCTCGCTGTCCCAGACACATCTGGGTGCAGGGCTGGATGTGGTCGACAAGCCCTCCCACTGGGCGCTTAACTGAGCCATCAGCCGGAGACGACATCGTGGTGCGTCGAACTATCCGTAAGCACGGTGCGCGAGTCAAGAGGTGAAGAGTTGGGAGAAGACCAGGGCTGTGGAAACGACCAGTGCGCGGCGCGTGAGCGCTCGGGCGCCAGTCCGCTGACTTCGGGGCTCTTGCATGCGCCCAATGTGCAAGAGCTTCTCGGCCGACAAGCCGTTGAGCGGCTCTATCTGCACACGCCCCTCACGGACGAGCCGCCCAAGAACCAATAGGAGCTGCGCATACCGAAGGGGAAGAGCTCGGAGCCGAGAATGAAGCAGCTGGCGGCATCCATCAGTACGATGAAGTCAAAGTCGCCGTCTTGTTCGGTACGAATGGGTGCGCTATTTATGCGGAACGCGATCCAGGCTTCGTTGACCTCAATCTGGTTCGGCTCAAGCATGTGCGAGCTCCGAGGTAACGCTTTAGGGCCCGCTGCAACGCGGCGCGGCAGCGATCACCCCACCGAAGGCACTCACTCTTTCTGGCCCACCCACATGGCCCCAAAGGATGCTCGCAGACGCGCCATCGGTGCAAGCCGTAGCCACAGATACAGTAGCCACAGATAAGCCACCGTGCCGGCAATTCTTGACATGGTGCGCACGGCGTGGCGGTGGCCCGGATTCACGTTAGACGAACAGGCGTGAGACGCCGGGTAGCACTGTCATTCTTTCGCTTCGTTGCTCGGGGCTGCCACTGCGGAGTTCGCATGCCGCTCGCCCCACGCCGCGCCTGCCATGAGGCACTTCGCCTCCAATCGGTTGCACCCGGGCGCACAGCAGCGGCGCTTCAGCGCCAGGCGTCATCGGTTTGTCACCGACGTACGTTACTCTGCAGCCCGGCACAACCGTGGCTTCGACTAGGCATCACGCGCTCGTCGGTAGATCCTTCATGGAGGCTCCCCATGGCACACAGCGTTTCGGACGACATCGCCGCCGCGCGCGGATCGCGCCCAACCCTCACCTTGTCCCCGCGCCGGCCGGCGCCTTTGGTGACTCGAACCGCAGTGCGGTCCGTGACGGTGCCCACTAGCCCTCCGCCCAGTGATTTGGGTGAGCCGGCCGCACCGGACAGCGACTCACCGATGCTGAGCGGCTATTTCGCAGCTTATCAGGCGCGACGTCACTTGGCCGAAGCCTTGGCGCTGCTGCGCGGTGACGAGCCGCTCGACGCCGTAGCATGATTGGCCGATCCCGGTGCCGGGTGCATCCAAATGGATCGAGCGCGTTAGCCCAATTGCTGGCCGCGCTCACCCCCAAGACCATGGCCGTGCGGCAAGCCCGTTGTCCGAGCGCCATAGATACCCCGGCGTGACTGCGCCAGTCCCTATTGCTAGGCGCCCGGTACGGGCATCACCGGCATGATCTCGACGGCATCGCCCGGGAAGATCGTGAAGTGCGGGTGCTTCTCAAAGAGCTTGGCGGCCGCCTCATGCGAGTCGGCCCGCACCACGGTAAAAGCGCCCAGGTGATTGCTGGTGTCCTGAATGCCGCCTTGGGTGACCTGCTTCGTCTTCCCCAATGGACCGCCCATGGCGACAATGGAGGACTGATGCTTTGCTGCCCAGGCCTGCCAGGCCGCGATGCCTTCCCGCTCCTGCGCACGACGATCCGCCTCAGGGAGGGCATCCCAAGCGGCCCGCCGCGCACTGCTCTTGCTGCCCAGAAATACTGCCAGGTAGGTGTGGTTCGTGTTCATGGTGTCTGCGTCCGGCTCGGTTGGTGGGTTGCGGGGCCTATAGTGCATTGTGCCGCAGCTGCCAGCCACGGGGAAAGCTCCTGCCATAAGATATCGACGGCAGGGATGTGCTCCACAGGCGACCTGCCCTGACAGAGAGCGAACCCGGCTCGGCAGGTCAAGGCCGTAAGCATCGGGTGGACCGAATCATTTCTTCGCGCTCCGCGCAGCCAACGAGGGCGGCAGGCCTGACGGGCCCCTGCTTTTGCGCCACGCCGACGCCGCGCGATTTCCCGGAACATTCTCCACCCATTCCGGCAGCGTAATTGTGATCAGGATTTCCCCCATCGAGGCCACCAGCAGCAGCAGGCAGCCGCCACGGAACGGGATATCAGACCACCCCGCAACTAAGCACACCATCGCGAAAACCATCACGTAGGCCGTGATGGTCATGAGCCGAGTGTGGTAACTCGTGAGCCGATGGTACTTCAGGAACCCGAATAGAATGGGCAGGCAGTAGGCGGCAGCAGCCACTTGCGCATAGAGCGCATTGTGCCGCAGCTCCGCGGGCCGCAGCCACAACGCCGCAGGCAAATAAATGAGCACAGTTAGAAAGTCGCCCCAACTGTCGAGCTG
>Ga0075017_100001705_pt1 | contig 13580 bp, 8 predicted proteins | sample AleBraG_ABR_2012_FD_71475 | JGI IMG/M metagenome (GOLD analysis project Ga0075017, IMG submission 71475) | Freshwater sediment microbial communities in response to fracking from Pennsylvania, USA - Alex Branch Run_MetaG_ABR_2012 | ecosystem: Environmental > Aquatic > Freshwater > Creek >... | reverse complement strand
GCATCGGCAGGATATTCCTTTTGTGCTTGGGCCAGTAACTCCAGAGCGCGGCGATAATCGCGAAGTTCCAGCCAGCGGTTTATCTGATCGATCCAATGCCTCTTGCCTTCAGACCGAAGGTGTTGTTCCCGGCGGTGAACGATCCGGTCCATCTCCAAACTCAAGCCGGGGTAACGGCTGTAAATGGCCTGCAGTAATTCCCACTGCGAAAGAGCCTCGCCGAATTGGGCCTGCTGCTCGTATGTCCGGGCTCGCAGGACGATGCTTTCCACCAGATCGCGCTTCTCGCGAGTACGCTGCAGCAACTGCTCAAAGTGTGGCTCACCGGGATTCTCCCGGACGGCCTCCTCGAGTATGCCGACCCGCCGGTCCAGGTCGGGCTCGGACTCGATCTTGCGGTCCGTGTCGGCAACCCTCGCCGAGAGAGCTCGCCGGTATTGCTCCTCAATATCAATTTTCAACGCCTGAAGCAGGGCATCGCCGGGAGATTTCGCCAACTGAGCCTCGCAGAGTGACAAGGCTTCGTGGAAGTGTGCCGACTGAAGTTGCCGCTTAGCCTCCGCATACGCATTCTTAGCCGCTTCTTGTTTGGCACGTACGTTGTCGTAAAGACTCTGGTAGGCGGTGGAACGGCCGGGAGCGATGAGATCGGGAGCCCGGCGATCCAGATCCAAAACCCGCTCCAGCTTGTTGAGGGCGGAACCGAGGTCTCCACGCTCGTCAGCCTCTACTGCCGCTTGAAACAGTTGTTCCTTTTGTTGGCGCGACCGCACATACTCCTCTTCGAGCCGGTCCACCTCAGAGAGCAGTTGCAGGGCTTGACTTTCTTTCGGCCTGAGTTGAAGAATTCGCTGGAGGGCTTCGCGAGCTTGCCCGAACGCGAATCCCTCGATGTGATGGCGGGCCAATCCGAGCCACTGATGGATGTCGCCTTCGGTGCGCTTACTCTCGATCTTGCTTTGCAGGGCAAGAGCTTCCGGGTGAGCCGGGGCAGACTGCAAGACTTCACGGACCTTTTGGAGTGCGAGGGCGTACTCTCCTTCCTGCATCCGAGCGCGGGCGGTATCGAGAAGCTGAGCCACAGCCCTGTCTCGAACCGCCGCATCCACCTTGCGGCGCAAATCGCTGATGGAAGGGTCCAGATGGCCTTCAGCTTCCAGTTCTCCCAGTATGTCCGCGGCAAATTGGGAATCGCCCTTTTCAAACGCATCGGTGGCCCGTTGGAGCCGTGGGCGGATACGTGCCGGGTTGAAGAGTTCTATCGGTTCGTTTCGAAGGGCCTTTTGTAGCGTCTCACCGAACTCTTTAGCGCTTGCATAACGGTACCAGGGCTGTTTGGCCACAGCTTTGTGTATGGCTTGGCTAAGGGCCGGACTCACGGAAGGGTTGAGTTCAGAGGCTGGCGGCGGAACGAAACGCAGAATCGCCTCGATAACGGAATCCTCGGTGGCGCGTTCAAAAGGCCGCTGCCGGGTCAAGGCTTCGTAGCACACGACGCCCAGCGAGAAGATGTCGCAAACCGCCGACAAGGGCTTCATTTCAATCTGTTCGGGCGCCATGTATAGCAGAGTACCCTTGCGGCCAATCGTGCGGCTGGTATCGATCCGATGAGCTACACCAAAATCGATAATTTTGACTGAATCGTCGTCCATCACGAAAATGTTGCTGGGTTTGATGTCCCGATGGATGAGTCCCCTATCGTGCGCCGCCTGGAGTCCCCGGCACGCCTGGCAGATGATATCGATCGACCGTTCCACCGTCAGCAACAGGCTCGACGAGCGAATCAACTTGTCCAGGGTGACGCCTGGAAGGAGTGGCATCACGAGGTATGGCCGCAAGACGCCCTCTTCCTCAAATTCGCCGATGTCGAAGATCTCAATGATGTTCGGGTGTGCCAAGGACGCCAAGCCTTCGCATTCCTTCTGGAAAAGCTGGAGGGCGGTGTGGTCCGTCAAATCCAACAGGGTCTTCACAGCCACTTGCCGTTTCATCACATGGTCGTATGCTCTGTAAACGACACCCATTCCTCCCCGGGCAATGACCTCCTGAATTTGGTAACGGCTATTGAACTTGGCGGAGACCGGCATGAGAGATGGCCTTGCGATGTGATTATAAGCCGAAAAGAACCCCGTCAGTACCGTTCGAAAGCTTACAGTTCCGGTTGCTCAGGATTTGTGCGGAGGGGGACTCACGGCTATTTACGGGGCTCATCAATGGCGAAATCGAAGCCCTTACCGTAACTACCCTTGGGCGGCTCAGCGGAACCGAGCTGAAAAAAAAGATACTCTCCTTTTGCGAGCTTGGCTGTAGTGAGCTTGAACAGGCCCGGCCCAACTTCGAGAGAATCGAATTGCCTCATCGCCTGTGCCTTGAGTTCCTGCTTCGGGCCCGGAGGTCCCATTTCAATTTCCCTGCGATCGGCCCTGCGATCGAAGGCGACCAGGACAACCTCTTCAATGGCCTTACCTTCGGGAAGGCGCATGTAGAAAACTGGCGCCGGTTCCTTGATCCTGGTCTTGGAAGCTGGACCGACCAGGTAGGCGATGATCTTGCCCTTCTTCATCAATACCTTGCCCAGTCCAGCGTCTTCTTTGGTCCCCAGAAGTATTTTGATGTCCACTCTCACAGGCGCCTCTGCCGGGAACCGATACAAGCCGGGCTCGGACGGGACCTTGGATGCAAAATCATCGGGCGGATAGTGTTTAGCAGGAGGAGGTGCCGGTGGCGGGAGTCCACCCGACGCATCAGAGCTTTTCGACACGGGCGGAGGTGGTGGCGGCGGGGGCGTGTAGGGCTGCGAGGGATCCAAAAGAAACTTAATAATTGCATCGGTGATGCCGATTCTCTTGAGCTCAACAAGCTCAGCGGCGTTCAGATCAAACGCCTTGCCGTTTTTCCTGATTTTTGTAATGATCACTTCTTCCGAAAAGCCCGCCTTGGAAAGGTTGACAACTTCCTCCACTGTGAGGGATTCTCCGGTCTTGGGCGATTGCGCCCGCGCCATGAAGACGGGAACGGTGGCGAATACCGCCGTGAGGAGAAGGAAGCGCAATAGTGGACACCTCGCCATCGTAAATGAGCCCAAATTGAGATTAGATCAAATGCGTTGTTCATGCAAACGGCTCACCCGCCTGCCCCGCTTGCTAAAATGGTCTGGGTGGGTGTAACGTGATTTACCGAGGACGATGGGCATGCAGACGGACCAGCAAAGGGGCGTGGGGCAAGAGGTAAAGGAGCCGATCGAGGCGTCGTCATCACACGAAAACCTCGCCCTTCTGTACCAAGGCTTATTGACTGGCATCGTTCGGCTACAGTCCCAGCGACAGCATATCTCGGATGGAGAGTCTTTTCGGAGGCGAACCAAGGCCACTTTGCAGGAGGTTGAGCAGGTGGCCGTCACGGCTGGTTACGATGTTCGCGACGTGAAGGATACGCACTTCGCCGTGGTCGCTTTTCTGGACTCGGTTGTTCTGCACTCGAAAGACCCCGTACGCGCGGAGTGGGAACGAAAGACGCTACAGGAGGAACTGTTCGGGAAGAGCGAAGCAGGCGTGGTTTTCTTCGAAAAGCTGGACCAGTTTCGTACCCGGCGCGATTCAGAGCAATTGGCCGACATCCTCGAAGTCTATTTGCTTTGTCTGCTATTAGGGTTTGAAGGCCGGTATTCGGGCGGGGCGCGCGGGGAACTGGACGGGATCATACAACGAGCGCGGATCCGAATACAGGATATTCGAGGGCGCGGCCGCCAGATTTCACCTACAGGCGGCCTGCCCTCAGATCCGATACCTGTGGCGGCCGTGCAACAATCCACAGACCAATTCCGCCTGGTAACGCTCGGGGCGGTCATCTTCACTATTCTTTGTTTTGCACTGTGTTTCTTCGCGTTGAGCTCTGACGTGATCCGGACAAGCGAACAATTACGCAAACTGTTTTAAAGGAACTCCTTGTCTTAGCGGAACCTAAAGGACTTTGGTGACCATTAAAATTCTGCTCCTCATTCTGTTCTTGTGCGTATGCCTAGTCTGGGTCGGGGCCGCTTACCTGCACCCCGGCCCGGAGTTCCGGGAATTTGGGCTTCTTTGGACGGCGGTGGTCTTGATGGCGTTCTTGGTTCTTGTCATCGGCGCCCGTCTTTTTGGCTGGTGGCGTCTGTGGCGGGCCAAGGCGGCGGTTCGGCCAGTCGCTCCCACGAAACCCGCGCCCATGGTCCACGAGGACGATGCGGCGCTGGCCGCTCTGATCGCGGAGGCTAACGCGGCTCTTGCCAAGGCTCCTAGCTACTCCGGAGCGCGTGGAAAAACACCCCTCTCCGGACTGCCCTTGTACCTTTTGATTGGACCGGTGGGCGCCGGCAAGACCAGCACATTCCTCAACTCCGGCGTCGAACCGCAGTTGCTCGCCGGACAAACAAGCGGCACGGCAGGTTCCACGCGGCTCTGCAACCTGTGGCTGGCAAAGAACGCGGTCTTCGCCGAGTTCTCCGGGCGCGTGTTCGCCGGCGACATTGGCCGTTGGAGCGCACTCCTCGGCGTGCTGCGAGGAAAAGCCTCGATTCCTTTATGGCGTCGTCTTTGGAGGGAACCGGAAGCGGGATTGACCCTGCGCGGCGTCATCGGGTTTTCCGATGTCAAAGAACTCACAGGCGCGGCAGCGGACCCGCAGCGGCTGGAGGGCGCTTGCCGCGAGTGGCAGGAGCGGCTTAGAGCTGTCAGTGAAGTCTTTGGCATGGAATTCCCCGTCTACCAAGTATTCACGAAGTGCGACAAAATCCCCTTTTTCTCCGATTACTTTGGCAGGCTGCCGGAATCGGAGGTGAATCAGGTTTTGGGATGCACGCTCCCCATTGGCAAGCCGGATCCGTCGCGGCCAGGCGAGGTGTTTGCGGAGGTGGAAGCAAAGCGCCTCACGGGAGCATTCCGCCCGCTGTATCACTCGCTGGCCGAACGCCGCATAACCCATTTGGCTCACGAGCCCAATCCCGCCCGGAAGCCGGGAATCTACGAATTTCCGAGGGAACTCAAACGAATCCGAGGGCCGCTGGTTCAGTTCCTGACTGATGTGTTCCGGCCTCATCCCCTGCGTCCGGTTCCGCGCCTGAGAGGTTTCTACCTGACTGCCGTGCAAGAAGTCGAAGTGGCGGCCGCGAAGCCGGTCCCAAGTGAGGCCGATTGGACCAGTCCCAACCTGGGTTTGGAAGCTACGCGATTGTTTCGTGGAGACGCTACGCAGATCTTTAACCCGGACGACCAGCCCAGGGCCACCAACGTTGGCGGCCGCAAGGGGGTAGGGATTCGCTGGATCTTCGCCTCGGACTTGTTCCATCAGATAGTTCTCGGCGACCGGCCCCTGCAGACAACCGTGCCGAAAGACGTCCATCTCCAGCGGTACCGGCGTGGCGCTTTTAGCGCGGTTTGCGGACTGTGTGCCCTGTTGTGCTTTGCGTTTGTGACATCTTGGGGTCAGAATCACTACCTCTTACGTGACGTTGCAGAGGCCGGCAATGCCACCGTTACCAAACGGGGCAATTTGACAACGGCCGATCTGCAATCGCTGGAACGTCTCCGTGTTCAAGTTGAGGGGCTGCAAAACGGCAAGTCACTGTCATACCACTGGGGCCTTTACTCGGGAGACGAGATCTTGGATGCCGCCAGGAATGCCTATTTCAGGCGCTTCCAGCAGCTTCTGCTCAACGATCTGAACGAGGTAATGCTGGGCCAATTGCGGAACTTGCCATCGACGCCGAGTCCCAACGATCCGGACGAGCCGGCCTATGACCTGTTGAAGACGCACTTAACGATTTCATCCGGCACTTGCAAGTCTGACCCCGAATTCGTTTCCCGCGTTTTGAAGGGGGTTCGGAGGCAGCTCGCTCCGGAAGCCGACCCTGAGTGGCAAGCGCTCGCAGACCGGCAAATCGCCTTTTACGCAGCTGCGCTTGGCAGGGGCAATCCCTGCAAATTGAGAGAAGACGACGCAGTTCGCGATCACGCGCGCCAGTATCTCCAGGGGATCAAGGGCGTTGAACGGATCTACCGCCGCATATTGGCGGATGCCGAAAAGACTCTGGCGAAGCCGCAACGGCTTGAAGATCTGGCTCCGAATTATAAGCAAGTGCTAAACAGTAAGGCTGAGGTGAGCCCCGCATTTACCCAACAGGGCTGGAGTTTCGTGCAAAATGCCTCCAAGAAAGATGGCAATACCCCAGCGCTTGGCGAGTCCTGCGTGATTGGCGGTTTGGGCTTGGTGAGCGAATTGAAACAGGACGTAGCAGTCGAAAGCGCCATTCAACAGTTCTTCATCCGCGACTACATAGCCCAGTGGCAAGCGTTTATCGCTGGATTCTCTGTTGTCCCGTACAGAAGCGCGACCGACGCCGCACAGAAACTAAACATCCTGGCGGATCACAAGTCCCCCTTACTGGCGCTGCTTGCAATGACCGCCAATCAGACGAACTTTCCAGTCTCCGCCGAACCTAGCGCCCTTGAAAAGGTGCCATTCCTTGGCGAAGCATTCAAGAAAGGCGAAAAAACTGCGCAGCAGAAGCTTGCGGCTATCCAGGCGGACTCTCCGTCGAAGTTAAGCACCGCCGATATCACGCGGTCCTTTCAGCCCGTGCACTGGGTGGTACCGCCGGGCAGCGAGACGTGGGTACTGGACAAGAATGGCGCGTACATCGCCGCCCTCACGCAATTGGGACATTCGATGCAGGATATCGCCACCGGCGCCAATTCCGATCCTGCCGTCTATCAAAACGCCAGTCAGAACTTCCAAAAGGCTATGGATGCTGCCAGGCAGATCGCCAGCGGGTTCAAACCTGTAGGGGTCGGAGGGCTGGATGTGGAGGTGGAGCGACTGCTGGCAGAGCCAATCCAGTTTGCCCAGCGCCTGATTCCGGCCGACGTGAGCAAGGTTGGAGCCGACAAGATCAATGGCGCACTCCGTAATCTTTGTGTTCGCATGAAGAACACGCTCCGCAAGTATCCGTTTCAGCCGAAGTCGTCCGATGACGCGAACCTCGACGAACTGGCTGGCTTGTTTGCGCCTGTGAACGGCGCAATTTGGAAATTCTCCGGTGAGTCGCTAGGCGAACTGGCTGTCAAGGAGGGTTCTCAGTGGAAGCTGAAGGACCCAGCGAAGAAACCCCAAATCACGCAGGAAATGCTGAGCTTTCTGAACCATGCCCAAGCGATAGCAGATGCGTTCTTTCCGGCAGGCGCCACTCAAGCGCGGCTCAGCTACACGTTGCGGCCGAGTCTGGACAGCGCCTTCGGAGACTCGAAATTTGAGCTCGAAATCGATGGCACACGGCATGTCTGGGAGTCGGCTCTACAGAAGAACTTCACGTGGCCTTCCCCGAACGCGGCCAACCAGGGAGCCATCGCGCGAATCAGGGGTAAATTCTCTTACGCATTTGCCAACCGCGGCGGGTTGTGGGGTATTTTCCGAATCATGGGCGATGCCGAGCCCCGGGCCCTCCTTGGCAAGACGGTGGAGTGGAAATATTCGCAAGTGGGCGATGGGCGTAAAGATCTCATCGAGCCCGCCCCGGTTAGATTGGAAATCGTTCAGTTTCCGGGGGGCGCGGACGTATTCAACCCCAGGTTCTATGATGGGCTGCAATGCCCGCCGAGGGCGGTACAGTAACGCTCGTGGTACCTTCGGCCTCGAGATTCTGTGATGTTCCATACGTTTTGCCGTGAGTTGAGGGCGATTGGCGGAAACGCTTTCTTGATTCAGGTCACTATGTCTGAGGGAAGGCGTGGCTGTCCGATGCGGCGGCCAAACTATCAGGACTTTAGTACCAGAAAGCCCAGGCCTGGGCATTTACTACGCCTTCTGGTCGTGGTAGACTCGCATTGCGTAAAATCGAGTAAGACGCAGCCTGAAGAGAGAAGGGGCAGCCCCGGACACGGCGCTCCCCCCGAAGGAATTGGGAACGATGCCTAAAGAGAGCCTACAAAAGAAGGTCGGCCGGGTCCGTCCTCCGAGAGTGCACATCACCTACGACGTGCAAGTTGGCGATGCAATCGAAAAACGAGATCTGCCCTTCGTCGTCGGCGTGATGGCGGACCTCTCCGGCATGCCCGACAAGCCACTGCCGCCCATTGCCAAGAGAAAGTTCGTGGCGATCGATCGGGATAACGTCAATGACGTCATGAAGAAGATCGGTCCGCGACTGGCGTTCAAGGTGCAAAACCGCCTGAGCGAAGATGACACCAAACTGAATGTGGAGTTGCGCTTTGAAAGCATGGACGATTTTCAGCCGGCCAAAATCGCGCAGCAAATCACTCCGCTTCGGAAACTTCTTGAGTTGCGTAACAGCTTGGCGAATCTGCGGAGTAGCCTGATCGGAAACGATAAACTGGAAGGCCTTCTACAGGAAATGGTGCAGAACGAGGAGATGCTACGGCAGGCTGGCTCAGAGGCCGGCATCCATCCGGGCGAGGGGAAGGAGAGTTAATATGGCCACCGAAACCAAGCCGTCGCCGGAATCTCAACCCGCCGTCCAAACCGTGGAAAGTCGCAGCCTCCTGGACCGAATCGCCGAGGAGGGCCGGATCGGCCAGACTCCCGAGGAGCGAGCCAGCGGAAAGCTTTGGCTCAAGGACATGGTGCAGGACGTCATGAGCGGCCAGATGACGGTGTCCAAGGACACGGATGAGATGATCAACCGCCGGATAGGCGATCTCGACGCTCTGATTTCACGTCAACTCAACGAGGTGATCCATGCCGAACCCCTCCAGAAGCTGGAAGGTTCCTGGCGTGGCCTGCATTATTTTGTGCAGCAAACCGAAACGTCAAGCAGCCTCAAGATCAAGCTGCTCAACATCAGCAAGGCGGATTTGTTCAAGGACCTCGATAAGGCGGTTGAGTTCGATCAAAGCGCGATCTTCAAGAAGATCTACGAGGAAGAGTACGGCACGCTCGGAGGAAGTCCTTTCGGCGCTCTGATCGGAGATTACGAATTCGGCCGCCACCCGCAAGACGTCGCGCTTCTCGAAAAAATGTCGGGCGTTGCCGCGACCTCCCACGCGCCGTTTATCGCCGCGGCCACCCCCGCGTTATTCAATTTCGAAAGCTTTACCGAGTTGTCAGGTCCGCGCGATCTGGAAAAGATCTTCGACAATGAAGCCTACTTGAAGTGGAACATGTTCCGTAAGAGCGACGATTCGAGATACGTCGGACTCTGCCTGCCTCATGTTCTCATGCGCCTACCTTACGGGAAAGACACCAGCCCCATTGAAGAGTTCGACTACGAAGAGAATGTGGACGGGCGCGACCACTCAAAATATCTGTGGGGCAACGCGGCTTATGCCTTCGCCGCACGCTTGACCGACGCCTTCGCCCGGCATGAATGGTGCGCCGCCATCCGCGGAGTGGAGGGCGGAGGATTGGTGGAGGGTCTTCCGGCACACACGTTCACCACCGATGACGGCGATGTGGCGACCAAGTGCCCCACGGAGATCGCCATCACAGACCGCCGGGAAAATGAACTGGCGAAACTGGGTTTCATCCCGCTCTGCTATTACAAGGGCACCGACACCGCGGTGTTCATGGGCGCGCAATCGACTCAGAAACCGCAGCTTTACCTAGACGATGAGGCCAACGCCAATTCCCGGTTATCGACGCAACTGCAATACATCTTCGCCTGCTCGCGGTTTGCACATTTCCTGAAAACCATGATGCGGGATAAAATCGGCAGCTTCATGTCGCGGGATCAATGCGAGACCTTCCTCAACAAGTGGATTTCGCACTACGTGCTTCTTGACGACATGGCGCCTCAGGATCTCAAAGCCAAGTTTCCGCTGCGCGAGGCTCGAATCGAAGTGTCGGAGATTGCGGGCAAGCCGGGGGCTTATACCGCTGTGGCCTTCCTGCGCCCGCACTTCCAGTTGGAGGAACTGGCGGTTTCCTTGCGCCTGGTGGCCAAATTGCCGGCAGGTAAAGGTTAACGTTTCCAAGGGGGTCGGTTTTGCAACGCGCGTTGCAAAACACGTGGAGAAATGCTCTCTGCCTCGGTGCCGAGGGCCGATCTAATATAACTGAAAGCGAAAAGGAGGTTTCCGATGGCATTCAACGGGTTCGTAAATTTCGGTGACATCAAGGGTGAAAGCACAGACAAGGATCACAAGGACTGGGTCACAATTCTGAAGTTCGATCATGCGATTACCCAACCCCCCTCCGTGACTCAAAAGTCGGCTGGGGGAAGGAGCGCTGAGGAAGTGGATCACTCCGAGTTTAGCATCGTCAAACTGTTGGACGCCGCGACTCCGAAGTTGCATGAGGCGGCGTGCAAAGGGACGCATATCCCCGAGGTGACGGTTGAACTGTGGCGCGCCGGTGGAGATAAGCCGGTGAAGTACATGGAATACAAGCTCAAGGAAGTGCTGATCAGCGGTGTGATCTCGAACGGCGATTCCTCGGGCGCTGCCCAATTTCCCACCGAGACCATCAAGATGACCTATGGGGCAATTGAATGGACCTACACCAAACAAAAGCCCGACGGTTCGGCGGCCGGCAACGTAGCGGCCAAATGGAGCGTGGCCCAAGGAGCGACGGCCTAAGCCACTCTCTAGCACCGGCTTTGTTCACTCACGACGATGCCCACGGTGTCGCTTGATACTGACGACCTCCTCGATCCGATTTCACCCGATCAGCCAGCCGGGTCGGACCTTCGCTGGACCACGGATTGGGACCGGATCAAGGAGGCGCGCCGGGCGGATGATGGTCTTGACTCCGGCAAGTGGACAAAGAAGGAACGCAAGGTAGCCGACTGGCGGTTGGCAAAAGAGCTAGCTGCCGCGATGCTTCGGGAGCGCTCCAAGGACCTGCAACTTGCCTTGTGGCTGACCGAAGCCAATATTAAGCTGCACGGCTTTCCGGGTCTGCGCGACGGACTACGCATTACCCGCGAGTTGATGGTTCGTTATTGGGACAAGGGCCTCTACCCGGCTATCGAAGACGGTCCCGAGGATCGAGCGGGACCATTTGAGTGGCTGAGTAACAAACTCGTCGATGCAATGATGGCCATTCCCATCACGGTTCGATCGGACGGCGGAACCGACTACAGTTTCATGGACCAGCAAGACGCTCTCCGCACCGGTTCGGAGGCAAACTGTAGAGGGGCCGACGGCGAGGTCGACGCGAAGAAAAAGCGGGACTACGATCAAGCCTTGGCTGACGGCCACGTGTCCATGGAGATGTTCGAACGCGCGGTTAAGGAAACAAAGCGCGCGGACTACGAGGGGCTGAATTCGGATTTCCAGCAAACTTATGACGAATTCAAGGCGCTGGAAAAAGTCGTCGACGAAAAGTTCGGCGACATGGCGCCGAATCTATCTGCCTGTCGAGCAGCCTTGAGCGAGATGAGGCAGGCGATTACAGATATTTTGGATAAGAAACGATTGGCGGAACCCGATCCCATCCCGGCGGCCAACTTACCCTCGGGCGTGCGTTCCTCCGAGCCAGCGCAACGCCCCGACGCCGCAGACCCGTCCCTTCCTCGTCTTCCGCTTTGGCTTCCGGGTTTGCAGGAATCGCAAGCCCAGTTGGGCCGGTCATGGCTGGATGCGGAAATGCTGATCCGTTCGGGCCAAGTGGAGAAAGGCCTCGCTGAGATGACGCGCCTGGCCGCCAGCGAAACTAACGGGCGGAACCGGTTTCAGCGGAAACTGTTATTAGCTGAGGTGTGCCTCGCCAGCAAGCGCGAGCGCCTGGCCCGGTCGATTCTGGAGGAATTGGCTGAGCAGATTGACAAATTCCAACTGGAGTTGTGGGAGTCCTCGGAACTGATCGGCAACGTCTGGACCAAGTTGTATCGCTTGTACAAACAGGGCGCTGAATCGTCGGACCTCGATCGCGCCAACAAATTGTACGAACGGCTTTGCCGGCTCGATCCCTGGCAAGCCCTTGGCTGCACGGAAGGGTAAGCAATGGCTCCGTCACTGTTAGACCGCCTGATCGATCTCGATCCCGACTCTACAAGGGAAGTCCGGCCTAATTCCTGGGACGAGATGCGTCAGTTCAAGATTTCGCTCTGCCGCGACCTGGCGGCCCTTCTCAACACACGCCGTGCCGAAGAAGATTTCCCACCAGGGTATGAGGAGGCAACCAACTCGCTTCTGAGTTTTGGCGTGGCCGACTTTACCACTTACGACCTCAAGAACGGCGTCGAGCAGGAAAGGCTCCGCCGCTCCATCGAGCGTGCGGTCCGCCAATTCGAACCACGGCTGACCCGTGTCACCGTATCCATCGAGGAGCCCGACCCGCTGCGACCCGTCCTGCAATTTCAAATTGCGGCGACGCTGCGAAGCGAGCCCTCTGCCGAGTCTGTATTGTTCGACGTCACCCTGCAACGCGAGTCCCGCCGCATGGCCGTCTCTGGGAGTGACTCATGAGAGACGAACTGCTGCCTTATTATGAGCGGGAACTTAAGTTCATCCGTCAAATGGCAGGCGAGTTCGCGGAGAAATACCCGAAAGTGGCGGGCCGTCTCCTGTTACAGCCCGACGTGTGCGACGATCCGCATGTCGAGCGGCTGATCGAAGCGTTCGCGCTGCTGGCCGGTAGGGTACACCACAAGCTGGACGATGAATTCCCGGAAATCACCGAGGCGCTGCTGGATGTCCTCTACCCTCACTATCTGAGGCCCGTGCCTTCGCAGGGCGTTGTTCAGTTTCAGCTCGATCCTTCACAAAGCGTTCCGGCATCTACCAACATCGCGCCTGGCATCCCAATCCACACTAAGCCGGAGAATGGCAACGTCTGCTCCTTCCGCACCTGTTATCCGGTCACCCTCTGGCCGCTGCGGGTAACGGGCGCGTCGGTGTCGCCGGTGAACCGGTTCGCGACGCCCGGCATGCCGGCCGATGCGGCCGCGGTGATCCGCATCGGGATGGAATGCCTCGGAGGTCTCCGATTGGAACAATTGCCAATCGCGTCCATCCGGTTCTACCTGAAGGGAGAAAGCGCTGCCATCCACACGCTGTATGAGTTCCTCTTCCTCAACAGTTTGCGTGTTGCCATTCGTGCGATACCGGCGCGAGATGGGTCTGCCCAGGCAATTCTGCCCGTGAGCAGCCTGCAACAAGTGGGATTCACCGAGTCGGAAGGAATTTTGCCGTACTCGGACCGCAGCTTTCTCGGCTACCGCCTTCTGCAAGAGTATTTCAGTTTTCCCGAGAAGTTCTTTTTTGTCGATTTGAAGGGACTCGACCGCCTGCCCAAGAGCGGATTTGGCTCTGCCTTCGAGATCCTGATCTTTCTCAAACAACCCGACGAGCCTCACCGCTTAATCGCTCTGGAACAAGGCGTAAGCGCCGAAACGTTTCAGCTCGGCTGCACGCCGATGGTCAATCTGTTTGAGCGCATCGCCGAACCTATCCGCATCACCCAAACCAAGACGGAATACCACATCGTCCCGGACCAACACCGGCAGTTGAGCACCGAGGTCTACTCACTCGACCGCGTCGCTTCCGGCAGCTATCTCGAAGAGGTTCAGACCTACGAGCCTTTCTATTCCTTGCGCCATGGCGCCCCGGACGAGACGCACAAGCACTTCTGGTACACGCACCGGCGGC
>Ga0075017_100001704_pt1 | contig 13582 bp, 11 predicted proteins | sample AleBraG_ABR_2012_FD_71475 | JGI IMG/M metagenome (GOLD analysis project Ga0075017, IMG submission 71475) | Freshwater sediment microbial communities in response to fracking from Pennsylvania, USA - Alex Branch Run_MetaG_ABR_2012 | ecosystem: Environmental > Aquatic > Freshwater > Creek >... | reverse complement strand
ACCCATCGGTGACCACGACGTCGACGGGCGCACCGAGAAGGTCACGGCCCTCGATGTTGCCGACAAAGTGGAGCGTCGAGGCCTCCTCGGCCAGCAGTGCATGGGTCTCCTTGACCAACGGGGTTCCCTTTGAGGGCTCCTCGCCGATCGACAGCAGTCCGACCGTAGGCTCGACGGTGCCGTAGCGGGCGGAGGCGAAGGCCCTTGCCATCTGAGCGAACTGCAGGAGCATGGCTGGACTGCACTCAGCATTGGCGCCAGCGTCGACCAGAACGCTCGGCGACTGCCCGGGCCGCGGCAGTGGCGTGGCGATGCAGGGGCGGTGGACGCCCTTGATGCGTCCCATCCGGAGCAGGGCTGCGGCCATCGTGGCACCGGTGTTCCCGGCACTCACCATCGCTGAGGCCTTGCCATCCCGCACGAGCTCGGCAGCGCGGACGAGCGATGAGTCCTTCTTCCGGCGCACGGATCCACCTGGGTCCTCATCCATGGCGATGACCTCAGTGCAGGCGAAGAGCGGCAGGCCCTTCGTGTCGCCAACCTGCTGGGGCGGTCCAACGAGGAGGATGTCGATGCCGAGCTCGTCGACGGCGCGACGAGCACCGTCGATGACGGCGCCAGGCGCGCTGTCGCCTCCCATCGCATCGACGGCGACGGGAAGCGCCGCCAGGTTGGTCAACTCAGTCGACCTCGATGGCCTGGCGACCCTTGTACCACCCACAGCTCGGGCAGACGACGTGAGGCAGCTTCGCGGTCTGGCAGTGGGGGCAGATGCTGCGCGACGGGACCTCAAGGGTCCAGTTCGATGCGCGCCGGCTCCTGGTCTTCGCCTTCGACGTCTTTCGCTTGGGAACAGCCATGGTCTTCTCTCTTGATCGCGCCGGGTCTCTGTCGATGAGCCGCGGCTGCCGGGCCGGATGGGCCGGGACGCTGCGTCGCCTGGCTCACTCAGCCGGGCGGAGCACGTCCAATGTAGCCCACCGGGGATCGGTCGGTGCCTCGCAGCCACATGGCCCGGCATTCAGGTCGGTCCCGCAATCAACGCAGAGACCCTGGCAGTCCTCCCGGCAGAGCGGCGCCAGGGGCAGTTCGAGCACCACGGCGTCTCTGAGCATCGGCCCGAGATCGAGCAGGTCTCCGGCGAGAGGGTAGGCCTCCTCGTCGCTAGCGCTCAGACCCTCGATGAAGCGTTCGCTGACCTCAGCGCCAATCGATCCCCCAACCGTGGTGGCACATCGACGACAGGTCCCCCGCCACCGGCTGCTGACGCGCCCGCGAACCACGATCCCGCCGGGGATCGACTCCAGCTGTCCGTCGAAGCGGACCACTGCGCCTTCCGGCACCTCGCTCTCCCCCGGCGCTGTCGCTCGCAGCTCCCGATCTGGGTCGAAGGGGCCCTCGGCGACGACGTGAACCTGCGCGCCGTGCTGGCGGCGGAGGCGCTGGACCCCGACGATGAAGGGATCGGAACCCATGGGACTAGCGCTGATCCTGGTCGAAGAATGCGTCGTCGGACAGCTCGCCCTGCTCGTCCTCTGTCACCGCCTCCAGGGGCTCGAGGGAGGGCTGCAGCTTCTCTCGACCCGCTGCCACTGTCTTGAGCACGCGGTTGAGCACGATCTCCATGCCGGCAAGCTTCTGATCGCAATAGTCCTCGGCCTCGTGGCGCATGCGCCGAGACGTCTCTTCGGCATCCTCGACGATCTTTTGCGCCGTGAGCTTGGCCTGGCGCACCAGCTCGGTCCGAGAGACCATTCGCTCAGCTTGGGCCTTGACCTCGTCGATCATGGCGTCGGCCTCTCGACGCTGGTCGGCCATGAAGTCTTCGCGCTCGCGCAGCAGCCAGCGAGCCTGGCGGACCTCCTCGGGCAGACGGGCCAGCGCTCCATCGAGGAGGTCGAGGACCTCGTCTCGAGAGATCAGCACCGATGCCGAGAGTGGCATTGGCTTCGCCGTTGAGACGACGTCGACCGCTTGGCGCAGCAGTGCCTCCGCGTCGACCTCGACCTCGGTCTCCTCGTCGTCGCTGTCGTAGCCGTCGCTCACCTAGCTCACCCCTCCAAACTTTGCCCGAAGCCGCTCATTGACCGCTGCGGGAACAAAGGCCGAGACGTCGCCGCCGTAGCGTGCAACCTCGCGCAAGAGCCTTGAGGCAACGAAGGAGTGACTTGAGCTCGTTGGGATGAAGAGGGTCTCGACCCCGGAGAGCTGTCGGTTCATCTGGGCCATCTGCAGCTCGTTCTCGAAGTCGGAGACCGCGCGCAGCCCTTTGACGATCACACTGGCACCGACGTCCCGCGCCACCTCGACGAGCAAGGTGGAGACCGAGACGATCCGCACCGTGGGCAGGTGAGCCATCGACTCGTTCATCATCTCTTGGCGCTCGTCAAGGTCGAAGAGCGGCTCTGATTTCTGTGGATTTCTCAGAGCGGCGACAATGACGAAATCGAAGAGCCGTGTTGCTCGCTCGACGACCTCGAGGTGGCCGTTGTGGAAGGGGTCGAATGAGCCAGGGACGAGCGCGGTCGTCACGAGGCATCCTCGTGGTGGGTCGATCTGCGGAGCACGCTGACGATCGTACCGCCGTAGTGACGCTGTCGATGTGAGGCCCAGCCCTCTGGGACCGGCGGCGAGAGCTTGGACTCGACGACGATGGTCTCGGCGTCGAGGCCCCCGAGGAACTCCTCGTCCAGCTCGAGGTCATAGGGCGGATCGGCGAGGATCAGATCCATCGCCGGCAACGCGAGCTCTGGCAGCTTGCCCCGCAGATAGCGCGCCGATGGTCCAGCGAGGCCGACTGCCTCGACGTTGGCCTGCGTCGCTGCCAGTGCAGCCGGATCAGCATCGACGAAGAGGACCGAGCCCGCCCCGCGGCTCAGAGCTTCGATGCCGAGAGCACCCGAGCCACAGAAGAGGTCGGCCACCCGGAGGCCCTGCACGCCGCCCATCGAGCCGAGCATGTCAAAGATCGCTTCCTTGACCCGATCGGAGGTTGGGCGGATCGACGCCGGGAGCGGCGCTCGAAGCTGTCGTCCTCGGGCTTGGCCGCTCACGACACGCACGAGGCCGAGCGTACCGGTCCTCAGCTCTTGAACAGGAACGCCGCGTCCTCTTCGTCCAGCGTGGCGACGAGCTCGGCGGAGAGATCGTCGAGGACCTGGCGGTCAGCGTCGCCCTCGACGAGAGCGATCGCCAGCGCTCGTGCCGCGTCAAGAAGGTCTCGGTCCCGGCTCAGCTTGGCAAGAAGCAGGTCGCTGCGGCCCTTCTGACGACTCCCCAAGATGGTGCCCTCGCCGCGAAGGTCGAGGTCGACCTCTGCAAGCTCGAAGCCGTCCGTGCTCCGCTCAAGAGCTTCGAGGCGCTCGGCGGCGTCGGGCGAGCTCGCCTGGCCCAGCAGGTAGCAGTAGCTCTGCTCAGAGCCACGTCCCACTCGGCCGCGCAACTGGTGGAGCTGGGCGATGCCGAAGCGACCCGCGTCTTCGATCACGATCACGGTGGCATTCCCGACGTCGACGCCGACCTCGATCACGGTGGTGGCCACGAGCACGTCGATCTCGCCTCGGCGGAACGAGTGCATCACCGCCTCCTTCTCCACCGCCTTGAGCTGTCCGTGGAGGAGGCCGAGTCGAAGTCCCGAGAGCTCCTCAGTCGACAGGCGCTCATATTCCTCAGTTGCAGAGCTGGCTTCGACGCGCTCTGAACCCTCGACCAGTGGGCAGACGACGTAGGCCTGTCGGCCCACAGCGACCTCTTCTCGGACGCGCTGCCAGGCCTCGATCTCCTCGAGCTCGCTGCGGACCCATCTCGTCGTGATGGGCGTTCGACCCTCAGGGAGCTCGTCGAGGAGCGACATCTCAAGGTCACCGAAGACCACCATCGCTGCTGTCCGCGGTATCGGCGTGGCCGTCATCACCAAGAGGTCAGGATCCGCTCCATCCCCGTCTCGACGACCCTTTTCCCGCAGTGCCGATCGCTGCTCGACCCCAAAACGATGCTGCTCATCGACCACCGCGACGCCCAGGGAGGCGAATCGAACATCATCGGTGAGCAAAGCATGGGTCCCCACGACCAGGTCGATCGTTCCGGCGGCGAGGCCTTCGACGGTTGCCCGGCGCTCGGCGGCTGGCGTCTTGGAGACCAGCAGCTTGACCTCGAGCGGTCGCTCGCCGCCAAGTCGAGCTGGATCAGGGACCACCAGGCCCTCGAGGAGCTGTTGCATCCCGAGGTGGTGCTGGTCAGCGAGGACCTCGGTCGGCGCCATCATGGCCCCCTGGTGCCCCCCCTGGACGGCGGCGAGCATGGTGGCCAGCGCCACGACGGTCTTGCCCGAGCCCACGTCGCCCTGGAGCAATCGATGCATAGGCAAAGGCGACGCCAGGTCAGAGAAGATCTCTTCCAGCACGACGCGCTGGGCGGCGGTGAGTTCGAAGCTCAGGCCGCCGATGAAGCGACGGATGAGGCTGTCGGCGCCGAGGCCCGCTGAGATCTCGTCAACGCCGACATCATGGCGGATCCCTTGGGCGTCTCGCTCAAGCGCTCGGCGGCGGAGGACGAGGGCGAGCTGCAAGCGGAGCAGCTCGTCAAAGGCGAGGCGCCGTCGGGCCGGAAGAGTCTCGTCGAGGCGCTCTGGGCCATGGATCGCCTGCATCGCAGTCGTCCGGTCGATGAGTCCCAAGCTTTGGCGGATCTCAAGGCTGAGTGGGTCAGCGAACTCTCCCGCCCGACGCATGGCCTCGCCGACGTAGTTTCCGATGTCCCAGCTGGTCAGGCCTGACTTGGCTGATTGTGGATAGACCGGGATGATCCGCCCGGTGCGCTGCGCTCCTTGGGCCCTGCCCTCCATGCCCACCAGGAGGTCGACGACGGGGTTCGTCATCTGCGCGGAGCCTTTGTACTGGTCGAGCTTCCCGAAGAAGAGCGCCTCTGCACCCACAGCCAGCTGCTTGGCTCGCCATGCCTGATTGAAGAAGACGACGCGCATCGATCCTGTGCCGTCATCGGCTGCGAGCTCGACGAGCGCTCGGCCCTGTCTGGTCCTCCGGCTCGAGACCGCGGTGACGGTCGCCAAGACCACGGCCTCGTCCCCGACTGCCAGATCTTTGAGATCAGCTTGGTGAGAGCGGTCGATGTAGCGGCGCGGGTAGCGCCAGAGCAGATCGAGGACCGAGCTGACCCCCCAGGCCTCGAGCGCCTCACGCTTCTTGGGCGTCACCCGTTCGAGTCGATCGACGTCGATGGACGCCAGCTCCACGAGGGTCCGCGGCGTGGCACCGGGTCGGTCCGAGGCTCCCTCGGTCTGGGTCACTCGATCCCAAAGAGATAGGGGTAGAGCGGCTGGCCGCCGTGGTGCACCTCGACTGAGACTCCAGGATGCTCCTCTTCGAGCCACTCGGTGAGTCGCCTCGTCGACGCAGAGCTGGCGCCTTCTCCTTCGATGATCGTCACCAGCTCGTGGTCGTCGGACACGAGGCGGTCGAGCAGCCTGGTGGCGGCGACCTCCAAGGTGTCAGCGATCGTCAGGATCCCTTCGTCGCTCAATCCGATCCAATCGCCCTCATGGACCTCACCGGCGTCGGTCTCCGAATCGCGCACGGCCTGGGTCACCTCGGCCGCGACCACCGACGCCGCAGAGTCCGACATCGCACTGAGGTTCTCCGTGGCGCCCGTTGCCGGGTCGTAGCTGAGCAGCGCAGCGAAGCCTTCGACGATGCTGTTTGTCGGCACGACCACAACAGTCGCTTCGCAGAGCTCGTCGACGTGCTCGGCAACAGGCTTGATGTTCTTGTTGTTGGGGAGGATGACCACGTTCCTCGCCCCTGTGGCCACGACGGCCTCAACAAGATCCGCGGTTGATGGGTTCATCGATTGGCCACCCTTGACCAGGCGGTGCACACCGAGGGAGCGGAAGATCCTGCCAACCCCATCTCCGGTGACTACGGCCACGACCGCGGTGTCGGGTGGCGGGCCGCTATCTGGCTCCTGGGCGTCTTCGACGCGCTCTCTGACCCAGCGCTCCTCGACCACCTGCTCGGCGAGATCGCTGACTCGGATCTCACGAGGCCGGCCGATGTCGAGGGCCGCTTCGATGGATGCGCCTATGTCGTCGGTGTGGATGTGGCAGTTGAAGATCCCCTCACCGCCGACGACAACGATCGAATCACCGATTCCAGCCCAGACCTCCTTGAAGGCGCCGATGGTGTCGTCCGGCGCTTCAAGCAGGTACATGACCTCGTAGCGGAGATCACCGACATCACCGACCTCCGCCGTGACGCTCTGGTCGAGCACGACGTGGATCGACTCGACAGCAGGTGCCACTGGAAGTGGCCGACCGGCGGTGACATGACAGAGCGCGTCGAGCAGCAGCAGGAAGCCCGTGCCCCCCGAGTCGACGACACCGGCTTGCTTGAGGGCGGGCAGCAGCTCTGGCGTCGTGGCCAGCGCGGCCTCGGCCGCCTGCCGAGCCCCTTCCGCCGTCGACGCGAGATCGCCGCCTGAAGCGGCCGCACGGGTTGCCCCCTCACCTGCTGCCCTCGCCACAGTGAGGATGGTTCCCTCGACGGGACGGACAACCGCCCGTCGAGCCAGGACGTCGGCGTGGGTGAGAGCTTCGGCGAGGACACCGGGACCCACCTCATCGAGGCTGCCGAAGGTCTCGGAGAGGCCCCGAAGGAGCTGAGAGAGGATGACGCCCGAGTTCCCGCGGGCGCCCATCAGCGAGCCGTGAGAGATCGCCTTGCAGATCTCGGCCATGGTCACGATCTCGTCGACTGTTTCCAGTGCTTCGACCACTGATTCGACGGTGAGCGCCATGTTGGTGCCAGTGTCGCCGTCAGGGACGGGGTAGACGTTGAGACGGTTGACCACCTCCTGATGGCTCCGCAAGACATCCCGATAGAGCGTCAGGACGTGCTTCACGTCGCCCGGTGCAAGTGTCGCCGGGGAGGTCATGGGCGTTGATGCTAACCTTTGTCTTCATTCTTCACGGGGAGCCGATTTGGTCCCCGCCCACCGCGTTTCACCGCGCGGGTCGTCCTAGGAGGTCCCCCATGGCTGCTGTCTGTGAACTCTGCGGCAAGAAGCCGTCGTTCGGCATGAACCTGAGCCACTCGCACCGTCGGACCAAGCGCCGCTGGGACCCGAACATCCAGCGGGTCCGCGCGCTGATCGACGGCTCGCCCAAGCGCTTGAACGTCTGCACCTCCTGCCTGCGCGCCGGCCGAGTCACCAAGCCGCCGCGCCGTCAGATCCCCGCGTCGACCAAGTAGCGCAGCCCTGCGCTCAGGCCACGTCGTGGCCAAAGCCGGTCGCATCGAAAGCCAGACCTCGCAGGTTCCGCCGCCCTGTCTCGGCCACAGTCTGGCCAAGCACGATCGGCTGGGCCAGCTGAGCGCCGTCGAAGGCCTCGATGATCGGTGAGGCTGCGGGTGCCGAGAAGATCAGGACGTAATCCTCTCCCCCGCCAAGCGCCTCGGCCTCGGTTGCACCCACCGCTATCGGCAGGGTTTCGAGCTCAACTCCCACTGCTGAGGCCACAGCCAGGCGGTGCAGGTCCAAGCTGAAGCCGTCCGAGACGTCGATCATCGCCGTCGCCCCACCCAGTCGAGCGGCCGTGCCTTCCGCGATCTGCGGGGTCGGTCGGCGATGCGCCTCGATGAGAGCACCGCCTTCGTCTCGCCCACCGTCACGCAGCATGCGGAGCCCTGCCGCCGATGCACCGAGCGCTGAGGTGGCGAAGAGCAGCTCGCCGGCTGACGCGCCAGATCGGGTGACCGCGCCACCGCTGCTGACAAGGCCCATCGCGGAGACCGACACCGAGGCCACGGGAGCGGAGGAGATGTCGCCGCCGACGATGGGACAGCCGAAGGCGGCTCCGGCCTCGATGGCCCCCTCCATGATCGCCGAGACCGGGGCCAGCTTCGAGCCACAGGCCGTGACGACCATCCGCCAGGGCCTCGCCCCCATCGCGGCCAGATCAGAGAGGGTGGCGGCCACCGCTCGCCATCCGAGCATGGCCGGACTGAGCAGGTCGAGATCAGCGTGGACTCCTTCGACGGCCACGTCAGCGCAGAGCAGCAGATCGAGGCCCAGCGGTGGCTCATGCAGGACCGCCGCATCGTCTCCGAACCACAGCTGGCCCTCTGGAGCGGTCATGTCCGCCAGGGTCAGCGATCTTCCGATACGCTCCAAAATCGCATCTTCTCGACTACTCGGTACCCCCTGGGGGGCGGGTCTCCGTGTTGGCGAGGGCACAGCAGATACATAGCATGAGCCCGCCCCGCGACAAGCAGGCAAGCTCCCCGAGGAGGAACAGACGCACATGGCTCCGACCAAGAACCCCAAGCTGCTCAAGTGGGTGGAGGACGTCGCGGCGCTGACGAAGCCCGACGCCGTCTACTGGTGCGACGGCAGCGCCGAGGAGTACGACCGCCTCGCTCAGCTCCTCGTCGACAACGGCACTTTCACCAAGCTCGCCGATGCCAAGCGGCCCAACAGCTACTACGCCGCCTCTGACCCTGGCGATGTGGCCAGGGTCGAAGATCGGACCTACATCTGCTCGAGCGACGAGATCGATGCGGGACCGACGAACAACTGGCGTGACCCCGCCGAGATGCGCAGCTTGCTCGATGACCTCTTCGACGGCTGCATGGTGGGTCGGACGATGTACGTCGTGCCCTTCTCGATGGGCCCGCTCGGATCAGAGATCGCTCACATCGGCGTCGAGCTGACTGACTCGGCCTACGTGGCGGTGTCGATGCGGATCATGACCCGCATGGGCCAGGGCGCACTCGATGTCCTCGGTGCCGACGGGGAGTTCGTCCCTTGCTTGCACTCGGTCGGTATGCCGCTCGTCGACGGCGTGACTGACGTTCCCTGGCCCTGCAACGCCGAGAACAAGTACATCGTCCACTTCCCTGAGACCAGGGAGATCGTCTCCTTCGGCTCGGGCTACGGCGGCAATGCACTACTCGGCAAGAAGTGCTTCGCACTCCGGATCGCATCGGTCATGGCACGCGACGATGGCTGGCTCGCCGAGCACATGCTCATCTTGAAACTCACCTCACCCGCCGGCGAGACCAAGTACGTCTCCGCCGCCTTCCCCTCGGCCTGTGGGAAGACCAACCTGGCGATGCTCATCCCGACGCTCCCTGACTGGAAGGTCGAGACCGTCGGAGATGACATCTGCTGGATGAAGTACGGCGACGACGGTCAGCTCTACGCCATCAACCCCGAAGCCGGATTCTTCGGCGTGGCGCCAGGGACGAGCATGCACACGAATCCCAACGCCATGCTGACCATCAGCGGCAACTCGATCTTCACCAATACCGCGCTCACGGCTGATGGCGACGTCTGGTGGGAGGGGATGAGCGACGAGGCACCTGCGGGGTTGACCGACTGGCAGGGCAACGATTTCGACCCAGCCGCCGGCAAGCCGGCTGCCCACCCCAACGCCCGCTTCACGGTCCCCGCCAGCCAGGACCCAGCGATCGCCAGCGAGTGGGAGGACCCCGTCGGCGTCCCGATCTCGGCCATCCTCTTCGGTGGCCGTCGTGCCTCGGTCGTCCCGCTGGTCTTCCAGAGCTTCGACTGGGACCACGGCGTCTTCCTCGGCTCGATCATGGCCTCAGAGACCACCGCTGCCGCCGCAGGTGCCGTCGGCAACCTCCGCCGAGACCCCTTCGCCATGCTCCCCTTCTGCGGCTACAACATGGCCGACTACTTCGGCCACTGGCTCGAGGTCGGGGCGGCGGGTGACGCCGCCAAGCTGCCGCAGATCTTCTATGTGAACTGGTTCCGCAAGGACGCAGACGGCCGGTGGCTGTGGCCCGGTTACGGGGAGAACAGTCGGGTCCTCGAGTGGGTCTTCGAGCGCGTGGCCGGACGAGGAGAGGCCGTCGAGTCGCCCATCGGCTATCTGCCGACCAAGGAGGCCATCAACATCGAGGGCCTTGATGTCAGCGACGCCGACCTCGACGAGCTGCTCAAGGTCGACCCTGAGGATTGGCGTCGTGAGGTTCCCCTGATCCGGGAGCACTTCGCTGCCTTCGGCGATCGCCTTCCCCGCTCCCTGGCCGACGCCGTCGATGATCTTGAGAAGCGCCTCGGCTGAGCCGTCGGGTCCACGGACCCATCCCAGCGTGATGACCAGGTCCCGGCCATCGCCGGGACCTGGTCATCTCTGGCGCCGACGCCTGGCGGGACCCCGAATCCTCGTCTGACGACCGATGGCGTAGGCCAGCGCCCCGCCTCCGGCGATGACGGCGATGACCACATCGCCGCTCACCAGCGGCATGGCGATGGCGACCGGGATGAGCGCGCCGATGACCCAGATGAGCTGCTGGCGGGTGGCGAAGCGGGCGAAGGCCCGCCCCTGAGAGGCTGCGGGCACGTAGCGCTGGGTCATGGCGTCGAAGGAGGGCTGGGCCACTGCTCCCGCCACGCCGACCAGGAAGGCCAGCACGATCTGGATGGCGAGTCCCCCGACGTAGGCCGCCCCGATGGCGCTGAGGCAGACCGCCAGCATCGAGACCAGCAGCATCTGCGGCTCGGCCATCCAGCGACGAAGCCTCGGGACGAGGGAGAGACCGACAAGAGCACCGACCCCGCTGGCGCCGAGTGCGAGGCCGTACCACCAGAGCGCCGCATGCTGGCGCCGAAGGCCGAAGGCGAGCATGAAGACCAAGAAGCCCGCGATGCCTCGCAGCAAGGAGTTGGCGGTGAGGCCGAGCAAGACCTCTGGATGCGCCGCTCGTTGGAAGGTGGCCACGTCTGGATCGTCGATCTCCCAGGCATCTTCTGCGAGCTGGTCGTCGTCGTAGTCGAAATCGTCGAAATCTTCGCCGTCGTAGACCGGGTCGTGGTCTCGTTCCTCAGCTATTCCCCCGCGACCGCTGGCTCCTCGTGGGAGGCGCAGCCGAAAGCCCGCCACTGCGCCCCCGGCGAAGACCAGCGCAGCGAAGATCAGGACACCGGGCGCCTCGAAGAGCTTGAGCAGGATGATCCCGGGGATCGAGACGACGAATCCGGCCAGTGTCCCGAGCAGCGTGAGCTGCGCGTTCCAGCCTGCCAGCCCGTGCTCTGGCATCCCGTCTCGTCCCTCCTCGGTCAGATAGGCGTCCGCCGCGGCGTGCTCGTTGGCGGCACCCTGTTCAGCCTCTGCTGCCGCGATCTCGGGCACCAGAGCTCCGCGGGTGACCAAGTAGAGCTTTGACAGCACCAGGATCAAGAAGGCCTCGGGGAACAGGGCCAAGTTGTGGATGTCGCGCGCCATGAAGGGGCAGAGTGCCGCCCGGCCGACCGCCGAGAAGACCACCATCGCTCGTCGTGCGTTGCGGGAGCGGTCGATTGCCGGGCCGAGGAGGGGGGAGACGATGGCGAAGGGAGCGATCGTGAGGAGAAGATAGAGCAGGACCTTTGACTTCGCTGCTGTCGGTGAGATCGAGAAGAAGAGCGAGCCAGCCAGTGAGATGGTCACGAGGGTGTCGCCCGCGATCATGAGGACCTGGACGAGCGCCAGCCGACCAAAGGGCGTCGACTGGTCGAAGAGGTCTTTGAGCGCCTCGGCCGCGAGCGATCTCAGCCTGACGATGCGAGCCCGAACCGCCATCGGGCCACTCTACGGCGACCGCTCGCGGCTCTCGAGAGAGCACGACCAGTTCCGAGATCTCGTCGCATACGCTCCACGAGATGGTCATCGCACTCGCAAACGCTTCAAGTGTCGGGACCGCAATCGGCCAGAGCGCCCTCGTGGTGCTGGGCGTCATGGGGATTGCCTTTGTCGTCGGTCGCATCCTCGGGCGCTATCGCGACATCGACGTCTTCTGGCCGCTCGGCTTCGTGGCGGTGGCGCTCTTCGGCTTCATCTCGTCTTCTGGTGCAGACGGCAGCGACCGGATCCAGCGGATCCTCTTACTCGTCGTCGTCGCCCTGTGGGGGCTTCGGCTTGCCGCCCATCTCGCCTGGCGAAGTCGAGGCCACGGTGAAGATCCCCGCTATGCGGCGATTCTCAGAGGAGCGAGGGGACGGAGCGAGGTCCTCTACGCCCTGGTCGTCATCTACGGCCTCCAGGCGGTCTTGATGTGGTTCATCTCGATGACGGTCACGGTGGGGATGTTCGCCAGTTCCCCGATGCGGTGGCTTGAAGCGCTTGGAGCAGCTGTCTGGTTCGTGGGATTTGCCTTTGAGTCAATCGGCGATCTCCAGCTCAGCCGGTTCCTCGCCGACCCGGCGAACGCCGGCAAGGTGATGGACAGAGGACTCTGGTCATGGACGAGGCACCCGAACTACTTCGGCGACGCCACCGTGTGGTGGGGCACCTTCCTCATCGCTGCGGCCGGCGGATGGGGGCTGCTGACCCTGCTCTCCCCATTGCTCATGACGAGGTTGCTGACCAGCGTCTCCGGCAAGCCCTTGCTCGAGAATCGGATGCGCAAGACCCGCGAAGGATTCGCCGAGTATGTCGAGCGGACCTCATCATTCTTCCCCCGGCCACCACGCTCACGCTGAACGGCCGCTCAATCGTCGGTCTCAGCGTCGGCCACGATCAGTCGAGGCCCCGACGGCCAGTCGAGATAGCGCCAGGTCCAGTTGATCAGGACTCGAAGTCTGTTCCGGAAGCCGACCAGGTAGAAGAGATGCAGGATGAGCCACGCCAACCATCCGAGCGTGCCCTTCACCACTGGCCCCCGCTTGGCCTTGGCGACCGCAGCACGTCGCCCGATCGTGGCCATGATGCCCTTGTCGCGGTACTGAAATGAGCTCGTGGCCTCGCCGGCAAGTGTCTTGGCGATCTGCACCGCGCAGTGCCGGCCGGACTGGATCGCCACGGGAGCCAGCTGCGGACAGAGATCTCTCGACTCCCCTGTCAGAACAGCAGCAACGTCGCCGACGGCCCAGACGCCCGGGGCACCGACCACGGAGCAGTCTGGCCGCACCGTCACCCTCCCCGCAGGGCCCTCTTGGGCTGAGACGCCGTCGGCCAGCGTGCCACGCGCGCTGACGCCTGCCGCCCAGATCACGCCCGCAGCCTCGATCACGCTGCCATCGCTGAGGGTGACACCGTCGTCGCGCACCTCGACGACCGAGACCCCGAGGCGAAGCTCAACCCGTCGGTTCTTGAGGATCCGCTCCGCATAGCGACTGGCTGACGGAGGGAACACCGGCAGGACCCGCTCACCGAGATCTACCACCACGACCTTGGAGAGTGCAGGATCGATCTGGAGCCCGTCACGCCGCACGCAGATGTCCAGCAGCTCCATGACGGCCCCGGCCGTCTCCACGCCGGTGGGTCCGGCACCTACGACCACGAAGGTCACGCCAGGAGCAAAGCGCTCCGGCTCGGCGTCGCGCATCTCGAGGGTGAGCAGCAGATGGTTGCGCAGCTGACGGGCGTCAGAGAGCGTGTAGAGCGGCAGCGAGCACTCGGCGGCACCGGGGACAGAGAAGAACTCGGCGGTGGCCCCGGTGGCCAAGACCAGCTGGTCGTAGTCAAGGCGGGCGCCACCGGAGAGGACGACCTGCTTCGATTCGAGATCGAGTGATTCGACTCGGCTGTGACGGAACGAGATGTTGGCGTCGCGACGAA
>Ga0075017_100001703_pt1 | contig 13583 bp, 10 predicted proteins | sample AleBraG_ABR_2012_FD_71475 | JGI IMG/M metagenome (GOLD analysis project Ga0075017, IMG submission 71475) | Freshwater sediment microbial communities in response to fracking from Pennsylvania, USA - Alex Branch Run_MetaG_ABR_2012 | ecosystem: Environmental > Aquatic > Freshwater > Creek >... | reverse complement strand
GACGGGGGGGCACCCCGGGGATACGTCGCCGAGTTCAAGTCAGGCACCGTGGGGGTACTTGACACGCGGGAGAACAAAATCATAAAGCATATCGTTATTCCAAAGGGAGCCCACGGTATTACCATACTCCCCGACGGAAGCCGCGTGTTCGTCAGCAGCGACGAATCGAGCGTGATATCCGTGATCGACGCCGTTTCTGATCAGGTCGTCGGCAGCATACCGACGGGGAAACAGCCTCACGGGCTCATCACCAGTCCCGGCGGCCGGTTCGTGTACGCATGCATATTCGGCGACAATCAGATACTCGAGATCGAACCCGGGACGCTCAAGGTCGTCCGCACGTTCGACGCACCGAACCCCCACAACCTCGCCTGTGCGCCGGACGGGAGCGCACTGTACGTCGCCGCGCAGAAACCCGGAGAGACGGGGATACTCGCCATCGACCTCAGGTCGGGCTCGGCCGGACCGCTGATCCCGACCGCCACAATCCCGCGATCGATCAACATCAGTCCCGACGGGAAACGGCTGGTCTCGACGCAGGCCGATCGGAACGAGGTTCAGTTTTACTCGACAAACCCCCTGAAGCTGCTCCGCACCGTCACGGTCGGACAGGCACCGCACCACGTCATTTATACGCCGGATGGAGAGCTCGTCCTCGTCGTCAACCAGATCACGAATGATCTGACGGTGATCGACGCAAAGACGATGACGGTAAAGAGAACGGTCCCTGTGGGGAAGAAACCGCACTGGATCGCCCCGACGGCGGACAGCAAATACGCCTACGTGACCGACGAGTCGTCTGACCAGATCACGCTCGTCGATCTCGAGGACGGGGACGTGGAACAGACGATCGCCGCGGGAGGTGCGCCCCGCAAGATTGCACTCCAGCCGGTGAGAACAGGGGAAACGGCCCCGGCGCGTGGAGGCAGGGAAACGGGCGCGATGCAGGAGGAGAAGGATGGGAAGCGCGTCAGGATACAAATCGAAGGTCCGCCGCCGCGATTCGTCCCTGAAACCATGACCGTGGACGCGGGGACGACGATCGAATGGGTGAACAACGGCCACGGCGTCCACACGGTGACAGACAACGACGGGGCATGGGACTCCGGCAGCCTGGGACCGGGCGAGACATTCTCGCACACTTTCGACCTGAAGGGGACATTCGGATACTACTGCGTCCCCCACCGCTCCGTGGGGATGGTGGGAACGATCGTCGTCAGGTGAGCGTTTTCCATTCACACTTTTCCCGGGCAACAACGCTTCCGCCACCGGATTTTCACATGGACGTGATCCATCACCACGACGAGGTCATGCAGGAGAGCGAAGGAGGAACGACCCGCGTTCTCGTGAGCCGGTGGCGGGCGGGGGATCCGGAGGCGTTCGGGGAAGTCGTCGAACGGTATCAGGGACCGCTCCTCGCCTACGTCCTGGCGATGCTGCACCACCTGCAGGACGCGGAGGACGTGGTGCAGGAGACACTGATGAGGGCGCATGCGTCAGTGCACCAGCTTCGCGAACCCGGATCGCTCACGGGGTGGCTGAAACGGATAGCCCGCAACGCCGCACTCGATGCGGCGAAGAAATCCGGGCGGCAAGGAACTCCCACAGACCCTTCGCTGATGGGGGAAATCGGGGACGCGTTCGGCGGAGAAGATCGGAACGCGGAGGAGGCCGGAGTCACTCTCGAGACCATCGTGAGGGCGATACAGACACTCCCCGAAACCTACAGGGAGGCGGCGGTGTACCATTATCTCCAGGAATGGCCATCCGCAAAAATAGCGGAGACGCTCGGCATAGACGCCGCCGCCGCCCGACAGAGGATCAGCAGGGCGGGGAAAATGCTCCGGGAAGGGCTGGGCAAATCAAGGGACGCAGAACACCATGACCTGTGACGATTACCGCAGCGGGTTCATATTCTACGCCCGCCACGAGCTTCCCCCCGCCGAAGAATCGGCGATGGCCGCCCATCTTGCGGAGTGCGCGGAATGCCGGCGAGAATTCGAATCGGAGATTGCATTCTCCCGCGAGGTCCACAACGCTTCCGCACCCTTCAGGGATGCGGCCGCCCGGATCGGAAAACACGTTTCGCACAGCCCCGTCGCGCAAGCGACCCGCCTTCCGCGCCGCCGGGGATTCTCCATTCCCGGGGCCCGGCGCGCGGCGTGGCCGGCGGCGGGCCTGGCACTGGCGGCGGCGATTATCGTATTCGTGCTCGTTCAGCGCGTGCCGGTCCGGGAGACCGACGACGTGCCGTCCTGGGCGGTCCGCCACTACGCGCTGATCGACCAGGCACATCCGCTCCGCGGCGACGAGGAGACCGTGCGCGCATGGTTCAAAGAACATCACGGAATCGACGTCACCCCGCCGCGGAACGCGGACTACGCGACGCTCACGGGATGCAAAATGGTGGAAATCGACTCGCTGCCGGCGCCGCTCCTCAGATTTGAAGGGGCGGATACGTCCGCCGTGTTCATGCTCCCGGCCCGCTTCCGGAGCGGCAGCGACGCGGGAACGATCCGCAAGGAAGGGTACATCATTCGCGTCTGGTCGGAGGGCGCGTTCTCGTATCTGAAGATCACACCGGACTCCCGCAGGGGAACGTGAGGGCGCAAGGCGGGCGCACCTGCCGGCGCTGATCAGTCATCGGGCCCGGGGCGGCGGGATCATTCTCCGAACGCCGCATTTGAGTTTCTCCGGGGTCATTCATAGATTGGGAGCGAGGGGAACCGGAAGCGTCGGATGAAACCCGCCGGAGGCAGTATTCCCCGAAACGATCGGCCCCGACAATGAGCCCGCACTCCCCCGTCTTCCTGGCAAGTTTCCTCATCCTGGCTTCACCCCTCCCGCCGGTCCGTGCAGAACAGGTGCATTTCAAGAGACTCTCCGAGGGACTCTCGCAGGCGACGGTGAATACGATTGTCCAGGACCACCGCGGTTTCATGTGGTTCGGCACCCAGGACGGCCTCAACCGGTTCGACGGCTACTCGTTCACCATCTTCCGGCACAATCCCTCCGACACAAATTCCATCCCGGATAACTACATCTGGACGATGGCGGAGGACGGGAGCGGCTGCCTCTGGATCGGGACGCTCAACAACGGACTCTGCCGGTACGATCCGGAGCGGGGGGAATTCAGGAACTTCGCCCACGTTTCCGGGGATGCGACGAGCCTGAACAACAACAACGTCACCGCCCTCTGCAAGGGAGCAGACGGAGATATTCTCGTCGGCACATGGGGAGGCGGCCTGCAAAAATATGACCGGAGGGACAACAGGTTCATTCAGGTACAGCCCGCGAACCGCCGTGTCCGCTGCCTGTATCGAGACAGGAGAGGGTCGCTCTGGATGGGGACGTGGGAGGGGCTCGATCTCATCGATTCCGGCGGAACCGCCATTGCGCACTTCGCGCACGACGCACATGATTCCGGAAGCCTGAGCGGCGACAGGATCATCTCTCTTTGCGAAGATTCCTCCGGGACGATGTGGGTGGGAACGTTCGACTCCGGTCTCAACAGGTTCGACAGAGACCTGCGGAAATTTCGCCGGCTCACACACGGGTCCGACAGAGCGAGGACCCCCGGTAGCGATGCGATCCGCTGCATGACCGGCGACGGGCACGGCCGCCTCTGGATCGGGACACTCGACGCGGGGGTCGACCGTTTCGACCCCGCACGAGGCGTCTTTTCGCACTTCGCGTCCGATCCGTTCAACCACGACGGGCTCTCGAGCAACCGCGTGTTCTCCATGTACCGGGACAGGACCGGCGCGATCTGGATCGGCACGGGGGACGCGGGGGTCAACCGGTATGATCCACTCGCGCACAATTTCGCTCATGTTGCGCGGGACCCCTCGGAACCGGCAAGCCTGAGCAGCAACGTGGTCCGCACGATACTCGAAAGCGCCCGGGGCGATCTCTGGGTCGGCACATTCGGAGGGGGGCTCAACCGCCGGCGTCCGGGACAGGAGGGCTTCCTGCATTATGCGCACGACAGGCGGAACTCCTCCGGCCCCGGGAGCCAGGTGATTCTCTCTCTCTTTGAAGACTCCCGGCACGATATCTGGGCCGGCACCGGGGACGCCGGCATGGACCGGTTCGACGAGCGGAGCGGCAGGTTCATCCACTACGCTCATGACGCCCGCAATCCCCTGTCACTGTCGGACGGCGCGGTCATGGCGATCACGGAGGACAGGGAAAGGAACCTCTGGATCGGCACATCGGGGGGCGGGGTCGACCGCTTCGAACGGCGGTCCGGCGCGTTCGTCCATTTCCGCCCCGGCGCCGGGGGAACGGCCCCCGCAACCGACGTATGGGCGATTCAGGAGGACCGGCGCGGAAACATCTGGATGGGGACATGGGGGGAAGGGTTGTACAGGTTCGACAGGGGGCAGGACACACTCACCCGGTACATGCACGACCCCGCGAACCCGGGGGGCCTCTCAAACAACACCGTCTGGTCAATATACGAAGACGCCGAAGGGATACTCTGGTTCGGGACATGGGGAGGCGGACTCGACAGGTTCGATCCGTCAACGGAAAAGTTCAGAGCATACACGGAGGCGGACGGCCTTCCCAACAACGTCGTGTACGGAATCCTTCCCGACGGAAGAGGGAACCTCTGGCTGAGCACAAACAAGGGACTCTCGAAATTCTCTCCCGCGGGCGGGACATTCAGAAACTACGACGCGCTCGACGGACTCCAGGCGGACGAGTTCAACCAGGGAGCGTACTGCAGAGGCGCGGACGGCACACTCTATTTCGGCGGCGTCAACGGGATCAACGCGTTCCAGCCTGACAGCCTCAGAGACAATCCTGAACCCCCTCCCATCGTCATCACGGGATTCCAGATTTTCAACAGGACGGTCCCGGCACACGCGGCCGGCGGGGGGACGATCACGCTTTCGTACCTGGACAATTTCTTTTCGTTCGAGTTCGCCGCACTGAATTACACCGCGCCGGAGAAGAACAGGTACGCGTACAAGCTGGAAGGGTTCGACAGGGACTGGATCCCGTCCGGCACGCGGAGGTACGTCAGCTACACGCACCTGAGCGGGGGGGATTACGTCTTCCGGGTGATCGGCGCGAACAACGACGGCGTATGGAATGAAGCCGGCATCGCTCTCCCCCTCCATATCGATCCGCCGTTGTACCTGACATGGTGGTTTCTCCTGGCGGTTGCAGCGGTCGTCGCGTTCGGGACGTACATGTCGTACAGGCTCCGCCTCACGAAACTGCTGGCGATCGAGAAGCTCCGGACGAGGATCGCGTCCGATCTTCATGACGACATCGGGTCGGGACTCACCCGGATCGCCGTCCTCTCGGACGTCGCCCGGCGCCAGGCCGAGGATTTCCAGAAACCGGGCGCCGCCCCGGCCGGGGCCGGGGAGGTGGCCCGCTCGATAACAAAAGTCGGGAATATCGCCAGGGAGCTCGTCGACGCCATGAGCGACGTCGTGTGGTCGATCGATCCGCGTCACGACACGGCCGGGAGCCTGATGCAGCGTGTGAAGGTGTACGCCTTCGAGCTCTGCGAGGCAAAGAGCATCGCGCTCTCGTTCGAAACGCTCGGCGAACGCGACACGGCAGCCATCAGCCCGGAAACCATGCGCGAACTGCTCCTCGTCGCGAAGGAGGCCGTCACGAACATCGTGAGACATTCCGAATGCTCTGCCGCGCACATCCGGCTCGTCACGGGGAGGAAGGAGATCACCCTGGAGGTGAGCGACAACGGCAAGGGATTTCTCCCCTCCACAGAGCCAGCCGGGAACGGACTGATCAACATGCGTTCGCGGGCAGGGAAGGCCGGGGGATCGATCGCCGTCGACTCAACTCCCGGCAGCGGCACACGGCTGTTCATCTCACTCCCGAACGTCTGAACGAACCGTACATTTGTTCAGTTGCAATCGGGGCGCATTAGGATACATTGGGATGTATGAAAAGCAGCCCCGATCGGGACAACATAATTCACGTCGCAATAATCGACGACGATGCGGAGATCCGGGCCGGGCTTCAATGGATGATCGAACATTCCGATGGTTTTCTCTGCTCCGGGGCATACGCGCGATGCGATGAGGCCCTGGCGGTGATCGAAAATGACCCGCCCGACGTCGTTCTCATGGACATCGGCATGCCCGGCAAATCGGGGATCGAGTGCGTGGGGGCCCTCAAAGAACGGTTCCCCGACATACAGGTCCTCATGCTCACCGTCTACAGCGACGACGAGAAGATATTCCAGTCGCTACGCGCGGGGGCGGTCGGCTATCTCCTGAAAAAGACGCCGTCGGAGAAGCTCCTTGACGCGATCCGGGACGCATTCGCCGGAGGGGCACCGATGTCGAGCGAGGTGGCCCAGAAGGTGCTGAGCTACTTCCGCCCGCCGAAACCCTCCAAACTCCTCGCGTCGCTCTCCGAAAGGGAGATCGAGGTCCTCGAGGCTCTCAAGGAAGGGCACAGCTACAAGGCGATCGCCGAAAAGCTCTTCGTGAGCGTCCACACGGTCCGGTTTCACCTTCACAACATTTACGCAAAGCTTCACGTCAGTTCGCGGTCCGAAGCGGTGGCAAAAACCCTGAACGGCAGGTGAAGACGTCACAAACAGTACATTTATACAGTTGCGGCTCTCCACACGCACTTCTACCTTGGAGAGTACCTTACCGGTCCGAACACACATGATCCGCTGTTAATTCTCAAACCACACATGGAGGGGGTATGAAAAGTGTTGCTCTCATTTTTCTCATCGCGCTTATCGTTGCGTCTCCGCGGCTGACGGAAGCCCAGGTGCCGAACGGGGGGTTTGAAACCTGGGCCGGCGGCATTCCGACGGGCTGGACGACGGATAACGTCCCGCCGCTCGCGGTACCGATAACGCAGACAGCCTCGAGCCACAGCGGCTCCTCGGCCGTGATGGGGACGGTCGTCTCGCTCGCGGGCATCAGCTCGTACCCGCCCTATCTCTTTGAGGAATTTTCCGTGAACCAGCGCTACGCCACATTTTCCGGCTGGTACACGTTCAGCTCCGTGGGGGGGGACAGCCTCTACGGCTGGCTTGTGATGTACAAGGCAAGCGTCGGGATCGGCGTTTCTGTCTTCAGCAACAAGACCACCAGAGGGTCGTATACGCAGTTCAACGCAGCCATAAGCTATTACGGAAGCGGCGTGCCCGACAGCTGCTGGATGTTCTTCGCAATCACCGGCTCGAGCGCCAACAATGATACGATACACGTCGGATCGACGTTCAAGCTCGACGATGTGACTCTCTCGGGGACGGCGACCGGCATCACGGAGCAGCCTGAGCCGGCGCAGCCGTTAACGTACTCCCTCTCACAGAACTACCCCAATCCGTTCAATCCGAGCACGGTGATCGCATACCAGACCGCAAAAGCCGGCCCGGTCCGCCTCACAGTGTATGACATCCTCGGACGCGAAGTGGCGACGCTCGTCAACGCCGTGCAGCCGCAGGGCTCGCACGAGGCCCGGTTCGACGGCGGAGCGCTCTCGAGCGGGATGTATATCTACAGGCTTGAGGCACCGGGATTCGTGCAGCAGCGGAAGATGATATTCGCGAAGTAGCGTACCGGGATTTCCACGCGGCCCGCAGATGTTCGTTCAAGGCGGACGGCTTCATCGCCGTCCGCCTTTCTTGTTTCAGGCCAGCACAGGGGGCGGGCACGGGCCCGCACACTCGCGGCGTCGAGCGCGGGAGGATGCAGCCCTGCCGTTGAAGCGAAAAACCGCTACCCGGAGCAAGCGAGAAAGAGGCGGGTTACCGGAGAATGCAGGCAAACCGGAGCGAGAGGATAGTTTCCCTCTCAGAAAATGATGCCGCGCGACCGTGCGGGGAGCGGAACTGCGACACTGATTTTTTGCGATGCGGAGCCTTCTTCCCTTTCGAATGCCCCTTCTTCAGCCCGGGGGCGGACGGGTGATGTTTCCGCGGAACCGTGACTCCCGCTCCTGAGGCCGGTGCGGGATGAACCACCGGCGGGCGGGATTCACCGTGGATGTTCCCCTCCTGCAGGATCCGGATTTTTCGCTTTATCGGGAGGAGTTTGAACAGCGCCTCCTTCCTTTCCCCGGGGAGGACGATTACCCGGACCGAATCCCGTTCAGGATAATGGTATTCGGGGATCCCCTCTTCCGGGATATGCACGGTCCACTCCCCAGGCCGCAGATCCGAGAATTGAAACCTTCCCCTGTTATCGGTGAAGCGCCTGAGCGTTTCATCCGGCCCGGATATTTCCACAATGATGCCCGATCCTTTCCCGTTTTCGATGATCTCTCCCCGGGCCGCATCCTGCGCCGCAGACTCGTTGAAATCGTAGATCGTGATTTCCCCGGCGATCGACACAGAACGGACAACGCCGATATCAAGCCGGGATTCCTCTCCGCCCAGGACCGTTACGCGAAACGGCGCGGGCCGGGTCGTCACCCTGTCGACGCCCGCGCTTGCAAGGTCCGGCGTGATCGCATACACGTCGGGTTTGAGCGAGGGGAAAAGGAAATCTCCGTCCTCATCCGTTACGGCGGTGGCGCTCCCCGCGTACAGGACCACGTTTCGCACTCCATCCCGCGTCAGTGCATCCTCCACCCTCCCCCTGAGCACCCCCGATCCGGAAAGACGTGTCAGCGGAATGCTCAGCGGTATGGAGTATTCCACCAGGTATGCAACCTGTTTCCCCTCCGCCGACGGCGAAAACAGGCTCTGTCTCCCGCGGAGCGTCAGCGTATGCCTGAACGGAAATTCGTACTCCGCGCTCACATCAAAGAGACTGTAGGACTGCTCAAAGGGGGGTCCGACGCGCGTCCCGTACAGGCTGGCAAGTATGCGCGTCCGCGCTGCGATCGTAATGGCGGCATTCAGGCTTCCGGACCAGGTCTCCATCCCGACGGCGGAGGTAAGATTCTCCTCCCTGAGGTACTCGGCGGTGAACCCGTACGCCTGATGCGCTTCAGGCCTGAAATTCGCGGAGAGCTGGAAACGACGGAGCGGACCGGCATCGCCGAGGAGGTATTCCCTGCTGGTCCCGAGATCGACGCTGCCGTAGATGCTCGCGGCCGGAAACGAATACCCGCTCCGGATCTGGACGCTGCGCTCGCTCCTGTCGTACTTCGGCGCGGGGAGAAGATCCGTCCCGTCGATCTGCCTGTAATACACCGCCAGGAGTTCCCCCCACCCCCCGCCGAACTGATAGTACCTGTCCCGGGGAGCGACGAGCTGCAGCGTGTCGTCGAGAAGGTTCTGCCTCTGGTCCTGGGCAAACGCCTCGAGCCGGATGTTTTCCCACGGCCGCGCGTTCACCGAGGCGCTTTTGAAATCCACGTTCCTGTAATAGCCCCCGAAGTTCGGCCCGGCGTGCACAACTCTGAAATCATACGACACCCAATCCTCGCTCCCCAGGACGCGGGCGGCATATGCATCGTCGTGCATCGCGTCAAGGGAGCTCATACCGTATTCGAGGTCCACGTCGGTCCCCGCGACCGGCCGCAGGAGCGTGCGCACCGTCGCCACGTTGCTGATATGATAGTCCTCCTTCCGGATGAAATTCACGCCCACGGAGGTCCCGGGCTCGAACCCGTAATTCACGAACCCTCCCTGCTCTTTTTGAAGCGGGGAATAAAACCTCGTCTGGTTGACGAACCCGCCGGCGGTGACGTCACCCGCGGCGAACTGTCCGCCCGCACCGAAGGCATAGCGCCCGATCTCCGTAAGGGGGGAAAGCTCGTACGCCCTGTCGCCAACATACGCGCGATACTTTTCGGAGAGGTAACTGATCCTGTATTCGTCGTGCAGACCGAGCACGGAGCGGGATTGTATATCCGGCGTTCGGACGAGGAGGTCGACCCTGTCCGTCCTCCTGTCCGTGATCGTCCCCCCTCCCGCCACTTCGATCTGGCCGCCGGACTGTCCCGATTCGCCCGCCGCGCGGAGCTTCACGTCGAGGGGGACTTCGTGAAACCTGACATCGCCGGACGTCACCCGGGGAACAATCTCCAGGAGGGTTGAGGCCGTGACGACGACCGTGGTGTCCTGGCCGAGGACCGCGCGGAGTTCGAGCACGTATTTTGTGTCTTCCGTGATGCCGGGATCCGCGCGCACGACGACGGTGACCTTCCTCGACTCCAGTGCGTTCAACGTTTCATACCCGGAATCGGGGACGGCGCTGATGTTCTCCACGCCCCGCACGGAAAGACGCACCGTGCTCTGTTCATTGCCGAGATTTCTGAGAAGGAATACGGGCCTGCAGGAAGTGCCTGAGACGACGTACCGCGGAGCATCAACAAGCTGCACATCGATGCGGCGGAACGCAGCGACCGTCACCCCGAGCCCAATCTCCGTTCTGCACGGGGGGATGGCGTTGTCGCTGACAGAATACCGGACAGTGTAATTTCCCGAGGGGGACCAGGCGGGAACGGCGATGCTCAACAGGCGGACCTCGGTACGGTTCGCCGCGAGCGTAAACGGGATATCCGGGGTCAGGTTCCGCCACCCCGGCGGAAGCTCCAGACGCGATTCAAGACGGCGATCAACGGGAGAAATGCCCGTCAGCGTGATGGCTGTCGTCAGGACGCGGCCGGGGAGGGTCGAGAGCGGTTCTTCGTCCGCGCGTGAAAGCGTTACGCAATTCCCCTGCGAATAGAGAAGATGCGGGAGAACGATGAGGAGAACCGGGAGAGCGAAGGCGATCCGGAGGCGGAAGTGTGGACGATGGTGTCCCGGGGTCTCCACGGAGAGGTGTTAGAATTCGAGTGTATATTGAGCCCCGAACACGTTCTCCCCACCCGCATCGACGACGACGAGCGCCTTGTACGTCCCCTTTGCGATCCCGGTCAGTTCGATCACCTGCCGGACAGACGTACCGGGGTACATGCGGTATGTGCGTCCGGGAAACTTCCCCTTCGAGATCCCCTTCCCGTCGAACAGCTCCACATAGACGTCGGGCCTGAACCAGAGCGTGCCGTTGTCCTCGAGGTCAACCTGGAGGAGCGACTCTCCCTTGTTACCACGTACAAGCTTTGCGTCTATGAACTTTATGGACTTTGTCCCCGTCCCCGAGATATGCGAGGCAATCTGGATGCCGTACCGGAGAGTCTGGCGGACGCCCAGCTCCGGCTTGTTCTTCTTCTCCGGAAGAGAAGACTCCGCGGACTCTTTGGAAATCCCCTCCACCATGAGCATGCTCCAGTAGGAGCCCTCGAGCGCTTTTCCCGCAATCGACTCCGGCACGGCCACCGTGTAATTCACCGTTACCGTCCCCCGGGGCGGGACGACGAGCGCGGATGGGCTGAAGGTCACCCAGCGGGCGTTCGAGCGGAGAGTGGAACCAGCCTCGGCGTAGTTGCTCCTCCCATCGAAGGAGAACAGATAGTCCGTCTGGTAGAGCTTTGCCTCCTGGGGTTCCTCCGTGTCGTTCTTCACGAGGATGGATCCGCTGTACTTCTCCCCCGGGCGCGCATCATGGTCCTGGCTCAGATCACCGATGATGGAAACCTGCGCACGGGCGCATTCCGTGCCGAGGAGAACGATACCGGGAACGAGAAGGGCGAAAAGAGCCGGCGCGCGGATGGGGATTCTCATTGGGCCACCAGCGTATAAGTGACCGCGTGAACGTCATTCCCCAGCTCGGTGCTGTTCCCCTGGGCGAACGTAGCGGACGCCGTGTAGAGGAGCGTACACGTCTTGTTCAACGTACCGTTCGTCGGCAGGTTCAGAATGAAATCCGTGGCGGGCATGCCGTTCAGCAGGGTCACCTGCGGTGCGGCAACGCCGTACGTAAGGTTTGTCGCAAGAACCGCCAGCGAGAAGCGCTGTCCCGGGCAGGAGGTGGAGACGGTGATCTTCGTGATCACGGTCTGCCGCCTGAACCGGAGTGACGTGGAGGTATTCGTCACCGCAACGGGCTGCGCGCCGGCCGTCCCCGTCGTCACGCTCAGGAGCGGATTCCCCCCCTGCACGGAGATCTGGGCCCGGAGCTGTGTCCATCCCCCCGCGGCGCAGAGGAGGACGATTATCGCGAACGATCTCATCATTGCAAGATTCATTGGGTTGCGACCGTGAATGTGATCACATGGACATCGTTTCCCGTCCCCTGTGAAGCGAGCGCGCTCCCGGTGTACTGCAGGGTGCAGGAACCCGATGAGCGGCCGATATTCAGGAGGAAGTCCTGCGCCGTCGTGGAGAGAGTCACCTGGGCAGCCGCGTTCCCCGCGGTCGGGTTCAGGGCCAGGAGCTGCAGCGTGAATTTCGGCGCCGCAAGGCTCGTGCTCACGCTGACTTTCCGGAGGCTGCTGTTGGTCCCCCAGAGGAGCGACGTGCTCTGATCGGTGACGCTCATCAGGTTCTGACCCGCCACGACATTGGCACTGCTGATATTCAGATTGACCGTTCCCACCGTGACGCGGACAGAGGTGATAACGGATACCTGCACCGTGACGGTATGCCCTGCCGTACCGTATACCTGGGCGCGCGCAGTCCCGAACATAAGAAAAACCGCCATGAAGGCGGTTCCCGCGATCCGACGTACTCCGCTGTGACTGTCTTTTTTCACTGATGTGTCTCCGTGCCGAACCAATATAAAGCCCGCGGTATAAAAACACAACCACCCCGTTCGACTCTCTGCCCGGACATGCGCGGGAGCGGACGGGGTGGTGTGTGAAAGAATGAAGCTCCTGTCAGTTCGTGAGCGTCAGCGTCACCGTCTTTGCGACCGACGTCAGCATTCCGGCCGACGCATTCGCGTTGAAGGTGTACGTGATCGTCCGGCCCGCGTCCGCACCTTTGGGGATCGCCGTCACGACCTGAACCGCGCTCGCCGCAAGGGCGTTCGAAATATCGACAGTCCCCGCGCTCGTGCCCATACCGGCTCCGGGAGCAAGGGCGATCTGAAGCTGGTACCCGGCCGCGAGAACCGCGTCGAGATTCGCCGTGATCCTGAGGACCGTGGCGGAGTTGTGCGTGATGCTGTACGTCGACGTGGCATCAGTGACGGGCGTCAGGGCGTTGTTTCCCGCCACGCCGGTCGTGATGGTCAGGGTAATCGCGCCGCCCGTGATGGCGATCTTCTGAACCGAGTTGACCGCAAGATTCACCGTCTGCGTCGCCGACACCTGCGCAAACGAGGTTCCAACGCAGACTGCGCAGAGGCCGAGAACGAGAATCAGAGAGAGTGACTTCTTCATGTGTTGCTCCTTGGTGGTTTTGAAGTTAGTTATTATTCGGTTTTCGTTTGTCATGAATTCACATGGCCCCCCTACTTGCAGAGATTATGCCAGATTTTAGAATCCAAATTATTGGCTTTTTTACCTCAAATTCGCATCGTGTGTAGAATCAGGGGCTGAACGAGGAAATAATGACCTTCAAGGAAGGTAATTTGGCGCAATTACCCGCTGGAGGAGAATCCCGTGCGCATCGGGGCTGATTCCGTTCCATTGTGAGTGGAGAGAGGAATTCGTACCATTTCATATATTTTCAGTGCTGTCCAAGATAGATTAGAGTGATCAAGAAACCTCTTGATTTGGTGTTCATTTGGACGGGTTCGGGCATCGGTTCGAGATCTACCCCCCGGTATGCTGTCCAAGAACGGCCGGGA
>Ga0075017_100001702_pt1 | contig 13584 bp, 15 predicted proteins | sample AleBraG_ABR_2012_FD_71475 | JGI IMG/M metagenome (GOLD analysis project Ga0075017, IMG submission 71475) | Freshwater sediment microbial communities in response to fracking from Pennsylvania, USA - Alex Branch Run_MetaG_ABR_2012 | ecosystem: Environmental > Aquatic > Freshwater > Creek >... | reverse complement strand
TGCACACACCATCGTCCACTGACATCGCACCGCTAACCCTCAAATCCCCATAGCCCAGCGCTTCAACTGACCGCCGTCAGTTCCCCTCGCGGTTTCCTCCCTTGAGGATTGTCCAACACCGGCCCCTCCAAATACGATGCGCTCGGACAGGCACGCGCACGCGGGCAGGTGTCGAACAATCCTTAACACGTTCAGCCATTACAACAGGCCCTACTCTGGTTTAGACTTTCTGTCAGTCCGCAGAACGGCGGACGTTGCCTAAGAGAGCAGTACAATGAATGACAAGTCGCTTAGAGTCCTGGCGTCTATCGGGCTCGGTGTGGGTGGCGCGCTCGGCCTGGCGGGGTCGTTCGCCCCGTCGGCGTCGCTGCGGGGGCTGGCCTGGGGCATCGATGGCACCGCACTGGTGATGGCGTGCCCATTGCTCGCGCTCCGCTTTTTCAGAATGGGACAGGAAATTGTCGCGGCGGGATTTCTGGTCTTCGCTATCGGCGAAAGTCTTATCGTTTCGGGCTCGGCTATGGAATTGGCGCGAAGTGTCCCGTCCTTCGGCGGCGGAGTCGGCCTATGGGCAGCGGGGCTTGCATTGGTAAGCATTCCGCGTGTCTTCCCGATAGTGATTCGACTGCTCGGACTTGCAGCGGCATTCCTGTTCGCGGCAACTGCCTGCCGTATCTTCACAGGCACACAGATCACGGCCTTGTCGCAGCCGCTTCCTTTCTTTGCCTATCCCGTCCTGGTCGCGACGTTTGTGGGGTGGATTGTGGCGCTGTTGAAGGACGGTGCCGCGGGTACTCGGCCGCCATTGTGAAGCTGTCAAGAGTTGATCACAGACGTCGCAGAACCTTACTGAATGTGCAGAGCGAGCCTACGGTTGAGTTTGAATTGAAATCGGATTGCGCATTTACGCCGTCGCGCAACGCCCGGCCCGCAACACTTCCCTCTGTGATAAGACGCGCAAGCGAGGCATGTTACTGAATTGGGCTGCCCGGAAGCCAACGTTCGCGACCGGCGGTTTGGGTTCAACTTCGGCGGCTGCCTGCTACAGCCTTCTGACCCAATTTGTCAGCAAGCCACAGCTTGATCAACGACTGCCGCGTGACGCCCATCCGGCGCGCCTCCCGGTCCAAGGAGTCCACCATCCAGCCCGGGAAATCCACATTCACCCGCTTGGGGTCCGTGCCGATACGTCGCGCCTTGGAAAGGTCCAGGTGATCAACGATTTTCTCCGCCGCGTCGAATTTGCGATCAAATGTCTTGGCTTTCATAGATCTCCACTTCCTCGCCGCGCGAACGTCGCACCGAAATAATTCGCACGTTGACATTGCGCCGCGTAATCACGCCAGACCAATGTTTATCGTGCATCTTCCCGATCACGACCCATCGCGGCTCGTCGCTAACCCGTGCCGGAATTTCCAGTAGGGCCGGATCAGACCAAAGCGCCTGAGCCTCCTCGAAATCGACGCCATGCTTGCGCTTGTTCTCGGCGCTCTTTTCCGGGTCGTACTCAAAGCCCATGAAATTCTTTTAGCACACCGTCGCGGTATAGGAAAGGTATAATTACTATACTCTATTTCCATGGGCATGAGCAAATTGAGCGACCGGCAGCAGTCATTGGCGACCGGCAGCATCGGGTCATCAATGTAGATTGCCAGACACCTCCAAAATTGCAGGTGTAAAATCGATGGGAATGACCGCTCCGTCCGCCCGTACCGGCCATTTTTCTACGTGGCCGGCCCCAAGTGTCATTGGACCCTGCGGCTCGCATTTCCGCGTAACCGCCACTTAAAGCGCATTGCAGACCGGTCTCAGCGACGCGGGTCCGAGCCGACCCTGTACCGAACCGGGCTCTAGGAGTACCGTAGCTCCAGTAGCCCAGAGCGCAGCGGGTACCTCTAAGGATCCAACTCGACGGGGGTTCTTAGCGACAGCCGCAACGACCGTTGGAGCAGCGGCAGCCACCAGCCTTGTACAAGCCGAGCCGCAGACCACGAAAGAAGCTCATGAGTTCTTCGACCCGGCCGACCTGCCGTGCCATCCGGCTCCCGGCTTCGGCTCTGGTGTCTGGGAGCGGATCGTAAGCGGCGGTCGAGACGAGGGGGTGACAACTCGCTTTCTGCGCTTCGATCCCGGTTCCGGCAAAGACGCAGTGGTCACGCACGATTTCTGGGAATAGATTTATATCGTCTCCGGGACCTTCGAGTGTGGAGGGCGGACGTACAAGGAAGGCCGCGTAGCAGTGCGCCCCCCGGAATGCCGCATGGCCCGTTCCACTCGGCCGGTGGGTGTCTCAACTTCGAGGTTCGCTATCGGGTATCCCGATGAAGGACACGGCATGGACGTCCGGCGAGCCAAGACCGAGCCAGTCGCTGCAGCCGACGGCGAGCCGGTGTAATAGGTTTCATGAGGTCTGCGCGCACGGTCAGACTGGCAGGTGCCACAGCGGGTTGTCCGCTAATCACATTCTGCAGGGCAGGTTTTGGAAATCGCGAGAGGCGGCAGCGGGTCACAAACCCCGACTTCACGATCATCCTGCGTATTCACTCGGGCACAGCAGGTCATGGTTCTGAGCGCAGTCACGCCGGATCGGTTTGATCGCGTAGCCCAATGTCGCGCCAAGTCGATGCGTAGCGCCACTGACCAAAGAGAATCGGCGGCTTGTACAGAGGCTGAGCTGCGCGCGTGCCGGGAAACCAGGCCACTTCCCTGCCACGGCCGTCGGTAGACGCGGCCGAGCGACACCACACGCCATTCAGGCGCAACTCGCGAACCTGCTTGCCGATCGGCTGGCAAACAGCATAATCGATCACCTTGCCGTCGCTGCCCAGTGGATATGAGGCGGGCAATCCCAGCGCTACCAGGCCTTGGACGCTGACCGCATCGGCGGCACGCTGAGACTTTGGCAATCGTGAAGGGACCAACGTGTAGGCATCATCGGACAAGTCTTCCGGTGAAAAAGGCATGCCTTCGCAAAGGCGTTCAATCTGCAGCTGAGCTGTCTGCACGTCGGCGTTGAGATACAGAGTCGGAAAGGCGTTTGGTGGGCTCCAGCGACCACCTTGCGTACCGGCCCAAGCCGGATCCAGTGCATTGACCCAGTACGGTGATGCCACCCGCAGCCAGACACGCCGATCTGGCAGCGCGGTGGCCAGGGGCTTCACGGCTGCACGCGCCTCAGATCAAACATCGTACGCACTGCGCCGAGGATTTGTTCGTACTCGCCAGCGGTCGCCATTTGAAGGAGCGAGCGCTCTGCCGTCAGGGCGGAGTGGCGCCGCACCACGGCCGGAATGCGTTCGCGCTTGAGATAGCGCGCAAGCAGTTCTGTAGCGTCTTCGAGTGCGGCGACTGCGGGCGCGCGATCGGCCGGCGGACCGACCTGCAGCCACTTGGCAAATGCCTGACGAGAAACCCCGAAGAACCCGGCAGCTTCGGCCGACGAGACGCCCCAAAGGGTGATCAGGCGCTCCAATGCACTGCGCTGCAAGGTGACGTCCAATTGGCTAACGACTTCGCGCAGCCAGGCCCGATCATGACTAGCGGTGAGCTGTGCGGCGACGGCGGCCGGCGAGCGCGCAGCAGCAAGCGAGACGGGTTGCATCCTGGGCTTGGCGGAGAGACGTTTGGCGAGGGTGGAAGCCATCACTGCATTGTAGGTCGACAGCAACCGTATGTCAACCACAAGACAACCATATGTAAAGTCGTCGCAGGAAGGGGACTGTAAGGAAAGGGCGTCTTGCACTCGAGGGTGCGGTAACTGCTGTCCGGTCACAGAACCAGGTAGTGCCTATAGTTCGTTGGGCACCCCTGATCTGGTATCAGGCCTCCTGTAAGCAGCCGTTGATGGCTGGCAGCAGTGGGTCAACGGACCCTTGGCCAGCGCTACCAAAACTGGCACCGTAAAATTCGGGAATACTGAACGACAGGTTTGTTCAACAGGTAGGAGTCATTCAAGAGCGCGACCGGCCTACGCCCGAATCACTGCGCATTTCCGTCTGGCGTTCTCACGGATGCGCCGTCTATCGACTTCCGGCGTTAGCGGTAGTGGGTGTAATGCGAGTAAAATTCCGACGATGCCCATAGAACCAGGTACCCGGACCATACATTGGATTGCGATCGCGGGGCTGGGGCTCATGGTTACTACCGCGCCGGATGGCGACGCGCTAGCACAGACCAATCGGACCCAAACCCAGTACATAACGGCTTTGCCCTCGCCGCAGGCTCCGCGGCCGTCGATCGATCCGGTCGATGTGCTCGCCAAGGCCAATACATTGGGCTTCACCTCCGGCCAGAGCGTGAGCGGCTTGGTTCGCGAACTTGGCACCAATCTTCCACTGGCCGGCGTCTGGGTGATTGCCGCGTGGGAGGGTGAGAGCCCGACGGGTTACGTGTGCTTTGATGCCGACACGCTACGAACGAACGCCGCGGGGCATTTTGCATTGAACACGTGGCGCCACACGTTGTTGAACCTCGGCATTATCTCGGATCAACGCTTGCGCTTGTTCGTGTACCGGTCGGGTTACGAATTCGTGAGATTGGAGCGAGGTCAGATCCTGCTCCGCACGGTGCAGGATTCCCCTGAAGAGCGGCTGGCCGCCCTGAGAGACATCGAATCCTCCGCCCTCTACTGTCCTCATTATGCACCTCACGATCGCATTCACGACGCGCACTTCCAGCCGCTGGTGGCAGAAATGACAGCCGAGGTCCAGGCGCTGTCCGAGGATATCCTTGGACAGCGCACCTTTCTCGGCGAGCTGCGCAAGCAACTGGCACCGACCAAGCCGGCTTCGCGCTGAGCGCCGGGCGACCGCCACTGCTGACCCGCTACCGGCAGCGCACAAGACTCAATGGAGTCGTAGGTGATGATCTTGAGCTGGGTACTTTCATTGCGAGCAGCTGATCTTGCAGCGCCGTTCGAAGCACGAGTGGTCGCTGCCTACGAATTGGTGCGAACCCGGAAGGCGTTCTGCCAGGGGAATTTGGCATTCGACCGATCGGTTTGAAATCGTCCTGCGCGAAAATGAAATTCCCTTCGAGTATCAGGTTGGGTCCAACGTGAAACACGTTCTCGGAGTCGGCCTGGGGCTCGTGTGGCCTGCTAACAATCAAGCCGTCTTTGCAAAGCTTGAGAAATTCTTCGATATCTACTATTCCACCAAGCAGGATTTCTTTACTGCGAGCGCGAATTAGTGGTCTTTTCTTCATAGTAATGCGTACGCAGAGCGGGGGCTACAAGCGACGATAACTACAAGCGAGGATAACCTGATATACACGCTGCCCGGCCGGCATTCCTCGGTCCACTTGAGGCTTAGGAAATGGCCAAAACCCCTGCAAACCCAGGGCGCGCGCTTCGTACGGGATGCGTACGGGATTTTGTCCTGGGATCGTGGGAGACAGTCTAGTCGTGAATGTAGTAAAAACAGATACTTAGAGACACAGGAGACGCCGGAACGGGCTTTGGGTACCCTCCAAAGGCCGGTACAGGAGTTCGAATCTCGTAGGGAGCGCCCGCGAAATCAATCGGTTACATGAGCAGCGTCATTGTCGTCATTGGGGCCGGTTCCATCGGACAAGCCATCGCGCGGCGCGTCAGCGCGGGCAAGCACGTACTGCTGGCCGATCTCCGCCAGGACAACGCTGAAGCGGCAGCGAAGGTGCTAAAGGACGCCGGTTTCTCGGTGAGCACCGAGACCGTCGACGTATCGAAGCGTGTCCGTGTTCACGCACTGGCGCAAAGGCCGTCTCCCTTGGGGACGTCACAGGTGTAAGCCACGCTGCCGGCGTCTCCCCAACCCAGGCGTCACCGGCAACAATTCTCGCCGTAGATCTCTATGGCGCGGCGCTGGTACTCGAGGAGTTCGGTCGGAAGCGCCGGCACGCCTGACGAAGTCAGAACCATCGGAGCACTTTTAATGGGAGCAGAGGGTGGGTTCATTACGGGCAGTGACTTCCTGATGGACGGCGGGGTCACTGCCTCTTACCTGTACGGGGAACTCGCGCCCGGATGACAGGGATTGGTCAACGTTCGATGCCTACTTGCGCCTTACCCTAAGAGCCGCGTGCTCACGGCATTAGCGCCGCCACCCGCTCGCCCAACGCATGAAATCCCCCCGATGTATCGCACACACGGCCGTTGACAAAGAACCCCGGTGAGGCGCGCACGTGGCTGCGCTGCCCGCCCGCCAAATGTTCGCGCACGCGTTGCCGGTAGATTTCATCATCGAGCGAGGCAGTAAAGAGCGCCATGTCCAGTCCAAGTTCGCGGGCATAGTGATCCAGGGATTTTCGATCCAGTCGCGCAGCCTCCTGCAGCAGACGGTCGTGCATTTCCCAGAAGCGACTTTGCGCAGCCGCCGCTTCAGAGGCTTCAGCTGCCATCAACGCGTGCGGGTGGACAGCTTCGATTGGAAAGTGGCGGTAAACCAGCCGCACCGTGCGCGGGAATCGCTGCAGCACCATTTGCACCGCCGGTTCGGCCGCGCGACAGATCGGGCACTCGAAATCGCCGTATTCGACTATCGTCACAGGCGCCCCGCCCGGGCCCCGTACGTGATCGGCGATGGTTACCGGCAACAACAAATCCAAGGGCCTCAAAGTATCCATCCTCATCTCCCGGAAACTGGCCAACAGGCAGATTCGACCCGAAAAACCGGGCAGCGCGGGCTGTGTGGCCCTTAGTATAATCGCGACCCTCTCATGAGGCGACGCTGCTCGGAGCGTGCCGGCCCCAGCCACCGAAGCGCCCGCGCCGCCACGGGATCTCGCACATGAAAACGAGTGAAGGAGTACGGTCCATGTCCATGAACACCTTGTACACCGCCCACGCCACAGCAGTCGGTGGACGCAACGGGCGCACGCGCTCGGACAATGGCTTGGTTGACGTGCCGCTCTCAATACCCAAATCCATGGGTGGCCCCGGTAAGCCGGGCACGACGACCCCGGAAGATCTGTTTGCCGCCGGGTACGCCGCTTGCTTTGGAAGCGCTTGCGAGTTCATGGGCGGCCAGCTCAAGCTTCGTCCTACCTCGGTTGAGGTTAAAGCGTCCGTCGGCATCGGTACCCAGGATGGCGGCGGCTTCGTGCTCAAAGTCGATTTGATCGCAACCTTAGCCGGGCTATCGCCAGCCGACGCGGAGAAGGTTGTTGCGGCCGGGCATTCCGTCTGTCCATATTCCAATGCCGTACGCGGCAATGTGGAGGTCGGCATCACCGTGCGCACCGGCTAGTCGGCGTGCCGATGGTTCGACAGCGTCGCCGTCAGCAGGTCAAGCTCCAGTTCGATGCGACGGCGCGCCTCATCCTTCAATTTGCCGTCACGATGCAAGGTGTTGATCAAGTCGCGCTCGGCGGCAATCAGCAGCAGATCAATCTCGTCCGCCCGCTTCGACGGAGCCCGATCAGTTTCGAGCCGACGGTGATAGTGCCTTAGTCGTCCTCGGTATTGTGCACGGAGCGATTTGATCAGATGCTCTGGCAACGCTCGTTCTGCCACCAGGACGTCTAGCCGCCTCAAGGCCGCCCGGATGGCCCTGCGACGCGCCCGCGCCTCTTCTTTGATGTTGACCTCACGCTCTGCCCTCCCGGCATGAGCCAGCCCCAGTGAACGCACAACCGCCGGCAGCATCAACCCCTGCCCCACCAAGGTCGCCAGGATCACAGAAAAGGTCAACAGTATGATGAGCTCTCGATCGGGAAAGGGCGTGTTGCCATTGGTGACGAGTGGCACAGCCAGCGCCGCGGCAAGCGAGTCGATGCCCCGTATGCCGGTAAAGGCGAGCAGGAAAGGCCACTGCCAGTGCGGCGCCGGATCGGCGCGCGCGACCGTCCTACTGAGCCACCGCGGCAGATAAGTTGCAGGAAATACCCAGATGAAGCGGGCCACGATGACAGCCAGGCACACGACGGCCGCGGAAATGATCAACTGAGCCACCGAGAAGCGGAGTGTGTCGAGGATCATCGTGCGCGCTTGAAGGCCGGTTAACAGGAATACGATGCCCTCAATCAGATAGACGATTACGTCCCAGAAGAAAACGCCTTGCAGACGGGTCGCAGCGCTGATCAATTTCGGACCATTCCAACTCACGTACAGTCCACAAACCACGGTCGCCAGTACGCCCGATCCGCCCGCGTAATAGGGCGGCCAATAGGCGAGGAACGGCGTCAGAATCGACAACAGTATTTCGATCCGCGGGTCGTTGACCCAGCGGCGCATGCGCAGCATGAACCAACCGATCGCCAGCCCCCAGAGCAGCTCACCGACGACGATGGCTGCGAACATTGCCGCAGCCCTTTCAATCGAGAATGCGCCCGCGACAACGGCCGCAACGGCGAAGCGGTACAGGACCAACGCCGTCGCGTCGTTGGCGAGGCCCTCACCCTCCAAAATGGTGAGAATTCGACGCGGAATTTGCATACGCCGCGCGATCGACAGCGGGGCGACCGCATCTGGTGGAGAAACGATTGCGCCGAGCACGAAGCCCACGTCCCATGGCATTCTCAGCAGCCAGTGAGCTACGGCTGCGGCCGCGGCTGTCGTAAAGGCCACGCAACCCACGGCCAGCAGCGCTATCGGCCTCAGGTTGAAGCGGAACTCCTGCCAACTGATCTGGACTCCAGAGATGTAAACCATCGGTGGCAGCACCAGCAGCAGTACCAGCTCCGGCGCGAGCTGCACGGCCGGCAGGCCGGGTACCAGCGCCAGGATGACCCCGGTCAACACCAGCAGGATGGCCGGCGGAATCCCAAGTCGATTCCCCGCGATCCCCACCGCAGCGATGATGCCGAGGAGCATCAGAATGATCAGAATCGTGTGGCTCATGTGATGCGACTTAGGTGGTCAATCCCAGGTGCGCAATTCTGCCAGATCGCATCTCGTGCGCGCGCCGCGCCTCGCGCGTACCTCCCACATGCGTCTTGAGTCTTCGGCGTGAGTCCGTAGACGGCGAGCGGTTGTTGATCCTCATAAGGAGCTATAGATGAAAACTCGTCGCGAAATTCTCGGCGCCCTGGCAATTGGTGGCGCCCTGGTGTCGATGTCCGCCCTGGCGGATGAATCGATGCGTGAAGAGGGAAAGATGCATCCGCGCATCCGCAAGGCCATCCATGAGCTCGAAGATGCCATCAAGTACATGGAGGAAGCGCCGCATGACTTTGGCGGCAACAAGGCGCAGGCCCTGGCCAACTCCAGGCAAGCGGTGAACTCGCTGCGCAAGGCGCTGGCCTATCGCGGTGAAAAGGACGAGCACCGCCGCTAGCCGGAGCTGTCCGGACTGCAGCAATCCCGCGCTTAAACCTTAAGCCGCGGGATCGCTTGGCCCAACTCCTTCACTGCAGCGACCAGGATCTGCAGATCCTGCGACTCGGTGCGGTGATTTGCTATGGCCGCGCGCAGACAGTACTGGCCATCGAGCGTGGTGTACGACGGCGCGGCAATACCGCTCTCGTGCAGGCGAATCAGCAGTTCCTCGTTGAGGGCATTGAGCGCACCGGCTGGCACATCCGACGGCCGGTACCGGAAGCAGACAATATTCAGCACCACCGGCGCCATCAATTCCAGTTCCGGATCATTCGCCACCAGCGCCGCCAAAGCATGGGCCTGGGCGATGTTCTGGTCGATCAGCCGACCGAACTTATCCAGTCCATGTTCCTTGAAGGACAACCAGACTTTCAGGGCCCGGAAGCCGCGCGATAATTGTGGTCCGTATTCGCTGAACCACAAGGACCCGCTCGCCAAGCCGCGCGACGCGTGTTCGAGATACTTCGGCGTCAGGGCGAAGCTCGCGCGTTGCGCGCCGCTGTCGCGCACCAGGGCACAGCCGGCCTCAAACGGTACATGCAACCACTTGTGCAGATCGAGAGCTACGGAATCGGCCAACTCGATCCCGGCCAAGAGCTGTCGATGCGCCGGCGCCAAGGTCACGACGGCGCCGATGGCGCCATCCACGTGGAACCATAGTTTCTCGCGCTTACACAGTGCAGCCAGTGCGCGCAGATCATCCACGGCGCCGGTGTTGATAGTGCCGGCCGTGCCGATGACACACGCGGGAATCAGGCCCTGCTGGCGGTCGGCAGCGAGCATTTGCTCCAGTGCGCTGATGTGGATCTGGTACTGCGCATTCACTGGGACTTTGCGCAGCGCGCCGCCACCCAAACCGAGCAGTTCCAGCGATTTCTGCACGCAGCTGTGTACCTCTACGGATGCGTAGAAGGTCAGATCGCTGGGCAAAGCTCGCACGCCGACAGCACGCACGTCCACTTCGCTGGCCGTGTTGCGGGCCACTGTCAAACCAATCAGATTGGCCATCGACGCGCCACTGACCAGCAGCCCGCCGGCGCTGAGCGGGAAACCCACCATCTCCTTGCACCAGTCGAGCACCTGGCTCTCAACGTGGATGGCTGCGTGGTTGCCACCGCCCATGTTGGGATTGACGATGGCGGCCAGGAAGTCGCCGATCGCGCCCATGGCCGTGCCATTGCCCATGAACCAGGACCAGAATCGCGGGTGGACGTTGCCCATAGGAAAGGGGCGCACCCAGTTCACGAAATCCTGGTAGGCGCCCTCCGCCCCCTGCGGCGCGCGCGGCAGCGGCTCATGAAACTTGGCTGCGACCTCGGCCGGCGTGGCCGCCCAGACGGGGCGCTCACGCACACTCGACAACCAATCGAAACTCTCGTCCACGGCCCGATGCGCCAGCGCGCGCATGGCCGACCAGTCGGCCGGATCGAGTGATTCGGTGGCCGTATCCGGGGTATCCGCAGCCATTGAGGGCCTCCACCAGTCTCCACGGGCATCGTACAATGCACGAGGATCGCGCTGCGGTCCATGTACCGGCCCGCGGCGCCACTGGCTCGAAGGAAAAACCTGTGCTCAAGAGCGTCGTGATTCACGATATACCGATCAATCACATTGCCGCGATGGAGCGCTGGTATTACCGCGATCACGCACCGGAGATCAATCGTCGCTTTGGACCCTGGCTCACCCGTCACGACAGTTACCTGCCGGTGGACGCGCCGCCCGATGCGCGCGCCGCGGGCTTCTACAATTGGCGCGTCACCGAGGGCTACTGGCGCGAATTACCGGAGCCCGGAGCGCGCGGTAATTTGGCCTTTACCGTGCCGCCGACCGAGCCACGTGTGGCCGCCGGTTTTTTTCCTGCGCAGCCCACCGAGGACTTCTTTGGGGGGCAGTTGCAGCCGCATGAGCGCGCGGTGCTGCGCTGGTTCCAGTTGATTCGCTACCCGGAGGGCGTCGGCGCCTCGGAGGGTGAGGCCTGGTATCTGGATGTGCATGCGCGAGAGCTCGGTCGGCTTCCGGGCGTTTACCGGGCCTTCAGCACCCGCGCCGTCCAGGAGGCGATTCGCCTGCCGGGCGAGTGGCCGCCGCACCACCGACCCACCCCGGGCAATTTGCAGTCCCGGTGGGACCGGCTTACTGAGCTGTGGTTTGAGAACTTCGATGCCTGGCGCGAATTTACGGCCGCGGCGTCCACTCAGTGTACGCGGCCCTCATGGGCCACGGCTTCCGGCTACCCCTTCGTGCGCCCCAACACCGAATTGGTCAGCTCGTTCTTGCTGGAGCGACCCACTGATGAGTTCTGGCGCGACGCGCGCGGCTACCTTTAGCGCGCGACGCTTAGGACCTGGATGCTGGTGTATTCCTTCAGGCCATCGACGTTGAACTCCACGCCGATTCCGGACATCTTCACTCCACCCATCGGCGCCAGCGGGTGCAGCACCGCATGCTGGTTAACCCAGGCGGTACCGCACTCCAGTTGCTGCGCATAGCGCGCCGCCTCCTCCGCATCGTTCCCCCACACCGAACCACCCAGCCCGACATCCAGGGCGTTAGCCCGCGAAATGGCCTCCTCAATGGTGTGGTACTTGATGATCGGGACTACCGGACCGAACTGCTCCTCGCGAACAATGCGCATGTCGTCGGTGACATCGGCGATAACGGTGAGCGGATAAAAGTAACCGGGACCCTTGGGACGAATGCCGCCGGTCACGATTCGGGCGCCGCGCGCACGCGCCTCATCGACCAGCTCGGAGACCAGGTTAAGCTGCGCCTTATTGGAGACCGGACCGATCAGGTTCTTCGGATCCAGGCCGTTGCCCACCGGGATCTTGGCCGCGAAATCGGCGAACTTGCGGACCACTTCCTCATACTGGTCGGCTTGGACATAAAGGCGCTTGAGGCACGAGCAGGTCTGGCCGGCATTGATGAAGCAGCCCCAGAAGAGCTTTTCCAGCAGCGGGTCGATGTGGGTGCCCGGCAGCACAATGCCGGCATCGTTGCCACCGAGTTCGAGGGTAAGGCGCTTGAGTGTGTCCACGGCTCCGCTCATGATCTTCTTGCCGGTGGGAATCGATCCCGTGAATACAACTTTGTTGACGTCCGCGTGGGCGGCCAGGTAGCCACCAATGGCACCGTTCCCCGCAACACTGTTAACCACTCCGGGCGGCAGTACCCGGTTCATCAGCTCGATGAGTCGCAGGGTGGACAGCGGCGTGAACGAAGCCGGCTTGTTCACCACCGTGCAGCCGGCGCGTAGTGCCGGCATGATGTGCCAGACGGCGATCATCAGCGGCCAGTTCCACGGCGTGATCGAGGCTACGACACCGACGGGCTTGCGCAGCACCACGATCCTGCCGCTCTTGTCATCCTGAATGGTCTCGACCGGCATGTTCAAGCCCGCGGTTACCCGAGTCCAGGCTTCCGCGCCACCCACTTCCAGGTTCGCTCCCGGTCCACTCTGAGTCTTGCCCTGTTCGCGGGTCACGAGCTCCGCGAGTTCAACGTGGTGTTCCTTGATCAAGTCCGCCACCGCGTTGAGCTTGGCCACGCGCTGCGCATCGGGCATCGCCGCCCAGGCGGGAAAGGCCTTGCGGGCCGCAGCCACCGCCACGTCGACCAACTGTGTCGACGCCTCCGGGCAGGTGGCAACCACGGTCTCGTCGGCAGGGTTCAGCACATTGAAGCTTTTTCCGGTGATTGCCGGCTTTCCGCCAATGTACAGTGAGTAGGTCGTCATTGAGTGGTACTCCCGAATATTCTTGAATGCACAGCCTCGGCGCGACGCCGCGGCGAATGGGATCCGCAGCCGGCGCTCTACCCTGCCCCTAGCCGCGGAATCGCGTGGTTACCATGAGCCAGCGATATATTCTTGGTCTCCATGTAGAACTCGAAAGAATAATCGCCCCCATCGCGCCCAATGCCGCTGTGTTTCATGCCGCCGAAGGGTGTGGGCAAATGGCGCACGTTCTCCGAGTTCACCCAGATCATGCCGGCCTCGAGCTTTTCGGTAAAGCGCAGCGCCCGCGAAACATCGCCCGTCCATACATACCCGGCCAGGCCATAGCGCACGCCGTTGGCAATTATTAACGCTTCGGCTTCGTCCTTGAAGGTGATGGCCGTCAGTACCGGTCCAAAAATCTCCTCCTGCGCGACGCGCATGTCGCCCCGCGCACCCGTCAACAGGGTGGGCGTCACGTAGTGGCCGCCGCCCGGTCCATTGAATGCGCTGCCGCCCACCGCCACCTTGGCGCCCTCACCCCGGGCAATTTCGAAGTAGGACAGCACTTTGT
>Ga0075017_100001701_pt1 | contig 13586 bp, 12 predicted proteins | sample AleBraG_ABR_2012_FD_71475 | JGI IMG/M metagenome (GOLD analysis project Ga0075017, IMG submission 71475) | Freshwater sediment microbial communities in response to fracking from Pennsylvania, USA - Alex Branch Run_MetaG_ABR_2012 | ecosystem: Environmental > Aquatic > Freshwater > Creek >... | reverse complement strand
CATCACGTCGGGCATGGGCTGATAGCCCAAATCCTCCGCCGGAAGAGCTTCCACCGCTCCCGCGGTGTCTTCCCGCACCGCCCTCCAGGCACTCAAAACGGTCTCTAGGCGCACCATATAGACCCATTTGTACCACGCCTCAAAATTGGCGGGTGGAATCTCAATTGCTCAATCGGCGACCACCAAGCCCCGCTGTGTTCTCACCCCTTGAGAACCGCGGGACGCTTCGGAATTTTTGCCGGAAACGGCAGCGGCTCTTGCGGAAGTCGTCGGCCTTTACCTCTGTCGGCGCCTCAACCGCGTCCGTCTCACTTTCAATCCAGCAAATAGATGAAGTACTCATCGAACGCCGGGCCCGACAAATGGATGTGCCCGGCCTGGACTTCGAGGAAATTAACTGGCGGCACGCCCCGCCGCGGCGGAGCAAACTGCGCCAGCACTTCCGATTGCGGAATACGGCCGCGCACCGTCGCCACCCTGGCTGCTCCGCGCTCGGTCCAGGAGTGTTCTAAGGTCAACCCTTCAGAGAGCAGAAAATCCAGCACCCTCTGGGCCGTGTCCAGTCCGGCTTTAACCATCTCGCCAGGGCCGGGGGTCAATCCCAGCCACTCACACAGCACGCGGTAAGTGAACCCCCACAGGGGCGTGCCCTGCAGTTCGATGGCGGGAAAATGCATTTCCGCCGGCACTCCCGGCACATTGCGCAGCCGGTGTTCCGCCAGATCGCGCATGCGGCTGAGCGGCATCCACACGGCTTCCACTGCCTCCCGGGTGTCGAGCACCGTCGGCATCGCTTGCTGAAGCTTGAACAGAAACGGAGCGACCAATACAAACTTGCCCGACCTTCGGCCCGCCAGAGTTGGCCGCAGCGCCGCTTCCAGATCCTCCTGCTCCAATTGAATGCCGCATTCCTCTTCCAGTTCCCGCAGCGCGGTTACCAGCAGGTTGGAATCCTCCACATCGTGCCGCCCTCCCGGAAAGGACCAGTGGCCCGACCACGGGTCTCCCTCGCGATCCGCCCGCCGGATCAGCAACACCGCTTCTTCCGGCAAGTGCGCATGCAGGATCGCAACGGCTGCTTCCGCGTTTGCCATGTTCTCATTATGGGCATGGGCCATTTCTCCGGTGTCCTGCCCGATGCCACCTGGAACAATCTCCGTCCGCACTCGCGTAGACTGCTCCGTGCCGGCGTGTTGTCCATGGCGCTCGCCATTGGCTGTCACGTGTGGGATCAGTATGACGTCCGCAACGATCAGCCGGTCACCGCGCAGATCGTGGACTGTAGCGTCGTAAGTAACGTTGAGCAGCCGCTGGTCCGAATCACCGTCGATCAGAAAGTTTATCTGCTTCGGCCTAAGGCCGGCGTTTTGAAGGCGTCGAATTGCCATCCCGGGGATCAGGTGCAGCTCTACCACCCGCCCGGCGCTCCTACCACGCTGCATCGTGACCGCCAGGCGATTCTGGCGGAGCCCGCCTTGCTAGCAAGCCTGCTTGGCTTCGCTTTGCTGTTTATCGCGCTGTACATCTATGTCTGGCCGATCTGGGTCTCTGGTGACTGGGACCAGGCCCCTCCCCGGCTTCGCTGGCTCCGCCATTTACCCGTCCAGTGGCTGTCGCTGCTCTTGCTGCCTCTAGCCTATCCTCTTGCCCGGTGGATGCGAAGCTGATGCTATTCTCAAGAGTTAATGAGCCGCCTCGGGATCACCTTATGCGGTGTTCCTCTTCAAAATCCCGTGCTGGCCGCATCGGGCACCTACGGCTACGGCACGGAGTTTTCCACCGTCGCCCACCTGGATAAAATTGGCGGCATTGTCGTCAAAGGGCTTTCTCGCGAACCCATCCACGGCAATCCGCCGCCTCGCCTGTGGGAAGCCGAAGCGGGTATGCTCAATTCCGTCGGCCTGCAGAACATCGGCGCGGCGGCCTTTGTCCGCGACAAGCTTCCCGGCCTTCGCCAATTCACTACCCGGATCTTCGCGAACGTGTTCGGCTACGCCACCGAAGACTATGGCGAAGTGATCCGCATTCTGGAAGCGGGCGAAGGCTTGGCCGGATATGAGCTCAACGTCTCCTGCCCCAACGTCAAACAAGGCGGCATGATGTTCTCCAGCGATCCGCGGCTCCTGGCCGAGGTCGTGTCCCGTGTCCGCCCGCTGACGCGGCGTCCGCTGATCGTCAAACTCTCGCCCAACGTGGCGAAAATCGATGTGCTGGCGCGGGCCGCCGAAGAAGCGGGCGCTGACGCCCTCTCGCTGGTCAACACGTTTCTCGCCCTCGCCATCGATGCCCGCACGCGCAAGCCTCGACTGGGCGCGGGCTTCGGCGGCTTGTCCGGCCCCGCCATCAAGCCCATCGCCCTGCGCATGGTTTACGAAGCCGCGCAGGCGGTGAAGATCCCGATCATCGGGCTGGGCGGCATTCGATCCGGCGTGGACGCCGCCGAGTTCCTGATCGCCGGCGCGTCGGCGGTGCAGGTGGGAACCGCGAATTTCTGGGACCCGGACTCACCCGCGCGCGTCGCCAGAGAGCTGGACGATTTCCTGGTGCGGGAAAAAATCGACCACGTGCAAAAATTGGTGGGAACCCTTCAACTATGAAAAAAACAATCTCAACCGATCGGGCCCCCAAAGCCATCGGCCCCTATTCGCAAGCCGTCCTTTCAAACGGCATGGCTTTCTTGAGTGGCCAAATCCCGCTCGATCCGCAAACCAATCAACTGATCGAAGGCGACATCGCCGCCCAAACCGAGCGCGTGCTGGAAAATCTGAAAGCCGTGCTGGAAGCCAGCGGTGCTTCTCTTGCTTCGGTGGTTAAGACCACCGTCTTCCTGCAGGACATGGCCGAGTTCGCCAAGATGAACGAGGTCTACGCCCGTTACTTTGCCGACAACCCGCCGGCGCGCTCCACCGTGCAGGCTGCTCGCTTGCCGCGTGACGTTAAGGTCGAGATCGACTGCATCGCCGTCATATCATGAGTTGTAAATGCTGAAGATCGGAACGGTGAAATGGCGAGGTAAGTGTCCACGCCATCCCATGTTTGATCCTGCAACGGACGGGCCAGGCGCAATCCGAGGTGGTTGCACGCGGTGCCAGGATCTCCACGAGATTTTTGACTGCCAGCAACGCGCATTGCGGTTGATGCGCACCTTTGCCGCGTCGGCACCCCCGAACCGGCGGAAGGCTACGGATCCCGACGCCCATCGTCAACAGAACCTGTTTGCTCCTCCAGGCTGAACCGCGATAAATATGCAGTACTAAACTAAAGGGGCGTCAAATGGCAAACCCTGACACCACAGACGACAGTCCAGATCGCCAGCGATTCGTGTTGAACGCTGAGCAATGGGAAGCCTTTCAAGAGGCGCTCAACGCCCCTCCGCAACCCGCGCCGCGTCTGGCCAAGCTACTTCGGGAACCCAGCGTATTTGAGAGCTAGCAGGCCCCCCCGGTTCATAGCGATTTGCTCCCCACATCGCGTGCCATTTCGCGGCCGACGCCGCCGAAGTCGGCGTTTACTTGGCGCGCCCGGTCGAGCGCGGCCTGCACGTGGGGCAGAATGTTTTCGCTCCCCAACAGGTCCTCAAACTCAGCATCGTGCAGCAGCTTGGCCGGCTGTTCGCGGGCGCCGCACAGCAACAGCGTGCGACCCGATTTGCGCAACCGTTCGGCGAATTGCGCGATGGCATGCAATCCCGTGGCATCCAGCGCCGTCATGTTCCGCAAGCGCAGAATCACTACGGGCGACAGCGCATTCAAATTGGTGGTCGCTTCCGCCAACTGCTCGGTTGTGCCGAATAGAAACGGGCCATGAATGCGCAGGATCGTAACGTAAGGCGGGACCAGTTTGTCCTGCAGAATATGCTGCCGGCCTTGCTTAACGTAATCCGCGGTTACCGGCGCAACCGTGGTGGTCTGCGAAATTCGATAAATGTAAAGCAGCGAAGCCAGCCCCATGCCCACCTCGACGGCGACGGTGAGGTCGGCCACGACGGTCAGGGAAAACGTCACTGCCCATACCGCGATATCGGTCTTGGACAGTCGCAAGATGACACGCACTTCGCGCCACTCGCTCATGTTGTAGGCGACCACGAAGAGCACGGCGGCCAGCGTGGCCAGCGGAACAAAGCGCGCCAGCGGCGCGGCGACTAATAGAATCGCCAGTAATGTCAGAGCGTGAACAATTCCCGCCACTGGCGTTTTCGCGCCGGACCGGATGTTGGTAGCCGTGCGGGCGATTGCGCCGGTTGCCGGAATCCCGCCGAACAAAGGGCAAATCACGTTGGCGATGCCTTGGGCCACCAACTCCACACTGGAGTTGTGACGGTCGCCAGTCATCCCGTCCGCCACCACTGCCGACAATAGGCTCTCCACGGCCGCCAGCAACGCCACTGTGAAGGCCGACGAGACCAGCGGCAGCACGTGCTCACCGTGAAAGTCCGGGACGGCAAAGTGCGGAAGGCCACTGGGGATCCCTCCAAATCTGCTTCCAATCGTCTCCACTGGCAAATGGAATAGCGCGACCGCAACGGTCCCCGCAAACATCGCCACAATCGAGCCCGGGATCCGTTTGGTGATGCGCGGCATCAACAAAATTACCGCCAGCGAGGCAGTGGCCAGTCCCACAGTTTGCCAGTCGGAAGCGCTGACATTCGCCAGCAGCAGGCGCATTCGCGGAATAAACTCGCTGGGGACCGGCGCTTTCAGCCCCAGAAAGTCTTTGATCTGGGTGGAGGCGATGAGCAGCGCGATTCCATTGGTGAAACCGATGGTGACCGGGCGCGGGATAAACTTCACCGCCGTTCCAAAGCCCGTCAGCCCCATGACCACCAAAATCAGTCCCGCCATCAGCGTGACCAGATAGAGTCCGTCCAGGCCGAACTTGGCGATGATGCCGGCGACGATGACGACAAACGCTCCGGTGGGTCCGCCGATCTGCGTGCGCGAGCCGCCCAATGCGGAGATGAGAAAACCGGCCACAGCGGCAGTGTACAAGCCGGCTTGCGGCGTAACTCCGGAGGCGATTCCGAAAGCCATGGCCAGCGGCAAGGCCACCAAGCCAACGGTGACGCCAGCGATGGCATCGGAGAGGAAGGACTGACGGTTGTAGTCCCGAAGCGATGAAAACAGCTTCGGAGCCCATTGTTCCGGAATCGAGATAGCGATACCTTGATGTTACTCCCGCGGATGAACCGGGAGTGCGAAGTTTGGCAACTCTTGGGCCATTTTCTGCAGGCCCTGGAACCAAATCGTGTGCATGCCCAGCGAGCGCGCCGCTGCCACGTTTTCTTCCCGATCGTCCAGAAACAGAGCTTGGTCAGGTTCAATCCGCAGGTTCTCCAAACAATGCAGATAGATCGCCGATTCTGGTTTCGCCGCGCCGGCGTCACAGGAAAAAACCCGGGCATCGAATTCCGGAAGCCAGAGGCAATTCGCCGTTACGTGATCCCGCATAGGAGCCGGCAGGTTGGAGAGAATGGCTGTCTTCATTCCCGCTGCCCGCAGATCCGCTGCCCAGCGCGCCATCGGCAGATTCGGCTCAGACCAGCTATGGTTGTCGAGCGCGACCAGGTGTTCGATATCCGGCCCCAACAGGTCCGGGCGGATCGTTTTCCAGTATGCGTCCGGCGTCAACTGGCCGGCGTCATAGGCCATGCGGTGCGTCCAAGACATGGGTTGAAACTGCTCTACTGGCAAGCCAAGAAAAGAGGCCATCCGTTCCAAGTCGTCCATTCGTTGGGCGCCGCAGAGGACGTTGCCGTAGTCGAAGATCACTGCGCCGATTGGCTGAATGTGCATTTGAGTCCTGGCTTCATGATGCAATAATGCGATTTGCTTTCCCCTTTTCTCAAACGCGTTGTTGCGGGCGAGCACCTTTCCGCTGCCGATGCGCGCCTGGCGATGCTGGCGATTCTCAGCGGAGAAGCGACTACCGCGCAAATCGCCGAGTTTCTTTCCGCGCTCAAACACAAAGGCGAGACCGGGGCGGAGCTGTCGGGCTTTGCGCGCGCGATGCGGGAGAAGGTAACGCCGGTCTGTCCGCGCCTCCAAGGCGAACCGCTGCTGGATACCTGCGGCACCGGCGGCGGCGGCGCGGTAACCTTCAATATTTCGACGATCGCGGCCTTTGTGGCGGCCGGCGCTGGGGCGCTTGTGGCCAAGCATGGCAACCGTTCTAACTCCACGCCTTGCGGCAGCGCCGATCTACTGGAAGAACTCGGCGTCAATATCGCTGTGACCGCTGAGCAGATGGCTCGCGCGATTGAGCAGGTGGGCATCGGCTTCCTGTTCGCGCAAGCTTTGCATCCGGCGATGAAACACGCCCAGCCGGCGCGCGCGCAATTGAAGACGCGCACGGTGTTCAACCTGCTCGGCCCGCTGTCCAATCCGGCCGGGGCGCGGCGGCAGCTTATCGGAGCGCCTACGGTTGGAACCGCGGAGCTGATGGCGCAGGCGCTGGCTGGGCTCGACACGGACTTCGCCTTTGTGGTTCACGGCGCAAGCGGGTTGGATGAGGTCAGCACGACCGGTCCCACGATCGTTTTCGAAGTACAAGGCGCGCGGGTGCGTGGTCTGGAATGGACTCCGGAAGAGTTCGGCGTGTCGCGAAGCTCCATCGAAACGTTGCGCGGCGGGAGCCGGCGGGAAAATCGCCGCATTGCCGAGGAAGTGCTCGGGGGCGTTCGCGGTCCGGCGCGGGATATTGTTCTGGTCAACGCCGCCGCAGCGCTGATGGCTTACGGAGGGTCTGAGGACAAACGGGAAGCCATGGATCGCGCGGCCCACTCGATTGACAGTGGCGCCGCGTTGCGGAAAGTAGAAGCGTTAAAGCGCGCGGCGACTTCCCCTCCCTGACGGTCGGGGCTCAGCGACGTTGGAGCAGTATCGGACGTGAAGCGGCATCGGACGTGAAGCGGTAACGGACGTGGAGTGGTAACGGACTGGAGGGTATCGGGCTCGAACTGTATCCGAGACGCAGGAGTGGTATTGGACGTTGGAGCGGTGTCGGCGATGATACCCGGCGGACGGTGACAATGGGCGTGTCATGCGGCGGCTGGCTCCTCGTGGCGGTCGCCCCAGGCGATTAGGGCGGCGGTGTAGCGGTCGTCGAGGGCCATTTTGGCTTCCAGAACGCCATTCGAAAAAACGAACTGGTCGTCGGCCGGATTGTAGGGAACTGGCTGCGATTGTTGGGCTTGCAGCTCATCGTGGTGCTCTTTGAGGGTGATGGCTTTGCGGAGATCGGACTCCAACTGGCGCTTGCGCTCGGCTTGGGTCTCTTTGAGGAGCTTGAGGGCGCGCTCGAACTGGCGCGCGATGCGCTGTTCGTAGATTGAGAGGGTAGCGAGCGTCTTGACGTGCATTTCGAAGGCGCGCGCGGAGGCACCGGCGGTGATGGCTCGGTCGTCGGTGCTGTGGATGCCGTCCTCACAGTGGACGGTATCGAGGGCGAGCAGGCTTTGCTCGTTGGCCGCGATTCGGTTCAGACGCCAGAGACAATTGGCGATGTTCTGGACGAGTTGGTGCTCGAGGGCGCCAACGGGTTGATAGTCGCGGAGGAAGTCGGCGCAGAACTCGCCGTGCGATTTCTGGTCTGCGGGCGAGATGACGACGGTCTGGCCGGTGAGGCCGTGGCGGAAAGCGTTGAGGCTGGAGCGCTGCTTGCCTTCCGGGGTACGCGGTCCGGTAGATTTCGATTTCATGTTAGTCGGTCCTCCTGGTTTCTGCTTTGTTCTTGGCACGCGGGCGCTGGGGGGCGCAGGGGGGGACAATCCTACAGTTCTTTAAAAGCGAAGGATTGCAGACAGTGGCCCGGAATGTCCCCCGGCGGGTTCGGAATGTCCCCGGCGGGTTCGGAATGTCCCCGGCGGGTTCGGAATGTCCCCGGCGGGTTCGGAATGTCCCCCGGCGGTTTGCTCGGCTTTGCTCGGCTCGGCTTTGCTCGGCTCGGCTTTGCAGCTTTGCTTGCGTGCGGTACTCTCAATTGCAGTTTAGCCAGCGGGTGCAAGGGTTTTTGGGGGCTGGAAGAGGGGAGATGGGGGTAAGTTACTGAAAAGCCGGGGACGAATTTATTGGGTTTCGGCGTGAACGCATGAGTCTTGACAAAATGTCACATTAGATATAATCTAAAAAATTCATGGACGTCGAGGCGATTAAACGGTCCTTGGAAGGGAACGGGTTGCGGTGCACACCGCAGCGGTACGCCGTGATGGCGTTCCTGATGGAACACAACAAGCATCCCACGGCTGCGGAAATTTTCGAAGGCGTGAATCGCGTGGATCCGCGCTCTTCCCGGGCCACGACTTATAACAATCTGCGGGACCTGGTGCAGGCGGGGTTGGTGAGGGAAGTGGCCGTGGAGGGCCGTGCCGCGCGATTCGATGCGAAAGGCATGCGGCATCACCACTTCATCTGCGACCGCTGCGGCAATGTTGAGGACATTGAGTGGTGCGACGTGCCCAAGCCTGCCTCGGGCGCCCTCGGTAAGCGGATTCTTCGCGAATGCGAACTCATCTTTCGAGGGCTCTGTACGAAGTGCGCTCCGCGGCGCGCTGCCCGGAAAGTGTCGTAGCCGTGTGGCCCGCACCAGCAATTTTTTTGTAAGAGAAGGAGCAAAACTTGTCAACCGAAGCGAAGTGCCCGTTGAGACACACCCTAACTGGGTCCCAGACGAATGCGGCCTGGTGGCCGAATCACCTCAACCTGAAGATCCTGCACCAGCACTCCTCCCTGTCCAATCCCATGGACAAGGAGTTCAACTATGCCGAGGAATTCAAGAGCCTCGACCTGGATGCGGTGATCCAGGACTTGCATGCCTTGATGACGGCATCGCAGGACTGGTGGCCCGCAGACTATGGCCATTATGGGCCGCTCTTCATCCGTATGGCGTGGCATAGCGCAGGCACGTATCGGATCGCCGATGGCCGAGGCGGCGCGGGTTCCGGAGCACAGCGATTTGCGCCCCTCAATAGCTGGCCGGACAACGTGAGCCTGGACAAGGCGCGCCGGTTGCTGTGGCCGATCAAGCAAAAGTACGGCCGGAAGATCTCCTGGGCCGACCTGATGGTTCTTGCCGGTAACGTCGCATTGGAGTCGATGGGATTCAAGACCTTTGGTTTCGGCGGTGGGCGCGAGGACGTCTGGGAGCCGGAAGAATACATTTACTGGGGGCCTGAGGGCAAGTGGCTGGGTGACGAGCGCTACAGCGGCGATCGTCAGCTCGAGAATCCTCTCGGCGCCGTTCAGATGGGCCTGATTTACGTAAATCCGGAAGGGCCCAATGGAAAGCCGGATCCAGTGGCCGCGGCACGCGATATCCGGGAGACGTTCGCCCGCATGGCGATGAATGACGAGGAGACCGTGGCGCTGATTGCCGGCGGGCACTCGTTCGGAAAAACCCACGGCGCCGCAGAACCCGGCAAGTATGTCGGCCCCGAACCCGAGGGCGCCGGCATCGAGGAGCAAGGCCTCGGGTGGAAAAACACGTTTGGCAACGGCAATGGCGCGGCGACGATCACCAGCGGGTTGGAGGGCGCCTGGACCACCACGCCAACGAAGTGGAGCAACAACTATCTGGAGAACCTGTTCGGGTTTGAGTGGGAGCTCACGAAGAGCCCCGCCGGCGCGCACCAGTGGACTCCCAAGGGCGGGGCTGGAGCGGGCACCGTTCCCGATGCCCACGATCCGTCGAAGCGGCACGCCCCGTTCATGCTCACGACGGACCTCTCCTTGAGGATGGACCCGATCTATGAGCCGATCGCGAGGCGCTTTCTCAAGAATCCGCAGGAGTTGGCAGACGCGTTCGCCAAGGCGTGGTTTAAGCTGACGCACCGCGACATGGGGCCTGTTTCGCGGTACCTTGGCCCGCTGGTTCCCGCCCAGCCGCTGCTGTGGCAGGACCCCGTTCCCGCGGTGGATCATAAACTGATCGGCGAGCAGGACGTTGCTGCCCTGAAGGCCAAGATTCTCGCATCCGGACTGTCGATCTCCCAACTGGTGACGACGGCCTGGGCGTCGGCGACGACCTTCCGCGGCAGCGACAAGCGCGGTGGGGCGAACGGGGCGCGCATTCGCCTGGCGCCGCAAAGGGACTGGGAAGTGAACCAACCGGCCGAACTGGCGAAGGTCCTGCAGAGGCTGGAGGCGATCCGGAAGGAGTTCAACAGCTCGCAAGCTGGTGGCAAGAAGGTCTCGCTGGCCGACCTGATCGTTCTGGGCGGTTGCGCAGCCGTAGAGGCGTCAGCGAAGAAAGCCGGGCACGACGTGAAGGTACCTTTCACACCGGGGCGCACGGATGCTTCGCAGGAGCAGACCGATGTGCATTCGTTCGCCGTACTGGAGCCGGCCGCAGACGGGTTCCGCAACTATCTCCGGAAGGGACACGAGGGATCGGCGGCTGAGCTGCTGGTGGATCGGGCGAACCTGCTGACCCTGACCGCGCCCGAGATGACGGTCCTGGTGGGTGGCATGCGCGCCGTGAATGCAAACTTCGGGCAGTCCAAACATGGTGTTTTCACCAAGCGGCCCGAGACGTTGACGAATGATTTCTTCGTCAACCTGCTCGACATGAAGACGAAGTGGCAGAAGTGCGCCGGATCGGAAGGCGTGTTGGAGGGGCGCGACCGGGCGACGGGCGAGCTCAAGTGGACGGGCACCGTGGTGGATCTCGTCTTCGGTTCCAACTCGCAGCTCCGAGCGATCGCGGAAGTCTATGCGTGCAGTGACTCGCAGCAGGCGTTTGTGAAGGACTTCGTGGCGGCGTGGAATAAGGTGATGAATTTGGATCGCTACGAGCTTGCCTGAGGTGGGCGGAGGAGAGGGGCTGTCAACTGGTGCCAGCCCCGGCTGCTTTAAGATCGCGAACCGTCAAGGTGACTTCGCAAAGGTCCATGGATCGATGACGTCGACTCCGATGTTCGCAAAGTGACGACTGTTGCATGTGGCGACAGTCAGGCCGTGGTGGAGGGCGGTGGCCGCGATCAAACCGTCAATAACCGGCACCAGGACGCCTCTCGTTCTGCCAGCCTCTGTCAAGTGCCCCCACAGAATGCAGATCTGGTAATCGATGGAAAGAATTCTGGAGCCAAGCCAATCAAAGAGGTCTTTCTGAATCCATTGCTCCAGGTGATTCCGTCGCTTCCCGGGGCCGAGCTGGTCAATGCCCTTTTGGATTTCACCGCAAACGAGGACACTGGTGTAAATCATTAGCGGATCGGTGGAGTTCAGCCAAGCTTCAACATTGGTGTCAGGGGCTTGGGCTGGGCGGTTGAATTCAGAAATGACGTTGGTGTCGACAAGGAAGCCAGCGCTCATGGGGTGATGTCGCGGCCAAGATCATTATCCCGCTCCAGGTTGAGGCCGGCGCCAAAGATCGGGGAGCGACGGAGAAACTGAGCGAAGCTCTCCTTCGGGCGGCTAACAGGGAGAGTGGAGTGCTGGCGGAACTCATCCAATGCACGCGCCAGAAGCTCGTCAACGGAGTGGAATTGGCCACTGCGGATAGCTTCTTCCACGAATTGTTGCTGGTCGGGAGTTAGATGAACCGTCATACCCCAAAGCTACTGTATGGTTGACTGGGAGTCAAACCCGTCCCAGGTCCGGGGACCATTGTGATCGCCGTGCATGGGCTGACGAGCAGGCCGACTTAGGCTGCCGGGGTAGGGGCGCGTACGGGATTTCGCGGGCAAAATGGGGGACAGACAGAGGTTTCGCGGCGTGCTGGAAAGGGAAGATTACGGTCGGGCGAAACCCAGTCAGTCCCCCATTTTGCCCATTTTGCTTAGTACGGACTAGCAGGTCCGGCGGATCTGTGGCGAAGGTCTCGGGCTGAAGGGTTGAGAATCCGAACGAATTTATTTGGATTCGGCGCGATAACCGGTCGGGGCGCGCTATCATAAACTAGTTTTTGGCGCCGAAACAGACGACAATGGGCACGAATTTAGTCATCCAGCAGGTATCGGGCGGAGGCGAGTTTCAGGTCACGCGGACGAGCGCCTTCAAGACGTCGAAGCCGGTGAAGGTTGCGTCGCCTTATGCGTGGGCCGTGGAAGGGCGTCCCGACAGCAACCTGATGGCGGAGCTGCAATGGTATCTGGAAACGTTTCTAGAGTATCCGTTTTCGCCTGAGACCGAGCATGCGAATCGAATTCTGGCGGCGCTGAAGACTTGGGGGGAAGAGGCGTTTGCCGCTCTTTTCGGCAATCTTAGCGCGGGCTCGCTGTTTCAAGCGGCGACGGCCGAGGATTACAGTGGTCTCAACCTGCAGATTGCCAGCGACGATGCGGGGGTGTTGTCGTGGCCATGGGAAGCGCTACGCGATCCGCAACTGGGAACCGCGCTGGCGCATGTTTGTCAGATTGAGCGGAGGTTGGGCGAGATTCGGGATGCGCCGGAGGCGTCGGCCGATCTTCCTCGAGACCGAGTCAATATTCTGCTGGTGGTGGCGCGGCCCTATGGAGACAGCGACGTGCGGTATCGCTCCATCGCCCGTTCGCTGGTGGAACTGATCGACAAACACAATCTGCCGGCGCACGTGGATCTGCTGCGTCCACCGACATTTAAACAGCTTCGAGAGCACCTGAAGCAACACCCTGGTTACTACCACATCCTCCACTTTGACGGCCACGGGGCTTATTCGCCTTCGGCGGGCAGCCCATCTCAGCATTCCTATAAGACTGCGGAAGGAAAGATCGTATTTGAGACGGACGAGGGCACGGAGGATCCGATCACTGCGGGACAGTTGAACGATCTTTTGCGGGAGTACGCCGTTCCGGGCGTGGTGCTCAACGCTTGCCAGTCGGCAATGGTGGCGCAGGAGTCCGGAGATGCTTTCAGCTCAGTGGCGGCGGCGCTGCTGCGGTCTGGGGCTCGGGGCGTGGTGGCGATGGCGTACTCGCTGTATGTTTCCGGAGCGCAAGAGTTTCTGCCGGCGTTCTACCGGGCCTTGTTCGAGACGGGCAGCATGGCGGAGGCCACGCGAGCCGGGCGTCAACAGATGCGAGCGCAGCCGAAGCGGGTGTGTGCGCGCGGACGGTTTGAACTGGACGACTGGTTGCTGCCGGTGCTGTATCAGCAGAGCGCGTTGGATTTGTCATTTGCGGCGAAGGCCAGTGTTCCGAAGGGCGAGTCGCGCTTGCCGGAGGAGTTTCGGGACGAGAACAACCCGTATGGATTCATCGGGCGGGATGGGGCGCTGCTGGCGCTGGAGCGGGCGATGCGCCGGCCGCCGGCAGGAATCCTGATTCAGGGGTTGGGCGGCATCGGCAAGACGACGCTGGCGCGCGGGTTTGTGCGTTGGCTGGAAGACACCAACGGTCTGGGACAAGGGGCTCTGTGGCTGGACTACCGCGAGATCCGATCCGCGGAGTTCGTGGTGAACCGGATGGGGGAGCCGTTGTATGGAGCGAATTTCGGGTCGGCTCCGATGGAAGCCCGGCTGAAGGCGCTGGTTACGGCTCTGCGGGAGCATCGGTTCGTGATCGTGTGGGATAACTTCGAGTCCGCTTCCGGGATTGCCGGTACCGCGGTGACGGGGACTCTGGTTGAGCAGGACCGGGCGGTGCTGGCTGGGTTGCTGAAGAGTTTGCGGGGAGG
>Ga0075017_100001700_pt1 | contig 13588 bp, 16 predicted proteins | sample AleBraG_ABR_2012_FD_71475 | JGI IMG/M metagenome (GOLD analysis project Ga0075017, IMG submission 71475) | Freshwater sediment microbial communities in response to fracking from Pennsylvania, USA - Alex Branch Run_MetaG_ABR_2012 | ecosystem: Environmental > Aquatic > Freshwater > Creek >... | reverse complement strand
GCGGCCGAGCTGCGCACGGTCGCGGGCAAGACCATCGTGCTGACCGGCGCACTGCAGCCCGGGCGATTCAGTGACAGCGATGCGCCGTTCAACCTCGGCATGGCACTGGCGGCCGCGCAGGTACAGCCGCCCGGCGTGTACATTGCCGCCAACGGGCGGATATTCGAGGCCGCGCGCGTTCGCAAGAACCGCGAGCAGAACCGGTTCGAGCCGATCTGACCTCGCTTCGCGAGACCCTGCCAGCGCCCTGCGGTGGGCGACGAAACGCGCCGGGCGCGCCGGGCGCGCCGGGCGCGTCGGGCGTGCCCGGTCGTCGACTCCGCTGCCGACGCGCCAGCCCGGGCCGCGCAGCTCGCGGCCGGGCGTCGCGCCCGTGGGCTCGCCGTCCCGCAGCACCTGCACGCCGTTGATGAAGACCTGAAGCACGCCGGTCGCATGGCGGCGCGGCTGCTCGAAGGTCGCGTGGTCCCGGATGCGGGCGGCGTCGAACACGACGGCAGCCGCATCATCGCCCGCTGCGAGCCGTTCGCGGCCGGCGAGTTGCCAGTCTTCCGCGGGCGGTGGCGCTGGCGGGGTCGCAAATCCGTGCGTTTGCACCGCTTGGACGGCCCTCAAGCATCTTGCCCGCTTCGGCACCTCGTATTACCATTTGTTGCTATGAGTAATACCGACCAGCCGATGCGCGTCGTATCGATCAAGCTGCCGGCCGGCTTGGATCGGGAGCTGACCGATATTGCGCGCCGGCGTCGCTTGACGCGCTCGGCGGTCGTGCGCGAGGCGCTCGACTCCTACGCACGCAAGCCGCGCAGGTCGGTAGTCTCTGCGGCGGGCCCGCTGGTCGGGGTGCTCAAGGGCGGGGCGGCCGATCTTTCGGCCGGCGCCCGGCACATGACCCGCTACGGCAAATGAGCCCGCCGGTGATCCTCGATACCGGGCCGCTGGTCGCGCTGCTAGTTGCGCGTGACCGGCATCATGGCTGGGCCAAGACGGTCCTTGGGGACATCGAGCCGCCACTGCTCACCTGTGAAGCCGTGCTGTCGGAAGCTTGTTTTCTGGTCCGCAGCCTCGCGGGCGGGCGCGAGGCGGTACTGGGCCTGGTCGCGCGCAAGGTCGTCGCGATCGGTTTCGAGCTTGTACCGGAGATCGAGCGCGTGCGACGGTTGATGCGGCGTTACGCCTCGGTGCCGATGTCTCTGGCCGATGCCTGCCTCGTGCGCATGGCGGAAATGTACGCGGCCAGCCGCGTCATGACGCTCGACAGCGACTTCCGGGTCTACCGGCGGAATACGCGCCAGGCGCTCGCGCTGATCTCGCCCTGGGGGTGACGGAGGTGCCGATGCCGCGCAGCCGCACTGCGACAGCGCCGAGTACCAGCGCCAGTTCGAGCAGGGTGTGGACGGCAGCCGCTGAGGGCAGCGGGCCAATCGCGCCCGACCTGACGCTGCTGCGCGGCTTCACCGCAACCGCGCCGCTGCGCGCCGCGACCGAAGTCATTGCCGCCGCGGCGCCGTTCCGCCACCTCACGACGCCGGGCGGCGGGCGCATGTCGGTGTCGATGACGAACTGCGGCGCATGGGGTTGGCACAGCGATGCGCGCGGCTACCGCTACCTCGCGCACGATCCGGCCAGCGGCGCGGCCTGGCCGGCCATGCCGGCGCTGTTCCGGGCGCTGGCGGCCGATGCCGCCGCGGCCGGCGGCTTCGGCGGCTTCGAGCCCGATTGCTGCCTCGTCAACCGCTACGTCGTCGGCGCGCAGATGGGAGCGCATCGCGACTTCGACGAGCTCGACATGCGCCATCCGATCGTCTCGGTCTCGATCGGCCTGCCGGCCGTGTTTCTCTGGTACGGCGCGACTCGCAGGGGGCCGGCGCTGCGGGTTCCGCTCGCTGATGGCGATGTCGTGGTTTTCGGCGGCAGCGCGCGCGCCGGCTATCACGGCGTGCGCCGGCTCGCCGCGCCGGGGCCGGACGCTGCCGCGACCGTGCGCTACAACCTGACCTTCAGGCGGGCGCGGTGACGCAGGTGCGCTATCCTGACTCCTCATGACGGTCACCCACGCCGCGCTCGTGCCGCACGTCACGACGCCCTGTGCCGCCGTGCGCGGACTCGCGGCCAGGGTGGTACTGACCGCAAGCGGCCAGCTGTCGCTCTACTACGTGCTGCGCGCGCCGCTCGCGCAGCTCGCAATCCCGCCGCCGCGCGCGCGGCGCTTCTGCGACGGGCTCTGGCAGCACACCTGCTTCGAGGCCTTCGTCGCGGTCGACGGCGCTGCCGCCTACCGCGAGCTCAACTTCGCGCCGTCCGGCGAGTGGGCCGTGTACGCCTTCACGGGCCTGCGCGAGGGCCGGGCGCCGCTCCCGACCGTGCCGCGGCTCGCCACGCGCCGCGACGTGGAACGCTTCGAGCTCGACGCCGTGGTCGAGCTCGGCGAGCTGTTCGACCGTCCGTGGAAGCTCGTGCGCCTCGGCCTCGCCGCCGTGATCGAGTCCGCGGACGGCAGCCTCTCTTATTGGGCGCTGCGCCACCCCACGGACCGCCCCGATTTCCACCACCGCGGCAGCTTCCTGCTGTCGCTGTCGTGAGCACGCGGCGCGCTCGCGCGCGCAGCTGAAGGGAAGCGCGCATGAAGTTCGGCATCGATCGCCTGCTCGAGGAACCGCAGCTGCGCCGGCGGCTCGCGGGTCGGCGCGTCGCGCTGCTCGCGCACCCTGCCTCGCTCACGCGCCGCTTCGAGCATTCGCTCGACGCACTCGCGGCCAAGCGCGACATCCGGCTCGCGGCCGCCTTCGGCCCGCAGCACGGGCTGCGCGGCGACAAGCAGGACAACATGATCGAGTCGCCGGACTATCGTGATCCGGTGCACGACATCCCCGTCTACAGCCTGTATGGCGCGGTGCGCCGGCCGACCGTGGCGATGCTCGCCGATTGCGACGTGCTGCTCGTCGACCTGCAGGATCTGGGCTGCCGGATCTACACGTTCATCACGACGCTGCGCTACGTGCTCGAGGCGGCGGCCGAGTGCGGCAAGTCGGTTTGGGTGCTCGATCGCCCGAATCCGGTCGGCCGGCCGGTCGAGGGCCTCGCGCTGCGCCCCGGCTGGGAGAGCTTCGTCGGCGCGGGAAGGTTACCGATGCGGCACGGGCTCACACTCGGCGAGCTCGGCGGCTGGTTCGTGCGCACCTTGCGCCTCGATGTCGACTACGAGTGCATCGGGCTCGCGGGCTGGCAGCCCGAGCGCGCGCCCGGCTACGGCTGGCCGCTGCATGCGCGGGCCTGGGTCAACCCGAGCCCGAACGCGCCGAACCTCTACATGGCGCGCTGCTATCCGGGCACCGTATTGCTCGAGGGCACCACGCTCTCCGAGGGCCGCGGCACGACGCGGCCGCTCGAGCTCATCGGCGCGCCGGACCTCGACGCGCGCGCGCTCGTTGCCACGATGCATGCGATCGCGCCCGCCTGGCTCGCCGGCTGTCGCCTGCGGCCGTGCTGGTTCGAGCCGACCTTTCACAAGCATGCCGGTACGCTGTGCGCGGGCCTGCAGGTCCACGTCGAGGACAGCGCCTACGAACACGCCATGTTCCGGCCGTGGCGGCTCGTGGCCGCGGCGCTCAAGGCGCTGCGGCGGCTACGGCCCGATTATCCGCTGTGGCGCGACTTTCCGTACGAGTACGAGCGCGGCCGGCTCGCGGTCGACCTCATCAATGGCAGCCCGCTGCTGCGGCAATGGGTCGACGACCCGGCGGCGACCCCGGCTGACCTCGAGGCACTGGCGGCGCCGGACGAGGCAGCCTGGCGCGCCGAGCGCGAGCCGCTGCTCGCCTATCGCTGATCAGCCGACAGGGCTGGGGTAAGTACGGCTGCCGTCGGGCGTCGCGCAGTGGATTAATGAAGGCCATGTTGCACGAGACGGGCGAGCAGAGCGGGTGCCGCGGCCGGCGGCTGCACACACAGCGCTGGTTGCCGGACGGCGCGCCGCGCGCGGCGGTCGTGCTCGCGCACGGGCTCGCCGAGCACAGCGGCCGCTACGGCGAGCTCGCGCGGCACCTGACCGCGCGCGGGCTCGCGCTGTATGGGCTCGACCACCGCGGCCACGGCCGGTCGGAAGGCCCGCGCGCCAACATCGAGCGCTTTGCCTACGTCGTTGCCGACCTCGCCACGCTGATCGCCGCCATACGCGCCGCAGATCCGTCCCGGCCGCTGTTCCTGCTCGGTCACAGCATGGGCGGCGCGGTGGCGCTCAGCTACGCGCTGCAGAGCCCGACGCTGCTCGACGGGCTGCTCCTGTCCGCGCCGCTGCTCGCCACCGACCCGAAAGTACCGCCGCTCAAGCGCCTGGCGGGGCACGCGTTGTCGGTGGTGGCGCCGTCGGCCGGCCTGCTGACGCTGGAAGCGGCCGCGGTGAGCCGCGATCCGGTCGTCGTGCGCGAATACGAGAACGACCCGCTCGTGTTCCATGGCGCGATCCCGGCGCGCACGCTCGTCGAGCTGCTGGCGGCGCTCGGCTGGCTCGCGGCGCGCGCGCCGGAGCTGCGCATGCCGGTGCTCGCGCTGCACGGCACGGCCGACCGCCTGGTGCCCTTGGAGTTCGTGGCGCCCGTCTACGAACGGCTCGGCTCGCCCGACCGCACGGTGCACCGCTACGAGGGGCTCTACCACGAGCTCTTCAACGAGCCCGAGCGGGCCCGGGTCTATGCCGACCTCGAGGCCTGGCTCGAGGCGCACCTGCCGGCGAACTGAGCTGCGCCGGCTTCCCTCCAGTACGCTAGATGACTATAATGACCATCGTGATCTTCTGAGCTGTCGCCGGAGTTGACGATGAAAAGGAACGCCTGGACGGTCGCAGAAGCGAAGGCGAAATTCAGCGAGGTGATCGATCGGGCGCAGTCGGGGGGGCCGCAGGTCATCACGCGCAACGGGCGCAAATCCGTGGTGGTCGTCGCGGCCGGCGAATGGGACCGCAAGACCAGACGCATCGGCAACCTGGCGGAGTTCTTCGCCGCTTCCCCGCTGCGGGACTCGGCGCTCAAGGTCCGGCGCCGCAAGGATCTGGCCCGCAAGACCGAGCTGTGAATTTTCTGCTTGACACCAACGTTGTGTCGGAATGGGTCAGGGTGCGTCCCAACGAGGGCGTCGTCGCGTGGCTCGCGAACGTGGACGAGGACCGCGTGTTCGTCAGTGTCGTGACGCTGGCGGAGCTTCGCTACGGGATTGAACGCATGCCGGCGGGCCGGCGCCGCGTGCGTCTCGAAGAGTGGCTGCATGCAGAGCTGCCGCTGCGCTTCGAAGGTCGCGTCGTGCCGGTCGACGCTGCGGTGGCCGACAGCTGGGGTCGCATCGTGGCGACGCGCGAGGCGCTTGGTCGGCCGATCGGCAGTATCGACGCTTTCATCGCGGCAACCGCGCAGGCGCACAAGCTTGCGCTCGTGACCCGCAACGCTGCGGATTTCGGGGCGTCCGTGCAGACGGTCGTCAACCCCTGGACGTCCGCCTGAGTTCGGACCGCCACCGGCCGCGAGTCGCGACCGGCGTTCGGCATGTGCACACAGCCGCGAGCGGCCTTCGGACCACGCTCAACGGTGCAGCAGCAGTCCCTCGGTGAGCCAGCGTTTGAGCCAGCCGGCCGCCTGCAGCGCCGCCTGGTCGCCGTGCGACTCGAGCAGCAATCCGCACAGCTCGCCGAAGCTCGCGCCGCCCGCGAGCGTGTCGAACGCGACGGCCTCATCCGGCTCGCAGGAGCGAAATTGGGTGGTCAGCTGCGGACGCCAGATCAGCCAGTCGACGGGGTCGAGGCGCACCGCGACGGGAGCCTGGGCCGTCGCAGGCACCTCGGCCGACGTATTCGCCCCGGCCGGTGCGGCCGCCTGCTCGGCCGTGACGCCGCTGTCCGCGGGTGCAGCCGTGATCGCCGCTTGAGCCGTCGCCGCTTGAGCCGTCGCCGCTTGAGTCGTCGCCGCTTGAGTCGTCGCCGCTTGAGTCGTCCCCGCTTGAGCCGTCGCGGCGCGCCAGGCGGCGACCGCGTTGCTCGTAAGCTGCAGGCGCCGCACGCTCGGCAGCGGCGCGAAGCTCAACGACGGCCACTCCTGCGCGGCGACCTCGGCAAGGTCGGCGGGCGCGAGTGCGACCGCGTCGGGTGCGTCGAAGGCGGCGGCCAGCTGCCATTCGAATTGCGCGAGCTCGGCGAGCATCGCGTCCTCGTCGTTCGCGGCGTGCGCGGCGAGGAACGCACCGACTTCGGCGCCGTAATCGCGCACCGAGCGATGCAGCGAGGGGGTCGCCTCGACGAAGGCGCGCATGCGCTCCGCGAAGGCCGCCGCGCCGAGCCGGGCGGCGAGGGCCGGGTACTGCGCGGCGAGTGCCTCCACGAGCCGCAGCCGGTAGCCGGCGCTGTAGATCTCCCAGCGCCCGACCGCCGGGGGCTGCACGGCGCGCTCGAGCGCATCGGGCAGCGCGCCGCCCGCGAGCACGTGCGCCTGCACCGTGCGCTCAAGCTCCTCGAGGCGCATCAGGCAGCCTGCGCCAGCGTGCCGCGCGCGATGTCGCGCGCACGCCCGAGCTCGGCCACGAGCTCCATGAGCGGCGGGATGCGGTCGTCGCGCTCGAGCAGCGTGCTGACGGGGCCGAAGCGCCGCAGCGCATGCGCATAGAGCTCCCAGACCTCGTCGCGCACCGGCGCGTCGTGCGTGTCGATGACGTAGCTGCCGTGGTCCTGGTGCCCGGCGAGGTGGAACTGCTGGACCGCCGCGCGCGGCACGCCATCGAGGAAGGCGCGCGGGTCGAAGTCGTGATTGCGGCTGCTGACGTACACGTTGTTGACGTCGAGCAGCAGGCGGCAGCCGGTGCGCTCCACGAGCGCGGCCAGGAATTCCCACTCGCTGCATTCCGACGACACGTAGCTCACGTAGCTCGAGACGTTCTCGACCACGAGCGGCCGGCCGAGAAACTCCTGCACGCGCTCGACGCGCGGTACCACGTGTGCGAGCGCCTCCTCGGTGTACGGCAACGGCAGCAGGTCGTGCAGATTGCGGCCATCGGTGCCGGTCCAGCACAGGTGGTCCGAGATCCACGCCGGCTCGCAGCGCCGCGCGAGCTCGCGCACGCGCGCGAGGTAGTCGAAATCGAGCGGCGCGGTGCTGCCCACTGACAGCGACACGCCGTGCATCACGACCGGGTAACGGTCGCGGATCGCATCGAGGAAATGCAGCGGGCGCCCGCCGCCGACCAGGTAGTTCTCGGTGATGACCTCGAACCAGTCGACCGCGCCGGGCGAGTCGCGCAGCGGGCCCTCGAGTATCTCGAGGTAATGGACCGGCCGCAGGCCGAGGCCGAAACCGAGCGGCGGCCCGGATGCTGACGGCACGGGGCGCAACGCTGCGCCGTCCAACGCACGGCTATCGGTAGCGTGACTCATGGCCGCGTGTCGCGCTAGCACGCGGGACGCGCCGCCGCTTGGGCGGCGCGCCCGCGATCGGCACCTTACTTCGCCTTGGCCTTCGCCTTGGCGGCGTCGCAATCGGCCTTGCTCAGCTCCAGGAATCCCTGGCCCTTGCAGGAATTCTGGCCCTTGCAGGAGTTGTGCGCGCTCTTGCAGGCGGACGTGCCTTTACAGGAGTTCACGCCGTCGCAGTGGACCTTGGCCTCCTCGGCGGCGCTGGCGACCGAGATGGCGGCGGTGCTGAACAGGAGGGCAGCGGCGGTCGCGATCGCGGCGCCGGTGGCGGTCATCTTCATCGGTGGATACCTCGTGGTTGTGGTGGGCCTGGACATCGTTGCTGCAGCGCAGCAGCGAATTCTTCAATTTGCTGAATCCTTCAGGTCTCTAACGGGGCGCGAGCTTAGCCTGGGCGGCGTCGCAATCGGCTTTGCTGAGCATCAGGAATCCCTGTCCCTTGCAGTCGTTCAGGCCCTGGCAGGCGCTATGGGCCGTCGCGCAGGCGGAAGTGCCCTTGCAGGCGTTGACGCCCTGGCACTTGATCCTGGCCGGCTCGGCCGCGCTCGCGACGGACACCGCCACGGTGCTGAACAGCAGCGCTGCCGCGACCGCGATCGCGGCACCTATCGGGCGGGCCGGCGCGCGGGCGGGCGCGCGGGCGGGCGCGCCGTTGGACACGGACGGTGGTTGCAGCAGCGTGGTCACGGCGGGCCCCCCGGCATCGTCATTATGGCACGGCAATCGCAGCTCACGCCTGACCAGACCGGCGTCGGCCGGCAATTATTTCCGCTGCCGGCCGCGCCGCCCGCGGTAGGATTCCGCCGGTCCCGTGTCGGACCTGCCAGCGGGTCTCCGGGGCGCGCTGCGGGCCACGCCGGCCGGGCCGTCCCGAAGCTGTAATAGAAGAAGTCGCCTCCCGGTCTATCCCAATGAGCGATCCGGTCGACAGCCTCGCCCAACGACGGCGCTTCGATGCGCTGTGCGGCCGGCTGCGGCCCGACTTGTATCGCTTTGCCTTTTGGCTCGCGCGCGACCGGGCGGTCGCGGAGGACGTGGTGCAGGACACGCTGATGCGCGCCTGGCGCTCCTTCGACGCCCTCGACGACGAGGCGGCCGCCAAGCCGTGGCTGCTGACGATCGCGCGCCGCGAGTTCGCGCGCCGCTTCGAGCGCAAGCGCTTCGAGACGGTCGACATCGACGATCCGGCGGTGGCGGGCGACCCGGCGCTCGCGAGCGAGGAGGCGCAGGAGGTGCTCGAGATCCGCGCGGCGATCCTCGCGCTCGAGGACGATTACCGCGAGCCACTCGTGCTGCAGGTGCTGATGGGATTCACGACCCAGGAGATCGCGACGCACATGGGCCTCACGCAGGGCGCCGTGCTGACGCGCCTTTTTCGCGCGCGGCAGAAGCTCAAGGCCGCGGTCATGGGCCGCGAGGAGGGCGCGTGAACTGCGAGCAGGCACGGCTCGCGCTCGGCGCGGAGCCGGCGCAGCGGTCGCCGGAGCTCGCGGCGCACCTCGCCGGGTGCAGCGCCTGCGCAGCTTTCGCCGCCGAGATGGCTGCACTCGACGCACGGATCCGCCAGGCCCTCGAAGTCCCGGTGCCACCCGCAGCGCGCAGCGCGCCGAGCGCCGCGAGCGCTCAACGCGGCGCGGGCGCGATCGCCCACCTGCTCGGCACCCGGCCGCGCCGCTGGGCCGCGCTCGCAGCCGGCGGGCTCTTCGCGGCCATCATCGCCACGGCGCTCTGGACGGCGTACCCGCGCGAGTCGCTGGCGGGTGGGCTCGTCGACCACGTCGCGCACGAACCCGATTCCTGGACGAGCAGTGCGCCGGTGTCACCGGACGCGCTCAGCTATGTGCTCGCCCGCTCGCACGTGCGGCTCGATCCCGGCGCGCCGCTCGTGAGCTATGCGCACAGTTGCTGGTTCCATGGCTGGTTTGTGCCGCACCTCGTGGTGCAGACCGGGCACGGGCCGGTCACCGTCATGGTGCTCACGCACGAGCGGATCGGCGCGAAGATGCCGATCGACAGCGGTGGCTACCGCGGCGTGATCGTGCCGGCCGCGCGCGGCGCGCTCGCGGTGCTGGCACGCGACGGCCTGAGCGGCGCGGCGCGTGGCGCGGCGGCTGGCGGGGTTGGCGTCGAGGCCGACGTCGACGCCGTGGCGGTGCGCGTCGCCTCTGCCATCCGCTACCTCGACTGAGCCGCGCGCCGGCATGGCGACTCGCCGGCGTCGCGCACGACGCCGTCCATCGTGCGGAACGCCCAGCGATAGCCGCCGGCCGCGAGCTCGAGCTCGAGCACGCCGTACTCGCGTGCGAACGCGCGGTGCTCGCCCGACAGCGACACGTCGCGCAGCCCCGCGCCGCCCGTGCCGACCACGAACTCGCGGATCCCCGACGGCTGCGGCTTGCCGTCGGCGTCGCGCGGCTCGAAGGACTCGTAGAAATGCTCGTGCCCGGACAGCACGAGGTCGGCGCCCGCCGCGTCGAGCGTGCGCCAGGCGCTCTTCATCGGTGCGCCGTCGCCGCGGTGCAGGCCGGTCGAGAACAGCGCGTGATGCCACAGCGCGACGATGCAGCGTCGATCGCCCGCGATCGTGGCGAGCTCGCGTCTGAGCCAGCGCAGCTGCCGCTTGAGATTCTCGTCGCGCAAATTGCTGTCGAGCCCGATGAGCCACCAGTCGCCGAGCGCAGTGCGAAACCAAGTGCGCCTGCGCCCGCCGAAGTAGGCGAGGAAGTCGCGCGGTGAGCCGGCCACGTAGTCGTGGTTGCCGGGCACCGCATAGGTGTGCGCGAGGTGGCGGCCCCAGGTCGGCGCATAGCAGGCCGCGAGCGTCGCCGCGTCGGCGTAGCGGTAGGCGGCGTCGCCGAGCACGAGCACGGGCGCACCGTCGGGTATGAGCCTGGCGGTCGCCGCGGCGGCGCTCTCGGCGGGGTCGCCGGCGCATTCGGCGATGTCGCCCGCGGCGTAGACCTTCAAGGTCGGCGCGGCCGGCTCGGCCGGCCTGGCTGGAGGGGCCAGCGCGGCCAGCGCACAAGCGCAAGGCAGCAGCGCGCTCAGGAGCGCGGCAGGCAGCGCGCGCCCGTGCGTCCGGCGTGTCGCATGGGCCGGGATGCGGGTGAGTACGCACAGAGTCATGCAGCGCAATACGAGCAGTGCGATCAACTCGACGCTCCCCCGGTCGTCAGCACGAGCTTGCCGACCGTGCGACCCGACTGCAGTTCCGCGAGCGCCGCGGGCGCGGCGGCGAACGGGTAGCGGCCGCCGACGTGCGGCGGGTCGAGCCCGAGCACGGACAGGGCGGCATACGCCGCCGGCACGCGCCCGACGGACTCCCACAGCCAGATGAGATTGAAGGCGAGCAGGCCGCGGTTGCTCGCGATCATCGCGAGCGGATCGAGCCGCGGCCGGCGCAGCCAGTGCCAGGCGAGGCGCGGCCAGCTCGGCCGCGGTCCGGCGCTCATGAAGTCGGCGGCGCCGTACAGGACGTAGCGGCCTTCCGGCGCGAGACGCGCGAAGGCCGGCCGGAAACCTGCGCCGAGCACGGCGTCGAACACGAGGTCAAAGCCCGTGGCACCGTGCGCCGCGAGCGCGGCGTCGAGGCGTTGCGGGAAGCCGCGAGTGCCGCGCAGGACGATCTGTGCAGCCGCGAGGCCGCGCCGCGTGCGCAGGAAATCGACCTTCGCCGGGTTGCCGACCACCGCGACCGGCCGCGCGCCGAGACGGTCGAGGATAGCGAGCGCGTTGAGGCCGACCCCGCCGGCCGCCGACTGCACGAGTACCACGCTGCCCGCGCGCGCCGCGCCGAGCTCAACGAGGCCGTACCAGGCGGTGAGCCCCTGTACGGGCCAGGCGGCCGCCTGCTCGAAGCTCCAGCCGCCCGGCAGCGGGTGCAGGTAGCGCGTGTCGACGTTGAGCGCGGTCGCGTAGCCACCGAAGCGTGTCAGCACGACGACGCGATCGCCGACCCGGAAGCGCGTCGTGCGGCCGGGCGGCGGCTCGCCGAGGGCCTCGACCACCCCGGCACCCTCGAGCCCGGGGACGAAGCTGCCGGATGGCGTCGCCGAATAGAGCCCGAGGCAGGCGAAGACGTCCGCGAAGTTGAGGCCGATCGCTGCCATGCGCACGCGCGCCTCCCCGGGGCCCGGAGGCGCGAGCGGCTCCTCGACGCAGCGCAGGCGCGCGAGCGAGCCGGCGCGGTCGATGCGCCAGGCGGTCCGCGTCGTTGTCCTGTCCACGGCGCACAGCATCGCACGAGGCTGGCTCGCGCAGCAGCAGGATGCTCCAATAGCGCACGCCCATGTCCGACGCGATCGCCCCCATCCCCGCCGAAAGTCCGGCCGAGCCAGCGTGGCGCCGCTGGCTCGCGCCGGCCTTCTCGGTGCTCGTGTTCGCGCTCGTCGTGTGGGTGCTGCACCACGCGCTCGGCCGCTATCACCTGCGCGACATCGTCGCGCAATTGCGTGCGATCCCGCGCCGGGCCGTGCTCGCGGCCGCCGTGCTGACGGCCGGCAGCTACTCAGTACTGACGCTGTACGACTGGCTCGGCGTGCAGTACGTCGGCAAGCGGGTCGGCTATGCGCGCACGGCGCTGACCTCGTTCATCGCCTACGCCTTCGGTCACAACCTGAGCCTCGCCGCATTCACGGGCGCGGCCGTGCGCTACCGCCTGTACTCGACGGTTGGGCTGACGACGCTTGACGTCGCGACGATCGTCTCCGTGTGCGCGCTCACGACCGCGCTCGGCGTGAGCGTGCTCGCGGGCGGCGCGTTGCTGCTCGCCGTGCCGGGCAGCGATGCGCTGCATCTTGGGCATGCGTGGTCCAAGCTCGTCGGCTTGTGCCTCGTCGGCTGGGTGGCGGGCTACCTCGGCTGGGCAAGCCTCGCGCGCGAGCCGCTCAAGGCCGGCTCGTGGGCGTTGCGGCCACCCGGCATGGCGCTCGCGGCGTCGCAGGTGCTCGTCGCAGTCGTCGACCTCACACTCGCCTCGGCCGTGCTGTACGTGCTGCTGCCAAGCCGCGCCGGCGTCGACTTCGTCACCTTCGCCGGAATCTATGCGGTCGCGATCGTCGGTGGGATCCTGAGCCAGGTGCCGGGCGGGCTCGGTGTATTCGAGGCCATATTGCTGCTGGCGCTGCCGGATGTCTCTGCCCCGCCGCTGCTCGGCGCGCTGCTCGCGTACCGGGGCATCTACTACCTCGCGCCGCTCGTGCTCGCGGCCGCGGCGCTCGCCGCCCACGAGCTCAGCCGGCAGCGCTCGCGGCTCGCGCGCGCCGGCGGCACCGCCGATGCGTTACTCGCGCCCATGCTCAGGCCGATCGCGCCGCAGCTCGTCGGCGTGCTCGTGTTTCTCTCGGGGGCCGTGCTGCTCGTCTCCGGCGCCACGCCGGCCGTGGACACCCGCGTCGCCGCACTGCGTGACTTCCTGCCGCTGTCGATGCTCGAGGTGTCGCATCTCGCCGGCAGCGTCATCGGCGTCGGCCTCCTGATCCTCGCGCGGGCGCTGTTCCGCCGCCTCAACGCCGCCTACCACCTGACCTTCTGGCTGCTCGTCGCCGGCATCGTCGCCTCGCTGCTCAAGGGCCTCGACGTCGAGGAAGCGGTGTTCTGCGCGCTCGTGCTGCTCGTCCTGTGGCTCGCGCGCGGCGCATTTCACCGCCCCTCGACGATCATGAGCCAGCGCTTCACGCCCGGCTGGATCGCGAGCGTTGCGATCATCGTGGCGCTGTCGGTGTGGGTGGGCTCGCTGGCGCACCGCCACGTGCCGTACTCGCACGACCTGTGGTGGACCTTCGCGCTCAACGGCGATGCGCCGCGCGTGCTGCGCGCCTCGCTCGCCGTGGTCGTGGCGCTCGCCGCGTTCCTGGCCGCCAATCTCTTGAAGCCGGCGCCTGCCGCGCCGCACGATCCGCGCTCGGTCGATCTCGAGCGCGCGCGGCTCGCTATCGCGCAATCGCGCACGAGCCTCGCCAACGCGGCGCTCGCGGCCGACAAGCGCCTGCTGTTCCACCCTGCCGGCGATGCCTTCGTCATGTACCAGATCAGCGGCCGCAGCTGGGTGGCGCTCGGCGACCCGGTCGGCCCGGAGGAGCGCTGCGAGGATCTCGTCTGGGCCTTCCGCGAGCTCGTCGACCGCGGCGGCGGGCGCACGGT
>Ga0075017_100001699_pt1 | contig 13589 bp, 12 predicted proteins | sample AleBraG_ABR_2012_FD_71475 | JGI IMG/M metagenome (GOLD analysis project Ga0075017, IMG submission 71475) | Freshwater sediment microbial communities in response to fracking from Pennsylvania, USA - Alex Branch Run_MetaG_ABR_2012 | ecosystem: Environmental > Aquatic > Freshwater > Creek >... | reverse complement strand
CTTCTGGATCTCGCCACAGACCCAAAGCGGATGGCCGCGCGGAAAGGCGGATGCGAGCGCGTCATCGATCTCGTCGTAGAGCTGTGCGATCGTCCGTGCCGCCGCTTCGGCAGCGCCAGCGGGGCGATCAACGGTCACGACCACAGGGTACCGACCGCGCTCATCGAGCGCGGCCTTTCGCCCAGCGGATCGAGGTGGCAGACTCGTCAACGGTGGTGAGTCGGCTGGGTGACCGCGGCGCCGGGTTCGCTCGGTGTCGAGGAAGGTCGGGGCTCCAAAGGGCAGAGTGCTCGCTAGCGGCGAGTCAGGGCGACCTGCAGGAAAGTGCCACAGAAAGCAAACCGCCGATGGCAGGGAGACCTGCACAGGCAAGGGTGAAAGGGTGCGGTAAGAGCGCACCGCGGTCGGGGTGACTCGGCTGGCAAGGTAAACCCCACTCGGAGCAAGGTCGAACGTGGGACACGGGCTGCTCGCCCGTCCGGGAGACCGGACAGTCCCCAGGTGGACCGCTTAGATGGATGGCTACCCATCCCCCAATTCCCAGGGGGAGGACAGAACCCCGCCTACAGGCTGACTCACCGCCGCCACCCGACGAGCCTCGGGTGGCGGGTCCGTACGATGGTGAGGTGGAGTCTCCCGCGCCCTCAGACCTCGCGCTTGACGCGTATGCGGCTCTCCGCTGCGAAGTGCGGCTCCAGCACGTCCTCGATGACGCCATCGCTCTGCCCGATCCCGGCGTGCTGGATGAAGCCGTCCAACGCCGCCGTCAAGAGGGTCGAGAGCACGAGGCAGCCGTGGTTGCTCAGCTCGCCGAGCAGCTCGGTGAGCGGTTCGTGGCGATCTCCATTGTCGATCGGGACGAGGCTCGCCGCTTGACCCTCGCAGCCTTGGCTGACGAGATCCCCGTGATCGCGCAGGCTTGGCTCCCGGTTGACCGTCAGGGCCACCGGCGAGGTCGGCCTGACCTCTTGGTCCACGCCGGAGACGGTTACGTCCCCATCGAGATCAAGAGCCACCTGGTCACCGAGGTGGGCAACGGCTCGGTGCTCTCCTCCCCCCTCCACGCTCCGTTCCCCACAGACGCCATCGCAGAGCAGAATCGCCGCTTGCGCAAGAGTGCCGTCTGGTTTGACGACGCGCTCCAGTTGGCGCACTACGTCAGGATGCTCGAAGCCCTTGGGGTGGCGAGCGGCGACCACGGGCTCTTAGGCGGCGTGATCGATCGATCAGCCACCCTGTGGTGGTTGGAGCGCCAGACTGCACGTGGGCGTGGGCCCACGCCGCTCGACGCCTACGACGAGCGCTTCGCACATCGACTCGCCTTGGCCGAGCAGACGTCCCAACGAAACGTCGATCGAAGCATCCCTCGAGCTGCGGTCCCGTGGTTCCACAAGGAGTGCGAGCGCTGCGAGTACGAGCCGGTCTGCACCCAAGAGCTCGAAGCTTCAGATGACGTGAGCTTGGTGCGATGGTCGAGCCCCGCCACGCTTGCTCGACTTCGACTCGCCGGCATTGACACCCGCGTGAAGCTGGCCGCCCTCGATCTCAACCTCGTTGACCTCGCCGAGCGATTGAGCCAGATGTCGCTGACCTTCCCCCAAGTCCTCGAGCTCGCTCGTGAGGTTCCCCCTTCGACCGCGATGGAAGTCGCCGTCGGGCGACGCCTGGGGGTTCGACGCCAGCTCGAGCACGCCCAGGTCATGACGGCCGCCGACCTCACCATGGGAGATCCGGCCACCCTCGAGCTCGCCGGACACGTGCGCGACCTCGGTCGGCTCGTCCGCCGGGCCCGGGCGCGGCTCGCCGGCGGGATCTTGCTCAGCATCCCGGGGGTCTCGCTTGACGCCGCGCGAGCAGACGTCGAGGTCGACGTCGACATGGAGAGCTCAGGCACGGCCGCCTATCTCTGGGGAGCACTCGTCACGTCTCGAGCGGTCGTGGCCGGGGTAGAGGACGGCTATCGCTCGTTCGTCTCCTTCGAGCCGCTCGACGATGAGGGGGAGGCGGCGATCTTCGCCTCGTTCTGGTCGTGGTTCAGTGAGCTGCGAGCGCTGGTCCGCTCGCAGGGCAAGACCTTCCGCGCGTACTGTTTCTGGCACGCTGCTGAGGAGAGCCAGATGCGGCGTGCCGCGGCGATCGGTGGCGAGGGCGTTCCTGCTCCACGGACCCTGGAGCACTTCTTCCGGTCGGAGGAGTGGGCCGACCTCCACGAGCTCGTCAGCCGCCAGATGGTCACCGACGGTCGCCAAGGTCTCAAGGTCTTGGCCACAAGAGCTGGCTTCTCCTGGCGAGACGAAGACCCGAGCGGTGAAGCGTCCATCGGATGGTATCTCGAGGCCATCGGCGATGACCCCGTCGCCGCGAGCTTGGCCCGAGCTCGCCTGCTTGCGTACAACGAAGATGATGTTCTGGCCACTCGTGCGCTGCGAGAGTGGCTTGATGGTCCCGCCCGCTTGCTCCCCCTCGTCGATGAGGTGCCGGGCGCGGGTCGCTAACGTCAGAGCGTGTCGATCCCAACCGAGTCTGCAAGCGAGCTCGGTGATCAGCCCTCCATCGACCGCCGACTCTTCGCTGAGCTCCACAGCGCCCGGCGAGCCCTCGGCGTCAGCGTGGCGGTCGGCATCGTCATCACCCTGACGGTCATCGCTCAGATGCTCCTGCTCGCCCATCTTCTCGGATGGGCGATGAGCTCGAGACCGGGCCCGTTCCCCACTGGGTTGGTCCTCGGGTTCCTCGCCGCCTTGGTGGCGCGCTCGGCCGCCGTGGCTCTCGGAGAGGCGCTGGCGACTCGGGCCGGTGCCACCGTGACCTCCGAGCTTCGACGCTCTCTGCTCTCCTCGTTGGTTCGCAGAGGCCCGGTAGGACTCGTCGGAGAGCGGAGCGGGGCCCTGACGCTCACCGCCACCCGAGGCCTGCGCTCACTCGAGCCCTACTTCGGGCGCTATCTCCCCGCGATCGTGGTCGCCGTCCTTGCCCCACCCGTGGCGCTGCTCACCTTGGCCGTCCTCGACTGGCCGTCCGCCCTGGTCGCGTTGGGCCTGGCGATGCTGGTCCCGTTCGCCATGGTTCGACTCGGACGTCGAGCAGCGGCCGAGAGCGACAGGCAGTGGCGCCGCCTCGCCTCGATGTCGGGCCGCTACCTCGAGCTGCTGCGCGGCATCCCGACGCTGCGAGCTCTCGGACGAGTTGATCGAGGGCGAGCCGAGGTCGTCGCCGCGAACGAGGCGCTGAGCGACAGTGTCGACGCCACGCTGCGCGCCGCCCTCCTCTCATCCGCCGCCCTTGAGTTCCTCGCAGGGGTGGGGGTTGGCCTGGTGGCGATGCTGGCAGGACTTCGTCTCCTCAACGGGAGCTTTCAGGTCGTCCCCGCTCTCGCCGTGGTCTTGATCACCCCTGAGGTCTTCCTTCCCCTGCGCCGTGCAGGTGCGGAGTTCCATGCGAGCACCGAGGGTCGCTCGGCGGCGACCAGTGTCTTCGAAGCGATCGACGAGATCGCGGTGAGCGAGCCGGCAAGCCCCGATGAGGGTCCCGATCTCTCGATGAACCTCTCGCCCCTCGCGGTGGTGGGCGTCAGCGTCCGCTACGGCGAGCATGAAGTGCTGCGTGACGTGAGCTTTGCCCTGCCCACGGGCGCTCACCTCGTGCTCGAAGGGCCCTCGGGGGCCGGCAAGACCACGCTGCTCTCGCTGCTCTGCGGGTTCGTCGAGCCCGAGCGAGGTGCTGTGCGCTACGGAGGCCACGAACCTCGAGCGAGCACCTGGGGCTTTGTCCGCTCGCTCACCACCCTGGTGCCTCAGCGCCCCCACGTCTTCTCCGCCTCGGTGCGAGACAACCTGACCTTGGGCCTCGAGCTGGACGACGCGTCCTTGTTCGAGGCGCTCGAGACCGTCGGCTTGGCGCACCTGGCATCGGGTTCTCCCGCGGGCCTCGGCAGAGAGCTCGCCGAAGGCGGGCTGAGCATCAGCGCCGGCGAGCGCCAGCGCCTCGGCCTTGCTCGGGCGCTCGTCCAGGATCGCCCGCTCGTGCTCCTCGATGAGCCGACCGCGCACCTCGATGAAGCGACCACAGAGCAGCTGCGCCAATCACTCAGCGGCTGGTTGGCGGGGCGCACCGTCGTCGAGGCCACCCACCGACCGGGGCTGCTCGGCCCAGCAGCCCAGCGCCTTCGCCTCGAAGCGACGTCTCGATGACCTCCTCGCTGCTGGTCTGGCTCAGAAGAGCGCGACCGTCGAGAGCGAGCGTGCTCAAGGCGGCCGCGCTCTCACTCCTCGCCGCCGTGACCTCGATCGTGCTCCTCGGCGGCTCGGGACTGCTCATCGGGAAGGCCGCAGGAGGCGGCGGATTGGCTGCGTTGGGTGTGCTCCTGGTCGTCATCGAGCTGGTGGCCTTCCTCAGGGCGCCACTTCGCTATCAAGAGCGGATCATCACCCATTCCGTCGCCCTCGGCTCGATGGTCCGATGGCGGACCTGGCTCTATGACACGGTGGCGGGTCGCCTGCCAGGAGGGCTGTCGTCTGCGTCGAGCGGCGACCTGCTTGATCGAGCCATCGAGGACGTCGATGCCCTAGAGGATCTCTGGGTTCGACTCGCACTTCCCGTGCTCAGCGCTCTCGTGACGGGCTTGCTGGGCGTCGTGGTGGTGCTGATCTTCGACCCTGCAGCCGGTGGCGTGCTCGCTGCTGGCTTCCTCCTCGGTTGCCTCACCGCGGTGCTGGTCGCTCGAGGGGCCGAGTCCGAGGCGGTCGATGAGGCGCGATGGCGGGGCGAGACCACCGCGAAGACCGTGGATCTCGTGGTCGGCCTCGCTGAGCTGACGATGGCCAACGGCGCAACGGACGCACTTTCGCAGATCGAGCGCGCCGAGCAGCGTCGTCGAGCGCTGGTGAGCCGATCGGGTGCTCGCCGAGGTGTCGGCTTCGGTCTCGTCGGCCTGTGGAGCGGGCTGGCCGTGCTCGGCGTCGTCCTCCTGGCCGCCGAGGCCGTCCACGCAGGCTCGCTCACCTCGGCCGCAGCGGCCGGCTTGACCTTGGTGGCGGTGGCCAGCATCGAGCCGCTGCTCAACATGGTCGTCGCTGCTCTCAGGGCACCTGAGGTAGCCGCCTCCGCCGATCGCCTGTCGGCCCTCGAAGCGATCCCCCTTGCCGTCCATGAGCCCGAGCACCCCGTGCCCTGGCCCCCTCGCTCGTCCATCGTGCTCGCCGGACTCGACGTGGCCCCGGCCCCTGGGTTCCCAGCGGTGCTGCACGGCGCCTCCCTCGAGATCAGGCCAGGTGAGCGCATCGCCATCCTCGGCGCCTCAGGGTCTGGCAAGTCGACCTTGTGCGCGTTGCTGCTTCGCTTCATCGCCCCGCAGGCGGGACGACTCTCCCTCGGCGCCGTCTTGTGGGAGGACCTCGACACCGCCGAGCTCCGCCAGCGCATCGCTCTGCTCGACCAGAGCCCCGTCCTCTTCGGCGGGACGATCGCTGACACGTTGCGCCTCGGGGATCCGGCGGCCACCGACGAGCAGCTCTCCGCCATGCTCGAGCTGGTCGATCTGTCCGAGCTGGGTGACCATGCGCTCTCGCTCGATCTCGCTGAGGACGGGGCGTCCCTCTCTGGGGGCCAGCAGCGCCGCTTGGCCCTTGCGCGCGTGCTGCTTCGTCGCCCAGAGATCCTCCTGCTCGATGAGCCCACCGCAGGGCTCAGCGAGAGCCAAGGCGTCGATGTCCTCCGCCGAGCGCTTGCGCTGACGCCAGAGGCGACCGTGGTCCTCTGCACGCATCGAGTGGCAGAGGCCGAGGGATTCGACCGAGTCTTCGTCCTCGACCAGGGTGCCTTCCATCAGCTCGGCGACGCAGCGCGTGCTGCGTTCCTCACGCAGAGCACCGCCACGTTCGAGCCTTGAACACGGGCCGGGAGAAGGCTCTCTCCAACCTTGCGTTGCGCCGCTTGCGCCCCTATCGTGCAGACCAATGGCAGGGGGGGCCAGGCGTTTCGGCCACCTGCCCGTGGGCATTGCCCCGGGCAGGTGGCACGAAGCGCACAACGCCTCGCCGCCTAGCGCTCGCCCCTCTCCCTCGCTGCCTCCTCGTAGGTCTCAAGGCGAGGCACCGGATAGATCGTCCCGGGCACCCAGCCCAAGCGGAGCTTGACGGGAGCAACACCGTCCTCGGCCCAGACGTGACAGGTGTTGGTGAGCCAGCCGCCATCCCGCGCCCCTGGTGGCATCCCCGTGCCCTTCGGCGACTTCCCGTTCACGGACTTGCCTTGGATCACGACGGTCCCAAGTGCTCGAGCGAGGAACTCGAGATGGGTGCAGCCCTTCGTGCGACCGAGGAGCTCTTGGACGCGGCGGTTGTAGCCACGCGCCACCGAGACGCCGACCAGCTGCTGGAAGGCCGGTTCGATGTCGGAGCACTCAAAGTGAGGATGCACGCGCATCGTGGCGCGCACCGCGGTGATCACGAGACTCTGTGCGTCGACCTTCAAGCAGAGCTCCATGTCATGGACCTGGCCGGCTGATCCGAGGATCGGCCCGGGTGCTCGCACGTCGCTCAGGTGCCCACGCACCTCGAGATGCTCCCCGTCAGCAAAGCAGCTCATGGTGATGGTGCGCGTCGTCAGCGGCTCAGCGCTCTCGTCGTCGCAGACCCAGTGTTCTGTGTGATCCATGGATCAAGTCAAGCCGCTCGTGACCGCACCGGACCGCGAGGGCGCTCAGCGCGCCGCGGGGACCTCGTTGAAGCTCAGCAGCTGGGGGCCTCGGGGTCCCATGTCGATCCTGGTCACGGAACCGTTCGACAGACGGGTCCGCCACGCCAGCAGCGGATCTGCTCGCAGCGCCCACACCACTGCCGCCTTGATCGGCGAGACGTGGCTGACCACCACCACGTCGCCCTCGCCATCTCGGGCTCCGGCACCCGGAGCAGCGAAGAGCTCCTCGAGGGCTCCGCCCACGCGCTCACCCAGCGACACCAGACTCTCACCCCCTGGCGGGGCGAAGGCGGCGTCGGTCGTCCAACGATCCCACAGTCCGGGTGGTACGTCCCCGAGCGGTGTGCCGTCGAGCTCGCCGTAATCGATCTCGATGAAGCGATCGTCGATGACGAGCGGTCGGGTGTCGCTCACCAGCTCGGCGGTCTGGCGTGCTCGGAGCAGGGAGGAGCTCCGCAGCTCGGTGACCGCACCGAGGAGCCCTCCTGCGGCCGACGCTTGCGCCTCGCCGAGCACCGTCAAGGGAGTGTCGAGCCTTCCCGCCAGCGCACCGGCTGCGTTGAGGGTCGACTCGCCATGGCGAACGAGGATGAGCACGGCTCAGCTCGAGAGCTGGTCGGCCCGGATCAAGATGCGGTCACACTGCTCGCACGTCGAGATCTCCTCGGGCGGAAGGTGGCGTAGTCGATCGTTCTCCGCAGCGGACAGCGCCAGGTGACAACCCGTGCAGGTCTGATGCTCGAGGCGCGCGGCACCTGGCCCTCCGCCGCGGGCCGCGATCTTCTCGTAGCGATCGAGCAGGCTTGGCTCGACGCCCGCGGCTGCCTCGCGCCGAGCGGTGCGGCGCTGCTCGAGGGCCTCCTCGAGCTCGACCTCTTCGCCCCGCAGCTCAGCGAGGAGGCGATCGCGCTCGCCGAGCATGGGTGCTGCCTCGACGCGAAGCGCTTCGAGTCGTTGCTCCAGGGGCTCGAGCGCCTCCATCAGCTCGAGCTCTTGGTCCTCCAGGCCCTCGAGGCGCTCGGTCAGGTGGCGGGCCTCTTCGTGCATCTGAGCGAGCTCGCGCCCACCACCGGTCGCCGATCCAAGTCGGACCTCGACCTGAGCCTTTCGCCCAGCGAGCTGAGCGACTTGTGCTTCGAGCGCCTCGAGGCTCGCCGCCAAGGGTGCCCGCTCAGGCTCAAGGAGCGTGCGTGCCCTCTCGAGCTCTGCGAAGCGCTCGCTGAGCTCACCCAGCGCACGACGGGCTGGCAACGACCCCTTGCTTCGCTCAAGGGCCACGAGCTCGACGTCAAGGTCGGCCACGGCGTTGAGGGCATCAAGCAGTCCGGTCACGAGGCGGCTCCTTGCTCCATGCGCTCCACGATGGCACGCCACTGAGGCTGGTGGCGCATCCAGACTTCTTCGAGTCGTCTGAGCGCAGGAGCCAAGGCATCCTCGGCGAGTGCCGGCGCCTCTCGAAAGGAGCACCACCGAACCTCTTGGCTCTCGCCTGAAGGCGGGGAAGGTTCGATCGCCGGGGCCAGCACCACGTAGCGAAGATCAAGGTGCGTGTGCCCTCGTGGACCGAGGTGGCAGTCGACGTGCATCAGCAGCGGTCCAGTCGGCGGGTGCTGCACGAGCAAGCCGGTCTCCTCTTCGGTCTCTCGGAGCGCTCCCTCCTCGGGCAGCTCGTCGCCGTCGACGTGACCACCCGGCTGGACCCAGATGCCAAGGCGCCGATGCCGGTGGAGCACCGTGCCTCTCGTCCCGACGACGAAGCCTGACGCCGTGAGGTGCACGGGATCGGCGTCCTCATCGAAGGGGCGCTCAAGGCGCTCGACCTCGACGAGGAGCCTCTCGATCGATGACGCCTCCCGCTCATCGACGGGCTCGATGACGGCGACCTCGCTGAGCACGGCGGCGAGGCGCGGATCGCTCACGAAGGCGTGATGAGGCGCTCGACGGAGGGCGGCACAGGGATCTCGCCGCGTCCCACCGCGCCGTCGGGCGCGGGGATCGGCGTTGCGTAGGTGGTGTGCAGGGGCACCGTGCCCGCCCACGCCGAGCCGCGCACGTCGTCTGGCTCATCTTCGGGTGGTCCATCGCTGATCTTGGCAGAGGCGCCCGCCATCACGACCTCGACGACCCTCGTGCGGCGAAGCTCGCTCTCGCTGGAGCGGCGAACCTCACGAGCGCGACCCGGCAGAATGCCCTCGACCAGGTCGTCGAGGGCCTCGGCGGCCTCGAGGGGGTCCTCCACGACTCGACCAGGTCCGAAGACGACCACCGAGCGATACGCCATCGACGAGTTGAACGTGGAGCGAGCGACGATGAGGCCGTCGAGCAGCGTCACGCTGACGCAGAGCTCCTCGGCCTGACCTGCGGTCCTGAGCAGCAGCGAGGACACCGAACCGTGGAGCAGCAGGGTGTCACCTCGTCGGACGAACAGCGTGGGGAGCACCAGCGGCGCGCCGTCTCGGACCACGCCGACGTGGCACAAGGTGGTGGCGTCCAAGATGTCGTCGATCACCTGGCGCTCGTAGCTCGCCAGCTCGGGAAGCCGACGTACCCGGGTGCGCTCGTCGTTGGCCCACGACTCGGTCACGTGCCCTCCTCTGCTCGAACCTTCGTCACGCCTGCGATCGAGACGCCCTCGTCGACGACCGTCACCTCAAGACGTCCACCTCGAGCAGAGCACTGGTGCACTCGATAGCTCGGCTCCCCCAGTCGCTCCGCCACCACGGGCCCGAGAGAGCAGTGCGCACTCCCGGTGACAGGGTCTTCGTCAATGCCGATGCGAGGTCCGAAGACACGCACGCTCACCTCGGCACCCACTCCCCCCATCGCCCACACGATGGTCATCTCGGCAGGATCCTTCTTCAACACGGCGAGCTCTGGCGCGAAGGCCTTGAGCGCACCAGGCCCCTCGAGCTCGACCAAGAGCACCCCGTCTGACTTCATCGCCCCCCTGGAGCCCGCTCGCTCAGCCCAGGCGGGCACCGCCACCGGGGAGCTAGCTCTGGAAGGCAGCAGCACCACCGATCGATCCCCGACAGTGCTCGCCGTGAGCAACCCCGCTTGGCTTGAGAAGGATGCGCTCGGGTCCCCCGTGGCGGTCGAGAGCACCGCCATCGCCGCGAGCGTGGCGTGTCCGCACAGATCGACCTCGCAGCTCGGGGTGAACCAGCGCAGGCTGGCGTGCTCGGCACCCTGGCTCACGAACGCCGTCTCGGAGAGGCCGACCTTCCTGGCGATCGACGCCATGCTCACCTCGTCGAGGCCGTCGTCGTCGATCACGACCCCCGCGGGGTTGCCGAGCGCATCGGGGCCGACGAAGACGTCGACGACGCTGACCTCGGTGCCTGCCACGTTCATGGCTCGAGCCTGCCACAGCCCTTGGTGGGGCCACCTAGGGTCGCTTGGATGGCCCGAGACCTCGTGGTAGCCAGCTTCAACGTCCACGCCGGTGTCGATGCATGGGGCCGCCCCTTCGACGTCTCGGCCGCGGCTGCCTCGCTGGGCGCCGACGTGCTCCTCCTCCAGGAGACATGGACGCCCGAGGGCAGCATCGGGATCGCTCCCGAGATCGCCGCCGCGATCGGCGGCTCCGCTCATGAAGCCGCCCTCGGCGAGGGTCGTCGCGCACTCCCCCACCCCGACGCGAGTGAGACCTGGCATCGTCGATGGTCTCGTGTCGACGGAGACCACGCCGTGTTCCTCGACTCAGAGCGACCGCTCAAGCGTGGCCTTGCTAGCTCCGAGCGGTTCGCCAACGCAGAGCCAGGCTCGCTCTCGCTGGCCATCATCTCGAAGCTGCCGGTCCGGTCGACGGCCGTCTTCGAGCTGCCGCGCCTGCGACGAGACCGTGTGCGACGAGCGGTCCTCGAGGCCCAGATCGAACTGGGCGACGAGGTGATCACCGTGGTCTGCGTGCACATGAGCCACATCACGCACGGATCGCACCGCCACTTCGCGTCGCTGCGCGCTGAGCTCGACCGTCTCGGCGGCCCACGATCGGCCACGGTCGTCGGCGGAGACATGAACCTCTGGGGGCCTGGGGTCTCCCTCCAGCTGCCCCGCTGGCGGCGAGCGGTGAAGGCGAAGACGTGGCCTGCGTGGAGGCCCCACAGCCAGATCGACCACCTCTTGGTCGGGCGTGGCTTTGTCGTCGAAGGCCATCGAGCCAGCGGCGAGCTCGGGAGCGATCACCTCGCCGTCGTCGCCCGCCTCAGGCTTCGCTGAGGTCCTCGGCACCCAGGGTGCCTGCCAGCATGGCTCCCTTCGTCTCGGGCAGCCTCAACAGCAAGAACAGCGCTGGGATGATGGGCAGGAACGTCACCAGCGCCGCAACCTCGAACGAGTGTGCGCTGTCGGCCAGGGCCCCAAAGGTCACGAGCCCGAGCACCGCGCCGAGGACTCCCGCCACGATGCCCCATCCCGCCACCGAGGCGCGGATCTCGGTCGGGAACAGCTCGTTGGACAGCGCTGTCCCGCCGGGCGCCAGGAACCCCGTCGCCAAGATCCCCACCGAGTAGCCCACCACGACAAAGGGCTTGCCTCCGGAGTAGACGACGAGCGCGGCGAGTCCCACGGCCGTGATGCCGATGCCGACGGCTGGCCTCCGTCCGAAGCGATCGGCCACGACTCGGCCGAGGAGCAGCCCACCGAGGCCAAAGAGCGCCGAGACCGTGATCATGGCCGACTCGATCCCCTTGGGAAGATGCACGACGTTCTCGGCATAGAGGTAGACGAAGCTCGACGCCGGTGAGGAGACCGCGGAGGTGGCGAAGATCAGACCGAGCACCTCCAAGAGTCGCACCACGTGCGCAGAGCCCACCGAGCCGAGGCGGACCTTGGCCTCCGGCTCGAGCTGCTCGGGCTCTGTCGGCTCTGGAAACTGCTTGCGAAGCACCACGACGAGGGCCAAGGGGATGGCGGCCGTCACGAAGAGCACTCGGAAGCCCGCGACGCCGCGCAGCGCTGCATGGGCCAACACGTTGATGCCGGCCCCCAGCCCATAGCCACCGGTCACCACGGCGAGCGCCATCGCCCTCCGGTCGGGCCGCGACAGCTCTGCGACCACCACTTGCGAGAGGGCCGCCGACGCCGAGAGGAAGGGCCGCCCCAAGGCGAAGATGGCCACGAACCACCAGTACGAGGGGCTCACGGCCGCCAGGATCGTGGCCAGCAGACCGAGGACCGTCCAGCTGATGAGGGTGCGGTGACGGCCCAGGCGATCAGCAAGGGCGGCCAGCGGCAGCCCGCCGAGCGAGGCGAGTCGCAAGATCGCCAATCCGACGCCGAGCACGGTCCCCGACAAGCCCGCCTGCTCGGTGATCGAGGCGTGCTGGACAGCGTGGCCGAAGGTGCGGGCGACGTCACCGAGAGCCGCCACCGCTCCGAACTGCCCGTAGCCCGCGGCGATGGCGATCACCGTGACGACCAGGATCGGCCGGCTTAGGGCGTCGCGAAGACGGTGCACCGAACCTCCTTGGTCACGCGGGCGAGATCGACGGCCGCGATGCGCGGCGCTTCGATGCGGTCACGACGCTGTGCATCGGGCGAAGCCTCGCAGAGTGGCCGGGGGAGGTCCAGACCAAGACCGAGCACCGGGGATACGAGGACCCGCGTGCGAGAAGCCGACGACCTCCTAGACGTGGCCTCGGACGGGATGCGGCACGTAGGGAGCTTCGAGGGCGTCGCGCTCCGTGGTGGTCAGCTGGAGCTCCAACGAGCCAAGTGCATCGGTGAGGTGCTCAACCTTGGTGGCCCCGACGATCGGAGCCGTGACAGCCTCCCGAGAGAGGAGCCAGGCCATCGCGACCTGCGCCATGGGGACGTGGCGGTCTTGAGCGACGACCTTGACCGCGTCGACCACGTCGAAGTCTGCGTCGCTGTAGAGGGCGTCACCGAAGGTGTCGCTCTGAGCGCGCACCGTCAGCTTCTCGCCCTCGCGCGTGCGGTTGCCGGCCAAGAGCCCGCGAGCCAGCGGGCTCCACGGGATGACGCCGACGCCTTGGTCGACGCACTGAGGGATCATCTCTCGCTCTTCCTCGCGGTACGCGAGGTTGTAGTGGTTCTGCATCGAGACGAACGTGGTGAGCCCCTCGCGCTCCGCGACGTGCTGCATCTTGGCGAACTGCCAGGCGTGCATCGAGCTGGCGCCGAGGTAGCGAGCTTTTCCCGAGCGGACCACCTCGTCGAGGGCGCCCATGGTCTCAGCGATCGGCACCGTCGGGTCGAAGCGGTGGATCTGGTAGAGGTCGACGTAGTCGACGCCGAGACGCGTCAGCGAGGCGTCGATGGCGGCATGGATGTGCTTGGCCGACAGGCCGCGCCCGTTGGGCCCAGGGGTCATGGGTCCGTGGACCTTGGTGGCGAGCACCAGCTCCTCGCGCGTCAGGTACTTCTTGACCAGCTTGCCTGTGGTCTCCTCGCTGGTGCCCTCGGAGTACACGTCGGCGGTGTCGAAGAACGTGACGCCCCCCTCCACGGCTTGTTTCACGATCTTCTTGGCCACCTCCTCATCGACCACCCAGGGACGCTGCTCGCTCCTCTTCCCGAAGCTCATCATCCCGAGACAGATCTTCGAGACTCTGAGGCCGCTCTGGCCGAGATTCACGTATTCCACTGAGACCACCTCCACGGCGCCCCCAAGGGCGTCCAAGGACTCTGCCTAGCACGCAGAGAATCGGCGGCGCAGGCGAAGGAGGGCCCCACTCACGCCCCGGGCCCGATGCAGCCCACCGCACGATTGCGATCTCGCTGCCTCGAGATCCCTCGTGCCAAAGAGCCATGGACTGAGTGCCGGCACCACCGAACCGACGATCCGGTTCGGCGTCGCGCCCCGGCGAGTCACGAGATCGATGAGCGTCGAGGACGGCCAGGCCATCTGGGACGGAGCGGCGCTTCGG
>Ga0075017_100001698_pt1 | contig 13593 bp, 9 predicted proteins | sample AleBraG_ABR_2012_FD_71475 | JGI IMG/M metagenome (GOLD analysis project Ga0075017, IMG submission 71475) | Freshwater sediment microbial communities in response to fracking from Pennsylvania, USA - Alex Branch Run_MetaG_ABR_2012 | ecosystem: Environmental > Aquatic > Freshwater > Creek >... | reverse complement strand
TGCGCTTCGTCGATGGCGAAGAACGCGATGGGGACTTTCTGCAGCCAGTCGAGCGTGTCGCCGCGCGCCAGGCGTTCGGGCGACAGATAAAGCAGCCGGTATGCGCCCGCGCGCGCCTGCCGCATGACCTGCGATTGCTCTGCGCTGGTCATTGTGCTGTTGAGGACCGCCGAGGGGATGCCCATCTGCGCGAGCTGCGCGGCCTGATCCTGCATCAACGCGATCAGCGGCGAGATCACGACCACCGTGCGCTCCGAGATGACCGCGGGCAGCTGGTAGCAAAGCGACTTGCCTCCTCCGGTCGGCATGACCACGCAGGTGTCGTGCCCGGCCAGCAGGCTGCGCACGATGCGCTCCTGCAACGGGCGGAACGCGTTATATCCCCAGTAGCGTTGCAGCGGGGTCAGCAGGTCGGCTTCGGGGGACATGTTGTCAGTATAGGGGCTGCGCCAGCGCCCTGATTTGGCGCGCTGCTTATGTGGAGGGATTGCCTCCCGATCTGGAACCTGGTTCAGCGTAGGTGCACCCGGTACGGTTCCCATGTCTCGCAAAAGATGCGAGACCCTTCGACAGGCTCAGGGCAGGCTATGGGGCACCCCTTGCCGGTAGTGTCCTAGGACACTATCCCTTGCTGGATCGCTTCGACTCTGCTCAGGATTTCGGGTATAGGCGGTCGAATGTCATCCACACCGCCGCGATTACGACGAAGCAAAGCACGCTGCCTTCCGGGCCGACCGATCCCCCGCTGAGCCATTGCGATCCTTGCAGCGACGAACTGAGCAGGTGTCCAGGAGATTTCATGCCGCTGTCGGGGACGGAATAGAAAAACGTCTCGCCCCAGTCCCAGGTGGCGTGGAAACCCACCGCGAACCATAGATTGCCCGTGCGGCGCAGCGTCAGGCAAAAGAAGAATCCGATGGCCGCCGCTGCCAGAAGACCTGTCCAGTGCTCGCCCTGATTGCGCAGGTGAATCAATCCGAAGGCGCAGGAGAGAGTTATGGCCGCCGGCCAAAAGCCCATGCCACGGGCCAGTGTGTATTGGGCGTAGCCGCGCAACAGGAATTCTTCGAACAATCCAACCAGTAGAAACATCACGATCCAGAATGCTGCAAAGCGCAGCAGCCGCGCGCCATGCAGCATGACGTGGCCGAAGGAGAACGTGTGGAGCTCGAAGAGCGCCAGCATGAGCACGCTGATCGCGGCAAATCCCCAAAACGCTCCGACCCAGAACCATCGTCCAAAGGCAAATTTTGCGGGCAGGCCGTAAGCCCCCCATGCGCGGCGCTCGATTCGCGAGAGCAGGACAGCGGGAACCATTGCCGCGACCAAGTTTCCCAACTCTTCCAGCAGCATCGACCACAGCCCGCTCGACCCGCGGTCATGCGCCCATGCAATGTCGACCGCGACGCGTTGCAGCGCAAGAAACATCACCGCATAAAAAGCGAGACCCCAGCCAGGGCGCAGGCCGTCGGAGCCGAAGAAAAGTGTGTGGGCGTAGGAAGGCTGGGTCGCGACGGCGAACTCCGGCGACGCGGGATGTGCGCCGCCCGCCACGGCAGAATTTTCGTCCTGGATGTCGCGCTCTGGCATGATCGTTTCCGCCAACCGCCTCCGCCATGGTAAAACACTCGGCTCAGCCTTATGCGTCTGAATCTGATTCGTGAGCGCCTCGGAGTTCCGCGATTGTTTGCGGGGTTGCTGCTGCTCGCCTTTCTTGCGCAGACCGTCTGGCTGGTGCATCGTGAAATCGGCAACAGCGACGCGCCCGAGAGCGCAGAGGCCACGCGCATTGGCGAGGGCTGGAAACAATGGCACGGGCGCGGCATCGCGGGCGCTCCTTTCGGCGATTTCGCCAGTAGCGCTGCCGCCGACAGCTTTGGCGCTCACGCCTGGGGCGATGCCAGCGGCTTCGACACCGAGCGGTCGCCGCTGATTTATCTAGTCAGTGCCGCTCCCCTGCTGGCATGGCCGCGCGATTTCGATCTCGCCACCGCTGGATACTGGCGCTGGCTCCCGCGGCTGCCTTTCATCGCTTGCGGGCTCTTCCTGGGTGCGTCGTTGTGGTATGTGGCGCGGCGCCTGTGCGGCTATGCCGGAGGTTTTATCGCGCTCACGTTCTACTGCTTCTCCCCCGCACTGATTCAGGCGAGCGCCGCGTGGCATGAGGAACCGCAAATCGCAGCGGCATGGGGTGCGTTTGGAACGGTGTTCACGGCAATCGCCGTGGCGCACACCTTGTATGCTCCGCGCGAAGTCATTCTGTGGAACTGGCGGCGCATCGTGCTGCTGGGAGTTTCGCTGGCGATCGCCATTGCCTCGCAGTTCTCCATGATCGTGCTGGTACCGATCGCGCTCGGTTTTCTGTTATATGTCGCCCCGGTGCGGCGGAGCGCGGGCAGCGTGATCTGGATTTCGGCCTGCGTGGCCGGATCTGCGCTGCTGCTCGCCGTGTACTTCTTCCATCCGCACGCCTTTGCCCGCGGAATGGCGCATGCTGAATTCTGGGGAGCGACGGGGCGAGGATTCGCGGTGCCCGGCGTTTACAAGCAGATTGCGATGCATCTGGCGCGCGCTTGTCCGGCGCTGGCGATTGCGTTGCCAGTCGCGGTCGCAGCGTACCTTGCGTGGCCGCGAAGCCGCTATTTCGGGAACACCGCGCCGCTGTTGGTCGCACTGACCTTTCTTGCGCTAGGGATGTCTCATACGGATTCCGCGTCCTTCGGATTCCCTCTGGCCAGTGTGCCTTTTCTCTTTCTCTTTGTGGCGGGTGTGCTCGCTGATCTGATGGAGACACGGTATCGCGCGTTGATGACTGCAGGCGTCGTCGGACTGCTGGGTGCGTATGCGGTCTGGAGCCTGGCGAATCTGGCGAGTGTGCCGGTCGGATAGCGTTACGGGATGGACTCTTCGGCAGGAATCGCGTCCAGGCTGAGGTTCAATGTGTCGCCTTCGCGAATGTGGATCGACTCGGCACGATCCTCGAAGCGCGCCAGAAATTCGGGATCGGAAAGAAAACTGCGCTCCACCGCCTGAAATGCGAGAATCTTGTAGTCTCCCGGCACGATACTCCTCATGGAAAAACGGCCTGACTGATCGGTGACGGATCGCTTCCCGAAACGCAATTGGTTGGTCCGGGCTCCTTGCGGAATCAGGACTACCGACGCACCGGAAGCCGGCATCTGATCGTTCAGCACAGAGCCGTTCAACTGGGCTGCGTCGGGGGACAGCGTAAGTTCGAGCGTGGGCGGAGACTGGGCATTTGAGATCGTTACGCCGCTTTCGAGCACGTCGGGAGAGGTGCTCGATTTCAGAAAATAACCCTGCGGCAGAGGATTGATGTCGAGCAGGTGCACCCCCTCCGGAACATCGTTGAAGGTGAAGGTCCCGTCGGAGCGCACGCTCGCATTGTCGACCGAGGGCATCAGGGCGGCGACGGCCGAGTCGCCTTGCGGTATCAAGTCCGCGGTCATGTGAGTGAACTCGGCGCTGGCTTTCTCATCGGCGCGGATGCGCCCGTTCAACTGAACGCCTCCACTAATTCGCAAGTCCGCGCCGCGAAGATTGGCATTGCCCACGTGCAGCGGCCGCTGCCCCCAGAGCATCTTGCTCTTTGCGTTCGTTGGCTCGATGCGAGCGACGAGGGTGTAGTCGCCGGCGGTGATGCCCTGAAATTCGAAGTCGCCTTTGGCATCCGCTTTGGCTTCGTGCTGCGAGGTAGCGGAATCATTGCTGATGAGGGTCACCTGCACCTGCGACGAGGGCAGCACTTTCCCCACGACCAGGACCTTGCCCTTCACGCTGACCGCGTGTAGGGGCGCCAGGGTGAAATCCATGCCGGCAAAGAAGCCGCCCGGACGCACGGGAACCGTGGCAGCGTTGGCCACATCCGTCATGTTTCCAAAGTAGGTTGGCGCCAGAGCGGTTTTCGGGGCCACTTTGGTGAGACCGGAATGTGTCGGCGGAACCGCGCGCAGATAGTAGTTGCCTGCAGGCACGCCGTGGATGTGATATTCGCCAGCAGCATCCGTGAACACGGGCGCGTTGACGCCGCGAAGCTGCTTGCCGGCGTCGCTCTGGAAATAGCGAAGCAACTCGACGGCAACGCCCGCCAGTGGCTTCGAGTCGGCACTCTTCACGTGGCCGGAGATGGTAGCGCCCGGAGTCAGCTCAACCAGAAGATCGCTGGTGTGTTGGCCAGCGCCGACAGTGATCAGCCGGCTGGCAAGTCCTGCTCCGGCGAAGCGCTGGCCAACGTATCCTTCGAGGCTGGCGAAGAGGATATAGCGGCCTTCGTTCAGGCCATCGATACTAAAGCGGCCTTCGGCGTCAGTGGTGGCGGAACCAGCGCGAGGAGCGCCGGACTGTGAGGGAGAAAGATTGCGCGCGCGCACCTGCGCCCCTTTGACGGGCTGGCGGGTGACCGCATCAATCACCATTCCAGAGATTACGGCGGTGGCCTGGGGTGCCCCCGCACCCTGCGCCATGGCAATTGCGGCCGGCAGGACGGTGATTCCCAAAATCAGCGCGAGGACTTGGACTGCGTACTTCATCAAAAGCTGTATTCTCCCGGAGTTTCCCGACTGCAATTTCTTGCAGACTACCCGTCTGCATTCGACCCATTCGGGCGCGGATAGTGTAGTAGACTATGCTCCCCCAGAGTTAACTCTTCCTCTTTATAGGATTCACATGACCAAGCCTCTCGCGAAAAAAGTGCTGCTTATCGGATGGGACGCCGCCGATTGGAAGATCATTAACCCCCTCATGGATCAGGGCCTGATGCCGACTCTGGAGGATTTCGTGAACCGCGGCGTCATGGGAAATATAGCGACGCTCCGTCCTATTCTCTCACCTATGCTGTGGAATTCGATCGCCACCGGCAAGCGCGCTGACAAGCACGGCATTCTGGGTTTCATGGAGCCCGATCCGCAGACCGGCGGCGTGCGTCCGGTGACCAGCACTTCGCGCAAAGTGAAGGCGCTGTGGAACATCCTGACGCAACGCGGTTACAAGGCGCACGTGCTGGGATGGTTCGCGGGACATCCAGCGGAGCCGATCAACGGCATTTCCGTGTCGGATTTGTTCCCGTATGCGGTGGGGCCGCTTGAGAAAGAGTGGCCGCTGCCGCCAGGTGCGGTTCACCCCGAGAGCATGCGGGATACATTCGCCAAGCTGCGCATGCATCCGGCGGAAGTTTCCGAGGCCGCCATTCTGCCGTGGATTCCGCGCGCTGCGGAAGTCGATCAGGAGAAAGACAAGGGGTTGCAATCGTTTGCCAAAATTCTTTCGGAGAACTGCTCGATTCACAATGCGGCGACGTGGATTCTGCAGAACCAGGAATGGGATTTCCTGGCGGTGTACTACAACGGAATCGACCACTTCTGTCACGGCTTCATGCATTTTCATCCGCCGCAACTGCCGGGCATTCCCGACGAAAAGTTTCAGATTTACCAGGACGTCGTGAACGGAGCGTACCGCTTTCACGACATGATGCTTGAGACCTTGCTCCAGTTAGCTGGGCCGGATGCGACCGTGATCCTCTGCTCCGATCACGGCTTCCACTCCGATCACCTGCGTCCGCTGGGAATTCCGAACGAGCCGGCGGGGCCGGCGATTCAGCATCGGCCCTTCGGCGTTTTCTGCATGAAAGGCGAACACATCAAGCAGGACGAGCGCATCTACGGCGCAACCCTGCTCGACGTTACGCCCACCGTGCTCACTTTGTACGGACTTCCGGTCGGCGAGGATATGGACGGGCGTGTACTCGTGCAGGCGTTCGAGCAAACGCCGGAGATCACGCGCATTCCGAGTTGGGAGAATGAACCGGGAGAGTGCGGCATGCACCCCGCCGATCTGCGTATGGATCCGGCTGCGGCCGAAGCCGTGCTGCAGCAGTTTGTGGCGCTTGGGTACATCCAGGAGCCCAGCAAAGATCAAGCCAAGGCCGTTGAAATGGCGGTGCGCGAGCAGCAGTACAACCTGGCCTGCATGTATCTGGATTCGCGGCGCCCGCAGGAAGCCGTTCCGATCCTGGAGGAACTCTGGAAGAAATGGCCGGATCAGGCACGCTTCGCACAGCAACTGGCGCAGGGCTATCTTTCGATGCGCAAACGAGCGGAGGCGAAGGCGATTCTGGAAGATCTGATTGCGAATCCCCCGAAGCCCGCGCCGCGGGAGAAGCCGGCGGGTGCCGCCGAAGCTCCGGCAGAGGCGGCTGCGAAAGTCGAAGCACAGGAACTTCCAAAGGAAACTCCGCAGGAAACTGCTGTGGCCGACGACAAGACGAAGCCGCGCCCGTGGGCCGACCTTCTGATGGGCATCATTCACTTCGAGGAAGGCGACATGGATGCCGCGTTGGCCAGCCTGCTAAAGGCCGAGAGCTTCGATCCGCGTCTGCCAGATCTGCATCTGCGGATTGGCGAGGTTTACCTGCGGCAGCGACGAAGCGACGACGCCGAGCGCGCCTTTCAGCGTGCGCTCGATATCGATGGCGACAGCCCGGCGGCGCATCTGGGGCTGGCGATGGTGCATCTGCGCAAACGCCGCAATGAAGAAGCCGCTGAACAGGCGCTGCAAGCGGTGGGATTGCAGCATTTCCTGCCCCTGGGTCATTTCTATCTTGGAGTTGCCCTGGCGCGGCTAGGACATCGCGAGCGCGCCGCGCTGGCGTTTGAGACTTCCGTTACCATGCTGCCGGGGCTGCTGGCGGCACATCGTTGGCTGGCTGCGTTGTATCAGCAGGCAGGAGGAGATCCGGAAAAAGCGGCGCGGCACCGGGAGATCTACCTGCGTATGCGGAAGCGGCGCGAGACTCAAGCGCAGGCCTGATGGGCTCCATAGGAGTGAGGGGCCACAGCAGGTATGTCGTCCTGCGGGGATCGTTCCGTTTTCCTCGCCTCTCGCCTCTGCTTTGTCATTCTGCGCGGAGCGAAGAACCCCTGCACTGGCTCGCACCATCGATGCTGCTGGTGAGTACATTGGTCCTTCGCTTCGCTCAGGATGACAAAGCAGTTCGGACTTAGGGCACCCACATTTCGCTGTTCACTTTTCTGCCGGTGTAATCCGCGTTTTGTTCGTGATTCGTAACGGGAAACATTCTGCCGAAAAATTCTTCGCTCTCTCGTGGACAATGCCCCTACTAATGAGGGGGAGAGGAGTGATCTCGGACGAGTGCCCGAACTGCGGCGGCACCGGATACATTGCGAAGCCTGTGGGTCTGAATGGTAAGTCCGAACGCGTCGCTTTTGTCCGTGTGAAATGCGCTGCCTGTGAGGGTACTGGCCGAAAACGCTCTATCCCGCCTACTACCGTGGGCTGACCGCACGGCCTGCGGTGCTTGCGAAACGTACGGAACCGGGCCGTCACTTCCCGTCCTTAAGGTTGACGGTCCGGGGCCGGCGTCATCGCTGGCCCCTTCTCAAAATATTTCCCCGACAATTCAGGCAATTCCCGCGGCTTTGGCGCGCGAGGGCTCACGCGCCGCGGCTGCTGTTTCAATGCGGTTACGTCCGTTGGCTTTGGCGCGATACAAGGCTTTGTCGGCACGCTGCAGGATCGCTTCCGGACGAGCCTCGCCTTTCATTGCGCTGGCCACACCCATACTGACGGTCACCGCAACGCTATCGCGCGGGCTGGGGCGGCGAACTTTTTTCGGCGTGGACAATTTTGCCCCCGCACTGCGCCGGTCGGGACCGCGAGGCACGTGACGCCGGTCGCCGGCTCGCATGCGAAATTCCGAGGACTCGATCTTTTCTCGTAACTGCTCCAGATGGTCCAGAACCTCCGGCATGGTCTTGCCGGGAAACAGAATCGTGAACTCCTCGCCTCCGCAACGATAGGCCTCGCCACCCCCCGTGACCCGCGACAGATTCGTGGCCACCAGCCGCAGCACCTGGTCGCCGACATCGTGGCCATAGGTGTCATTGAAGCGCTTGAAGTGGTCGATGTCGACCACGGCGATAGAGTACGTCTCGGGCAGACGCAGCAGCGCGTCGTTGAAGGCGCGGCGCGAAGGAAGCGCGGTGAGCTCATCGTGATAGGCGAGAAGGTAAGAATTCTCGATGACGGCCGTAGCCAGGATCAATGCCCCGGCAATGCAGTACAGGGTCGAGGTGCGCGGCATTCCCGAATAGTGGAGGGCGAGAAAAAATGCGGCGAGAGACCAGAACAATGCATTGTCGGCAGGCTTACGGGTCAATAGCGACCTTACAAACAGGATGGCGCCAGAAAGGATGAAGGCGATCAGCGCGTAGTCGGGCAGCGATACGGTTGCCGGAAGATGGTGAACCCGCGGCGACAGGCTGCCCGCGCTGCTTTGCGAGATCACCGTCAGGACCACGACCTGGACCAGGAGAAATATTCCCAGGGAGGCTGTGCCGGAGATGGTGAAGCCGCGCTCCGGCATCTGTGCGATCAGAAACAAATTCAGCGGCACCAGAATGGCGAGCGCGCGCAGGCCGGTCCATCCCAGCATTCCGGGAGAGAGTTCGTGCAGGAAAATGCCGCTGGCCTCTCGCGACAGAAATAAAACCAACAGCGCGAAGAAGACGCGGCTGGAGTGAAATCTCCAGGCCAGCAGAATTCCTCCGATTAAGGCGCTGTAATAAAGAAAACTCAGGGCAGGCAGGGGCAGCGTCAGCCAGTTGGTATTGGCGAGCACGACGGCGCTGAGCAGCAGAATGCCGCCGGGTATCAGCAAAGATCCAAAGGCTGTCCTGCTCCAACGCTGCAAAAGTTCGCTCCCAAACCCATTTGGTTTGAGGCAGATTATCTCCGTTCATCTCGCAGCTTGGAATTGGCCACGAAGGTACGCGCTGCGGGTAGCGTGGTGCTCGTGAGCCCCGGACGAATGCGTCCGGGCTACATGGGCATCTCTCCTGAATTGAAACTCCGCTCCATTTCTGCACCGCGTTACCTTCGTGCGGCCTTAGATTCGGCTGCAATTCAGCTACTTCTCATTAGACTGGGGCTGTTCGATTAAGGAAGGTTTACCGATGCGCATTCTTATTGCAGAAGATGATGAAGCGTTAGCCAGATTTGTTCGCCAGGGACTGGAAGGCGAGCACTACACCGTGGATCTGGTCAGCGATGGGGAACAGGCGCGGGCAGCCGCGCTTGCATCCGATTACGACATCGTAATTCTGGATCTGAACCTGCCCAAAATGGATGGGATTAGCGTGCTGCGCCACCTGCGGGCGACCAAGCCCAGTGTGCCGGTGCTGATTCTGACCCAGCGCACGCGCGTCGAAGACCGGGTGCAGTCGCTCGATACCGGGGCCGACGATTATCTGGCCAAACCGTTTTCTTTCACCGAGCTTTCGGCGCGGCTGCGGGCGCTATTGCGGCGCAGTCATCTGCCCTCGGAGTCGATGCTGGTGGTCGCCGATCTGAAGCTCGACCGGGTGGAACATCGCTGCGAGCGTGCCGGGCGCAAGATCGAGCTGACGACCAAGGAATTCGCCTTGCTGGAATTCCTGATGCGCAACGCCGGCCGCAAGGTCACGCGCTCGGTGATCATCGAGCACGTGTGGAATCTCACCTTCGACACAACCACGAACGTGGTGGACGTATACATCAACTACGCCCTGCGGGTCACGGAGATGGCGCCTCGAGAAAGCTAGATATTGAGAAAGCCGGAAAGGTCTGGGATGAGATCGGTGCACCTGCCCGTCGTCCTCCGCAGCTCCGCCTGGTGGGAGCTGGCGCGGAGGTTTGCCGGCGGAGAGCGCGCACTAAGGCGTCCGGGAGGGTGCTGGCACCGGCCCAGTGTATGGCAGCGGCTGACGGGAGATTCGGGAAAAATCCTGGTGCAAGGCTCGTGGTACTGCACGGACCGCTGCCTGGAGCGCGCCTTGGCCGAGGTCCTGCGGCAGGTGGCGTCGACTTCCAGGCGCAGCCAGCCCCGGCACCGCATTCCGCTGGGATTGCTTCTGATATCGCGCCAGCAGCTGACCGCCGAACAGTTGCGCGTGGCGCTTGCCGCGCAACGCGCCGCCGGGCGCGGCCGCCTGGGGGAATGGCTGGAAAGACTGGGCTTCGCCAGCGAGCCCGCGATCACGGCGGCGCTGGCGCGGCAGTGGTCGTGCCCGGTGCTGCGCTCCGGTTCCTGGCTGACGCACTCGCGCCCCACCCCGCAACTTCCGGTCGCGCTGCTCGAGGCCTTCGCCATGGCTCCGGTGGATTTCGTTGCGGCCAGCTCCACGCTGCACATGGCCTTCGGCGAGGCGCTCGACTACGGCGTGCTGTATGCCATCGAGCAGATGACCGGATTGCGCACCCATGCCTGCATGGCCTCGCCCGCGGTGGTGCGCGAGTATGTCCGCACCGTTTCGGCGCGCCGGCCGGAGAGCGAAGTCGTCTTCGAAGGGGTTTCCGAGGGGGCGGAATTCGCCCGCATCGTGCGCAGCTATGCGGCGCGCATTTCGGCCTCGGAAATCCGCATGGCGGGCTGCGGCGGAGCGCTCTGGGTGCGCCTGTTCCATCCTCCGCGGCCGCCGCTGGACCTGATCCTGCGCTCGGCTGCGGAAACTTGCTTCCGCGGGGCAGGGGGATACGAGCCGGGATAAAGTCGCGGAGCTGGCGGTCGATATCAGATCATGAACCTGGCGGTGAAACTTTGCAGCGCGCGCATCCCCCGGAAGTGATCCAGGAATTGGCGAAGGGACGGGCGAAGGAATTCGCCACCGAGGTTGCCGGCGATCCTCAGTTCTGGGTCACCACGCTCGAACTGGCGGTCGGGGAGGTGTTCGAGCGGATGCTGGGATCGAGGCTGGAGACTCCTGGGCGCGGCCTGCCTCCCCATGCCCGGAAACAGGCTGCGGCGGAACGGAAGCTCGACACCACTGCCGTGGTGGGGCTGGCGGGCCCTCTGTGCGGGATGTTGTCCGTCCGCTGCAGCCGACGCTCGGCGGCGCGCATGGCGGCGCGCATGCTTGGGATGGATGGCGCGGTCTCCGGTCCTGACCTGTGGGACGCGATCGGAGAAATCTGCAACATGGTCGCGGGACACTTCAAAAGCAAGATCCCCAACCTGGGCGAGGCCTGCATGCTGTCGGTGCCCACCGTCATCACCGGCGCCGACTATGCCCTGCACACCAGCGTCCACCAGCATATCCGCACCGTGCTGCTGTTTGAGCGCGAGCCGGTCGTGTTCCTCCTGGAAGTTCACCATGACTGCGCGATGAGGAAGCCGCACCGCTAGGAGCCGGATGTCCGTCCCAGAAAGACGTTCTTCTCCAACTTTGCCCTTTGCCGTCCAGTCTGCCGTCCAGCCATGGTTCGTGCTTACATGTTTGTATGGACAGTTGGCTAGCTTGAGGATGGGTAAATTCTGCCGAGCTTTTGACCCGCGGGGGAATTCCTCCATTCCGTAACGCAGGATCTGCCCGCACCCGCTCGCTGCACCCGCTCGCCGCACTAAAGAACTTTCATCTTCATTGGACAGCTGCGTGCTTTCGTCTTTCGCGGGGCATTCAGCGATGGACAGCGGCTATTACGCAGCGTGCGCCGGACTGGCAGCGCAGAGTCAGGCGCTCGAACTGGTAGCGCACAATCTGGCCAACCTGGGCACGACCGGCTACCGGCGCGAGCAGGCAACTTTCACTTCGCTTCTGGCGGGCGCGGGCCCGGTGGCATGGAACGGGCTGAACGCCGCCATCAATGACTATGGAGTGCTGGGAGGCAGCCGCATCGATCGGACTGCGGGAAGTTTGACGGCGACGGGTAATCCTCTGGATCTGGGCGTTGCGGGTGCCGGTTTCTTTGTGGTCGAGTCGCCTGCTGGCATCGCCTACACGCGCAACGGCAGCTTTCACCTCACGTCGGCGGGGCAGGTAGTCACCGCCGAGGGCAACGCCGTCCTCGATGAGCAGAGCAATCCGATCACGCTGCCCCAGGGTGCGGTCGCGGTGAGCGCGGATGGAACCATTTCGGTCGATGGCCAGCTGAGCGGGAAGCTTGGCATGGTGGAATTTTCTCCGGCCACCAGCCTGCGCGCCCTGGGGAACGCACTCTACGCGGCGCCGGAGGGCTCGGCTTTGCCGCCGGCGGCATCTTCGGTCCGGCAGGGCATGCTCGAGGAGTCAAATGTCAGCGCGGTCGAAAGCGTGGTCGCACTGATCACGGTCCAGCGTAACGAACAGATGATGCAGCGGGCTCTGTCAATCTTTGACAGCCAGTTCAACCAGACCGCGGTGCAGGATTTGCCGCGGGTCTGAAGAGTTTCGAGCGGGGAGGACAGCGATGATTCGCGCACTCTATACGGCAGCCAGCGGCATGATGGCGCAGGAAACCAACCTCGACAACATCGCCAACAACCTGGCCAACTCAAGCACGGCCGGCTTCCGCCGCCGCCGGCTGCAGTTCGAAGATCTGGTGTATCAGAATCTCATCATGCCGGGCGCCGCCGCCTCACAGCAGACGACGATGGTCGCAGGCTTACAGGTCGGCCTGGGCACGCGCTCGGCGGCGTCGGAGGTGATTCAGTTGCAGGGCGATTTCAGCCAGACGGGCAATCCTCTCGATCTGACCATCCAGGGCCAGGGATTTTTTCAGGTGCTGTTGCCCGACGGCGAAACCGCCTACACCCGCGCCGGGAGTTTTCACCTCGATGCCCAGGGCAACCTGGTGACGCAGGACGGCAACGCCTTCATGCGCACCGCGCTGGCGCGCATGGTCGCCTCCGAGTCTGGCTTCGAGGTCGTGGGAACCGCCTGCGATGGCGCGGAGGCCCTGGAGCGCATCGCCGCCCTCGATCCCGATGTCGTTACACTCGACGTGGAAATGCCCGGCCAAAATGGCGTGGAAACTCTACGCCGCATCATGAACCGGTTCCCACGCCCGGTCATCATGGTGAGCGCTGCCACGGAGAAGGATGCAGAAGCCACGTTTAACGCGCTGGGAGCCGGGGCGTTCGACTATGTTCCGAAGCAGATGTCTCCCACGTCGCTGGACATCATGCACATTCGCCCGGATCTCATCGCGAAAATTCGCGCTGCCAGCCTGGCGCATCGAGCCTCGAATGGGCAAAACTCGCACCGCAAACCGGCTCGATCCAGCGGGCCGGAAGAGCACGCCTTGCACTCCGTCGTGCCGGCGATCGTTGCCATGGGCACTTCCACTGGCGGTCCCAACGCCCTGCAGGAAATTCTGCCGCGCTTTCCCCAAGACCTCATGGTGCCGATCCTGATCGTGCAACATATGCCGCCGGGATTCACCACGCCGTTCGCTCACCGTTTAAATTCGCTGTGCACCATCAACGTCCGAGAAGCAGTCGATGGAGAGCGGGTTTTTCCCGGGGTCGCCTACATTGCGCCAGCGGGAAAGCACATGACCGTAGATCGCATTACGGCTTCCAACACGGTGCTTCGCGTCGGCACTCATCCCAAAGACCTGCCCCATGTTCCTTCCGTCGACGTTCTTATGCAGTCGGTGGCCGAACAGTATCGGACTTTGGCGATGGGAGTCATTCTCACAGGAATGGGGTCCGACGGCGTGGAGGGAATGACAGCCATCCATCGGTGGGGCGGGCTTACCATCGGCCAGGACGAATCCACGTGCACCGTCTACGGAATGCCGCGGGCGTGCGCAGCGTTGGGC
>Ga0075017_100001697_pt1 | contig 13594 bp, 10 predicted proteins | sample AleBraG_ABR_2012_FD_71475 | JGI IMG/M metagenome (GOLD analysis project Ga0075017, IMG submission 71475) | Freshwater sediment microbial communities in response to fracking from Pennsylvania, USA - Alex Branch Run_MetaG_ABR_2012 | ecosystem: Environmental > Aquatic > Freshwater > Creek >... | reverse complement strand
AAGGCGTTCATGGGAACCTCCAGCGTGGTGAGATACCTGGAGAATACCTCTCTGGACGCCTTTCTTTTGTAGGAGCATGTGCGAGCGAGGATATCAAGGGCGAAGCCCTTGCCTAGTTAGCTCTACGCATAGCAAGATCATGCACTTCAGTTCTCTTCGACAATCTCTCGCAACTGCGTATTCTTCCCTGTGTGCCTATCCACGTGCCCTGGGTTGGCCCCGGTTGCTGGATCGTACGGAAAGGCATGCTCGAGAAAGGACGGTCAATTGCTGGGAGGGAATTGATTCGATCAACATGCGCCTCGCATTACTTACATTTGCCACGCTCTTTCTACTCGGATACTCGTCCGCGCAGATTTCACCCGGGCCTCTATCGCGGGCGCACCAGTCTCTGGAAGGAGCTACGCAATGTACCAGCTGTCATCGATTTGGGGGCGAGGCAATTCTAAAGTGCGTAGATTGCCACAGCGAGATCGCGGAGCGCCTGACCTCCAAGAAGGGATTACACGCCACTTATGGGCTCAAGGAGGGATCGAGCCAGGAGTGCGCCCGTTGCCATTCCGAGCACAATGGACGCGACTTCCAGCTGGTCAGATTCGAGCCGAGGAATTTCGATCACAGACAGACTGGCTATGTATTACAGGGTAAGCACGCCGGACTCAGTTGCAATCTCTGTCACAATCCAGAGCATATTGCGGGCGCCCTGCGGTCGTCGATCAAGGTCCAGGATCTGAGCCGGACCTTTCTCGGACTGAGTCCAGCGTGTACAACCTGCCACCAGGACGCGCACAACGGTCGCCTCGGCACAGAATGCGCGCAGTGTCATAGCAGCACCGACTGGAAAAACACCGCCGGGCAGTTCGATCACTCCAGGACGCGTTTTCCGCTCACCGGACTACATGATCAGGTGCAGTGCCAGCGGTGCCACACGCCGGGCCCCGACACCAAACCGCGTTACGTGGGTTTACCGTTCAGCAAGTGTACGGATTGCCATTCCGATCCGCATGCGGGAAGTTTCGCACCGCAGAGTTGTCAGTCCTGCCACAACACCGGAGGATGGAAACAGGTTTCAACCTCGGCGCTCAACAAGAGCTTTGATCATTCCAAGACCAAGTATCCGCTGTTGGGGAAACACCAGCAGGTGGATTGCGTCTCCTGCCATCGCAGGGGCGATTTCAAGCAGCCACTCGCCTTCCAGAAGTGCATGGATTGCCACCGCGATGAGCATGAAGGACAATTCGCACAACGCGTGGGCGGCGAGGAGTGCTCCTCTTGTCATAGCGTGGAAGGATTCAAGCCGGCAACGTTCGGGCTGCAGGAACATTCGGTTACCGCGTATCCATTGCAAGGGAAGCACGCCACCCTACAATGCGCGCAATGCCATATTCCACACGGCAAGGAAACGCTATACAAAATTAAGTTCGGTCGCTGTCTCGACTGCCATACGGACGAGCATCAGAGACAATTCGCGGCCGCACCTTATCTGAACCGTTGTGAGCAGTGCCACACGCTCGACGGCTACAAGCCTTCCACATTCGGATTGGCGCGGCACAGGCAGTCACGGTTCGTATTGACGGGAGCGCATCAGGCGGTGACTTGCCGGGAGTGTCATAAGCCCCCGTCCCAGGCTTCCGCCCAAATCAAACCTGCGGTGCCGTACCACTTCGAGGACATGTCCTGCGCTGGTTGTCACGAGGATCCACACCGTGGGCAGTTTGGGAAACGCATGCAGCATCTGACCAACGGGCAGCCCGTGGGATGCGAAGCTTGCCACACCAACAAGACCTGGACGGATTTGTCGCGTTTCGACCACTCCCAGACGGAATTCCCGCTGGCAGGAACGCATCGTGCCGTCGCCTGCATCGACTGCCACAAGCCCTCCAACCTTGAAACCAAGCTCGCCAATGTTGACTTCCACGCCACACCAAAGCAATGCGAAGACTGTCACGCGGACGCTCATGGAGCGCAATTCGCAAAGACCGAAGGTGTTACCCGGTGTGGAAACTGCCATAACAGCACCCGCTGGAAACCGTCACTCTTCGATCACGACAAGCAGTCGGCCTTCCCTCTCCGGGAGGTTCACCGCAACGGACGCTGCGTCGACTGCCACAAATTGAATCGAGTAATAAATGGCAAGACGGTACTTTTTTACGCACCGACCCCGAAAGAATGTACCGACTGTCATGGGGCAAACATTCCAGACAAAATTGGCAAGTCCTAGCCGGTATAAGCGTGGTCACTTAAACCCGGGCCGTTGAAGGGAATCCCCGTGAAATGGCGTTCCAACGACCGGTTGTCCGACGGCCAAGTCTGATATGCGACCTTAGTAACGTTTCTGCCACCCGTTAGTAACATTTAATCTCAGGGTTGGATTGATTGCCACTTCGGGAACGATTCGCACTTCGCCGTGTGGGGATTTGGTGGTCGAATCTGTCGTGGGCGGGGAACTTGGCGTCGGCTCTGTTAATACAAGTCATCTTGTTATTCATGCTGCCGGCGCCAGTCGCGCAAGGGGCAGGCTACGCCGGCGCGCGAAGCCCGCACGGGCCTTTGAATATCCCCTGCCAGAACTGCCATACCCTAAGCGGATGGAAGCCAATACGCAATGTTCCTGAGTTTGACCACAACCAGACCCGCTTTCCTTTGCGCGGCATGCACCAAGGGGTCAGTTGCACGCAGTGCCACACCAAGCCGGTGTTCACAAACGTGGGCCAGAAATGCGCCGACTGCCACGCCGATATCCACAAGCGTCAATTTGGCGCGGCTTGCGATCAGTGCCACACCGTAAAGGGATGGCAAGTCTCGGTGCAGCAGATCAACCAGCACCAGAATCGCTTTCCCTTGATGGGTGCGCATGCGGCCCTGGATTGTGCCTCGTGCCACACGGGCGCGGCGGTGGGTCAGTTCCAGGGACTCCCGACACAATGCTATTCGTGTCACTCGAAGGACTTTCAGACCGCCGAGCCCAGCCACGTCAGCGGCGGTTTTCCAACCGGCTGCGAGCAATGCCATGGCATGAACAATTGGCTGGGAGCCAAGTTCGACCACCTCAAGATGACGGGTTTTGCCTTGGTCGGCGCCCACGCCACGCTCGACTGCAACGCCTGCCATGCCGGAGGAAGATTTAAGGGCACCCCCGCCGATTGTGTGGGCTGCCATCTACCCGACTATCAGAAGAGTACAAATCCCAATCACGTCGCGCTGGCCTTCCCGCAAACCTGCCAGACCTGCCACAACACAACCGCGTGGCAGCCTGCGACCTTTGACCACAGCACGATCGGATTTCCGCTCACCGGAGCGCATCAGACCCTACCGTGTTCACAGTGCCATGTGAACGGCAACTACAACCTGACCACATCCACCTGCTTGTCTTGCCACATGAAGGATTATCAGGGCACGACCGACCCGAATCACGTGCAGGCGCAACTTCCGCAAACCTGTCAGGGGTGCCACAACACTACCTCGTGGGCCGGCGCCACCTTTAATCACGCCACTACCGGGTTCACCCTTACTGGCGCGCACACCACCCTGCAGTGCTCGCAATGCCACATAAACGGTAACTACAGTTTGAATACCGGGGCCTGCTCGTCCTGCCACATGACGGACTACCAGGGAACCACTAACCCGAACCACGCTCAAGGCGGATTCCCCACAACTTGCGACTCCTGTCACACCACGGTTTCCTGGGCCGGCGCCACGTTTAACCATAATTCCACCGGGTTCCCGCTCACCGGGGCGCATACGACCGTTCAATGCACGCAATGCCATGTGAACGGTAATTACAACCTGACGGACACCAGTTGCGTGTCGTGCCACGCAAAGGACTTCAGCGGTACCACCAGTCCCAATCACGTGCAGTCGGGATTCCCCCAGCAGTGCGAGGTCTGTCATAACACGACCGCGTGGATCCCGTCGTCCTTCAATCACAACAATACGGCGTTCCCCTTGACCGGCAAGCACACCACCGTTGCCTGTGCCAGTTGTCACGTGAACAACAACTACACCACGGTTCCGACGGATTGCTATTCCTGTCACAAGGCCGACTATCAGACCACGACCAATCCAAATCACGCGGCGGCGAACTTCCCGACTACCTGCCAGACCTGTCACACCACCACTTCCTGGCAGGGAGCGACCTTCAATCACACCTGGTTCCCAACCAACCATGGCAATGCGAATGGCGTGTGTTCCACTTGCCACACCAACTCCTCCAACTACGCCATATTTACTTGCACGGGTTGCCATAGCAAGAGCCAGACCGATCCGAAGCATCAGGGCGTGCGCAACTACGTTTACAACAGCATCAACTGCTATCAATGCCATCAGAACGGACGAGGCGGCTAGGAGTATCGAACGGGTCTACTGGCCCTCGATGAATATGGTGATGACTTGCGATGATGGCGGTGCAAAGACAAATCGGCGTGGTACTTCTGTTGTCGTCGTGTGCTGTGGGGCAAGGAATCCCAGCCACTTTGCGTGACGTAAAAGTGGCCTCCGGGCAGAGTGGAGTCCTGATCGAGATAGCGCTTTCGGCCCCTGTAAAGCCGTCTGTTCTGGCCACCAGTGATCCCTTCCGCCTTGTCTTGGACTTCCCTGACACCATCCCGGCGAGTCAGCCACGGACTGATGTCAATGCGATGGGCATACGAGCGGTCCGCGTTGCGTTGTACAAATCAAGCCCGCCCGTCACGCGCGTAGTGGTTGACCTGAATCAGGCTCATCCTTATGAATTGCGCAGCGAGGGTAATCGGGTCACGTTGATTGTCGGTGCTCCGGTCGCCACAGTAGGCACGCAACGGCACATACCTGCATCGGCTGCTTCGGAAGGGCTTCTTCTGGGAATCATCAGGCCGCACCGTTCATCTTCTTCTCCTCAAAGCCCTTCTGCCGATGAGAGTTCGAACACGCCATATCCTCCGCCGGTGGCTTCCTCGGCTCCGACTGCGGCCCATCCCGATCGGGGTAGTTTGCAGGAAGGAACCGTCTTCCCCGGACTGGGGTCTCCGGGAACGGGAAATGTGCCGGGAGCGACCAGCGTGAGCCCGTCGGGTTCTTCCCCAACCCCGGTAGCCACAGTTAAAGCCGCCGATGCCGCGCCAACGCCAACTACTCCCCCGAGCGTGCCCAAGGCCTCCCCCACGGTATCTGCGGGCGAAACCGTTCCGGCTGTAGCGCAAACCGCAAGCACGGGGAATGAGTTGCCTTCCGCAATCGTATCCCCCGCCACCGCTTCCGCTTCCGACGTTTCGCACGCTGCGAATCAAAACGCCACCTCGGCCGCATCTACTCCGCCGGTCCCGCCTTCGACAGTAGCACCACCCATTCCGGTAGAGTCATCATCACAGGCGACCTCAGCAAGTGTGCCCAAAGCTTCCAACCCCATTTCATCTTCGGGCACTTCGGTTCCGGCTGTCGCGCAAACGGCGACGTCCAAGAAAGATTCGACGCTCCCCGAAGTCGCATCACCCGTCAATCCAGGACCTTCTGAGGTTTCTCGCGCGACGGATCAGAACGTAACCACGAACGGATCGATTCCGACGGGCCAGACTTCCGCAGTAGCGTCTTCCATTCCGGTAGAGGCATCATCACAAACAACCGCCGCAAGTGTGCCCGAGCCCTCCAACCCCATTTCGTCTTTGAACACACCGATTCCCGCTATAACGCAACCGGCCACGTCCAAGAACGATCCGAGGTCCTCCAAAGTCGCATCGCCGGTCAGTCCAGAACCTTCCGAGGTTTCCAGTGCCGCTGATCGTAGCGCAACTACCGAAGCATCGACTGCGCCGAGCCAGACGTCGGACCTAGCACCTTCCAGCTCGGACAATACCGAATCCACGCCCGGCCTTCCGCCGCTTGATCCCAACCTCAAGACTGTGTTCAAGGTCAAATATGTGGCCGAAGGAGTGGCGTATCTGGACGGTGGCCGCAGTTCGGGTCTGACCGAAGGGATGAAATTGGAAGTCAAGGAATCCGATCTCCCGATGCGGCAGGGGAGCACAGTCAGCGGCAGCGACCCGCGGGTGGTGGCGGAGCTGGAAGTCGTCGCAGTAACCGAAACTTCGGCGGTCACCGACGTTCACACGCCCAAACGGCCGGTCAAGCAGGGCGACTTGGCTTATCTTTCATCGGGAGATGCGCAGGCTCTCATACAGCAGCGCACATTGAGCGCCACCAGAAAGTATCCAATGGTGGTGGCTTTCACCGAGGACGATCCAGAAGACGAAGAGGCGCGAGCGGAGGTACCGCGGCCTCCTCAACCTTCAGTGAACCGGACCCGCGGATGGATCGGCCTCGATCACATGGGCACAGTGAGCCACGGCAGCTCCCCCTTGACCAGTTCCGAACTCGGTCTGGTTTTACGCGCCGATATAACCCGGATCGGAGGCACCTACTGGAATCTGACCGGCTACTGGCGCGGACGGCTGACCTCGAGCTCGTCTTCAACCCAACCCACTCTGCAAGACCTGATCAACCGCACCTATCACCTAGGACTGACCTACGACAACCCCAATTCACGCTGGGTGGCTGGGGTGGGGCGTCTCTATCTGCCTTGGGCGCCAAGTCTGGACACGATCGACGGCGGGTACTTTGGTATGCGCCTCGGTCGAGGCGCAACTGCAGGCCTGTTTGCCGGCTCTACTCCCGACCCGACCTCGTGGAACTACAACCCTGACCAGCGCATCGGCGGTACCTTTATCAATTTTCAGGGTGGATCCTATGACCACTTCTACTACACCAGCACCTCCGGCCTGGGCGTGAGCACCCTGAAGTGGCAGATCAATCGGCCATTTGTTTTCTTCGAGAATTCCGTCTCCTACAAGCGCCTGGTGTCGATCTACGACTCGCTGCAGGCGGACAGTCCGCGAGGCAACCAAGCTGTTCCCGCGCCCGGACCGGGGCTAAGCCGAAATTTTCTTACGGTGCGCCTGCAGGTGCATCCCAGGCTCGAACTCGATCTCAACCACAACTACTTCCGCGATATTCCAACCTTCGACCCGACGCTGATCGGCACTGGCCTCCTCGACAAGTATCTGTTTCAGGGTTTCAGTGTGGGGGCGCGGGCCGAAATAGTTAAGCAGGTCTTCTTGTACGCCGACGTCGGACGCAGCAATCGTACCGGCGATACCAAAAACTCCCGGAACCAGATGGCCGGTATCAGTTTCAACCATCTGCCCTGGTGGGGACTGCGAGCTGACGCCCACTATTCGCGGTTTAACAGTTCCTTTGGCGACGGTTCCTACAAGTCGTTTTCTTTGTCGCGGGAAGTGACCGACACGCTGCTGCTCAGCATCCTGGCGGGAACGCAAAATTACACCTCAACTCTGGCCAGCAATAACAACTCCCGCTTTCTGAATGGTAACGCTGAGTGGTCATTCGGAACCCACTACTTCATGCAAGGAGGATTCACCGTCAACCGGGGAGGCGCGCTGAGCTATGACCAGTGGCTATTCACAGTCGGTTACCGGTTCGATTCGAAGGCGAAACGCAAATGAAAAATACAATGACGAAAAATCCTGCTCTGCGAAGTTATGTGCTGGCCGCCGCCGGATTTCTGTTGTGCATGACCAGCGCCAAGGCTAGGGCGGCCGACAGTCTGGATGACATCCTTTCCCGCGCCAGTGCCCGAGTTGCCGATACGCTCGAGCGGTTCTCCGAAGCCAAGTGCACCGAGAGAGTCGACCAGCAGATACTGTCCGAGGATGGCAAAGTGGAACGCGACGTCAACTCCACCTACGACTACCTGGTTATCTTCACAGATGCTGGTGGCGAGTTGAGTTTGGACGAATCCCGGCAGCCCGTTGGTGAAGTTAAGCCGGACAAGAACAGCACTCCTTTGCTGGTGACCAACGGTTTCGCCACTCTGTTTCTGGTCTTCCATCCTTACTACGCCGGAAGCTTTCAATTCACCGCCCTCGAAGACGAAACCCTCGGGAAGCAGCGGTTGAAGAAGATTGCCTTCCATTATCTGCGCGGAACCCGCTCGCCGGCGACGCTGGCGTTGCGAGGAAGGGAATACCCGCTTCCGCTGTCCGGTACCGCGTGGATTGAACCCGATACAGGCGTGATCGCCAGAATTGTGGCCGACCTGGGGAACACGATGGAAGACGTAGGGCTTAGGACTCTGCGTTCCGAAGTGGACTATGCGCCAGTTCCGCTCCGCGACCTCAAGGAGTCGTACTGGTTTCCAGCCCGTGCCAGCGTCGAAGTAGCGACTTCGCGCCAACACTGGCGCAATACCCATGTGTTCACCGACTACCAGCGGTTCTCGGTAAGCACGGAGGAAAAGGTGGCAAGCCAATGAGCACCAATGCCAATGTTGCAACTCGCATAATGCCGGTGAGGGATACGGAGCGGGCGCATCGCATCCGTCTGATCATCGGTTACATTCTGGGGATCGCGCTGATTGCCGGACTGACAGTCTACGGCTTCGACTACTACACGCTGAGTTCGGCCAATCGTCCGTTTTCGCCCAAGCACGTACTGCTCAAGCCAAGTGGACCAATCGGCGTGAAGCTCGGTGTTCTCGGCCTCATTATGTTTCTGGCCATTTTCTTGTATCCGCTGCGGAAGTGCTGGCCCTGGCTTTCGCGGCAAGGGAGCTCCAGGCATTGGCTGGATATTCATGTTTTGCTCGGCCTCTCCGCGCCGTTCATCATCGCTTTTCACTCGTCCTTCAAATTCCGGGGCTTCGCGGGAATGGCTTTCTGGTTCATGCTTGCGGTTGCGCTCAGCGGCGTGGTTGGAAGATATCTCTACGCGCAGATTCCCCGCAGCCTGAACACTGCCGAGCTGTCTCTGCGGGAGCTTCAGGAGCTGCAGATCCAGTTATTGGACAAGTGGCAGTGCCAGGAGCTGTTACCGAAAGAGGATCTACAGTCTCTGTGGCGCTTGCCCAGTGCGGAGGTGGTGCAGAAGCTTTCTTCCCTAATAGCCCTGGGCTACATGATGGCGCTTGATGTCGGCCGCGGTTTCCGGATTGCAACCTTGCGGCGACATGGGTTGGGTTGGATCGGAAAAGTGGCAACCTTGGGTGGTTTTCTGCCAACCCGCAACGCTCATCTCGAAAAGGCGGTTCAGACCGCCCGACAGGAGGCGGCTATTGCCAAGCGTGTGCTGTTTCTCGGGCAGGCGCAGCGCGTGTTTCATTTTTGGCATATCGTGCACCGGCCGTTTAGTTATACCTTTGCCCTGCTGGCACTGATCCACCTCGTGGTAGTGGCGGCGATGGGTTACCTCTAGGGTTAAGCATGGAAACACTCGTCGCATTCGTTGTTGCCGCCGCACTCACGCTTTTCTTTTTGCGTGGCTACTGGAAGGGTTTGAAGGAGAGAGACGCGCGTGCCAGGGAGTCAGCCGAGAGAGGAAAGTCTTATTCCGAAGGGCCACGCTCTCAGCATCCACACATTGATACCTCTCAGTGCATCGGGTGCGGGACCTGCACCTCCGTCTGTCCCGAAGGCGATGTTCTGGCAATGCTGGCGGGCAAGGCGGCCATTGTGAATGGACACAAGTGTATCGGCCACAGCCTCTGCGCCGAAACGTGCCCGGTTGGGGCCATCACCATGGTGATGGCCAGCCCCAGCATGGGTGCCGACATGCCCTATCTCACATCGGAGAACGAGACCACGATCCCGAACTTGTTCATCGTTGGAGAACTCGGTGGTCTGGCTTTGATCAAGAACGCGGTCAATCAGGGGCGAGATTGTGTCGATACCATCGCCAGAAGGCTAGCGGAATCCACGGCGAACGTTGTCGGATCGGAGATTTATGATGTGCTCATCGTCGGTGCAGGTCCGGCAGGGATCAGTACCTCCCTGCGAGCCATTGAGAACAAACTAAGACACGTTACTCTTGAGCAAGATGAGGTGGGCGGCACGGTGGCAAAGTATCCGCGCCAGAAGTTGGTGATGACAAGCCCCGTGGAATTCCCCATGTATGGAAAGTTCAACAAGATGGAACTCTCCAAAGAACACTTGCTCGCCTTCTGGGACATGGTGCTGAACCGCTCTGACTTCAACGTTCGAACCGGCGAAAAGGTGGGCGACATCAAGAAGGAGGCAGATGACGTATTCACGGTCACAACCGCCAACAACCGCTATCGCTCACGCAACGTGGTATTGGCGCTGGGCCGCACCGGCACGCCACGCAAACTCGGAGTCAAGGGCGAAGAGTTGTCCAAAGTCATGTACCGCCTGATCGAGGCCGACCACTATGTCAACAAGTCAATACTGGTAGTAGGAGGCGGCGACAGCGCCGTTGAAGCAGCCCTGGGTCTTGCAAGTCAAACGGGCAACGAGGTCACGCTCTCCTATCGGCAAGGACGTTTTAGCCGTATTAAGGAACGAAACGCACAACGCATTGAGGACTACAGGCGCTCGGGAAAAATCAAGGTGATCTTCAATTCCGTCCCGGCAGAATTCAAGCCTGAATCCGTGGTCATCCAAGTCGATCGTGTCCCGCGGGAGATTCCCAATCACTATGTGTGGATTTTCGCTGGGGGCACGCCTCCCTACGACTTTCTCAAGAAGATTGGAGTCGGGTTCGGAATGCGTGATCTCACCGCCGAGGCCAACACGGAGGCAAAGGCAGCCGCTACCGCCAAGCAATAATGATTTGAACTAGCGACCTCGCCTGCGAGGGGCGTCGTGTTTGTCCACATCAATTCGACCGGTCGCCATACCCACGCCTCGAGTGATTAATATTCGGTCGCAAACAGAGGACACCAGAATGCACGCTCACGGCAGATCCCTGGTATGCCATCCAGGCACCAAACAGCACATAGTCTTAAGTTCTTAAGACTATACTGTCAAGGCCGCAAGGGATGGCGTGATAGAGAGTCTTAACAATATAAGAACGTGATGAGCGGCAACCATCTTCCAAAGTCTGTGCATCACACGGGGCAGGCCAAACCCTGCGCACATTGGCTTGTCAGGTTCCGGGGCGTCTAAGTTAGCCCCGATGTATTGATCACTATGACGCTCGCCGAACCAATCTCGACCGATTGTCATTACTCCCGACACGTGAACCCGCAATGGGTCAAGTTGCTCAATGTACTCGAACTCGCCGTCAGTTATGATCGCTGCATCGGATCGGAGCTGTACACCCGGGACGGGCGCCGCATTCTTGATTTTCTCTCCGGATACTGCGTGCACAATGTGGGACACAATCATCCCGATGTGTTGTTCGCCGTTAGGGACGAGCTGGAAAAGTGCGGCCCGGTTATGCTGCAAAGCCACCTCCCGGAATTGGCCGGCGAACTGGCTGAACGGCTTTGTAACCGTGCCGGAGGGCGGCTCGCGAAGGTGTTTTTTGCCAGCTCGGGTAGCGAAGGTGTCGAGGCCGCCATCAAGTTCTCCCGGGTCCGCACCGGGCGAACAGGCCTGCTCTATGCGGACCGCGCTTTTCACGGTCTGACCTGTGGTGCCTTGTCGCTGATGAACGGCGCTTACTGGCGCGATGGATTTGGGCCGCTGCTTCCGGAGACGGACGCGATTCCCTTCGGAGATCTCCCGGCGCTCGAACAGAAACTCGCTACCCAGCGCTACGCTGCGTTCTTTGTGGAGCCGGTGCAGTCTGAGGGCGGCATCCGGATCCCCGATCCTGAATACCTGACGGCTGCACAATCGCTCTGTCAGCGCTACGGATCATTGTTCGTTTTGGACGAAGTACAGACCGGCCTGTATCGAACCGGCCCGTTCCTGGCGGCACATCACTTTGATCTCGATCCAGATATTGTCGTTCTGGCGAAGGCATTGAGTGGCGGCCTGATTCCAGTCAGCGCAACTTTAATGTCTGATGCCGTCTACCGCTCGGTTTACAGCTCAATGAAAAAGGCCATCGTTCACGCATCCACATTCAGTGAGAACAGTCTGGCCATGCGTGCCGGTCTTGCTACCTTGGACGTGCTGGAAAACGACCAATTGGGAAGCCGTGCCACCCGCGTGGGAGGCGAGCTGCAGCGTCGGTTGAGTGACGAGCTTTCCGCTTACGAAATGGTGAAAGCTGTTCGGGGCATGGGGCTGTTGATCGGGATTGAATTCACTGCTCCTCGTCGGCTGGCCCTGCGGGTCTCGTTCGAGGCATTCTCGAAGATTCACCCCGCCATGTTTGGTCAGATTCTGGTTATGCGGCTCTTTCGCGATCATGGCATGCTTACTCAAATTTGTGGAAATGATTTCATGGTCTTGAAAGTCGCACCGCCACTGGTGGTTACCGACGGTCAGGTGGACGAATTCGTGTCAGCGATGCGGAGCGTCGTTGAGCTCGCACATTCTTCCACAAGTTTTTGGTCTGAGGCTCTCGGCTTGGCTCGACGAACGGTCAATTGTTAGGCTGGAGGAACTGGTTGTCGCCACTCTCTCATCGGACGATGAAGACTAGGATCGAGCGTGCACGATTAGGCAAATCCTCAACGCAGCGAGCGCGTCGCCCAAGTATGGTCTTGCTGTTATGGTGAGTTCCGCGCATCGACTGGATACCGACGTGTTCGTCATTGGCGGTGGGCCGGCAGGATTGGCTGCTGCCATCGCTGCTCGCCAACAAGGCTTTGAAGTAACTGTTGCCGATGCCGCAACTCCTCCCATTGATAAACCCTGCGGTGAGGGTCTCATGCCAGACGGCATTGACGCACTTGCCGATCTCGGCATCAATATTCCAAGCGGGGATTCCTATCCGTTCCGCGGCATTCGCTTTCTCAGCTCAGGAACCAAAGTGGATGCCAGCTTTCCGCGCGGTAACGGCGTAGGAATCCGCAGAACCAAGCTGCACCGCCTCATGAGTGAACATGCGGCTGCGGCTGGAGCCAATCTTCTCTGGCAGACCGTCGTCACGGGACTCCACCCCGAAGGGGTATGCCTGGGATCGAGCGTGGTTCATTCGCGCTGGATTGTGGGAGCCGACGGTGCGCATTCCCGAGTACGTCAATGGGCGGGTCTCGATGGGCACGTTAACCATCAGCAGCGTTTCGCTTTTCGTCGCCACTATCGTGTTTCGCCGTGGACGAGCTGTATGGAACTGCATTGGGGGAACAACTGCCAGTTGTATGTCACTCCGATTGCGTCCGATGAAATCTGCGTTGCTGCCATCTCCCGGGATTCGAGACTACGCCTCGATGCGGCGATCGCGGAATTTCCTGAGGTCGCTGGCCGTCTCGAAGGCCGGGAGCGAACTTCAGCGGAAAGGGGTGCCGTTTCTGCCACCCGAAAATTGCGGCGCGTCTATCGGGAGCGGACGGTCCTTCTCGGCGACGCTTCCGGCAGCGTGGACGCAATCACGGGTGAGGGGCTCTGCCTGGCGTTCCGCCAAGCCATCCTCCTTTCTGAGTGCTTTGCGGCCGGCAACCTAAGCCGCTACCAGGCCAGGCATCGCAGTTTGGCAAGACGCCCGGCTCTGATGTCGTGGCTCATGCTTACTCTCGAACACAAGGATTCCTTCCGGCAGCGGGTGATGCAGGCCTTCGCTACTGAACCGCGAAATTTCGCCGGAATGCTCGCGATGCACGTCGGTGTGTTGCCCCCTCTCGCTCTTGCTGGGATCGGACTCTCGGTGGGATGGAATTTACTGACCCTATGAAGCCTCTGGCTCAGTTTTGTTT
>Ga0075017_100001696_pt1 | contig 13595 bp, 11 predicted proteins | sample AleBraG_ABR_2012_FD_71475 | JGI IMG/M metagenome (GOLD analysis project Ga0075017, IMG submission 71475) | Freshwater sediment microbial communities in response to fracking from Pennsylvania, USA - Alex Branch Run_MetaG_ABR_2012 | ecosystem: Environmental > Aquatic > Freshwater > Creek >... | reverse complement strand
ATGGATTTCAATTCCAGGAATTCTTCCAACCCAGCCTCTCCCCACTCGCGGCCGTTGCCCGACTGCTTGTAGCCACCAAAGGAGCCCCCAAAATCGACGCGGGCATTATTGATGTGCACATTGCCTGCGCGAATCCGCTTCGCCACCCGGCGAGCGCGCTCAACGTCGGATGAGGTCACATATCCCGACAGTCCATAGGGACTGTCGTTGGCGATGCGCACGGCATCGTCTTCGTCTTCATACGGAAGAATGCAGAGGACAGGGCCGAAGATTTCTTCGCGAGCGATGGTCATGTCGTTGCGAACGTCGGAGAATATCGTGGGCCTGGCGAAATAGCCTTTGCTGATGCCGTCGGGCCGCCCGCCGCCACCGGCGACCACCGTGGCGCCCTCTTCGATGCCGATCTGGATGAGCCGTTGAACCTTGTCGAATTGCGCTCTGGTGACCAGCGGACCAATCGTCGTGTCGTCCTTGCCGGGGTCGCCGGCTTTCGTCGCATCGGCTTCCTTCTTTGCCGCGGCGACGGCGTCTGCCATCTTCGATCGCGGCACGAGCATGCGCGTCGGCGCGTTGCAGGACTGCCCCGTGTTGCGGAAGCAGGCCTGCACACAGTCCCTGACTGCCTTCCCAAAATCGGCGTCGTCCAGAATGATGTTCGCCGACTTGCCGCCCAGTTCCTGCGTCACCCGTTTCACGGTCGGCGCGGCCGCCGCAGCCACCGCTATGCCTGCCCGGGTTGAGCCCGTAAAGGACACCATCGCCACGTCCGGATGCGAGGCAATCGCAGCACCGACCGTAGGACCGTCGCCGTTCACCAGGTTGAAGACTCCGGGTGGAAGTCCGGCCTCGTCGAGAATCTGCGCGAACAGATAAGCGGAAAGAGGCGCCAGTTCGCTCGGCTTCAGCACCATGGTGCAACCCGCGGCAAGCGCGGGCGCGACCTTGCAGGCGATCTGATTCATTGGCCAATTCCACGGCGTGATGAGCCCGCAGACTCCGATGGGCTCTTTGCGCATCAGCGTCGTCCCCTTAAGTTCTTCGAACTTGAAATGTTCAAGCAACTTGGCTGCTTCGGCCAGGTGCGCCATGCCGGCGGGGGCCTGCGCCTTGCGCGCCAGGGTTAAAGGAGCTCCCATTTCCTGCGAAATGGCCTCGGCCATCTGGGCGCTCTTGGATTGGTAAACCTCCATGATCCGCCGCAAGAAAGCTAACCGCTCCTCGGCCGTGGTCTCGCCATAGGACTCGAAAGCGCGTTTGGCCGCCGCGACGGCTTTGTCGACGTCCGCGGCGCTTCCCAGCGAGATTGTCGCGATGGGTTCCTCAGTGGCGGGATTGATGACCACGAAGTCGTGAGCTTTGGCGGGGGCAACCCACTTTCCATCGATATAAAAGTTGCGGCACTCGATCATTGACAAGACTCCCCTGTCGCAAGACTGAACCATTGCTTCGTGAATTGTGACCGTTTCTTTATCATACCGCTCTCCGTGCCGGCATCATCATTGACTGGCAAATTCCGCTGTCGTACCGTACGAGCATCGGAAGCAAGAGGAGTAACTATGGCACTAGGCAGCGGCTGGTCGAAAACCTGGACCTACTTTGAGGACAACTGGCATGAGGGCAATGTGCCGATCATGGGTCCGCGTACGCATGCCGCATGGCTGTGCTCATTGGTGTTTGACGGTGCGCGTGCTTTTGAAGGCGTGACGCCGGATCTCGAGCTGCATTGTGCACGCGTCAATGATTCGGCGAAGAAGTTATTCCTGAATCCGACGGTCACGACCGAAACCTGGGTCCGGCTCGCGCGCGAGGGCGTTGCGCGATTCGACAAGGATGCCGCGCTTTATATTCGACCGATGTACTGGGCGGAAAAGGAAGGCCCGTGGGTGCAGGCCCACGATCCCGCCTCAACCCGCTGGTGCCTCTGCATTTACGAAGCGCCGATGCGTCCGCCGAAGGGTTTTTCGATCACGATTTCCCCCTATCGCCGGCCGACGCTGGAGACGATGCCGGTTGACGCCAAAGCCGGATGCCTCTATCCCAACAACTCTCGCGCACTCTTCCAGGCCCAGGCCCGCGGCTTCGATAACGCTGTTGTCTGCGATGTCCTGGGAAATGTCGCCGAGCTGGCGACCTCGAATGTCTTTATGGCAAAAGACGGCGTGGTCTACACGCCCATCCCGAACGGCACATTTCTGGCCGGAATCACGCGTCAACGCGTCATCGGGCTGCTGCGCGACGCAGGTGTATCCGTGGTTGAGAAGGTGATGACGTACCAGGAATTTGAAGCTGCCGACGAGATCTTCGCGACGGGGAACTATTCCAAAGTTGTGCCGGTCACGCGAGTCGAAGGCCGGACGCTTCCATTTGGCCCCATCTACACCAAGGCCCGCGAACTCTACTGGGCGTTCGCTCACTCCGCTCCCGCTCTGACATACAAGTAAAGCTCGTCACGGTTGAGGAAAAACCATCCTCAGGGAACGTAGACCTCGATGGGGTCGGAGTACGTGCTCTCTTTTCCCGTAGAGTCCACCGCAGTGGCGGCATAGTAGTAGGTGGCTCCCGGGACCGGTGCTTTATCCACAAAGCTCGTATTCGGATCCAACGCGGTATTGATCTTGGAATAGCTTCCCGGCGCCGTCCCTCGGTACACGTTGTAGCCCGCGATCGAGGATTGGCTCGCCGACCACGACAGGGTCACGTAGGGCATGGAGCCGTTACCCGCCTCTGTCTCCGATACTTTGCTGGTCGATCCGGTATTTACGAAGGTCAGCGTGCCGGACGAACTCCCGGAGCTGGATGGACTGAACGTGGCATTGAAGGAAACACTCTGGCCGGAGGCGATGGTTACCGGGAAGGAAACACCATCAATCTTGAATTGCGAATTGCTGCTGGCCGCCGACGTTACGGTCACGCTTCCACCCGTCGCGCTCAGGGTGGAGGATTGCGTCGCCGTTGTCCCCACCTCTACGCTGCCGAAATTGATCGAGGTCGGATTGACCGTGAGCTGTCCGACCGTCGTGCCCGTTCCCGTTCCGTAAAAGGGAACGTTGAGGTAGGCGCCAGAAACGAACACGCTCCCTCCCGTTAAGCCAGAGGTTGGCGGAGCGAACGTCACGCTCAGCTTTACGCTCTGCCCCGCTGCTAACGTGAGAGGCATCGAAGGGCCGCTGACGGTGAAACCAGCGCCTTGAGGCACGAGCCCAGTCAGGGTGTCATTCCCCGAGTGCGTGTTCGTCAGCACAACGCTCAGCGTGGCGCTTTTCCCCACTGCGACCTGTCCAAAATTGAGGCTCGCCGGAGTAGCGGTGAGCATCTCGGTACCAACTCCGCCTCCGCCCATGGGGACAACAAGGCTCGCGTTCGACGCATTGCTGGTGAACGTGAGCGTACCGCTGGTCCATCCTTTGACCGTTGGCGTGAAGATCACGCTCACTTCAACGCTCTGCCCTGCAGGCAGAATGAGCGGCAACTTGATGCCGGCTAGTGTGAACTCCGAGTTGTTGAAGTTGGACGCGGAAATGGTGACGGAACTGTTTCCCACGTTGCTCAGAGCCACCAACTGAGTCTCCGTTTGACCGACCGTGACCGCACCAAACCTCAAGGTAGACGGCGTGCAGACCAATTGATCTGCCGCTCCGGCGGCGGGCAATACGGCTGTCAATGTCAGGAGAAAGATGACGGAAAGAGCGCGGAAGTAGAGCGGCTGACTGCTCGACTGGGGGAGTCGCATGTCAGCAGTTTGCAGGCTGGCCGCGGAACGAGGAAGATACCAGTGGGACATGGCAACCGCCGCCATTTGGGCAAATCCGCCCCCGGCCGATTGGTGCGGCTTCCCGAAAAAGCAGCTAAGTGACTCAAAATAAGATGCTTGAATAGCCGGTGGTCACGCACGCGCTGGAGCGAAAGCGGCGGTGGAAAACTAGTCCCGATTTGGCGTTTATTGCGCCGGAATCTGCACGTTGGAGACGATATTTGAGTAAGTACTCTCGTCGTTGCTGGAGTCCACAGCCGTTGCGGCATAACAATACGACGCGCCGTCGGCGACGGTGGCGTCGGTATAGAACGTCGTGGTGTTTACAACGTTGTTGATCTTGCTGTAGCTCCCGCACGAAGTGCCATACACCGCCCGATGAATGTTGTAGCCAATAGTGTTCGAGGATGTGCTGGCATTCCACGACAGGCTCACGGAGTGTGTCGGCGCCGCAGTGCCCGTTCCCGTCAGGGTTTCGATCGTGGTGGAGGGCTGGGCATTACTCGTGAAGGTGAGCGAAGCGCTCGCCGCTCCTTTGACTTGCGGGCTGAACGTTACAGTAAAGGAAGCACTCTGGCCGGCTGGGATGGTGACCGGCAGCGACAATCCTCCAACGCTGAAGGCGGAGTTGTTGCTGGTTGCGTCCGTGACGGTTACACTTGCGCCGCTGGCCGTCAAACTGCCTGACGCGCTTCCGCTGGTGCCCACCACCACATTGCCGACACCCAACGTGCCTGGGGCAACCGTCAATTGCCCGACCGCTGTGGTGCCCGTCCCCGACAGCGGAATCGTAAGCGTCGAATCCACCGCGGTGGAAGTCACCGTGATGCTTCCATTCACTGTGCCCGCCGTCTGCGGAGCGAATGACACGCTGAAGCTCGCGCTCTGCCCCGCGGCCAGCGCTAGGGGCGTGGTAATTCCGCTCAGCGTGAATCCAGCGCTGATTCCAATCTGAGTAATCGTTACGCTAGAACCACCGCTGTTGGTAACCGTCTCGGAGAGAGTCTGCTTGCTTCCGACTGTCACGCTGCCAAAGCTCAAGCTGGTCGGACTCAACCCGAGCGTTCCCATGGAGATTCCCGTTCCCGACAACGCCATCGTCAGCGTGGGATTGGAAGCATCCGAAGTGATGGTGACCGCGCCATCTACCGTACCGGTCGCCTGCGGTGAGAATGTGACCGTGAAGGTTGCGCTCTGAGAAGCGTCCAGACTCAGTGGCGTCGAAATGCCGCTGATTTTAAAACCTGTCCCGCTTACCGCCGCCTGCGAGACCGTCACGCTCGATGCGCCGGTGTTGGTCAAGGTCACACTCTGCGACTGCGTTGAGCCGACCGTCAGGCTGCCAAAATCCTGGCTGTCCGGATTCAGCGTCAGCTGGCCGACAGCCACGCCCGTGCCTGACAGAGACAGACTTGAGTTGGTGTTCGACGCGTCGCTGCTGACGGAAACGGTCCCGGTAAATGGCCCAGCCGCATTGGGTGTGAACTTGACGCTGAGGCTAACTGTCTGTCCCGCTGCGATAACGACCGGAAGACTGGGCGCAGTCAGGGAAAAATATTTGGTCGAGAGCGCAACACTGCTGATCGTCACCGACTGCGCTTCGGTATTCGTTGCGCTCACGGTGAGCGTCTTGCTGCTGCCAGCGGTCACGCTGCCAAAATCAAGAGTCGATGCGTTGAAGGAGAGACTGCCGGTTTGCTGTTGCTGCTGAGTTGCGGAGTTTCCGGCGCTGAATCCCTGGCAACCCACCAGCAAACTGAGGCTCGCGAGCAGGAACACAATGCTCGCTACTTTCGTTCGATGGTTGGAGGAGGTCTTTTTTGCCAGTCGCATTGTGCGTCATGAGCCACATGCCTAACGCCAATGCGTATCTGGACGCCCGGGGGTGGCGGTTACAGTCTAGGCTATGGAGGATATCAAGGAAGATTTCGAAGGTACATGCCAAATCGGCGCGGAAGGCCAGTTTTGGCGGGCTAAATGAGGTTGCAGAAAATTGCAACACTTCAAAAACCCTTCGAGGATTACCTCTGGCTAGAGGTGAGAGTCTCGCAGCTAGATCTGTAGAGGCTGACGGAAAAGTCCAAAACGAACGGCCGATTGGCATCGGCCAAAAAAATTCTTTGGTGCGAAAGGGGGGACTCGAACCCCCACGGTTTTACCCGCCAGATCCTAAGTCTGGTGCGTCTGCCAATTCCGCCACTTTCGCCTGGCAATCAACAGTCTACTTCGTTTGTTAAAGTTTCGGAAGATTACTGGCTGGGGAGAACTGCGGAATCGAATCGCCGAGACACCCGCAAATAGACGCCGAGGGGCGACGTGCGGTCGCCCCTTCGCGATCTCTGGATTTCGTCGTTACTGGACTTCGTTCAGTTTTTGATAAATCAGCATCGCAACCAGCACGAGCAGGAAAATGCCAGAGCCGATGCTGAAGACGCGTACCGGAATCGTCAGCCGGTTCACCTTGGTGAGCAGTTCAGTCTGCTCCTCTTGCATGTGGGAATTCGCGTCGTCCAGGAACAATTGCTCGTCCTCGTGCATCGTCAGCGTGCTGCGATAAATCAGGAGGAGAATCAAGCCAATAGCGAATACTCCGAAGATCACCGCCACTATCGTTAGCGACATAAGCCACCTCGGCAGGTTTGCAACCCCAGTGCAGTGCCTTTCTACTTGTGGCTGGATGCAGGAAGCCCGCATCCATTCCGGGGAAACCCTAACGGCACAGATTATAGCTCCGTTTGTTAGGGTCCGGCACGAATAAATGCACGAACCGGGGCAAAATGGCCGCGTTTGGGAGGCGCCTTCTTGCCGGCCCTCCGGTTTTCCGGACAAGAATGAATTCCTTCTTCCCTTTTGCGTGGAAAGTGGTAGCCTACCTTGCTTCTGTGGGCTAGGGTTCGGCACGGGTAGGGGAGCCCGGACTAGAGTTGCCTTCCTTTATAATTGTTCGCTTTGCAAAAGCCGAGGGCCCGCCTGCAGAAAGGGGGCGCGTTTGGCTTCGACTATCGTAGTGGAATCGGCCAAGACAAAACCCGGGATCGAGATCGCAAGCCTGACCGATGTTGGCCTGCAACGGGCCAACAACGAAGATTCCTATCTTTACTGGGAGCCCGAATCGGACGCAGACTTTCGTCGCAAAGGGCGCCTCGCCATCGTGGCCGACGGCATGGGTGGATATGAAGGCGGACAGGAGGCCAGCCGCCTGGCTGTGGAAACCGTCCGTTCAATTTATGACAATGCCTTTGACGGCGATCCCCAGGAGTCTTTGGTCGCGGCGATCGCCGCCGCTCACCAGAATATTCAGCGTTACGCCATTGAGCACCCGGAACTCAGCGGCATGGGTACCACTTGCACGGCCCTGGCGATTGTCGGCCCACGGCTCTATTTCGCTCACGTTGGCGATAGCCGCCTCTATCTGATTCGCGGCGATAAGGTCTCCCGCTTGACCCGCGATCACTCGTACGTCGGCAGGCTGGTCGAGAGCGGAATCGTGCGCTCCGAAGATGCCGAGTCGCATCCGCAGCGGCACATTCTGACTGCGGCGCTGGGATCGGGACGCGACGTTGAACCGGACGTTCCGCAGCAACCGGGGTCCGTCGAAATTGGCGACACGCTGATCTTGTGTACGGACGGATTGTGGAGCCTGGTCGGCGAACTGGAACTGGCCCAGGTTGCGCAATCGAACTCTCCGGCAGCGTGTTGCGTGAAACTGGTGAATCTGGCCCTGGAGCGGGGCGGGGCCGACAACATCACTTTATTAGTACTGCGCATTTCCCCCTGATCCCGCTTCGCATCACTTTCCCGTCCTGCTATGCAGGAAATTGCAGCCCGGTTTTTCCACAATATTCCGCTGCTAACGATTGCCCTATAACTGCAATGCGTTGCACACAGGGCCTGGCGGGGCGCCTCTCTTCTCTCCTAAATAACTGATTTCAAAAGCGATTCTCTGGCCCATTCCGGGCCCGATGGAAACCCATGTGCACTTGTACGGTTCGTTAATAATGTCTATTGACTTAATCATAATTACTGACATACTTCAAACAGCCATGAAATCTACGTACAGGACTGCATGCACTACATTGCTTTTCGCCGTCGTGGCGTGCGCCTCGTTGGCCGCACCGGCATGGGCCCAGGGAAATGCCAATACGATTCGGGTCGGCGCCTTCCCCAACATCACCCATGCACAAGCCATGGTGGGCAAGGCGAATGGCTGGTTCGACAAAGCCATGGGCCCGCAGGTGAAAGTGCAATGGACGAGCTTTAACGCCGGACCTGCGGCCATCGAGGCTCTGTTTGCCGGCGCCATTGACATGACCTACGTTGGGCCGAATCCTGCCATCAACGGCTATGTCCGCTCCAACGGCGAAGCCTTGCGCGTGGTCGCAGGCGCTGCCAGCGGAGGCGCTTCCTTAGTCGTGCGCAACGATTCCGGCATCAACAAGCCCGAGGACTTTCATGGCAAGCGCGTGGCCACGCCACAATTCGGCAACACACAGGATGTCGCCCTGCGCAACTGGCTCAAGATAAACGGCCTCAAGACCAACGACAAGGGTGGCGATGTGCAGATCGTGCCCATGGCCAATCCCGACCAGCTCACGCTGTTTCTCAAGAAGGATCTGGATGCCGCATGGGCGCCGGAACCGTGGGCTACTCGCCTGATTCACGAGGGCAATGGCCGCCTGCTGGTTGACGAGCGCTCACTCTGGCCCAATGGACAATTCGTAATCGGGCTGCTCGTTGTGAATGCCAAATTCCTGCAAGCTCATCCCGACCTGGTGAAGAACTGGATCCGCGCCAACGTCGATCTTACCGACTGGATCACGGCTCATCCCGCGGACGCGAAGAAACTTCTGAACCAGCAGATCCTCGCCGAAACCGGTAAGTCGCTCGCGCCCGTCATCCTTGATGAAGCTTTTTCGCGCATGCAGGTTACCTATGACCCGCTGCACGGCGCTCTGAACACGGCTGCACAACAGGCCTTTGCCGACGGCTTTCTCGGACGGCAGATGCCTGACCTCTCCCGCCTCTACGATCTGACGATTCTCAACCAGGTCCTTGCGGAAAAGGGACGAAAGGCCATTCAATGAGCAGCAACGTACAGCGGTTACCCGCTCAATTCCCGCTTCCTTCCGATGCGCGCTTCCCTGCTCGGTCCCCCGAGTCGCGCGGAAAAATCGGCCCGGCTTCTGTCGGACATAGCACGCACACCGGCTTCGCGGCCATACCCAAGGTCGGCTTGAGCGAAATCTGTCTCAGTTACCGCACGCAGAGCGGTGAGCGCCTGCTGGCTCTCGACCACATCAACCTCGAAGTGAGAACGGGCGAATTCCTGTGTGTTGTCGGGCCCTCGGGCTGCGGAAAGTCGACTTTACTTCACCTGATCGCCGGCCTTCATCAGCAGACTTCAGGACAAATCCTTGTCGACGGGAAGGAAATTGAAGGCCCCGGCACGGACCGCATCCTCATCTTTCAGGAGCACGGCTTGTTCCCGTGGCTCACCGTCGGGCAGAACGTTGAGTTCGGCATGAAGATGAAGGGCGTGCCCAAGGCCGAGCGGCAGGAGAAGACGCGCCACTATCTTCGGCTCGTGCACCTGGCTAAGTTTGAGAAGAGCTACATCCACCAGCTTTCCGGGGGCATGCGTCAACGCGTGGCCATTGCCCGCGCCCTGGCAACGGAGCCGGATGTTCTCCTGATGGACGAACCGTTCGCGGCGCTCGACGCTCAAACCCGCGACCTGCTGCACGACGAACTGGAACGCATCTGGAACGAAACTGGTTGCACCATCATTTTCGTCACCCACAATGTGCGCGAGGCGGTTCGCCTCGGCGATCGCGTCGTCCTTCTCACCTTCCGGCCGGGACGTGTCAAAGACCAGTTCCCTGTCGACCTGCCCCGCCCCCGGCACCTGGAAGATCCTCACGTCGCCCGCGCTGCGCGTGAGATTCTCGATCAACTGCGCGAAGAGATCAACCGCTCCCTCGAAGCTGAATATCAGGAAGGTGTGAAACCTCACGTCGAGCCGGGAGTGTCCGCATGAAACGCGCCGCACGCTTCATCATTTTTTATTCCGTTCTCTTCGGCCTCTGGACTTTATTGGCCGAGCTGAAGATTTGGCCCCCGTACCTGTTCCCCACTCCGTGGGGAGTTGCCGAATCTCTATATGCCGGATTTCAGGATCACAGCTACTGGATCGCGATTCGGGTCAGCATGCAGCGCGTGCTGATCGGCTATGGCATTTCGGTCGTACTTGGGATGGTCCTCGGCCTGGGCGTTGCCAGCAACAAGTTCCTGGAAGAGACGATGGGCGGCCTGCTCGTAAGCCTGCAGAGTCTGCCCAGCATCTGCTGGTGGCCGCTGGCGCTGCTGTGGTTCGGCCTTAATCAAAATGCCATCCTCTTCGTCGTCATCATGGGCTCACTGCTGTCGGTGACCCTGGCGATGGAAGATGGCCGCAAGCAAATGCCGAAGATATTCGGCCAGGCCGGGCGCAACCTCGGCGCCAAAGGATTCAAGCTGTTCTGGTATGTGCTGCTGCCCGCCAGCCTCCCCTTCATTGTGTCCGGCCTGAAACAAGGCTGGGCCTTCGCCTGGCGCTCCCTGATCACCGCCGAGATGCTTTACTTGAGTCTAGGGCTCGGCCAGGTGTTGATGATGGGCCGAGACTTAAACGACATGAGCGCCGTCATAGCCGTCATGATCCTCATCATCGCGATCGGGTACATGGTCGACGGCATTGTATTCAAAGGCATGGAGCGGCATCTGCAGAACCGGTGGGGTTTAGCCTCCGCCACTTAAAGTTCTGCTTCCCCCAGATTTTTCACCGTCGGACCTGAAATTACTTACTGGAGTTGTGCGCAAAGATTCCTGAGGTTTTCCCGGAAATTAACACAACATTCACAATCGCTCTTGGGAACCTGTTTAGAATCTCTAGTAAGTAGATCGTTGTAGCTGCATTAGTTTGGGCTGGCAGAAACGGAACGCGCACACTGCCGCCAGAAAAAAGGAGAGTCCACGCCGCGATCCTGCGGCGTATGGCCTCCTGTTGTCTCCCCGGTGAAGTAGCAAGTGATACACAAACTCAAAAGGAGAGGACTGTACTTCCATGAAAGCCAACAAGCACCTGTTTATCGCGATCTTGACGATGGTGACACTTTCCATCGGCGTTTGGGCGCAAACGTCCGAGTCAACTACGCCGAAGAAAAAACATAAGGCCGTCGCGCCACCCGCACAGCCTGCGGTGACCGTCGCTGACGTTCAGTCGCTGAAGGACGCCATCGCCGCCCAACAGCAGCAGATTCAGCAACTCACGCAGCAGTTACAGCAGAACCAGCAGGCCTGGCAGCAGGCTCAGCAGCAGCTCCAGCAAGCCCAATCTGCCGCCACCGATGCCCAGCAGAAAGTCACCTCGGTGCAGGCTGTCACCGATCAGCAGCAGAGCACAGTCGCCAAGCTGTCCAGCGATGTTGCCGACGTGAAGACGACCGTGACCAACACAGTGGTCACAAGCCAGGATGAGCAGAAACGCGTCGCTGGCCTCGAATCCGCCCTGGGCCGCTTCCGCTTCTCCGGAGACATGCGGGTCCGCGGTGAAGATTACTTCCAGCAAGGCGTGGCCGACCGCAACCGGGGCCGCATTCGCGCCCGTTTTGGCGTCGACGGTCAACTCGGCGAGGACTTCGTTGGCGGCATCTATGTCGCAACCGGCAGCCTGGGAGACCCCAGCACCACCAACGAAACCATGACCAACTTCTTCGATCGCAAGACCATCGGCCTCGATCGCGGATACATCACCTACAACCCACTGGCCCACAAGTGGCTCTCGCTGACAGGAGGCAAGTTCGCCTATCCCTGGCTGCGCTCTTCCCTCACCTTCGATCCCGATATCAACCCCGAAGGCTTCGATGCCAAGCTGTCGTTCGATACTCATGCCGGCCCGATTCGAAACTTCACGGTTCAGGGCATGGAGTTGCTGATTAACGAAGTCAAAGCCGGGTCGGACTCCTACATCACTGGCGGCAACATTTCGTCGCGGCTGGAATTCGGCCCTTGGACCACCACCCCGTCTTTCACCGTACTCAACGTCCACGGAGCCGATGCGCTGTTGAACGCTTCTGCATTCACCGTGCAGGCCACCACTACCGGCGTAAATTCGACCGGCACCAACAATGGCAACGTACCGGGAGAAGGACCGGGCTGCGCAGCGATCCAGAATGTGCCCGCTCCCGCCAGCCTCTCGTTCGCGCCCTGCCCTTTTGCGCCGAACGGCATGACCAATGCAACGTATGTGACGGTCGACTCCAAAGGAAACCCGACCGCCCACTTCGCGTCTAAGTTCCTCTACGCGGACTTCATCCTCAACAACCAGATCAAGACTGGTGTGGCTCGCCTGCCCATCAACTTGATGCTGGAGTTCGAGGAGAACCCGAATGCCGCGTCCCATCCCTTCGATACCAAAGGCAACGTGCTCGGGTTGGGCACCCAGAACAAGGCTTATGGCTTTGACTTCAGCCTCGGCCAGATTGCCAAGAAGAATGACGTGCAGTTCGGCTATTCCTGGTGGCGCATCGAGCAGGATGCCATTATCGCGTCCTGGGCAGAGAGCGACCAGCGCGCTCCTTCCAACATCCTCCAAAACCGCATTTACGGTCAGTGGAGAGTACGGAAGAACACCCTGGCGCAATACACCATGTGGTTCGGACGCAGTCTGAATACGAACCTGGAAAACAACGCAGCGTCCATCAACAAGACCATCTCGACCGCTGGCGCCCAGGAACCTACATTGAAGAGGCAGCAGTTTGACCTCATCTACACTTTCTGAGGGGACATCCCTTCAGAAACAGCCGCCGGCCCGGTTTTGGCACTCTCCTTTTCCGGGCCGGCGGCCTTAACCTTTGCAATTCTTTTGTATAGTGAACTTATTCGAGCGAACTTACACTGAGTACCGACTATGCAACGAATGCTTCTCTCGCTTCTGGTTATTGGCCTCCTCCTCGCTCCTCGTGGCGTCGCGGTTGATAAAGCGTACAGCCCGGGAAAATTGATTGACGTTCAGCAAAAGTCCCGGGACAAAGTCGACATGTACCTAGTCAATACACCAGTCACCACGGCTGTTCCTTATTTCGAACTCACAGTAGAACTGGGGAACACCGACTACGTCACCGAATACACGCCCCGGCACTCCCAGGAAGAGTTGCCCCAGAGTTGGAAGACCGGAGCGGAGGTGGAAGTCCGCGTGGAGAAGCGGCACTTGTTCCTGAAACGCCCCGACGGCTCCGAGATGCAATGGATCATCACTAAACGAATTCCCGTCAAGGGAAAACAGGACTAACCTGCACACCTATGAACTCGAGACGCAATTTCCTGAAGCAGATCTCTGGGGCGGCTGTGGCTTTCAGCGCGGCTCCGTCGATGCTTTCGTGGGCGCTTCCTCAATCGCCGGGTGGCGGAATCGAGATTCCCGGCGAGGACGGAATGATCGTGCGATCGTTCCGCTTTGTCGATTTGGAGACGCCGGTCGAATATTTCGATCGCTGGCTGACTCCAGTTCCGCACTTCTTCGTGCGCAATCACATGCACGAACCCAGCCAGTTGAATGCGGAGGACTGGAAGCTCACCATTGGCGGAGAAGTTGAGAAACCGGGAACTCTCAGTCTCGCGGAGTTAACGAAGTTCGACACTCATTCGGTCGTCAATACGCTGGAGTGCGCCGGCAATGGACGCAGCCTGCACCGGCCGCAGGTTCCCGGCATTCAGTGGGGCAAGGGCGCGGTGAGCACGGCTCGCTTCTCGGGCCCCCGACTGCGCGATGTGCTGCAGCGCTCGGCAGTGAAGCCCACCGGCAAGC
>Ga0075017_100001695_pt1 | contig 13597 bp, 12 predicted proteins | sample AleBraG_ABR_2012_FD_71475 | JGI IMG/M metagenome (GOLD analysis project Ga0075017, IMG submission 71475) | Freshwater sediment microbial communities in response to fracking from Pennsylvania, USA - Alex Branch Run_MetaG_ABR_2012 | ecosystem: Environmental > Aquatic > Freshwater > Creek >... | reverse complement strand
TTCGGGACCAGGGGGTCGGAGGTTCAAATCCTCTCTCCCCGACCAATTATTTCACGCGCTTACACGGCATCGCAGCCCACAAAAACCGAGCACCTGGTTTTGGCCCAGGTGCTCTACGTCTTTAGCACGCATAAACACTGGCCTTCTCTTTCGAACTGCGGGTACAGCTCCATCTACAAAGTCATCTGCAGCAAGAGGAATTCCCCGCATTTAACGTATATGCGTGTGACCTACGTCGTCGCAGCGTATTGTCCTTTGCATATTGAATCAGCACCAATATTCCCATGTCCTAAGTGCGAAAGCTGCGTTTCATCCTGCTAGGGCCCCAGAGCTAACCGGTGCAGCAATTCTTTGAACCGTGGATCACCGCGCAGCGGGTCGTACATGGGCTCGGCCTTCAGCACGACCACCGCATTCGAGTGCTCGGTATAAGCCCGTTCCAGCCTGGCGATAAACTGATCATGCCCCTCTATCCCTAAATAGGCCAGCAGCGATGCTGCCGTGCGGCTCGCGCTCGTGGGGGAAGTACTTTTTTCGAACTTTGCCAGGGACTGGCGAGCCTCCTCGGTTCGGCCCCACCGGCTATACACGTATGTCCGCTCCGCCCAGGTCCAGTGTCGCCGCCAATGATCGATTTCTGCCAACGCCTCGGCATACTTGCCTTCCTGTTCATACGAGCGCGCAATAAACGTGCCCGCGCCCTCAAAGCTGGGGTCCATGTCAAGCACCGCGCGGCACTGCGCAATCGCCCGGTCATATTGCCGCGAGTAGTACAGGAGCGCCGCGTGATCTGTCGCAATAATTAGCGACATCGGATCCAGTTGCCGCGCCTGCTCGCTCTCGGCAAACGCTTCTTCGAATCTCCCTTGCCACGCGAGGAACTCCGCGTACCACTGGTGCGCGGTCGCATACTGCGGATTAAGTTCGATGGCCCGCCGAAATTCTTTCTCCGCCCTTGCCCAGTCATAGTCGTAGTTCTCCGCTATCAGTCCTAGCGAGGCGTGAGCTTCGGGCAGCCCTTGGTCGATTTCAACCGCCCGCTCGGCCGCCGCCCGAGCCTTCGGCATGAATTCGTTTTGCGGAACCACGTACCACGTGCTCATCAACCCATACGTGTCCGCCAGGCCCGCATAGGCGCGCGCATAATTCGGATCGGTTTCTATCGCTCGCTGAAAATAGACGGCCGCCTGCTGGAAACCTTCACCCGTCCTCTTGTTCCAGAAATACCGGCCTTGCAGATAAAGGTCATAGGCTTCGTATGACGTTGTCGTGGCATAAGCTCCCTCGCGCCTCGCTGCCCGGCTCGAACCCTGCCCCGGGAGGGTCGCCTTAATTCCATTGGCGATCGCCTCCGCAATCTCGCTTTGCACGGCCAGCAGGTCTGTCAATTGCCGGTCGTACTGATGCGACCATAAATGACTCTGGTCGCTCACTTGAATCAGCTGCGCCGCGATTCGTACTCTTCCCGCATCCCGCCGCACGCTGCCCTCCAGCACATACTGCACGCCCAACTCATGCCCGATCTGGCTCAGAGTCGTCTGTGTGTTCTTGTAATGCATGACCGATGTGCGGCCAATCACCCCCAGGTGCTGTGGATCGAGACTCCCGAGCTGCGAGATCATCTCTTCGGTCAGACCGTCGCTGAAATATTCCTGGGCCGCATCTCCCGTCAAATTCGTAAACGGCAGGATGGCCAGCATCGGCCTTGCCGTTTCAGCTCCCAGCCGCGCCCTTGTCCTCGACCACCGGATTCCCGCGGCCAACATCCCGATCGCGATCGTCACCACGCCGGCCAAAACCAACCATCGTCTATACCCCGTTCCGTCAGATGCCGTCTCCGCCGCTAGGCGAGCTTCCCCGGCCGCCCCTGGCCTGCCATCTTCCGCGCTTTCTCCTTCCGGTTCGGCGCCGGTCTCAACCGGCGCGATGAACCGATATCCCTTTCCCGAAACGGTCTCGATAAAACGTGGAGCCTCCGGATCGTCCTTCAGTGCTTGCCTGATCTTGCGGATCGCCCCGTTAATACCGTTGTCCGTGTCCAGGAAAACCCCTTGTCCCCAGATCTTCTCCACGATTTGCTCGCGGGTCACCAGCCGTCCCCTTTGATCGGCCAGGAACAGCAGAATCTCCATCGGGATGCGTTCCAGTTTGAGCACACGACCTGCGTGGCGCAGAGTGTAGGATTCTGCGTCGAGCTCGAAATCCCCGCTAAATCTGTAACGTTGGGAGAGTCTGACCGGCTCCGATGCCATAGCGCCTCAGGGGAGGAGGGCTGTCCATTTTACGACGATTTCCCCGGCCGCCAGCATCTTCCTTTGTTTCTGAGGCTTTAGCAAGACACAAAAATTCAATCTTTTCGACAGGTGCGCGCTATTGAGCGAAACAGCAAGCAGCGGCATGATCGCCCGCGTTTCAGCGGGGTTCGGCAGCGCTTCGTGGGTCCGACAGGGGGGCGCCAGGCGATTCCCAGCGTGGTTTCCCGGGAGACGAGGCACAGATTGGATCGCTATTTCAGCACCATCTTCCACCGAATCCCGTGATTCCCCCTGAAAACCGCTAATCTCACGAGTTTTGGAGGAATGTGATGAAATTCTGCCGCCGTCTACTCCCTGCCCTCATTGGAGTTTCGATGTTTTGCTCGTCCTTGAACGCCCAGCGACCACCCGCTTCAGCATCGTCGGCCGTGGTTCCGCGACTGGTGAACTTCTCCGGCAGAGCCGCCGACGCCGAAGGGAAGAGCATCACCGGAATTGCCGGGGCAACCTTCGCGATCTACAAGGATCAATACGAAGGATCTCCGCTTTGGCTTGAGACCCAGAATATCCAGGCGAACGCAAAAGGCAACTACACAATTCAACTGGGGGCGACCAAGCCGCAAGGGCTGCCGCTGGATTTGTTCAGTTCCGGCGAGGCGCGATGGCTGGGAGTAAGCATCAACAGTGGAAGCGAGCAGCCGCGCATCCTGTTGTTGAGCGTGCCCTATGCGCTCAAGGCCGCAGACGCCGAAACCGTCGGCGGGCTGCCACCTTCGGCTTTTGTGCGGGCGAACTCCACGAGCGATGCTTCGGTCGCAAGCAGTCAGGCTTCGGGGTCAGCCGGTTCCGAAGCCGCACAGGATCCACTGATCCTGAAAACGGTAAAAACCAATGGCGGCAAAACCAATTTCTTTCCCTTGTGGGCGAACGCGACTACCCTGCGCAACTCGGTGCTGTTTCAATCCAGCTCCGGCCAGGTGGGATTGGGCACGACAACGCCAGCGCAAGCCCTCGACCTGGGCAATAACAACAATATGGTTATCCGCGTGGACCCGGGAAACGACACCACTCAAGCCAACGGTGGCTACTCTTTAGTGGGCAGGGGTGCAAAAGGAGTTCCCAACACCTGGTTTACGTACACGGCTTCAGTGGCGGGAGGCTTTGGGGTCCCCGCCAATTCCTTCAGTATTTGGCAATATCCGCCAAACTCAGTGCCGGGCTGCTGCCTGAACCGCTTCACGATCCTGCCGGCGGAAGCGTCAACCGACACTGGCGGTACAGTAACCATCGACCAGGACGGCAGTATAGAACAGCCGCGAGCGGGCGGCGGCGCTGTCAAGGCGATGGTCGCCGTAAACGCCATATTCCCACCCTACAAAATCGATAGATGCTTCAATTCGGCGCTTACAGGAGCGGCTGCCACAACTCCGCCCTGCGGCATTAACTTCACCGAAGACCCGTCTGGATCTGGCTTTTGGGACTTCGCCTTCGGCTATGAGGTGGACGACCGGTTCTACAGTGCGACGGTCACATATATTATCCAGGCGGGCGGCAGGGCGTCGTGCATAGGAGCTATCCCACTTTCGTCCAACACTGTGCAAGTGGAGACCTCTGACTGCAATGGCAATGCGGCAAACGCTTACTTCTATCTCATTGTTTACTGAGTGACAGGGGGAGCCGAGCCAACAGCGGCAGGATTATCTCCTGTTTCAATTCCACTCTCTCCGGAGCGGCGGCCACAACACGTCCTTGCGGATTTGGCTTCGATATCACAGGCGTAGGCGACTACATTCTTGATTTCGGGTTTGAGGTGGATGACCGCATCTACTCTGTTACGCCGAGCTTGCAGACCTTTGGCGGTGGATCGGGAGCGCCAATCTTAGTCGACGCCTGTGGAAATCAGGATGACGAATGCTTACACACCGGCACTCTCACCAATAATCAGGTGGAGGTAGCAGTAGTCAACTCGACAACTGACGTTTTCATCGACTCCAAGATTCACCTGATCATCTATTGAGAGCGGAATATCAGGAAAAACAGGGACAGAGGGAACTGACCCCATGCCGCAGTTGCCTCTGCTCCTGGTCCGGGGTCCATAACTTCATGCTTAGGGGGGTACGACCGACCTAGATTTCAGTGGTCAAACCGGAACCAATGGCTCAGGTCGCGCAGAAAATGCTCCTGCTTGCATGTTTGCGCGAAATTGAACAAAAAAGAGTGGTACGTTTGCCAGTCCGGAGAGAGACCAAACGTACCACTCCGTCAAAGCTGGAGGAGGTTAGAACGTAAACTTGAACACTAAAGCGATCGCCCGTGCGTTGCTTGCGAAAACCGACTGGGGATCGTTGAAAGTGCCCTTTCCTGGCGTCACAAAGTTCCTGTAGCTGGCTGAAACAGAATTGAAACCAGCAACATCATTCACTCCCAGCCCAAATCCGGGGTTACTACCCGGTATGTATTGAGGGTGATTGATAATGTTTGCGAACTGCGCGCCAAAACGGAATTTCATTCTTTCTGTGAAACTGATGTCCTTGTAGATAGCGAGGTCGATATTGTTGGTCGCCGGAGTCATCAGCGTATTGCGACCAAGGTTTGACAGTCCACCCAGGCCAGTTCGGATGTACTGAGCAGTTGGATTGTTGGCGGCGTATGCCACCACGTTTCCGGCATTAGGTCCGGCGGTCGCGGTGAGCGCTGTGACATCGGTGCCAGTTCCTGGCGTCCCGCCTGGATTGAAGATGGCCCGGTCGCCAGCAGAATCCACGTTGAGGTTAGCGTCGCGCTGTGCCTGTACAGTCACCCACTCGCCAGTCTCGTAAGTGTAGACGGGACTGAACGACCAGTTGCCCAGCACGTTCTTCATCAGCTTGTTGCCGCTTCCGAAGTAAGGCATGTTGTAGACCATCGCCAAGGTAAAGCGTTGACTGCGGTCGAGAGCCGAGTTCGCTTTGTCCTGGGCAAAGTTGGAGAAGTCCTCGGGTCTGCGAGGCGTGAGATCGCTGGTATGGAAATCAGCGGTGCTGTTGTCGATGGTGTGGCTCCAGGTATACGAGCCCTGGAAGGTCAGACCATTGCTGAACCGGCGAGTAAGGCTACTCTGCAAAGCGTGGTATGTGGACCAGCCTTCCGGAACGAACGCCGTGATGAACGGAGTGCAGGGCGGAGCAAACGTCCCATTCGATTGCGGTGCGCCGAAACAGCCAAAGCCGGCGTTAGAGTATTGGGAAACAAAGCTATCGCGAGTGCCGACGATCGGGAACCCGATTGCATCAGCTCCCAGTGCCAGAGGAAGCGAGTTTAATGTCGCCTGGGAAGGTGCCTGCAGATAGGTCGGCAGGAAATTTGTGGGAGTGACTGACGCCTGCAAACCAAGGATATCCTGGAAGTTCAGGTGTACACCACGCGTGCCAACATAGTTGACTTCCGCAGTGTAGTTCTTGCCGAACGAATGCTGCACACCCAGGTTCCAGTTAATCGAGTAAGGATCCTTGACTTGGGGGGGGATCCAATTGGAGGTTTGCGCGAGAGCGTCCGCTTTGTCGAGGACGGTGATGCCAGTTCCGCCAGTACCGGCAAGGCCACCACCAGCCAGGAAATGAGGCGCCAGAGGAGTGACGTTCGCGGTGGAACCAACTTGCGGCGGCACAGCGAGGACCCCGATGTTGTCGTAAAGAGTATCGTAGGCCAGACCGAAGCCCGCGCGGATTGAAGTTTCGCCGTTCGATCCGGGTGAGTAGGCGAACCCGATACGCGGAGCCCAGTTATTCTTCGGAGCCTGGGGCTTCCCGAAGATGAGGGGCTGATTGCCCGCTTGCGGCACCAGGAGGCCCGGCGCGTTTGCAAGGGCATTGAGAGTCTGTCGGTTTTCCCCTTCAGACGTTGTGGTGTATTCGTAGCGGATGCCCGCGTTCAAGCTCAGGTGCGAGTTCACGCGCCACGTATCGTTTGCATACCAGTAGATTGCACTCTGGTTGCCGTAGTAGGTAGTGGAGCCGGTGCTGCGTTGCCCGAAGGAATCGGGGGCGAAGTCTTCTAGGTAGACCTGAGTGCCGTTGTACTCGTAGTCGCCACGCGAGCGTTGCGTAAAGCCCTGTGGCGAAATGTACCAGCGATACTCGGCACCGAATTTCAGGTTATGTTTTCCCTTGACGATGCTGATGTTGTCCACAAACTGATAGAAATTCTGAATCGTGAATTGTGGAGCATTTGGATCGGGACCAACGTTCAAACCGGCTCCCAGGTCTGCCAAAGAGATGTTGGGAAATGCATCCAGGCCGGGATATTTGAAGTTGCCCGCGGTCACATTGCTGTTAAAGCGGTTGAAACCGAAGCGAAATTCGTTGGTCATGGCAGACGAGAAGGTATGGTACTCGGCCAAGTTAATCAGACTGAAGGTATTCGCAAACGGCGTAAAGAAAGCTTGCAACTGGGCAACGTTGTCGAGCAGGTTCTCTTTGTTGTAGATGAATCTTCCGCGGATCTGATCCCGCTCTGACATGTTGTAATCGACGCTCTGAACGAAATTAGTCCAGCTAAGCCAGGCCGGAGGAAGAATCGAGATGTTGCCAACCTCCACCGTACCCGCGCCGCAAGTGCCGTTTGCGGGTGCATTGAAGCTACTGAACTTTTCCGCGCCAGCGTTGGCTGTCCCGTTGTACGTAATGCAGCCGGCTGGAGAAGTGGCTGGCGGCACATACTGCTTGAAGATCGCGAAATTGGTGGCACTGAGATTGGGATCGGCAGCAATCGCAGCCAGACCCGCCGCCGTGGGCGACTGCACCGCGCCGCCGCCAACGGAGGTGTACCCGATCGGGTTGCGTTCAAAATTCGTAAAGAAGAAGAGTTTGTTCTTCACGATGGGCCCGCCGATGGTCGCACCATAACGATTGTTGTCCAGCCGCGGATTCGACGTTAATCCTTGTTGCACCCAGGTCTGGTCCACGGCGTTCATATCGCGATTTCGAAAATACTCGTAGATCGATCCGTGAAAGCTGTTTGTGCCACTTTTGACCGTGGTGTTGAATTGTCCGCCCGAGGAGTGACCGAATTCGGAGTTAAATTGATTTGCCAGAAGGGTAAAGTTCTCCACCGCCTCGGGTGGAACCGTGATAAGAGTTCCGGTTACAGTCTTGTTGTTGTTGTCCACGCCTTCGACCGTAAAATTGTTGTCGCGAGGTCTTTGACCTCCTACCGACGGCCCGACTCCCTGCCCCATGGCACTGGCATTCGTGACGCCTGGACTTAACAAGGATAGATTCAGGACGCCCGCACCTGCGCCGCCCGCAGACGTGAGACCAAGATCCTGGGACAAGCGATCCGTGTACGTCGACTGCAACTGAGCGGTCGTAGTGTCGACTGGCGGTGCGGCACCTGAGACTTCTACAGTCGTCGAGCTGGTGCCGACGGGGAGCTTGACATTTGTCGTTGCCGTTTTGTTGATGCTGATGGGTATATTGTCGAGAGTTACCGTTGAAAAATTGGGCGCGCTGACCGTGAGCTTGTAACTTCCCGCCGGAAGGTCCGTCAAGAGATACTCACCCAGGGATTTAGTTGTGGCAGTTACTGTTTGCCCGGTTGCAACGTTGGTGGCTTCGACCCTCGCCCCAACAACGGCGGCGCCTGTGGGGTCTGCTACAGTCCCGGTTAGATTGCCGCTAATAGCTTGGCCAAACGATGAGGTATAACTAAACGCAAGCACAAGGATGGTTGTCAGAGTGACGATTAACACTCCGGTGGTAGTTCGTGTCCGAGTCATAGACTATCTCCTGGTCAAAGTTCGAGTCTGATTTACTTGCCCTAAGTGCAGGGTTGACAAAACGGAACACCTCTAAGACAATCCGATTTGCCTTCTATCGCTAATCGCGGCAATCCATAAACAGCCGCGATCGCACAGCACTGACTACAACTGTTGTTCCGAAGATGGGTTTAATTGTCATTCCCCTGAGTGCCCAAATCGGTAACTTTGTAGCTCGCTTGAGCGAATGCGTTGCCGAAAAAGCCAAAACAAGCGTCGTAACCCACAGGACCATAAAGTCTGTAACTCTCGAAGCGTGCTCATATCTCCTTTTCCTCCGGTAAAGTCGTGATCCCGAGATAGACTGTGGATTTACGTCGGGTACGACTCAGCGCTCTGAAGGTAATGTGCAATTGAGAGTAGAGTTGACTCACAAGATCACACCCTCCTGCTGAGTGACACCTGAGAGAGCATGTGGTGTTCCATGTTCACAACGATTACGTGACACAACAGGCCGAACATTTCAGACTTCGAAAACGAGGGGCGGATTAACAGCCTCCTAGGGCGGATCCAAAACGGCTAGAGCGACTGTTTCTCCAACTTCTCACACACGTAGCCGGGAAGTTATGAAATTCGAGAACGTGAGAGTTCAATATCAGATCACTGAATGGCGCTTGACGTTCAAATAATCACCATACCTACTGGTCGGTATGATGGTGGCACGCAAGAATCAAAACTGTAGAGCACGGAGGCTGCGCTATCCTGAGCGTACGAGGGAACGCTTGCTGCAAGCGGCTTTTCGAGAGGTTTACAGAGTGGGCTTCCAGAGCGCCGGGTCCCTTGGTGACACTGGTGGCGGCCAGGTCCCGACGGATTGGTTTTGAGTCCCATACACCGACTGGCGTGAGGTTACGAAATTCGAGTGTGGGGAGCTGCACCGAAGCGGGTGGCTGACCCGATTTCGATTGACTCGGGGATTCGTTAACATACATACTGGTTGGCATGTTGGCTGTGCGCACGAGGCCGCCACGTGGAAGGACGAGACTGCGCGATCCTGAGCGCACACGGGAGCGCTTGCTGCAGGCCGCGTTCCGGGAGATCTATAGATCCGGTTTCCAGAGTGCCAGCCTGGATGCCGTGCTGGCCAGCGCTGGGGTTACCAAGGGAGCACTGTATTACCACTTCGGCAGCAAGGAAGCCCTGGGGTACGCCGTCGTCGAAGAGATCATCGCCCCCGACCTACGCGCCAAGTGGCTGCGTCCACTTCACAAAGGCAAGGATCCTATCGACACCTTGATTGGCATTGTTCAAGCTGAATCAGTGCGGCCTGAGGACGTGCGGGGCGGCTGTCCCCTGAACAATCTGGCTCAGGAAATGTCGCCCCTCGACGAGGGATTCCGCAAGCGGCTTGCCATGGTGTTCCATGCCTGGCGCGCGGGGGTTGCGGTCGCTTTGCGGGAAGGGCAGGCCCGCGCAAGGGTTCGCGGCGATGTCGAACCCGCTGATGCCGCTGGTTTTCTGATCGCAACGCTCGAAGGCTACGTCTCGCTGGCAAAGAATGCTCAGGACGCCAAAGTGATGAAAGCGGGGAAAAGAAATATCGTTGGATGGCTGCGGTCCCTGCGCCCGCCGGGCAACCACAGGAGGCGCTGATCGCATCGATAGTTGCGTATCATACATACCAACCGGTTCGTATGCGTGGCAAATTGAATGTTCGACAGCAAGAGTGAATGGAAGGACTGACGAAAAAGGTAAGGCGCGGCTAGTGCAGCCTCAACTGGTACGCTGGCCGCCCGTGGTAAAGCGGGGAAGGAGATCGATGACCCTGAAACCTCGGACAGTTACCACCTTGGCAGGAGCATTATTTGTGTTGCTTGCTGTCGAGCTCATTCACGGTCAAGAAGCGGTTAACTCTGCCTCGATCAAGCCCTTCCATGTTCATATTTCCGATAGCGTGATCGCCGATCTGCGGCGTCGCCTGGCCGAGACCAAGTGGCCTGACCAACTGCCACACACGACCTGGGAATACGGCGCCGACATAAGTAGAGTCCGCGAACTCTCAGACTACTGGCAGAAAGGTTACGACTGGCGCGCCCAGGAGTCTCGGATCAATCGATTCCACCAGTTCACCACCGAGATCGATGGTCAGACGATCCACTTCATCCACGAGCAATCCCCGAGAGCAGATGCCATACCTCTAATGTTGATTCACGGATGGCCGGGCTCGATTTTGGAATTCTTTGCTCTGATCGAGCCGCTCACAAATCCGAAGGACAACAGTACCCCTGCCTTTGATGTCGTTGTCCCTTCTCTTCCAGGTTTTGGATTTTCCGGGCCGACGAAAAGTCAGGGTTGGGGCGTGCGGCGGATGGCCAAAGCGTTCACCGCGCTGATGGATCGTCTGGGCTACTCCAGATACGGGATTCAAGGCGGTGATTGGGGCTCCACGATTGCGCAAGAGATGACGCGCCTCGCCCCTACGCGTGTTATTGGACTCCATTTGAACCTTATTTACGTTCCACCGCCCAGCCCAAATGCCATGAAAGAGCTGACCGCGGAAGAGCATCGACGCTATACCGCTTGGTGGGACGAGGGGAGAAGTACCTTCTTTAACCTTCAGTCGTCCGAACCGCAGACGGTCGCCTATGCCCTAACCGATTCACCCGCAGGTTGGCTTGCCTGGCTGGCAGAGAGATTCCAGGACCTCACCGACAATGACGGAGATTTTCTGCATGCTGTGGATCGCGACGCGTTCCTCACCGATGTCACACTTTACTGGGTCACTGGGACGGTGGGTTCCTCCATGCGCATCTACGGCGAGCACCGGCTCTCCGACAGCCACAAGGCTAGGGGCCGAATGATGACTCCGGTGGCTTATGCCGTATTCCCGAAGGAGGTCGTCGCCGCACCCGAACGCTGGATCGACCTGAGCTACAACGTCGTGCAAAGGACTGAAATGCCGCGGGGTGGTCACTTCGCCGCACTCGAACAGCCGGATCTGATGGTGCAGGACATTCGAACATTTTTCTCAAAGGTCAAATGAAGAGAAAGCTCATATCAAACGGGGGAGAATCAATGGACCGAACGACAGTCAAGACGATCACATCCGGAACCTTCGTGCTGGTTGCTCTGCTGATCGTCGCTGGCCACATTCAAGCGCAAGATACCAATGGGCAGAAGGCTAACTCACCATACTCCAGCATGGCTCCACTTGATCAGTACCTTATGGCGCGCAATGCTGAGATTGCTTTGGCGCGAACCGCCGCTCCGAAATCCATATCGGCCGACGCCACGGTGGTAGTTCTCGGGCGTCATGGATACGACACTGCCGTGCAAGGCAAGAACGGCTTCGTGTGCATCGTGGAACGAGCGTGGATGTCGCCATTCGACCACCCAGAGTTTTGGAATCCGAAGAATCGGAGTCCGATCTGCTACAACCCGGCAGCCGCGCGATCCATCCTGCCGTACACATTTAAGCGGACAGAGTTGGCATTGGCCGGATTGTCCAACCCGCGGATGCTCGAGCGCATCAAGGTCGCGATTGCCAACAAGGAACTTCCGACGCCGGAACCTGGCGCAATGTCCTTCATGATGTCGAAGGAGCAGTACCTCAACGATGCGGTCGGGCATTGGTTTCCGCATTTGATGTTCCACATTCCAAAGACAGACAGTACGAACTGGGGTGCCAACCTTGACGGCTCCCCGGTCGTGATGGATCCTCGTGAGCTTCCGGAGCCGGAGACGATCTTCTTTGTACCAGTTGGCAAGTGGTCAGATGGAACGCCGGCCCCGGCCATGTAAGGACATGAAAACCAGTGCGACAACCTCCGCGACCCTGACTTCGCGAATCTTCAAGATTCTGGCCGTTCTCCTGTTAGCCGCGTGCGGCAGCGCTCTTGGGCGATCCTCGCGAAAGCAGGCGTCGGATGCGGCTGTCGCAGAACTTGGCGTCGGTCTTATCTAGAAGGAGTGCAATCGTCGATCTGGCTTCAGGTAGAGAAAGTCGAAACGAGAAAGGCAATGCGAGACATTTCAACATGAGCGCCCGCGAAATTCAGGATCAGAAGGCCATTGCACGTGAGATGTCTGTTCAACAGACTGCTCAGGTTAGTGCCGACGTCTCGGCGGGCCCACTGCGGGGAGATACGATTTCTATCGAGAATACACGTGATCACACTCTTGAATCCACGGCAGAAGATGAGTTGTACGAACCTGCAGATACATCATTGCTTCCCGTGACCAGAGTAGATGCTGCAAACCTCACCCGAGTCCTGCGGCAGTTGGAGGTCATTGCAAAACGACAGGCACCACGGATCGCGTTCAAGGCGAAGGGTAGAATCCTCTTCTTGGATTTAGCCGAGATCGTGGCAGTGCAAGCCGAAGGTAATTACGTTTCGTTGCTGCACCCATCCAATCCTTATTTGCTGCGCGAGTCCCTCTCATCCATGGCGGAGAAACTCAAACCCTACGGTTTTATTCGCATCCACCGCTCGGTTGTCGTGAATATTTCGGCCGTGGAGGAGATCCAAACTTTGCCGACGGGGGAGTACAGACTCCGCGTAAAAGGTGGGAAAAAATACTTGGTAACGCGTAAGTACAAAGATAGCCTCAGAGATCTGGCTCAACTGTGGGTAGGCTCGGAACGCCTTTGCAGTTGACCGGAAGCTAGAAGGTTATACTCCAGTATTCCATCGTAGCATCCCTTGTGGCTCATCAAAACCTCACCAAACTCACAACCCCAGATTTTCTTGCAATTGAACGACGAGAGTTGAACTCTGATTTAGGCAGCGGGTTACAGATGTCCGTTTGAGATTTTCGGGAGGCACAGTCGTGAACATGGTCCACGAGACGCCCACACATCCGTTGGACCACTCCAAACGGCCTTCCCGCGAGGTAATCACGCACCTACTCAAACTGAAAGCCGCCAAGCCACGACGTGGAGTCCCGCCGCTTCAAATTTTGACCGCATTTTCAGAGATAAGCAGTGCCTGAACATGCGTGAGTTCTCTGGCGAAGCGGGAAGGAGAAGCGTGTCTGGTTGCCGAGACCTATTCGAGGCAGCGAACAAGTCCGAAGTAGCCATCGTTATACTTGGACACATCACGGATTCCCGCGAGCCGCGCGTCTCGCCGGAGTTGCAGAGTCAGTAATTCTGAAGTGAAGAACGTGGCATGGCGTTGGACCATGTTTGCCGGAGACGAAAGATGAAAATGTTGCCCTCGCGAATTTCTGTTGCGATTGCTGCTTTCTTGGCTGCCGGATGTTTGTTTGCCCAAAACCCGGAGCGACCTGCCTATATGAATACTGCTCTGCCTCCACAACAGCGGGCCGAGGACTTGGTTCACCGTATGACGGTCGAAGAAAAAGTCACACAGCTGGTGAACCAGTCGCGGGCGGTGCCTCGTTTGAATGTGCCAGATTACGACTGGTGGAGCGAGTCGTTGCACGGCGTGGCTCGGAATGGAACCACCGAGTTTCCCGAGCCGGTCGGTCTGGCCGCAACCTTTGATACCGATGCAATTCACCGCATGGCGATCGTGATCGGCACCGAAGGGCGCGCCAGTCACGTTCGAGGCATGCGCGATGGGCACAGCGACATCTTTGAGGG
>Ga0075017_100001693_pt1 | contig 13609 bp, 6 predicted proteins | sample AleBraG_ABR_2012_FD_71475 | JGI IMG/M metagenome (GOLD analysis project Ga0075017, IMG submission 71475) | Freshwater sediment microbial communities in response to fracking from Pennsylvania, USA - Alex Branch Run_MetaG_ABR_2012 | ecosystem: Environmental > Aquatic > Freshwater > Creek >... | reverse complement strand
TCTGGTCAACCCATCCACTTCAATACATCAAACGGGCTCCCGATGCTCGTTCTTTCATGCGCCGGTTCGGAGTTCAAGTGTTCGCCAGTTTGTGGAAGCAGACCTGTCGCGAGTGGCCGATTTATGGTGGACGCATCTGCGTCATCGGAAGGGACCCGCACCGAGCCAGGTTCATGAATATTTTCAACAGCTATATTTTGCAGATAAGCCCTGGATCGACCGCTCTCTCCCGTCCTTCGTGCACGAGAACACGAATGGCTCCATCGACGGATTCCTGGGAGTCATTCTGCGGAAGATGTCTCTGAGGGGACAGTCGCTACGCGTTGCTATGGGCGGAAACTTTGTGGTTCATCCGGACGCGCGGTCGTCGCCTGCTGGACTGCGGCTGCTGGCAGCCTACATGGAAGGTGAGCAGGATCTCTCCTTCACAGACTCAGCCAACGAGTCGTCCCGTGTTCTCATGGAGCGGCTCGGCTTCTGTACTCTGGTGCCTTTCAGTACAGGATGGGCGCGCGCACTGCGTCCGTGCCGTTATGCCCTCCACGCATTGTGTTCTCTCGCCAGCCCCGTAATTTCCAATACTCTCAACTTCGCGGCCAAACCATTCTGTGGTTTCGCCGACGCCGTCGCCGATAACTTCTCGCTGAACCCATTCCGTCCAGCCGAACCCACATTGCAAGCTGATGAACTCGACGCAAAGGGCCTGCTCCATCACCTTTCTGATTTCGCGAATGGCAGCGCGATAGAGCCCCAATACGATCTTCACTCCCTTTCGTCCCTTCTTGCCTTCATGGAAAGAATGCACGCCAGCGCAGAACTACGGAAGGTTGCTTTGCGCGATCCTGGCGGCAAGATCGTTGGCTGGTATTTGTATTACCTCAAACCTGGAACAGTCGGCCAAGTTGTACAAATCGGCGCCGAGCGACACTCTGTCAGCGACGTTCTGGAGCACCTCTTCTACGACGCCTGGAGTAACGGGGCCATTGCCCTTCACGGAGTCGTGCGCAGCGAATGGACCCCGGCCTTCGCGGAAAAGCGTTGCTTTTTCACTTGTCGCAGCGGGTGGACGCTAGCCCATTCTCGCCAGCCAGAGCTCCTGCAGCCTCTCACTTGCGGAGACGCTTCACTCTCCCGGCTAGATGGTGAGTGGTGCTTCGGCTTTGAGGGATAATCGTCGTGCCACCGATTGACAGGTGGGAGTAACACCTTTTTGTTTGTGAGACGCCAACAACTTAGGCGCGCTGTTTCCGGCGCAGCCCTTTGGAACAACAACCATTGCATCGGTAATAATTCAGAGCACGCCTTCCCCCATCTGTTATCAGCTCTGATCGGCGAGATCCGCAATTTACAGGCAAGATTCGGCGATGACAGCAGGACCTGCCGCGAGAGGAAGAGGTGTTTGATGAACACCGAAACCAATAGCCCATTTGAAACGATCGAAAGTGCACAGGAGTACGTCGCGCTTCTGATCCAGGCGATTTCAGAATCCCAGGAGGCCGTTGCGGCCGATCTTCGGACACAAAGCGGCTCCGGCTCGCCGCGTCATCTTGAGGCGCTGAACCTGATCGTTTACAACCTGAATAAGTTAAGCGTGCACGTGAAGCGCAGTCGCCGCATACTCAATGACCTCCGCATATTGCGGCGCCTGCTGCATGAGAAACGAGAGCGAATGGCAGCGTAAACCGGCTCCATTGCGGTGTTTTTTCATCTGTCTCCCGTACACACGCGGCGGAATAGCAAACTTCCTTATACTCAGCTTCCGATTCGTGCCGGGATGAGCAAGGAGCAGAGCCAGGGAGCGTTTGACTTCGTTTCCTGCCTGTCAGCGCGTTTGTTCTGATTTCATTCCAGAGTTGGTGGACTGGTGAACTTCAGACCTTTGTCCAAGTTCGCTCCCTCCAGAAAGTCCGCACAGATCATCTCCAGGCAGTGCCTTCGTGATTTGCCGGAGCCCAGCATCCGCCCTGCCGTCTCGATCGCCCGCTCGATGACCGGCATCTGGCTCTAGAACGGTTTGAAATAGACAATCTCCTAGGGCTCCGTCTCTCGCCCTGTTCGTTTCCGCTCGACCTCCTTCTGGAAGGCCTCTTTCCGCATCTGCCGGGCTTTGTGCAACCAGGTTGCACAATCGAAATTCTGCCTGTCCTGCCTCGCGAGCTTGACCAGTTCGATCCCCTTCTAGACATTCATCGAACCACTTCAAACTTTTCAGCCGCCAGTACTGCCCCGCCCGCACTTCGCACACATAGCACGTGAGTTCGACGAACTTCTTGTCTCGCTCCGTCTACTTCCGCCGTCCCCAAGCCAGAGTCTCATCAATCTTCCCGGCCACGAATGCGGCGCGGCGCACGTGGTTTTTTCAGATAATCCCGCCATTTCCCAAAGCTGCGGCGAAGATGGCTTCATTGCCCTGCTCCGGCCACTCGATGTCGACCAGTCCTAGCATTTTTTGCTTGACAAACGTGCCATCTCGAAACTAAAGGTAAGCATTCGTAAATTTCGCCCGAAATCGAGATCTGGTAAAGAATTGACCCACAGTTCAGCTAAATAACGCTGTCCATCAACGGATTGCTACAGGCTACTAAAGCCGCGGTCGAGGAGCACTGTTATGACAAGGTCGAGGTCCCGTCGTTTTCCTTTTGTTTCGCATCTGGTCGTCCTGCTGATGTTGACCATGCCTGCCTGGTCGCAGAAGGATACGGGTAGCATCGTTGGTACGGTCAAAGATCCCAGTGGGGCGATTGTGCCGAACGCGAAAGTCACAGTCGCTGACCTGGATCATGGTCAGACGTCTTCAACAACCACCAATGCGGATGGCGAATTTGTAGTGAGTCCGTTGCGCGTTGGACGGTATACCGTCGCAGTTGAGCAGGCCGGATTTAAAAAGACGATTACGGACCCGATCACTCTCGACGTGCAGCAAAGAGCGGTCGTCAACATGGTTTTGCAAGTCGGGCAAATCACAGAGTCTGTGGTCGTGAGCAGTGCGACCCCACTGCTGGAAACAGAGACTTCAGAACTTGGCCAGGTGGTCGACAGCCAACGTGTGGCGAACCTGCCGCTGAACGGGCGCAATTTTGCCCAGTTGGCGTTGCTTGCCGCAGGCACCGCGCCCAGCGAACCAGGAGCGCGCGACGAGCAGGGTTTCGGGTTCAGCGCCGGCGGAGCGCGCTCTCTTCAGAATAATTTTCTGCTCGATGGAATCGACAATAACTCCAATCTCACCGACCTGCTGAACGAAACCAACTACGTCATTCAGCCTCCCGTCGATGCCCTGGCTGAATTTAAGGTTCAGACGAACGCATATAGCGCCGAATTCGGACGCGGAAATGGCGCGGTCGTCAATGCTGTTATCAAGTCCGGGACCAACGACATTCACGGTAGCGCCTGGGGTTTTCTGCGGAACAATGTCCTGGATGCCCGCAACTATTTTGACCCTGCGGGCAAGGGGACTCCGCCGTACGAGCAGTATCAGTTCGGCGGTACATTCGGTGGGCCAGTTTACATTCCGCATGCGTACGACGGCAGGAACAAGACCTTCTTCTTTGTGGACTATGAAGGCCTGCGCATCCATCAGGCTGACACGCAGACGCTGTTTCTCCCGACCCTGGCCGAGCAGGGAGGGGACTTCTCGGCTCTGCTGGATACGAGCACGGTGACCGGGGTGGACTGCGCCGGCAATCCCACTTACGCGGGCGAGATGTTTGATACGCGCCTTACCCAGACCAGTGCGGGCAGTTCAACTGGGCTGTGCGGTGTTCCTGTCGGCGGATATACCTCCGGCGGATTTCCCACCAACATCATCCCATCGGGCGTGAATGGAAAGATCGATCCCCTGGCGGCAAAGTTGACCTCTCTGCTGCCACCGCTGAATGTCACCGGCAACCCGGCATACAACTACGTCGCTAACCCAGTCGAGAACACGCATCGCGCTAACTTTGATATCCGCGTCGATCACAGGTTCTCGGACAAAGATAATTCGTTCTATCGTTTCAGCTTTGAAAATCAACCTCGACAGATTCCGGCGCCTTTTCAGCAGTCGTTGCTGGATGGCGGAGGTTTCTTCAGCGGCATTGAAGACAACTCGTATCGCAGTTTGGCTTTGAGCGAGAGCCATCTGTTCCGCGATTCGCTGGTGAATGAATTCCGCTTGGGATACAACCGGATCAACTCTCACCGGTATCAGTTGAATTTCAGCACCGATGTGTCGGGTCAAGTTGGATTTCCCGGCGTGCCCTTCACGCCCATCAACGGTGGTTTGCCGCAATTATCGTTCGGAGACGGGAGTGCTCCGACGCTCGGCAGCCCCACGTATCTGCCGTCGGTCGAGATTCAAAATACGTATGTTTTGTCGGACAACCTGACCTGGGTCAAGGGAAAGCACACCCTGAAATTCGGCACGGAAATTCGACGTGAGGAATTCACGATTTTTCAACCCGCGTCTCCGCGTGGCAACGAGAGTTTCGGAACCAGTTTCACGGATAATCCGGCCGATCCCGGGACCGGCGGCCTGGGATTTGCGTCGTTTCTGTTAGGTCTGAGCGATGGTGGTTCAATTAACAATCTGCATAACGTCGACTACTTCCGGCCGCTCTATTCCTTCTACTCGCAAGACGATTGGAAGATCACACCGAAGCTGACATTAAATCTGGGCCTGCGCTACGAGTTGTTCACCACAGTCAAGGAAAGACACGATGAGCAGGGCACGTTCGATCTGACCAATCCAGCCAATCCGACGATTATTGTGCCTAAGGGGCAGACTATGCAGTTGACGCCAACCTTGGCTTCGGAGATCACCGTTTCTCCGACGGGCAGCCGCGGCTTGATTCCTGTAGACAAGAACAATTTCGCTCCCCGGATCGGGTTTGCTTATCAATTGAATCCCGCCATGGTGATCCGCGGCGGGTACGGATTCTTCTACGGCGGCCAGGAGAACGGACCGTACTCAAACCCAAGCCCCGGATTTAATCCACCCTTCTTTGTAACGCAGTCTTTTAATGCGCCTTGTGGTGCTGCGTCGGCAAATCCTGCGCTATATTCGGCCAATCCGAATCTCAATAACGACTGCGCAATTCCGGGTATCAGCAATGCACCCGCGGGCATTCCGGGATCTGCCGGAATATCGGTGGGCTTCCCAGCCAGTGCACTGTCGGATCCAAATACCCCGTTGTTATTCTCTCTCAGCCCGACCATGGTGACGCCGTACATGCAGCAATGGAATTTTGGTATGGAGCGTGAACTGGGGAAGGATACGGTCCTGCAAATCACCTATGCGGGGTCGAAAGGTACAAAGCTGTTCACGTTCTATAACGGCAACCAGGCCTCTCCGTCCAGCGATCCCACAGCACCCTTTGCGCCGCGGCGTCCAATACCGCAGATTGACACTGGTATCAACCTGTTCAAGTCGGATGGCGGCTCCAAGTACAATTCCCTGCAGTCTCGCCTGGAAAAGCGCTTTACACACGGCGTCTCCCTCTTGGTTACTTACACGTACTCGCATGCCGTCGATAACGCCTCCAATGCGAACCTCGGATCGCAGAATAACGATGGATTCCGCTGGTTCCAACATCCAGAGTGGGAAAAAGGCAACGCGTCGTTTGATGTGCGGCATCGCTTCACAGCCAGCTATATTTACGAACTGCCCTTTGGCCACGGCAAGAAAATGCTCGGAAGCGCACATGGTGCTGTCGAGCAAATCGCAGGAGGCTGGCAGATCGCTGGCATCACGACCGTGTCCTCTGGAAACTGGTTTACACCCACCGATTCGCGCAACAATTTCGCCAATTCGGACGGACTGCAAATGCCCGACGTGATCGCCGATCCGAACAACAGCCCGCACTGTCTTCCTGGAACGTTCTTTAACACATGCGCCTTTGTCGATCCGGCGTTGGGTTCTTTCGGCGATGCCGGAAGAAATTCTGTCCGCGGACCAGGATTCCAAATCTGGGATTTCTCGGTCTTCAAGATGTTCAAGGTTTCCGAGCGTACCCATGTTGAGTTCCGCACGGAATTCTTCAACATCCCCAATCACACGAATTTCCTGCTTGCCAAGTCTGGTCCGCAGGAGAGCAACAGCTCGACCGTGTTGGGCGCAAGCCAGTTTGGATTTTTAACGGCGGCGCGTCCTCCGCGACAGATCCAGTTTTCATTGAAGGCGTCGTTCTAACCCACCAGTTCTCGCTTTCGGTGGTCAACCATTGAGGCTGGAGGGCCAATGCTCAATTGGCCGTATGCTGTGTGTCGGGCAAAAAAACTGGTGTGCTGTGGGCTGGTATTTACGGCGGTTGCCGTGTGCCTGACGGTCACGCCAATGTTCGCCGGGACGGCCCAGCACCCAGCCACCGGCCCTGCGCCGAGTGAAACCGCCAACTCATCGTCCCCGTGGATCGAGCTTGCCGACGGCTGGCGCCTCACTTCCGCCGACACGGTCTCAGCGGACGGTGCTCAAGTTTCGTCGCCTAATTTCGACGTTTCTCAATGGCATGCAGTGCGTCACATGCCGGCAACAGTCTTGCAGGCACTAGAGGACGACGGTGTCTACAAGGACCTTTATTTCGGAACGAACCTTGTGACACCCGGGGATCTTTGGAAGAAAGATTGGTGGTATCGCACGACCTTCACCGCGCCTGAGGGACGCGAAGTCTACTCGCTCATCTTCAAAGGCATCAGCTACCGCGCCGAGATCTGGCTCAATGGCAAAAAGGTAGCGGAAAACAATCAGATCGTTGGGATGTACAACAGCTTTGAGTGTGACGTCTCGAAGCTTGTCCATCCCGGTGAGAGCAACGTCCTGGCCGTAAGAGTTACCCCAGAACAACCAATCCCACACCTTTTTGTCTCACCGTCATCGAGTCAGGGCACGGTGGAGTTGGGAGATACGTGGCTCGATTGGCTCAACTGGAAATACATCGGAGTGCATGACCCCAAGACGGGGATTGGATTTTCATTTCCACCGGACCGAAATGCCGGTATCTGGAAGCGGGTGTATCTCAGCACGACGGGTCCGGTGACAGTGCGGAACCCTTATGTGGCGGCCGATCTTCCACTGCCTGCCACCAACCCCGCTTCGTTGACCGTGTACTGCGACCTGAGTAATCACGCGTCAAAGCCAGTGTCAGGACTCTTATCGGGAGAAATCTCGCGCCCCGGCAAGACAACGATCCGATTTGAGCAGCCCGTAACCCTCTTTCGAAACGAAACGAAAGAAGTCTCCTTTTCGCCGGAGTCCAATTCCCAACTGACAGTGCATGATCCCGATTTGTGGTGGCCCTATCGCTGGGGCGCACCCAACCTTTATCACTTGAAGATGAAGTTCACGGTTTCTGATCAAGTCTCGGACTCGCAGGAAATCGATTTTGGAATTCGCAAAATCACTCAGAAACGGGACTCTGACTCCAGCTTCCCGGAAATCGGTAGCGGAGGGAACTTCTATCTACAGGTGAACGGAAAGGATTACCTGATTCGCGGAGCGGCCTATACCCCGGACCTGCTCTTCAATAGCGATCCCCTGCGCGACGCAGCCGTGATGCAGTATTCGAAAGATCTCGGATTGAACCTCCTGCGTTGGGAACTGAAAATCGCCGACGATACGATGATCGACCGCGCCGATCGCGAGGGCATGCCCGTGATGTTGGGTTGGATGTGCTGCGGGCAATGGGAGATGTGGAATGCCTGGAGCGCCGAAGACCAATGGGTGGCACGGTCGAGTTTGCGTGCCCGGTTGCGCGAACTCCGCTCGCACGCCGCAGTTGTCATGTGGGCCAACGGCAGCGATGGATTGCCTCCCGATTCTGTCTTAAACGACTATCACAGTATCGAGAGTGAACTGCACTGGCAAAATGCTATCGTCGACACGGTATCGCACGTAAACCGCGCGTGGAGCGGCATTCACATGGCCGGGCCGTATGTCTGGCATCCTCCGAACTACTGGTTCAGCGAGAAGTATGGTCCGGCGCGCGGATCGTCAGCGGAAGAGGGAGACAACGAGGTCATTCCACCGCTCGAGAGTCTGAAAAAGTTCCTCCCCGCGGATAAGCTCTGGCCCATCAACGATGACTGGTATTTTCACGCAGGCGCGAACGAAGGCAATGCCATGCTCGCGAATACACGCCGCATACTTGAAACACGATATGGGTCTTCGAACGGCGTCGACGATTTCGCAAAGAAGGGACAGTTGGCAGCTTACGAAGATGCACGCGCCAAGTTCGAGTCGTATTCCACGCATTGGTCAACCAGCAAGATGACGATCAACTGGATGCTGAACAATCATTGGCCATCGTTCTTCGGCCATCTCTTTGATTACTACTTTAAGCAAGGCGGCGGATACTTCGGCGCGAAGAAAGGATTACAACCGGTGAACGTGGTATGGGACTACTACGCCACCGGAGACGGATCCAAGGCGCACATCTTTGCCGTCAATCAAAAGCAGGATCCGCTGAACCATGTAAATCTCACGGTTGGTTTTTACAATCTGGATGGAACCCAAAAGCACGTCGCCGAAGCAAAAGACATAACTGTGCCTGCAGGTTCATCGGTTGACGCACTGGCATTAGACAAGGTTGCCGGATTGAGCCCAGTGTACTTTGTCCGCGCTCAAATGACGGACGCTTCGGGCAATGCGTTGGCGGAAAATGTGTACTGGGCATCGACGATTGCTGACGACCTTGGTCCAGCCCGCAACGACAGCCAATTTGCAACGAAATGGGTGCAACTGGGTAACATGTCAGCGCTGAATTCCATGCCAGCTGCGAATGTGTCCGTGTCCGGCACCTATGCCGAGGCAAACGGAACGACGCAAGCCCAGTTGCGCATTGCCAACAAGTCAAATCGCATAGCCTTCTTTGTGAGGGCTGAGATCACCGCGGATCCCGATGGAAACGAAGTTCTTCCCATCCGCTACGACGACAATTACGTCACCATCTTTCCCCGCGAAACCCGGACCATCCATGCGACATTCGATTCCTCATTGCTCGCGGGGCATAAGCCATCACTGCGGATCGAAGGTTATGATGTGCAGAAGCAGGTTGTATCTCTATCGCAGGAGAGTGCGAAGTAGCGGAGTACGCCTCGCATCATTTTGATCGGGGTCCAAATTAGGCGGAGGCTGCATCTTGGAAAAGAAATTCGGAAATATTTCACGCCGCGATTTTGTGGTAAGGGCCGCCATCGGCAGTGCGGGTGCCGTCATTGCCAATGACGTTGCGAATTCGCATCTTTTCGCCGCAACTGCAAAATCCTCAGCCGCAACCATGATCGGCGTCCCCTTCCAGGCTCGAGAACGGGTTCGGTTAGGTATCATCGGCGTCGGAGGCAGAGGCACGAGTTTACTGCGCGACCTCCTCGTAGTAGACGGAGTCGATGTGAAAGCAATCTGCGACGTGGTGCCCGAAAAGGTCGAACATGCTCAGAAGTTGGTGACCGATGCGGGGCAGTCCAAGCCCGCTGCCTTCAGCAAAGGAGATCAGGATTTCAAGAATCTGAATCAGCTTGATCTCGACATTGTTTATATCGCGACCCCGTGGAACTGGCACGTACCCATGGCCATTGATGCGATGAAGAATGGCAAACATGCCGCGGTCGAAGTCCCGACTGCCACAACATTGCAGGAATGCTGGGACCTGGTGGACACTTCCGAAGCCACTCGCAAGCACTGCGTCATCCTTGAGAATTGCTGCTATGGGGAATCGGAGATGATGGTGTTGCAGATGGTGCGCGACGGTATTTTCGGTGAGATTTCACACGGAGAAGCGGCATACCTTCACGACTTGCGAGGCATCGTGACAGCGAACGAGGGCGAAGGCTTGTGGAGGCGAGTTCCCCATATGCAGCGAAACGGGAACTTGTATCCCACACATGGCCTCGGGCCGGTGGCGCATTACCTGGACATTCATCGCGGCGACCGGTTTGACTACATGGTGTCCGTAAGTTCGCTGGAGGCGTCTTTGAGCGCGTATGTGAAAGGGCATTTTCCAGAAGGAGATGCCAAGCGCACGGAGAAATACGTTTGCGGCGACATGAACACCAGCATCATCAAGACCGCGAAGGGCCGGACGATTCTCCTGCAACACGACGTCGTGAATCCGAGGCCCTACAGCCGGTTGAATATGATTCAGGGGACCAAGGGTATTTTCGCTGATTATCCACCGCGAATTTTCATCGATGGCCAAAAGGATGAGGAATGGCAGAAGATCGATGAGTTCAAGGGGAAATATGAGCACGCGTTGTGGAAGAACAACGGCGAGATGGCGCGCAAGACGGGCGGACACGGTGGAATGGATTACATCATGAATTTCCGACTGATGGATTGTCTGAAGCGAGGTCTGCCTCCGGACAACGATGTTTATGACGCAGCAGCCTGGAGCACGCCGACGCCGCTGAGTCAGGCGTCGGTAGCGGCGAACGGCGCTCCGCAGAAATTTCCGGATTTTACGCGCGACCACTGGAAAACGCGCTCCGCGGTAGAGAGCTTCGCCGGCGACTAACGGTCCCCGCTTCACAAGCGATCCGTGAGACAGCGGAGCATCCACCAGGGAGTATCCATGCAGAGTACAAAACTCGAAAGTCCGCAGGAAACGGCAGTAATAACGGAACCTGTTCAGAAGCCCGAGACCCGCGAGCGTCTGGGATCACTGGATGCTTTCCGCGGGACGATCATGCTGCTCATGCTAAATGAGGCTACACGTCTGCCTCTGGTCGCCCGTTCGTTTCCTCATAGCGCGATATGGGCGTTTATCGCGTACAACACCGAGCATGTCGACTGGCAGGGTTGTTCGCTCCATGACCTGATTCAACCCGGGTTCTCATTCCTGGTCGGCGCCGCGATGCCGTTTTCGATTGCAAGCAGAACCGGGAAGGGGCAAGGCTTCTGGGAATTGCTGGGTCATGCAGTATGGCGAGCGATGGTGCTGATCGTTCTCGGAATCCTGTTGCGATCCATTCGTCATCCACAAACCTATTTCACGTTTGAAGACACGCTGACCCAGATTGGACTGGGGTATGTGTTCCTGTTCCTGTTGGCTTTCACGCGAGTACGAACGCAAGTGATTGTGGCCTTGGTGATCCTGATTGCGTTCTGGGGCGCATTCGCCTTGTACCCTGCGCCGGGTCCGACCTTCGATTACTCGAGGGTGGGAGTACCTCCGAACTGGGATCACAACTACACGGGATTCTTGTCGCATTTCAACAAGAACTCCAACCTATCCTGGAGGTTCGATGTCTGGTTTCTCAATCTTTTTCCGCGAGAGCAGCCATTCGTCTACAACGAAGGTGGATGGTCGACGCTGAGCTTCATTCCCACACTTGCGACCATGATTCTTGGCCTGCTCACGGGTGAGTGGCTAAAGAGTACTAAGTCAAAAGGCGACAAACTTCAAGGACTGGTGATCGCCGGGGTTGGATTGGTTTTGGCTGGTTTACTGTTTCAGTGGACTGGAATCTGCCCGATCGTGAAACGCATTTGGACGTCTTCGTACACGCTCTACAGTGGCGGACTCGTCATTCTGATGCTCGCGGGTTTCTATGCCCTCATCGACTGGAGAGGATGGCGGCGTTGGGCATTTCCGCTGATCGTAGTGGGGATGAATTCGATCGCAATCTACGCCATGAGTTGGACGATGGACGATTTCGTGCGTACGGCCTTGCAGACCCATTTGGGAGGCGTGATCTCGGCGATTGTTTCACCCACTCTCCTTCCCATCGCGTACGGAATAGGCGTGATGCTTATTTTTTGGCTGACTCTGTTTTGGATGTACCGCCGGAAGATTTTCTTGCGAATCTAGACTGTCGTCGCGAACTAATAGCCTGGCACCAGAGATCGCTGAATATAGCCGATCAGTGGACCCCATCCGGGGCACCTGGAGAATTCATGCTGCTTGACGGGAACTTGCCCGATCCACTGCGCCTGTTGTTGGATTTGCCCGAGCCGGAAAAGGCGGAGCGCGGCGTGGCGCATACTCCACGCGAAATCTATCAGCAGCCGGCTACCTGGAACGCAACCTACTCGCGCTGCTGCGAACACTCGGCCGACCTAAGCACTATGCTGCGCCGCTCGGGAGTCGGCCGTGGCATCGGTTCGGCGCCCGCCATTTACCTGATCGGGGCGGGAACATCGGACTACATTGGTCGTACCCTGGCGCCGTTGCTTCGCTCGCGATGGGCATGCGATGTGTGGGCAATTCCGAGCACTACTCTGCTGACCGATTTCGATGAGTTACACCTTCCCCGTAGAACATATCTCTGGATTTCCTTTTCACGCTCGGGCGACAGCCCGGAAGGTGTGGCCCTGTTAGATCGCGCGCTGCATCGGCATCCCAATATCCAACACTTGGTGATTACCTGCAACCAGAAGGGGCAGATGGCGCAGCTTTGCTCCGAAAACGAACAAAGGGCGCGAGCCCTGATCTTGGACGAGGCCGTCAATGACCGCAGTCTCGCAATGACAAGTTCGTTCACCAACATGGTGCTAGCCGGACAGTGTCTCGCCCATCTTGACGATCTCGGCGAATTCGGCGAAGTGGTGACTCGAATCGTGGATGCCGGTCGGCAATTCCTTTCTGCGGCTGCCCACGCAGCTCACGCGATTATGGACCTGGCATGCACACGTGCCTGCTTCGTAGGGTCTGGAGCTTTGCGTGCCGTAGCCGATGAGTCGGCGCTCAAGGTGGTCGAACTATCGGCGGGTAACATCGGCACCTTGGCGGAGACGCCCTTGGGGCTGCGTCATGGTCCTCTGTCCAGCGTGGATGACCAGACCGCATTCGTAGCGTTCTTGTCGAGCGAAACACGCCGGCGTGGCTACGAACTCGACCTGCTCCGGGAAATTAACCGCAAGCAGTTGGGCCGAGTCCGCGCCGCAGTGACAGGGCCACACGATGACGACGTTTCATCTCTCGTCGACCACTGTCTGACGGTGGAGCGCGCGCCGAATCTGCTCGATCCCTATCGTGCCCTGCTCGATGTGATGTTTGGACAACTGATGGGACTTTTCGCCTCAATTCGCTGCGGTTTCAAGCCTGACCAGCCCAGCCCGAGCGGCACGATCAATCGGGTCGTTGCCCCGATTCGTTTGTATACCTGAGCCTGTCCTCCGCACCTTATTTCGTCAAGGCGAACTACATCGAAAGCCGGACGCCTTAGGTATACTCTCCTTCTCAAGGGAGATTCCCATGCAGAGCCGCATCACCGGCACAACCATGCCCGTCCTGGAGTTCATCCTCGAACCGAATGAGTCCATCATCTCCGAAGCCGGAGAGCTTTCCTGGATGGGCAGTTCGATTCAGATGACGACGCATACTCAATTTGGCGGTGGCGGTGGCCTGTTCGGAGTAATCAAGCGTGTTGCTGGTGGCGGCTCGATATTCATGAGCGAATACCGCGCCATCGGTGGCCCTGGTGAACTCGCTTTCGCTACCAAACTTCCCGGCCACATCGTCCCCATGGAAGTGGCGCCAGGTCACGAGTACATGATTCACCGCCAGGGTTTTCTCTGCGCCACGCCACAGATTCAAATCGGTGTCGGATTTCAGCAGTCCCTGGGCGCGGGCATTTTCGGCGGGGACGGCTTCCTCCTCCAGAAGGTGAGCGGCCAGGGCATCGCTTGGATCGAACTCTC
>Ga0075017_100001692_pt1 | contig 13621 bp, 15 predicted proteins | sample AleBraG_ABR_2012_FD_71475 | JGI IMG/M metagenome (GOLD analysis project Ga0075017, IMG submission 71475) | Freshwater sediment microbial communities in response to fracking from Pennsylvania, USA - Alex Branch Run_MetaG_ABR_2012 | ecosystem: Environmental > Aquatic > Freshwater > Creek >... | reverse complement strand
GGGTGGCCAGAGCCAGGGTGGCCAGAGCCAGGGTGGCCAGAGCCAGGGTGGCCAGAGCCAGGGTGGCCAGAGCCAGGGTGGCCAGAGCCAGGGTGGCCAGAGCCAGGGTGGCCAGAACCGGGCGTTCTACGACGACGAGGATGGGTCTGGGCGGAGGAGGCGTCGTGGCCGCAACCGGGACCGGCGACCCGGCGTCCGGGACCGCGGCGCAGACCGTTTCGGTGGCGAGGCCGAGCCTGTCATCGGCGATGACGATGTCCTTGTCACCGTCGGAGGCATTGTCGACGTCCTCGACAACTACGCGTTCGTCCGGACCACCGGCTACCTGCCAGGTCCCAACGATGTGTACATCACGCTCGCCCAGGTCCGTAAGTACGGTCTGCGCAAGGGCGACGCGGTCACTGGTGCGGTCAAGCAGGCCAAAGACGGCGAGCGACGGGACAAGTTCAACGCGCTTGTGCGGCTCGACACGGTCAACGGACTTGAGCCCGCTGCTGCGCTGCACCGACCGGACTTCAACAAGCTCACCCCCCTCTACCCTCAGGACAGGCTGCGTCTGGAGAGCGATCCGACGAACCTGACCGCCAGAGTGATCGACATCGTCGCCCCCATCGGCAAGGGCCAGCGCGGCCTGATCGTGTCGCCGCCCAAGGCCGGAAAGACGATGGTCCTACAGGCCATCGCGAACGCGATCAGCCTGAACAACCCTGAGGTTCACCTCATGGTGGTGCTGGTGGACGAGCGGCCTGAAGAGGTCACCGACATGCAGCGCTCGGTAAAGGGCGAGGTCATCGCCTCGACATTCGACCGCCCCGCCGAGGACCACACTGTCATCGCGGAGCTAGCCATCGAGCGCGCCAAGCGACTGGTCGAACTCGGCCACGATGTCGTTGTCCTGCTCGACTCGATGACCAGACTCGGCCGGGCCTACAACCTGGCGGCCCCGGCGTCCGGTCGCATCCTGTCCGGTGGTGTCGACTCCAGTGCCCTGTACCCGCCCAAGCGGTTCTTCGGGGCGGCCCGCAACATCGAGGACGGTGGATCGCTCACCGTCTTGGCCACTGCTCTGGTTGAGACCGGCTCGAAGATGGACGACGTGATCTTCGAGGAGTTCAAGGGCACCGGGAACATGGAGCTCAAGCTCGACCGTCGTCTGGCTGACAAGCGCATCTTCCCCGCCGTCGACGTCGACCCGTCGGGTACTCGCAAGGAAGAAATCCTGCTGTCACCTGAAGAGCTCAAGATCGTGTGGAAGTTGCGGCGCGTCCTGCATGCGCTGGACTCCCAGCAGGCGATCGAGCTGCTGATCAACAAGCTCCGTGAGACCAAGAGCAACTACGAGTTCCTGCTTCAGGTCGCGAAGACGACGCCGATGTCCGGCGGCTCCGACGACTGACCCATCGGTGTCCCGCGGCGGGAATGGCCGCCGATGTGGCCGCGTTTCACCTACGCGTCCGGTGCTGTCACACTGGGCGCCGGCCCGGTTCACGCTTGTCGCCGAATATTCGGTGAGGGCGACCCGGCGCCACGACGACAGGAGACAGCAGTGAAGCCCGACATTCATCCCGAATACGTCCAGACCCAGGTGACATGCACCTGCGGGAACACATTCGTGACGCGCAGCACGGCGCGCAGCGGCCAGATCCACGCCGATGTGTGCTCGGCCTGCCACCCCTTCTACACGGGGAAGCAGAAGATCCTCGACACCGGCGGTCGCGTCGCCAAGTTCGAGCAGCGGTTCGGCAAGAAGACTGACGCCGCGAAGTAGACGTGGTTACGGCGCCGCCCCGGAGACCGGGGCGGCGCCGTTCGTCATCTCCGAGATGTCACCGCCCCACCAGCACGTTCAACCGCCACCGACCCGGGAAGGCACAGAAGATGTTCGACAACGTCGAAGATCTGGTCGCCGAATACGCTGACCTGGAGCGCCGCCTCGCCGACCCCGCGATTCACGCCGACGCCGGGGCGGCACGCAAGCTCGGGCGGCGGTACGGGGAGCTGGGGCCCATAGTCGCTGCCTACCGTGAGTGGCGACAGACCGGCGATGACATCGGTGCCGCCACCGAGCTCGCCGAACAAGACCCTTCTTTCGCCGATGAGGTGACCAGCCTCACCAGGCGCCAGTCCGAGCTCGACGATCAACTGCGCCTGCTCCTGGTGCCCAGAGACCCCGACGACGACCGGGACGTGATCTTGGAGATCAAAGCGGGGGAGGGCGGCGACGAGTCCGCGCTGTTCGCGGGTGACCTCCTACGCATGTACATGCGGTACGCCGAGCGTCGGGGCTGGAAGGTCGACGTGCTCGATGCTCAGGACTCCGACCTCGGCGGCTACAAGGGCGTCGCGGTCGCAGTCAAGGCAAAAGGCACCCCCGAGGCCGGGCAGGCGCCGTGGGCTCGCCTGAAGTACGAAGGCGGAGTCCACCGGGTGCAGCGAGTGCCGGCCACGGAGTCCCAGGGCCGGATCCACACGTCTGCGGCAGGAGTCCTCGTTCTGGCCGAAGCGGAGGACGTTGAAGTCACCGTCGACCCCAACGACCTGCGCATCGACGTCTACCGCTCGAGCGGCCCCGGAGGCCAAAGCGTCAACACCACGGACTCGGCGGTGCGCATCACCCACCTGCCCACCGGCATCGTCGTTTCCTGCCAGAACGAGAAATCGCAGCTGCAGAACAAGGAGTCGGCGATGCGGATCATGCGTGCCCGGCTGCTGGCCGCAGCCCAGGAGGCTGCGGACGCTGCCGCATCCGACGAGCGCCGCAGCCAGGTCCGCACAGTTGACCGCTCGGAACGGATCCGCACCTACAACTACCCGGAGAACCGCATCGCTGACCACCGCACCGGCTACAAGGCGTACAACCTCGACCAGGTTCTCGACGGCGACCTCGACCCCGTGGTGCAGTCGGCGATCGACGCCGACATGGCGGCGAAGCTGACCGGCGATGCCTGACGGACCCAACCCTGACCGCAGCACGCCGGCCCCTCCTGCGGTGCCGGGCGCACTGGCCACCAGGATCGCGGTCGCCGTCGCCACCCTAGAAGCGGCGGGAGTCGGCTCACCCCGGTTCGACGCGGAGGAGCTGGCCGCCTACGCCGTTGGGGTGACCCGCTCGCAGCTGTGGTCGGTGCCCGACGCTGACGAGCAGGCGGTTGCCCGCTTCGACGCAGCTGTTGCCCGACGCGCATCCCGAGAGCCCCTCCAGCACATCGTCGGGACTGCAGCCTTCCGCCATGTGGAGGTCAGCGTCGGCCCGGGGGTGTTCGTGCCCCGCCCAGAGACCGAGGTCGTAGCAGGATGGGCGATAGATCGGGCGCGGGAAATCGGCTCCGGAGCAGTCGTTGTCGACCTGTGCGCGGGCTCCGCGGCCATCGCCCTTGCCGTCGCCGACGAAGTACCGGGATCGGTCGTGTACGCAGTCGAGCTATCAGAGGACGCCTTGACCTGGGCGCGGCGCAACACCACCGGATCCCGGGTGCGGCTGCATGCCGGCGACGCCCGCCGGGCTCTGCCCGAGCTCGACGGCGCGGTAGACGTGGTGGTCAGCAACCCCCCGTACATCCCCCCCGACGGCCTGGTCCGCGACCCGGAGGTAGCCGACCATGATCCTCCGATCGCGCTGTGGGGCCTAGGCGCCGACGGCCTGGAGATGCTGCGCGGCGTGACCGCGCGGGCGCGCAGTCTGCTTCGTCCGGGAGGCTGGCTGGTCGTCGAGCACGCGGACGTCCAGGGCGCGGCTGTGGTGGAGCTTCTGCGCCGGCAGGGAGGCTGGGAGCAGGTCAGCGACCACAAGGACCTCGTCGGACGGGACCGGTTCGCGACTGCACGCAAGGCGCCGCCGGTCCCCGGGTCACCGGCCGGCGCGGGTAACAGCGAAGGGGAGGGCAACCTATGAGTCAGCTGTTCAGGTGCGACGACCCGAACGAACGCTCCACGGGCCTGGACACCGCCTCACAGGCTGCCCGGGGCGGACAGCTCGTGGTGCTGCCCACCGACACGGTCTACGGGGTCGGCTGCGACGCGTTCTCCTTTAGTGCCGTCGCCGCCCTGCTCGCAGCCAAAGGCCGCGGTAGGGACATGCCGGTCCCGGTGCTGGTCGGCTCCGCCAGGACGGTCGCCGGCCTGACCGAGTCGCTGTCTGACACCGCGCATGCGCTGATCGAAGCGTTCTGGCCCGGGCCGCTGACGATCGTGGTGCGGCACGCCCCGTCCCTTGCGTGGGACCTCGGTGACGCAGGAGGCACGGTGGCGATCCGGATGCCGCTGCATCCGCTGGCCATCGAGCTGCTCAACAGGGTCGGCCCGATGGCTGTCAGCTCCGCCAACCTGTCCGGGGAGCCGGCCCCCACAACCGTGGCCCAGGCCCAGGCTCAGCTCGGCGAATCCGTGTCGGTCTATCTCGACGGGGGACCGTGCGCAGCCGCGGTCCCGTCGACGATCGTCGACCTGTCAACTGACATCCCGAGGATGCTGCGGCGGGGCGTGGTGAGCCTGGAGGAGCTGCGCGTGGTGTGCCCACAGGTTGAGGCCGCGCCGTGAGCGAGTCCCCCGACCGGTGGTTTCGTGTCCTTCACGTGTGCACCGGCAACATCTGCCGCTCACCGATGGCCGAACGGATCATGCTCGCCGAACTGATCGCACGCTTCGGCCCCGACGCCGGACACATCGAGGTCACCGGCGCAGGCACCTACGGTGGCCACGCCGGGGCGCCGATGCACGCCCCCGCCGCGCAGGTCCTGGGCGAGATGGGCGTGGACGCCGCAGACTTCACTGCCACCTGGCTGCGCGAGCCGGCTGTCCAGCGCGCCGACCTGGTACTCACCGCAACGGCGGACCATCGAAGCCAGGTCCTGGGACTGGACCAGCGGGCCCTTCGCCGAACCTTCGCGCTCAAAGAGCTCGCCCGGCTCGCCGACCAGGTCGGCGTCGAGCAGCTCCCCCCGGGCGGACCCGCCATGCGCCTTTCCGCCCTGGCCGTCTTGGCGTCTGGGCTGCGCGGCATCTACCCCGCCCACCCCCGGAGCGTGGACGACATCTCCGACCCTTACGGTGGCCCGATCGAGGAGTTCAGACAGACGGCGCAGCAGATCCGCGCGGCTGTACGGTCGATCCTCCGGCCGCTGTGACCGGGTCGTAGACTCCGCTGACGGACGCCGACGCACCCAGCGTCCACCATCGAGCGGCCCGACCAGCAGGACCAGCCCGAGCCCAGCGTGCGAGCAGACTGGAGAACCGCCATGACCGACGTCCCCTTCTGGGGTCCCGACTTCTCCGAGCTTCAAACCGAGGACCCCGAGATCGCAGCGGTGGTCCTCGGGGAGCTGGCCCGGCTGCGCAGCGGACTGCAGCTGATCGCGAGCGAGAACTTCACCTCCCCGGCCGTGCTGGCGGCTCTTGGATCGACCTTGAGCAACAAATACGCCGAGGGGTACCCGGGCAAGCGGTACTACGGAGGCTGCTCCGAGGTGGACAAGGCCGAGCTGATCGGCATCGAGCGGGCGAAGGAGCTGTTCGGCGCTGAGCACGCCAACCTGCAGCCACACTCCGGCGCCAGCGCCAACATCGCCGCCTACGGGGCATTCGTGAAACCAGGGGAGACAGTACTCGCGATGAGCCTGCCACACGGCGGTCACCTGACCCACGGGTCCAAGGTCAACTTCTCCGGCAAGTGGTTCAACATCGTCTCCTACGGCGTCCACAAGGACACCGAGCTGATCGATTTCGACCAGGTGCGGTCTCTGGCCCTGGAGCACCGGCCGAAGATGATCATCTGTGGCGCCACCGCGTACCCGCGGCTGATCGATTTTGCGGCGTTCCGCTCCATCGCGGACGAGGCCGGGGCGATCTTGATGGTCGACGCAGCCCACTTCATCGGCCTCGTCGCCGGTAAGGCGATCCCCAGTCCGGTTCCTTACGCCGACGTCGTCTGCTTCACCACCCACAAGGTCCTGCGGGGCCCGCGCGGCGGCATGATCGTCTGCAAAGCCGAGCACGCTGCGGCCATCGACAAGGCGGTCTTCCCGATGATGCAGGGCGGGCCGCTGATGCACGGTGTGGCCGCCAAGGCCGTCGCACTGAAGGAGGCGTCGACCCCCGCCTACCAGGCCTACGCGCGCCAGGTGGTCCTCAACGCGCAGGCCCTGGCTCAGGGCTTGGCCGCCGAGGGGATGCGCCCGGTCTCAGGCGGTACCGACACCCACCTGGCCCTGATCGACCTGCAGGGAGTCGGGGTCAGCGGCGCGGACGCCGAGGCCCGCTGCGACGTCGCGCGCATAACCTTGAACAAGAACTCGATCCCCTACGACCCGCAGCCGCCCTCGGTCGGGTCAGGGATCAGGGTGGGCACCCCCGCGGTGACCACGCAGGGGATGACCGAGACTGACATGAAGGAGATCGCGGGACTGATCGGCCGGGCTGTCCGCGACGCGGACGGCACCGCCGCTGCCGACATCAGGGCCGCCGTGGGGGCGCTGGTCAGCGCCCACCCCGCCTACCCGCGGCCGTGACGGGCAGCTGGCGGGCGGCGAGGCGATAGCGGTCCGGCGGTGCGCGAATATCTGCTGACCATGCTGGTCGCGGCGACCGTGACCTACCTGGCGGTGGGAGTCGTTCGGTCCATCGCCGTGCGCTTCGGCATCCTCGCGGAGATCCGGGACCGCGACGTCCACGACACACCGATCCCCAGGCTGGGTGGCGTCGGCATGCTGCTCGGAATGTTCGCCGGGTTCGGCGTGGCTTCCCAGCTGCCACTTCTCGGGCACGTGTTCGACTCGGGGGACCAGATCAGGGGCGTGCTGTCCGGCGCCGTGGTGATCTGCCTGCTGGGCGCCATCGACGACATCTGGGGCCTGGACGCGATCACCAAGCTCGCCGGGCAGACCCTTGCCGCCGGTCTGATGGCGCTGCAGGGCGTCCAGCTGCTGTGGCTTCCCTGGTGGAAGACGACGATCGTGCTCGACTCCACGTCCGGCACCTTGATCACCGTCCTGGCGGTCGTCGTCACCGTTAACGCGGTCAATTTCGTCGACGGCCTGGACGGGCTGTCCGCCGGGCTGGTCGGCATCGCAGCGAGCGCGTTCTTCATCTTCTCCTACATCGTGTCGGTGCAGCAGTCCATCGACCGCGCGGCGACGCCCACCTTGATCTCCGCGATCTTGGTCGGCATGTGCGCCGGCTTCCTGGTGCACAACTTCAGCCCCGCCCGGATCTTCATGGGGGACTCCGGGTCGATGCTGATCGGCCTGCTGCTCGCCTCCTCCACCATCACGTTGACTGGCGGGGTCAGCTTCGGGGTCCTGGGCAGCGCCGACCTGTTCCCGACCCTGCTTCCGCTGCTCCTGCCGTTCGCAGTGCTCGCAGTGCCCTTCGCGGACCTTCTGCTGGCCGTGGTCAGACGCACGAGGGCCCGGCGTTCACCCTTCGCCCCGGACAAGCAGCACCTGCACCACCGGCTGCTGGAGATCGGCCACTCGCACCGCCGCGCGGTCCTGATCATGTATGGCTGGACAGCCCTGATCGCCTACGGGGCAGTGGGGTTCGCCAGGCTCCCGATGCCAGTGGCGGTCGCCGTGGTCAGCGCCGGCGTCGTCGGACTGGTTGTCCTGGTCGCGTGGCCACGCCGACGCCACAGGGTCGCGCTGTGACCCCTGCTTTGCCGCCGCCCCAAGGTGAGTGGGAGGATGACAGACGTGTACAGTCCACCTGCAAACGCTGGACCTCACACCTCGCTCGGCGGTCACCGGACCCCGAGCGATTTCGACACCGACACCATCGCTGGCACAAGGACGTGCCGGCACACGGCGAGCAGAGGGGGCTCTGATGCTGACGTGCTCGATCCTCCTTCCCACTTCCGGCTCCGCGCAGGCCTGCGTCCGTGAGCCAGCCGCCGAAGCCACCCACCCAGCCCTCCGGCTCGGCCCCAGACCCCAAGCCACTGCCGTCCGCCGCCGCGTTCCTGGGGCTCGGCACCGCTGTTGCTGCGTGCGTGGCGGTCGGGGTGCTCGTGGGTGTCTGGCTGGACCAGCGGGCGCACTCGTCGCCGCTGTTCCTGGTGCTGGGCCTGCTCTTGGGCGTCGCAGCGGCGGTGGCCACGGTCGTGACCTCGGTGCGACGCTTCCTGTAGTCATGGACAAGGTGGCGTAGCCGCCATGTTGGCCGACCTAGAGGCGGGTTCCCTCAACCGCGTCCTGCGCCCCACGATGGTGGTCTCGGTGGCGCTTGGAGCCGTCGGGTTCGTCGTGGCCGCTCTGCTGTCTGCGCCGCTGGCTGCCGTAGGAATCGCCGTCGGCGTGGGCCTGGGGGTGCTGAACTTCCGGCTGCTGGCGGCGGGAGTCGTCAAGATCCCCGTCGAGGGCACGGACACCAAGCTCGTGAAGCGTGTCCTGCGCAGCCGCAGCCTGCTGAGACTGGCCGTTCTGACCGCCGTCGTCATCGGCGCCGCGCTGATCAACGCCTCGCTGGGGATGGGCCTGGTCATCGGCTTGGCGCTCTTCCAGCTCGCGTTCGTGGTCAATGCCGGGCGGGCCGTCCTGCGGGAGGGGATCTCATGATCGCATCCGGGGCGGCCATCCAGATCGGCGACCACGCGGCGACGGCGCAGATCTTCGGGATGACGGTGGACCTGGACATCGTGTGGGCCACCCTTGCCGCCGCCGCCGTCGTGCTCACGCTCGGGTTCGTCATGGCCGGCAAGGCGACCGCTGGCGTCCCGGGGAAACTGCAGCTTTTTTGGGAGACCGTGCTCGAGCAGGTCTTCGACCTCACTGATTCCGCCATCGGGCCGAAAGGACGCAAGTACGTCCCGCTCGCGGTGACGATCTTCCTGTTCCTGCTGGCTTGCAACTGGATGGAGGTCATTCCCAGCGGGCACAACCCCGACTGGCTGCCGGCGCCGACCGCCGACGTCAACCTCCCGCTGGCCATGGCTGTCACGGTGATCGTGCTGGTGCACGTCGAGTCCGTTCGAGCCCGAGGCTTCAAGGGATACGTCAAGCACTACTTCCAGCCCAACCCGGTGTTCTTCCTCATCAATGTGATCGAAGAGCTCACCAAGCCGGTCACGCTGACGTTCCGGCTCTTCGGGAACATGTTCGCGAGCGTGCTGATGGTCTCGGTCATCGTCGCGTTGCTGCCCATCTACCTGGCCTGGGTCGGCGAGCTGATCTGGAAGCCGTTCGCCTTGTTCGTCGGTGCGATCCAGGCCTTCATCTTCGCGCTGCTCACGATCGTCTATCTGAGCATCGGCACCAGCACCGAGGAGCACTGACCGACGCCACCTCGGTGCAACTGACCTGACAGCGAACCGGATCCGCTCCACCGACCGCTTAAGACTCACCCGGCAAATCTCAACAGCACTTCATCACTGGAGGAATTCATGGCAGCAGATGTTGGTCTCGACAACGCGATCCGCATCGCCGGTGCGCTCATCGGTGGCGGCCTCGCGCTGGCGGGCGGTGCAGCCGGTGCCGCGATCGGTGACGGCCTCGTCGGCAGCCAGACCATCGCCGCCATCGCGCGTCAGCCCGAGATCGAGGCGAAGGCCCGCCAGTACTTCTTCCTGACCGTCGGTCTGGTCGAGGCGGCGTACTTCATCAACCTCGTGTTCATGGTCGTCTTCATCTACGTCTTCTCGTCCAAGTAGTTGGCCGTGCTCACCTCGTCAATCTTCCTGCTGCCCAACGGGACGTTCTTCGTAGAGCTCGCCATCTTCCTGGTCATCATCGGGTTGATCGCGAAGTACATCCTTCCGCCGCTGAATCGGGCGATGGAGCAGCGTCAGGAGCACATCCGCGGCTCGCTGGAGGCCGCCGACGCCGCTCGTGCCGACGCGGCCGCCGCGGACGACGAGCGTCGTGCCGCGCTCGACGAGGCCCGCAAGCAGGCCCGGGAGATCGTCGCCCAGGCCAACCGAACCGCCGACCAGGTCAAGGCGGAGATGGGCGGGCGCGGGCAGGTCGAGTACGACCGCATCGTGGCCAACGCGGAGGGCGAAGTTGCGCTCGCCCGTCGTCGTGCGGTCGAGGAGGCCTCCGAGCGGATGGGGGAGCTGGTCCTTGAGGTGGTGGAGCGAATCATCGGCCGTGAGGTCGACGCAGCCACTCACCGGGATCTGATCGACGAGGCCGTCGCTGCGTTGAACGCGACTGACGGTGCGGCAACCGCCAGGTCTGCCGGCGCCCGCTCGTGAACCCAAGCCTGGCCGGGTACTCGGCTGCCGTCATCGACGCGGTGACCGCCGGTGGGCCGAGTGCGCACGCGGACCTGGGTGTGCTCGCCTCCGAGCTGGACTCGGTCGACCAGCTCGTCGAGTCCAACAACCAGCTCAGATCCGCACTGACGGACACATCCGTTCCGCCCAGCTCGCGGCGCGCAGTCATCGACGACCTGCTGACCGGCAAGGTCTCAGACGCGGCGCGCCGCACCGCGGTGTTCGCGGCGGGGGCCGTGGCGGCACCCGACGTGCCGCAGGCCCTGAACTGGCTGTCGCACCGGGCCCGCCGCGCCGCCGAAGGGGTGGCCAGCGACGAGCCCGCCCTGGCGCACTTGGATGCCCGCAACCGTGTCGCCGGCTACGCCACAGCCCTGTTCGAAGGACTGACCGTGGCCGAGCTGGAGGAGCTCGAGGACGAGCTGTTCCGCTTCGCCCGCACCGTCGAGGCCGCCCCGACGCTTCGAGGTGTCCTGTCCGATCGGGACCTGCCGCTGCCTGCCCGCCACGCGGTGGTCAGCCAGCTGCTCGACGGCAAGGCGTCTCGGGCCGCGATCGCGCTGGTGCAGTACACCCTCGCCGGGGGACGCCCACGCGACTTCGTCGGAACCCTCGATTTCCTGGTCGAGCAGACCGCCCAGGCCCGCGGCTGGAGGGTGGCGAGGGTCCGCGCGGCGCGCACCGTCGACCCCGACGAGAGCAGCCTGCTGTCGCAGTCGCTGTCCGCGCTCACCGGCGGCCCTGTCGAGCTTCAGGTGTCCATCGACGAGACGCTGCTGTCCGGGGTGCTGGTCGACATCGGCGACCTTCGAGTTGACGCGACCGCCCGCGGCCGGCTGGACGCCCTCCGTGAGCATCTGCTGACCACCGCCTGGGAGCAGGGCCCCCTAGCCGAGGACCTCAGCGGGGCGAGCCACGATCTGGACCACCACGTCGAAGTGAACGACGAGAGGGAGCACGACAATGGCTGAGCTGACGATTGACGCGAGCGAGATCACGGAGGCGCTTCGGCGGCATGTCGCCGAGTACACCCCCACGGTCGGCTCCGAGCAGGTCGGACGCATCGTTGAGGTCGGCGACGGCATCGCGCGCGTTTCTGGGCTGCCGGGCGCGGCGGTCAACGAGCTCCTCGAGTTCGAGGACGGCACCCTCGGGCTTGCACTCAACCTCGACGAGGCGACGATCGGTGCCGTGGTCCTGGGCAACGTCGACGCTTTGGAGGAAGAGCAGATCGTCAGGGCCACCGGCCGGATCCAGACAGTTCCGGTCGGCGATGCGCTCTTGGGTCGCGTCGTCAACGCCCTCGGTGAGCCCATCGACGGCAAGGGCCCGATCCTGACCGACGTGACCCGCCGGATGGAGGTCCAGGCCCCCGGCATCATCGGGCGCCAGCCGGTCTCCGAGCCGCTGCAGACCGGAATCAAGGCCATCGACGCGATGACGCCCATCGGCCGAGGCCAACGCGAGCTGATCATCGGCGACCGCAAGACCGGAAAGACTTCTGTGGTGATCGACACGATCATCAACCAGCGCGGCCTGGGCGTGAAGTGCATCTATGTCGCCATCGGCCAGAAGAACTCTTCGGTGGCCCAGACGGTCGCTACGCTGGCTCACCACAACGCCCTGGAGTACACGGTCGTCGTGGTCGCCTCCGCGGGTGACCCGGCCCCGTTCAAGTACCTCGCCCCGTACGCGGGATGCGCGATGGGTCAGCACTGGATGGAGAACGGCGAGCACGCCCTGGTGGTCTACGACGACCTGTCCAAGCAGGCCGAGGCCTACCGCCAGGTGTCGCTGCTGCTGCGTCGCCCCCCGGGCCGCGAGGCCTACCCGGGGGACGTGTTCTACCTTCACAGCCGGCTGCTGGAACGCGCCGCAAAGCTCTCCGACGCCCTCGGCGGCGGGTCACTGACGGCGCTGCCTGTGATCGAGACCAAGGCCGGGGACATCTCGGCGTACATCCCCACCAACGTCATCTCGATCACCGATGGCCAGGTGTTCTTGGAGGCAGATCTGTTCTACTCCGGCGTCCGACCTGCCATCAACGTCGGAAACTCGGTGAGCCGGGTCGGCGGCGCAGCCCAGATCAAGGCGATGAAGGGTGTCTCAGGCACCTTGAAGCTCGACCTTGCGCAGTTTCGCGAGCTCGAGTCCTTCGCGACCTTCGGCTCCGAGCTCGACAAGGTCTCCCAAGCCCAGCTGGACCGTGGCTACCGGCTTACGGAGCTGCTGAAGCAGCCGCTGAACGCTCCGGTGCCAGTCGAGGAGCAGGTCCTGGTCGTCTACGCGGGAACCAAGGGCTGGGCCGACACGGTGCCGGTCTCCGAAGTGATCCGGTTCGAGTCCGAGCTGCGCGAGTACTTCCGCGCACAGCACGCTGACCTGCTCGACCACATCCGAAGCACCGGCACGCTGCCGGACCCGGTCGCGCTGGACGCAGGCCTGAAGTCGTTCATCGACGGCTTTGACACGGGGAAGGTCGGCTGATCCATGGCCGGCGGCCAGGAACGCGTTCTGCGCAGACGGATACGCACCGTCCAAGCGACGAAGAAGATCACCAAGGCGATGGAGCTGATCGCTGCGTCCCAGATCGTGCGCGCCCAGAACAGGATCATCGCCAACCGGCGCTACCGCGCCGGGATGGCCCGGATCATCGTCGAGACCGCCAAGGCGGACCCGACGGCGGCGCGAAAGCTGCTCGGCACCCCTCTAGCGCCGAAGGCAGTCGCGATCGTGGCTATCGTCGGCGACCGTGGCCTCAGTGGCGCCTACAACACCACCGTCTTTCGCACAACGGAGCGGCTCGCGCAGGAGTACGGCAAGAACGGCGCCGAGGTCCGGCTGTTCACCGTCGGCAAGAAGGCCCCCGCCTACTTCCGGTTCCGGGGGATGCCGGTGGAGCGCTCCTGGGCCGGCTTCGTCGACAAACCCACGTTCTCCGACGCGCGGCAGGTGGCTGCCGCGGTGACGGCGCCGTTCTTGGCTGGTGACGTCGAGCAGGTCATGCTGGTGTCCACGCGCTACCTGTCCGCCGGGTCTCAGGCCGTGCGGACCAACCAGCTGCTTCCGCTTCCGGAAAGCGTCGACGTCGTCCCCGCGTCCGCTTCGGCACATCCGGCAGCGGAGGAGCCGGTGGGCCTCAAGGGGTACACCGAGTTCGAGCCCGACCCTGAGAAGCTGCTGACCGAGCTCGCTCCCCGCGCCGTGGAGTCGGAGGTGTTCTCTGCGCTGCTGGAGGGCGCGGCGGCCTTCTTCACCGCGCAGCAGCGTGCGATGGCTGCCGCTACCGACAACGCCGACGAGCTCATCCGCACGCTCAGCCGCATCATGAACCGGGCCCGTCAGGACTCGATCACCACCGAAATCATGGAAATCGTCAGCGGCGCCGAAGCGCTCCGCGGACCGAAGGGAGCTTGA
>Ga0075017_100001690_pt1 | contig 13633 bp, 23 predicted proteins | sample AleBraG_ABR_2012_FD_71475 | JGI IMG/M metagenome (GOLD analysis project Ga0075017, IMG submission 71475) | Freshwater sediment microbial communities in response to fracking from Pennsylvania, USA - Alex Branch Run_MetaG_ABR_2012 | ecosystem: Environmental > Aquatic > Freshwater > Creek >... | reverse complement strand
TAGCCGGAAACGTAGCTACTTACGAAGGTGCGAAAGAGCTGATTTCGCTCGGCGTTGACGGATTGAAGGTGGGCATCGGGCCAGGTTCAATCTGCACCACGCGCGTGGTGACAGGTGCAGGCGTTCCGCAACTGACCGCAATTATGGAAGCTGCGCGAGCCGCAAAAGGTACGGAGGTGGCGATTATCGCCGATGGGGGTATCAAGTATTCGGGTGACATTTCGAAGGCGCTGGCTGCGGGCGCTTCCTGCGTGATGATCGGAAGCCTTTTTGCCGGCACCGAGGAGTCGCCCGGCGAGACGATTCTGTTTCAGGGGCGAACGTTCAAGTCTTATCGCGGCATGGGTTCGACCGGAGCGATGGAGGCTGGCTCTGACCGCTACGCCGTTGTGCAGGATTCCGGCGAGCGCGCAAAGTCGGTTCCGGAGGGCGTCGAAGGCCGCGTTCCCTACAAAGGCCAATTGGGCGCGTTGACGGATCAACTCGTTGGGGGGTTGAGGAGCGGGATGGGTTACGTCGGCGCTGCAACCCTGAAAGAATTCAAGGAAAAAAGCAGGTTCATACGAATTACCGCGGCTGGATTGCGCGAGAGCCACGTCCACGACGTGATCATCACGCGCGAGGCGCCGAACTATCAAATGGAATAGGCATCTGGCAACCTTGGGAGGGATCCCTTGATTCAGTTTTCAGCGAGCGAGATTCCATTCAATCCCAACAAAAACCCGTTCCGGAGTGACCGGAACGGGCGGATAGATCGAAGCAGGCTCTCTGTTTAACTTTTCGCTGCTGCAGGCTCTTCCTTGGCAGTTTTTTCTTTCTTATCCTTGGCTTTGTATTCGTAGCCAACCAGTTCGAGAATGGCTACCTTGGCGTTGTCGCCGACGCGATTGCCGGCATGAATGATGCGGGTATAGCCGCCGGCGCGGTCAGAGAACTTGGGAGCGATTTCGCTGAAAAGCTTCTGTGTCACTCCGGGAACCATGAGGTAAGCAGCCGCCTGGCGGCGCGACTGCAACGTATCGCGCTTGCCGAGCGTAATCATCTTTTCCGCAACGGGCCGCGCGGCCTTCGCGCGAGTGAGCGTGGTGGTGATACGCCCGTGCGTCAAAAGATTGGTGACCAGGTTTCGCAGCGTGGCGCGGCGATGAGCCGGGTTGCGTCCTAGTTTCGATCCTGAATTTAAGTGTCGCATCTTCTATGTAGTCCCCTGTGCCCTTAGAGTCCGACGGTGTCTTCCGATGAAGGTGCAGCCGTCTGGCTGGGCAGCGGCGGCCAGATGATGCGGCCGTGCTCATCGAACTTCATGCCCAGCGCGAGCCCCATCTTCACAAGGATGTCCTTGATTTCGTTGAGGGACTTACGGCCGAAGTTCTTAGTCTTCAGCATTTCGTTTTCGCTCTTCTGCACGAGTTCGCGGATGGTTTGAATGTTTGCGTTCTTCAGGCAGTTATAGGAGCGCACGGAAAGTTCGAGCTCCTCGACGGAACGGTCCAGATGATCCAGGCGCGGATCGCCTGATGGATCTGCGACAGCCTCTTGGGTCACGGGAACTTCGTTGTCATCGAAGTTGATGAAGATTCCCATGTGATCCTTGATGAGCTTCGCGGCGTAGCCGATGGCATCCTGAGGCGTGATGGCGCCGTTGGTCCACACTTCGATCATTAGCTTTTCGTAGTCGGTCATCTGTCCCAAACGGGCGGATTCAACCGAGTAGTTGACCTTGCGCACCGGCGAGTGGACGCTGTCCACCGGGATATAGCCAATCGGCAGGTCTTCGTCGTAGTTGCGGTCTGCGGCAATATAGCCGCGGCCGTTCTTTGCCCGCATTTCAATCTGGAGCTTTCCACCTTCGCTAACGGTAGCGATGTAGACGCTCTTATCGAGGACGGCGAAGTCCGCGTCTTCCTCGATTTGGGCCGAAGTGACAGGGCCGGGCTGTTCGACGTTGACGTAAATCGTCTTGGGCAGGTCCGTGTTCAACTTGATAGGAACCTGCTTCAGGTTGAGAATGATGTCGGTGGCGTCTTCTACGACTCCGGCGATCGAAGAAAATTCGTGCAACACCCCTTCGATTTTCACGGCAGTAATAGCCGCGCCCTCGATCGAACTCAGAAGCGCGCGGCGCAACGAATTGCCCACCGTGGTGCCCCAACCGCGCTCAAACGGCTGCGCGGAGAAACGCCCGTACTTTTCGGTGACCGATTCCAACTCGGGAGCTAGACGCTTCGGCTTTTGAAATCCCTTCCACATCGTGTTCCTTCCTTTCGGGCCAACTAGCTGGCCCCAATGCTTTTTGAAACCACGTTAGCAGCGCTTACTTGGAGTACAACTCAACAATCAGCTGCTCATTAATCGGCGGCGTCTGCACGTCTTCACGCTTTGGCAGTGCCACAACCTTGGCGCGGAACTGTTCGCGCTCCTGTTCCAGCCAGGGCACACTGTTCTGGCTTTGCGCCACGTTGCGTGCTTCTAGCACCATGGCGTTCTGGTGCATTTTGTCCTTGATGGCGACCTCTTCCCCGACGTTTACCAGGTAAGAGGGGATGTTGACCTTGCGGCCGTTGATGCGCACGTGACCGTGCAGCACAAGCTGGCGAGCCTGCGAGCGCGATGACGCCAGACCTGCGCGCCACACCACGTTGTCCAAACGGCGCTCCAGCATGATGATCAGGTTCTCGCCGGTTGGCCCCTTGGCGCGCACAGCCTTTTCAAAGTAATTGCGAAACTGCCGCTCCAGCAGGCCATAGGTGCGCTTCACTTTCTGCTTCTCGCGCAACTGCAGGCCATACCCCGCGACCTTCGGGCGCCGCGACTGGCCGTGCTGCCCCGGAACGAAATTGCGCTTTTCAATGGCGCACTTATCCGTGAAGCAACGCATGCCTTTCAAAAACAGCTTCTGCCCTTCCCTACGGCACAGGCGGCAGACTGCATCTCGGTGTCTTGCCAACTTCTATTCTCCCTTCCCAGAACTCTCAAAAACTTTTGCGGAGCCGTGTTGCGGCATCATCCCCTTGGCTCGCATCAGACTCGACGGCGCTTTGGCGGACGGCATCCGTTGTGCGGAATGGGCGTGATGTCGCGAATCACAATGATGTGCAATCCCGCGGCGGCCAGCGCCCGCACAGCCGACTCGCGCCCTGAACCAGGGCCCTGAACGCGCACTTCCACGCTCTTCATCCCATACTGATCGCGCGCGACCCCGGCGGCGGCCAGCGAGGCCTGCTGCGCCGCGTAAGGCGTCCCCTTGCGGGAACCCTTGAACCCGATCGCGCCGGCCGAAGACCAGCAGATGACGCGGCCATCCGGATCAGCGATGGTGATCTGCGTGTTGTTGAAGGTAGCCGCGACGTGCGCCAATCCATGCGGAATGACGCGGCGTTCACGCTTCTTCTTGAATTCTTTCTTGCGCTTTGCAGCCGCTGCTGGTTTTCCCGGCGCGCCAGCGTCCGGCGTTGCCGTTGCAGCTTTTGGTTCCTTTGCCACGAGTCACTCCATTTCTTTAACTGCTCAAATCCTGAGTTGCTTCGGCGGCGATTCTCACCGCCGCATTCCGCTCCGGATTAGCCCTTCTTGCCCATGACCTTCTTCTTGGCCGCAACTGCGCCACGGCGCGGGCCCTTGCGAGTGCGCGCATTGGTATGCGTGCGCTGTCCCCGAACCGGCAAGTTGCGCCGGTGACGAATTCCGCGGTACGCCTGAATCTCAATCAAGCGGCGGATGTTCATCTGAATCTCCTTCCGGAGATCCCCTTCCACGCGGCCTTCCTGCTCGATCGCCTGACGGAGATGGTTGATCTCGTCTTCGGTCAGATCGCGAATCTTCTTGGTATGATCCACGCCGGCCTTAGCCGCAAGCTTTTTTGCGCGCTCCTGCCCGATGCCATAGATCGAGGTCAGCCCGACCCAAAGTCGTTTTTGCACCGGAAGATCTACACCTGCGATACGTGCCATGGTTTCTCCTTACTCCAATTCCTTAGCCCTGACGCTGCTTGTGCTTGGGGTTAACGCAAATCACCCGCACCACTCCGCGCCGGTGAATCACCTTGCACTTGTCACAAATCTTTTTTACCGATGCTCGTACTTTCATGCTGCTCTGCTCCTTTCGCGGCCCGCCTGCGTCAACGGATCAGGCAAATTGTTCGAGCTACTTGTAGCGGTATACAATCCGGCCGCGCGTCAAATCATACGGCGAAAGCTCCACGGCGACCTTGTCTCCTGCCAGAATCCGGATGAAATTCTTCCGCATCTTTCCGGATACATGCGCCAGAACCCGGTGCTTATTCTCCAGTTCGACTCGAAACATGGCGTTGGGCAAAGGCTCGATCACCGTGGCCATGACTTCGATGGCGTCCTCCTTTGAATTTCCGGAGTCGCTCTTCTTCTTTTCTTCGAACTGATTCGCCATAGTCTCCTGGTTCTACCGAAGCCGGGCTATTTCCCGCACTCCTTAATCTCTTCCTACCACGAAGGGCCCGTCATCTCTTTCGGCCTCGTCAAGATCATCGGACCATTGGCGGTGACCGCAACGGTATGCTCAAAGTGCGCCGAAGGGCTGCCGTCCGCCGTTTCCGCGACCCATTCGTCGCGCATGTGCACTTCCGGTCCTCCCGCGTTGACCATCGGCTCCACGGCGATGACCATCCCTTCCTGCAGCCGCGCGCCCCGGCCAGCTTCACCATAGTTTGGCAGATTGGGCTCATCGTGCATTTTGGTGCCGATGCCATGTCCGACAAACTCGCGCACAACCGAGAAACCGTTTTCCTCAACCCAGCTCTGCACCGCGTGGCCCACATCACCCAACCGGTTTCCCGCGCGCATTTTCTCGATCGCCCGGTCCAGCGACTCGCGAGTCACGTCCAACAACTTCTGCAACTGCGGCTGAACTTTCCCCACGGGTACGGTTACGGCCGAATCTCCGTAATACCCGTCTACCTCCATCCCGAAATCGATCGAGATGATGTCCCCCTCGCGCAGTTTGCGCTTCGCGGAGGGAATTCCGTGAACGATCTCGCTGTTCACCGAAGTGCAGAGCATGCAAGGGTATCCGCGATATCCCTTGAACGCCGGCTTGCCCGGTTTGCCCGCGATTTTGGACTCCGCCAACTCCTCCAGGTCCATCGTCGTGATTCCGGGCTTGACCGCTTCGCGCAGAGCCGTCAGTACTTCGTGCACCACCAGGCCGGCGCGGTGCATCTTTTCCAGCTCTTCGGGACTCCGCAAATGAATCGGCATCGTCTCTCACCCGCGTTACTGCCGGTTCCTTTCATGCGCCCCCCGCACAATTTCCAGCACCTGCCGCGAAACTTCGTGCACGCTCGTCGAACCGTCTACTTCTCGCAAACGTCCCAGCCGCCGGTAATACGCAACCAGCGGCTCGGTCTGCCTCTGGTAAGCCTGCAGCCGGGGAGCAACGATCTCTTCCCGGTCGTCGGGGCGTTGTTCCAGCTCGCCACCGTCGTTATCGCAGCGGCCTTCCACTTTTGTCGGGCGCTCGTAAATATTGTAAATCTCGCCCCCGACTTTGCACATCCTGCGCCCGGTAATCCGCCGCAAAAGCATCGACGGATCAATGACAAAGTGAACCACCAGCGCCGGCTTGTAACCATGCTGCCGAAGCAGCACTCCCAGATACTGCGCTTGCGCCACCGTTCTGGGAAAACCGTCAAACACAAACCCGTGCGCGCAATCCGGTTTCTCGATCCTTTGAGCCACCATCTCCAGCACCAGCGAATCCGGAACGAGCTCGCCCTTGGCCATGATCGGCTTGGCCTTCATTCCGAGCGGTGTACCCTTCGCCACATTCTCGCGAAGCATATCTCCCGTGGAGAGGTGCGGAACACTGAACCTCGCGGCCAACTCCTTGGCCTGAGTGCCCTTGCCCGCTCCTGGAGGTCCGAGAAAAATTACTGCCCGATCCAGCCTTTCGGCGGTTCGTTTTTCCGGCGCCACTCTTGCGCTCTCCATTACCGCCGGCCGCGCAACCGGCCCTTCCGTGCAAAACCCTCGTAATTTCGCATCACGAGCTGCGCTTCTAGCTGCTGGACGGTATCCATGGCCACACCAACAACGATCAGGAGCGAAGTCCCGCCGAAATAAAACTGGACCCCCAAGCCCTTCAAGAACCACATGGGGAAGTGGCGGTCAAACCAGGAACCGATGTTCCATCCGATGTGATCCAGATGGATCCCTGTGATGAGCCATTCGGGAAGCAGGCAGACCATTGCCAGATAAACGGCGCCAATAAAAGTCAGCCGCTTCAGAATCTTGCTGACGTGCTCGGAGGTAGTGCGGCCGGGCCGGATGCCGGGAATGAAACCACCCTGCTTGCGCATATTGTCCGCGAGTTCGGTCGGATTGAAAACGATGCCGATGTAGAAGAACGCGAACAGCATGATCATCAATACGTAGATCAGATTGTAGAGCGGCTCGCCGAAGGAGATGGTCTTTACCGCCTCGTCAATCCACTTGTACTTGTGGCTGAACAGCAGCGCGATGGTTGGCGGAAACGCCAACAGCGAACTGGCAAAAATTGGCGGAATTACGCCGCCGGAATTAACGCGCAGAGGAAGGTAAGAAGACTGCCCACCCATGACGCGGCGGCCCACGACGCGCTTCGCATACTGCACTGGGATACGGCGCTGCGCACCTTCCACAAATACGATGAACGCGACTACAGCCAACATCAGCGCCACCAGCAAAATGATAACCATGGGAGTGAACGGTCCCCAAAACTTGTTGGCAACCTTCTCCCACAAACTCTGAATCGCCGGCAGTAGTCCGACGACGATGCCTGAAAAGATAATCAGCGACATGCCGTTGCCGATGCCGCGCTCGCTGATCTGTTCACCCAGCCACATGATGAATGCTGAGCCCGTGGTCAGCGTCAGAATCGTGAGAAGGACAAACCCCGGGCCGGGATTGTAGACCAGTGACTGTCCACTAAGGCTCTGGGTCTCGAGCGCCGAAGCAATCGTGAAAGACTGAATAATGCTCAATACGATCGTCAGATAGCGCGTGTACTGGGTAATCTTGCGGCGGCCAAGTTCGCCTTCCTTCTGCAAACGCTCGAGGTAAGGGAACACCACGGTCATCAACTGCAAGATAATGGAAGATGTGATGTAGGGCATGATGCCGAGAGCAAATATGGTCATCTTGCGGAAGCTGCCACCGCTGAATAGGTTGAAGATGCCCAGCACCGAACCGGCAGCCTGATTAAACAGTTGCTCGAGGACGGTTGAGTTGATTCCCGGGATTGGAATGTAGGCACCAATCCGGTAAACCGCCAGCAGCGCCAGCGTGAACAAGACACGGTTCCGCAAGTCTTCGATGCGGAACATGTTTTTCACTGCTTCGATGAATCGGTTCATGCCTGTTTCCTGGGATTCCTTTGGAGTGCGGGAGCTGGCTCCCGCTTTTCCTGATCACGCGAACTCAGCTCAGCAAAAGCGGCGGCGAGCCGCCGCACTCCACAAAAATCCATCTAAGCTACAACCTCAAATGTGCCGCCCGCCTTGGTGATCTTTTCTTTCGCCGAGGCGCTGAATGCATGCGCGTGAACGGCGATCTTGGTCGTGAGTTCGCCATCACCCAGAACCTTTACAGGTCCTGTTGCCTGCCGAACAAACCCGTGTGCGCGAAGCAGTTCCGGAGTAACCGTCTCACCAGCCGGAAATGCATTCAGTTCGGCCAGATTCACTACTGAGTAGGTGATCCTGAACGGATTGTGAAAGCCGCGCTTCGGCATTCGGCGGTGCAACGGCATCTGTCCGCCTTCAAATCCGCGGCGCCGCGAATAGCCGCGGCGGGACTTTTGCCCTTTGTTGCCGGCTCCGGAAGTTCTTCCGAGCTTTGAACCAATGCCCCGGCCGACGCGAACTTTCTTCTTGCGTGAACCAACCGGCGGATGGAGATTCTCCAGCTTGAACGTTCTGCGAGCTTTCCCCGCGGGAGAAGCAGGCTTGTGCTGGCCGCGCTTCCGGGCCCCTCTTGGGCCAGTTGATGTTTTTCTTGCCATCGGTCTATTCCACCACTTCCACGAGATGACGTACCTTATGGATCATGCCGCGAATCGCCGGCGTGTCCTGGCGTTCCACAACTTGGTGCATTCTCCGCAAGCCGAGCCCCCGGATGGTTTGCCGCATATCATCGGTGCAGCTGATGAAGCTGACCACCCATTTTACTCTCACCGTGCCGCCGGACTTCTTGCCGTCGTGCTCGGTGCGGTTATACGGTTTGCGGGACTTCTTTTCGATTATCGTTTTCTTGCCGACCATTAGTTGCTCTCACTCGCGGCAGCCTTCTCTTTCGGCTGCTTGCCGCTAACCTCTTCCACCGTCTTGGAGCGCGTCTCCGCAACCTGCGCAATGTCCTTCAAGCCGAGCAGCGCCGCAAAAGTCGCCTTCACCACATTGTGCGGATTCGATGTGCCCAAGGACTTGGTGAGTACATTGTGAATCCCCGCAACCTGCATCACCTTGCGAACCGGACCGCCGGCAATCACTCCCGTGCCTTCCGAAGCAGGCTTCAGGAGAACCTGCGCCGAGCCATAGCGGCCTAGAACCTGGTGTGGAATCGTGGATCCCTTCATGTTCAATTTGATCAAATTCTTTTTCGCCTGCTCGATAGCCTTCTTGATGGCCATGGGCACTTCGCGGGCCTTGCCCATTCCGAATCCCGCATGACCGCGGCTGTCGCCCACTACAACGAGTGCGGAAAAACTAAGATTCTTGCCGCCTTTTACGACCTTGGTTACGCGGTTGATGGCAATGACGTCGTCCTTCAATTCGGAAAGATTGACTTCCAGAATCCGCCGGACGGCCAGACTATCCCGCAAAATTTGCTTGGACATAAGCTAGAACTGTAACCCCGCTTCCCGCGCTGCATCTGCGAGCGCCTTCACGCGGCCGTGGTACTTGTACCCGCCGCGATCGAACACAACAAGCTTTAGTCCGGCAGCCTTGGCGCGCTCGGCGACGATCTTGCCGATGACCTTGGCGGCCGCGATGTTTCCCCCGCCCTTCAATCCCTTTTTTGTTTCGGCGTCCAGAGAACTGGCCGACACCAGCGTCTTGCCGGAGCGATCGTCGATCACTTGCGCGTAGATGTGTCCGATCGACCGATAAACGCAAAGACGCGGACGGTCGGGCGTCCCTTCAACGCGCGTGCGCACGCGCTGATGAACGCGCCTGCGGTGAAGATCTTTCGACAACTTGCGAACTCGTGCGGATGCCACTCTCTGTTCTCCTTAATCCTAAGCGCCGCCGGCCTTCGCGCCTGCCTTGCCTGCTTTCTTCTTCAAGCGCTCACCGGTGATGCGAATCCCCTTTTGCTTGTAAGGATCTGGCGGACGCAGCGAACGAATGTCCGCTGCAACCTGTCCGACCTGAGCCTTGTCCGCGCCGGAAATGACCAGGTGCGTCTGCTTATCCACGGCAATCTGAATTCCTTCGGGAACTGGAAATTCGATCGGATGCGACTTGCCGAGGGCGAATGACACGAACTTGCCCTTCAGTTCCGCGCGGTATCCAACTCCCACAATGTCCATGTCTTTCTTGAAACCGGTCGTGACGCCATGCACGGCGTTAGCGACAAGCGCGCGCGCTAGCCCATGAAGCGCCCGGTGCTCTTCGGTCGCTCGGGTCGCAATCAGCACTCCATCCTTCTGCTCAAAACTGATCCCGTGCGGCACGGCAAAGGAAAGTTTTCCCTTTGGTCCCTGCACGTCAATCTTGCCGTTCTGCAGCGCGACCTTCACGCCAGAAGGCACTGCTATTGGCTTGCGTCCGATCCGTGACATCTGTTCGTCCTTGTCTCCGAGTACTCAACTCGTTTACAGCTTGCCGAAACCGGGCGCGGCATGCCGTGCCCCTGCTAAAGCGCTTACCAAACTTCGCAAAGAATCTCGCCGCCAACTCTTGCTCTGCGCGCCGCCCGGCCGCTCATCAGCCCTTTTGGCGTCGTGAGGATGCTGATGCCCAGTCCGCCGAATACCGGGCGTACTTCCGCCGATCCCGTGTAGGTGCGGGCGCCGGGGCGCGAAATGCGCTTGATGCCGGAAATCACGCTGCGCCGGTCCGGCGTATACTTCAGGAACACGCGCAGCATTTTCCGCGTCTTGTTCTCTTCGACCAGCTTGTAGGTCGAGATGTATCCCTCTTCCTTCAGGATGCGCGCAATCTCGGTCTTGAGCTTCGAGACCGGCACGTCCACGCGCTGGTGTTTTGCGGCAGCCGCGTTGCGGATGCGCGTCAGAAAATCGCCGATGGGATCGGTCTGCATAATTCTCCTACCAACTCGCTTTCGAGACGCCGGGGATTTCGCCCTTCAGCGCCATGCCGCGGAAACAGATTCTGCACATCTGGAATTTGCGGATATACCCGCGGGCGCGTCCGCAGCAGCGGCAACGGTTGCGAACCCGCACCTTGAACTTCGGCTTCTTAAGCGTCTTGGCGATCTTTGCTGTGCGTGCCATTTATTGTGCAACCCCTTTTTCGCGAAGCGGGAAACCGAGTCCCTTGAGCAGTTCGCGCCCCTGCTCGTCATTCTTCGCGCTTGTCGTCAGCGTAATGTTCATGCCCTTGATCTTGTCCACGCGTGTGTAGTCAATCTCGGGAAACACCAGCTGGTCCTTCAGGCCCAGCGTGTAATTCCCGCGGCCGTCAAATGCATTTGAGGGCAGCCCGCGAAAGTCGCGAACGCGCGGTAGCACCACGTTGCAAAGCCGGTCGAGGAATTCGTACATCCGGTCGCCGCGCAATGTCACCGCGCACCCGATGGGCATCCCCTTGCGAATCTTGAAATTCGCAATGGACTTCTTGGCGCGCGTGATAATCGGCTTCTGACCCGTAATCTGTCCGAGCTCCACCGCGGCAGTGTCCAGGAGCTTCGCGTTCTGGCTGGCTTCGCCGAGGCCGATGTTCACCGTAATCTTTTTCAGCTTCGGCACAGCCATGACGTTGTTCCACCCAAAACGCTTCATCAGCGCGGGCACCGTTTCACTTCGATATCGCTCCTGCATTCGGCTCTTCATCGCCTAACTTAACCTCATCCTTTACTTATCCAGCGTAGCGTTGCAATGCCTGCACGAGCGCACCTTGGTGCCATCGGGCAGTACCGTATGCCCGATGCGCGTGTGCTGATTGCAACTCCCGCAGACAACCAGCACGTTCGACACGTTGATTCCGGCTTCCTTTTCAACAATTCCGCCCTTGATGTTCTTTGCCGGGTTCGGACGTGTGTGCCGCTTGATAATGCCCACATGCTCGACCACCACCGTGTTTTTCTTCGCGTTGATGGAGAGCACTCGCCCGCTCTTGCCGGCATCTTTTCCGGCGAGGACCCGCACCGTGTCGCCTTTGCGGATGGCAATCGCGTGTCGCTCCGCTCTTTCGTGTCTGAGTGTCATGACCTACCAAACCTCCGGAGCTAGCGAAACGATCTTGGTAAACTTCTTCTCGCGCAGTTCGCGCGCTACCGGTCCAAACACGCGCGTTCCCACAGGCTCTCCCGCTTCATTAATCAATACGGCTGCATTGTCGTCAAACCGGATGTAGGTCCCATCCTTGCGGCGCCGTTCCTTGCGCATCCGCACCACAACCGCTTTTACCACAGTTCCTTTTTTGACCTGGCTGTCCGGTGTAGCTTCCTTGACCGCTGCGGTGATCACGTCGCCAAGTCCGGCTTGCAATCCCGCGTCGCCGCCCACCGGCATAATGCAGGTGAGTTTCCGCGCGCCGGAATTGTCCGCCACCGTCAACCAGGTTCGCATCTGAATCATTGGTCTGCTCCCCTGTCCCTTTTACTCGGCTGACGCGTTCCGCGTCAGCACTTCTTTCAGCCGCCAGCGCTTCAATTTCGACAGCGGACGTGATGCAACAATCCTGACCGTATCCCCGGCTTTGGCTTGCCGCTTTTCATCGTGTGCGTAGAATTTCTTCGAGATGCGAATGACGCGGCGGTACTTGGGATGCTGCATCAGCCGCTGCACCTCAACGACGATGGTCTTTTCCATCTTCGCGCTGGTAACCTTGCCGGTAAGAACCGTGCGGTCGCCGCGCTCTTCCACTTTCGCGGTTTGTGTTTCCGTCGTCATTACGCCTTCCTCAATTCCTGCGCGCGCAGCAGAGTTTTCACCCGCGCCAAATCCTTTTTCGTTTCCCGCAAACGCTTGAGCGCCTCGGCTTGTCCGGTCGAAAGCTGAAACCGCAGCCGGAAAATCTGTTCCGTCAATTCCTTGTGTTGCGCTTGGAGCTCATCCTTGCCCGCTTCGCGAATCTTTTCAATACGCCGAGGCATCTTTAAAACCCTCCCACGCGGCTGACGAATTTGGTCGGAATCGGCAGCTTGTCCGCCGCGAGGCCCAACGCTTCCTTGGCCGTCGCTTCGTCAACTCCCGCCATTTCAAACATGATCCGTCCCGGCTTGACCACCGCCACCCAGCGTTCCGGCGCGCCTTTTCCCTTGCCCATGCGGGTTTCCGCCGGTTTCTTCGTAAAAGGCTTATCCGGAAAAATCCGGATCCACAATTTGCCGCCCCGTTTGGTAAAGCGTGAAATCGCCACGCGCGAAGCCTCAATCTGGCGGTCGGTAATCCAAGCGCACTCCATGGCCTTCAATCCATATTCCCCGAAAGACAAATCGCCCCCGCGCCACGCCTTTCCCTTGCGCCGGCCGCGCATCTGCTTTCTGTACTTCACTTTCTTCGGCATCAACATCGCTTTGTTCTCGCTTCCCTAGAACCTCAAAATATCTCTTCGCTTGCGATGAAAACTGCTCATCGTTCTCTTACGCTACGATTGCAGTCTCCCGTTCCTTCTGCACTTGCGAATTCCTCTTGGGAACGTTTTCGCCTTGATAAATCCAGCACTTCACGCCAATCACTCCGTAAGTGGTCTGCGCTTCAGCCGTCCCGTAATCAATGTCTGCGCGCAGCGTTTGCAACGGCAGCCGGCCCTGCAGGTACCACTCTTTCCGCGCGATTTCCGCGCCGTTCAGGCGCCCTGCCACGCGAACCTTGATGCCCTTGCAACCGAACCGCAATGCGGAATCCACCGCTTTGCGCATTGCGCGACGGAACGCCACACGCTTTTCCAGCTGTAATGCAATTGATTCCGCCACCAGCTGCGCATCCAGTTCCGGGCGGTGAACTTCCAAAATGTCCAAATGCACTTCCCTGTTGGTGCGCTTCTGCACGTCCTGCTTGAGCTTGTCGATTTCTGCGCCTTTCCGGCCGATGATGATGCCAGGCCGCGCAGTATAGATGCGCACCACGAGCTTGTTTGCCGCGCGTTCGATTTCAATCGAGCTGATGCCCGCGCTCTTCAGCTTTTCCTTCAATTCCTTGCGCAGCTTCACGTCTTCGTGAAGAAGATTCGCGTAATCCTTGTCGGCATACCAGCGCGACTTGAACGGCTTGTTGTAGCCCAGCCGAAATCCGTACGGATGTGTCTTCTGTCCCATAATTCTCCTGACTACTTCTTGCCCTTCTTCGGAGCGGCTTGCTTTCCGGTCAAAGCCTTGCGAACGCGCCGTGCCGTCCCGCGTACGCCCTTTTGTGCTTCTACTTCCGCCGCAATCGCAGCAGTGCGCTCGGCAGCAGCCACGTGGTGCTCTGCAACGCCAACCCAAAGATGCGC